>MDTG01064621.1_pt1 | contig 28804 bp, 21 predicted proteins | sample 811421 | NCBI WGS metagenome assembly MDTG01 (sample SAMN05326645, study PRJNA326480) | marine metagenome | isolation source: seawater | place: Pacific Ocean: South East | collected 2011
AATCAAGAAAAATCTGACTCTAAATCTGAAATTAGTTTAACAAATGGAGTTCCTAAAAAGGATGAATCTGGAAAAATGGTTTGGAATGAAAATGATTTACGAAATGCGAAATCAGTTAAAGAAAGCATGGATTCAGTTCACGGATTTTGTGGATTAATGGCAGGTTTTCAAGGCTTTATAATTAATGAATATGTTCGAATGGAGAAAAAACCAAATGAATATGAAGAATTATCAAGTATATTCAAGTGGGGCTTATTTTTATTGATTGTAAGTTTTATTCTAAATATTGGTGCTGCGATTGCATCATTCTTATGGAGTGTCTTCTTAAGAGAAGGTCATTATAGGCTTTGGTTTATGAAAGTCGTTGGAAGATTGGTTAAACTTATGGCAACAATCGCGGTATTGAGTTTTTGTGTTGGGGTATTGTTATTTATTGAGACTATTGGATTAGATAATGAAATGTTAATTCCAATTTATACGTGTTCTGGAGTGTTTTTTACAATAATCATGTCAGTTTTCCTATATACAATGATCATTGTTGCAATGATTGATACTCCTGATATGTATTATTCAGTAATGGATAGTGTAAATTAATGGTGTAAGAGACTTAAAACGCCTTTTTTGACGAGTCCTTTTCGAGTATTGTAACCTTTACATGCAACAATTTTGTTCTTAAATGAATAAGGTTCATCTTCGAATTTATTTCTGCTTGGTAATATCGTTTGTATAATAACATTTGCAAGATTATCAACGCCTATGGTGCCAGGAGGCTTTGTTCTTTCGGGAACAAGGTTAACATATTCATATTCAATTTCCTTAATCGCGCCTGGTCTTAAGATAGTATATGATAATCCTGAAGAAGTGATATCGTTTTCGGATTTTTTATGCCAAAAAATATTATCAGAATATAATGAATTAAAGAGTAGATTGATAGGATGAGAGTCAGAAAAGGCTGTTGCAAGGCCAGTAACTCTAACAATTTTATCTATATTATTTTGTTTGCAAGCTGATATAATGTTTTTTGTACCGATGTAATTAACATAGTATGGATGATTCTTATCTTCAATTTTGTTATGTAAATCATAAAATTTAAGTTTGTGAAAAGGATTCCTCTTTCGATAAACTCCGTGTAAATTGATGGACATAGAACAACCAGTCATAATATGTGAAAGTGTACTTGTATCAAGAATATCACCTTTAACTAAATGTACATCATCTAAATTGCCAAAATATTCTTCAGCTTTAGTATAATTTCTAATTAGACATCTTGTTTTGATACCTTTAGAAGCAAGTTTTTCAACAACTCGTCTACCTACTTTTGAAGTAGCTCCAGTAATAAAGATGGGTTTTTCAAATGAAAAAGAAAATGAAAAAACAGATAACAAACTTAGTGCAATATATCTAAGCATAATTATATTATTTTTGTGTTGTTCTTAACCTAAAATGGTTTAATATCAAATTCCTTTGGGTTTCTAAGTATTGGAGGAGTATCATCACTTTCGACAATTTTCTCATTATCTACTTGAATAGTTTCGATAAACTTGACTGATTTCCTTTCAATATTAGAGTAATCAAACTGAAATGATACAGAATAATCATATCCCGGAATTTGTGGTATCATTTTGGTGTAAAACCAATCTAAAAAGGGATATCTTAGACTTCTAAGATATTATTCTAGTCATTTTTTAGTAGTTCATAATGGTGATGGTGAATGTGAATAAGAATGCGAAGATATTAAGTATTAATAGGTTGAATCCTGATTGTATTGGCCACAAATAAGTTTGTAATTCTCTACAACAAAGTTGTGGATAGTTTCTACAGAACCATCTTGTAGAACAATATGATGTTTCAGTGTGTTCATTATAGATAATGTTCACAATTGATTGGCTGATGAATGCGATACATATTGAACTAATGAAGAAGATAACGTAAGTCAAATTCCAAAATAGAACAAAGTTGAAAACCCGTAATATTTTTCTTCTAAGTCTTTTCAAAGTTTTCTTAAATAGTGCAATATCTTTGTAGTTAATGATGGGTCTATTAGGGGTAATTATATGATACGCTGAATAAATAAGGGTGAATGATAAGATAAGATATAGAAGGTTATCATTTTTGGTAAGTTGAGTTAAAATAGCAGACATAATTCTTTATTTTGAAAATATTAGAGATAGTAAATCATTTTTTAAGGTAAGAGGGAAGTGAATATAATAAGTTATGGATAATCCTTTAAATGAAACTCTATTAGGTTCAGATACAGTATCTTTTCAATATAGCGATATGGGAAAACATCTCGGTAATATGGACAAATATTTGGTGGATGATAATAGAGGTGAAAGATTAGAGTCTATCGACGAGGTATGTGATAATGTTGGAGTGAATCATAATAAAAATAATAGTGGATTACGAAGTGGTATTATGTGGTTATGTCCTTGTATTTTAGAATACATTAATGTATAAATTATAGTCTGAGATGTTCTCTAACGAAAAGTTTGATAACAAATTCGAGACCATGTTCTTCAATCATTTGTTGTGTTGCCTTAATTTTTTCAACATCAAAAGAGCTAGGTCTAAAGAATCTGTATACTTGGGTATGTAGTGGCATATTCCAGTTAATTGGGTTAAGATTTTCTTGAATTTCTATATTTTTGAGTGTTTCTGGTTTAAAAATATGAAGAGAACCATCTGGAAATCCGATGAGTGTATCGGAAAGTTTGTATTTTTCGCCGGGAGTAATAACTGCGATGGAGTTTTGACCAAGATTAACAGATGCACCTGAACCGGAGCCAGTTAATGAGATGATATCTGAAACGCCTTGTTTAGATTGATTTTCTTCTGGAAAGAGAAGGCTAATAGTATCAAGACTACCTATTTCACAATATTTGGTTCTCATTTCTCTACTTTCTTCTGTAAGTTCAAGGAGATATTCTCTATCAACAAAATATCTAACAACAACATTTTCATATAGAGTCGAGATATATTCTATATGTTCATTTAATACATTGAACGCATTTGGTTGTTCAGAATGTTGATTATCTTTAGATTTAACATTGCTTGTTTTTTTATTACAGCTAGGTGATGAGTCTTTGCAATTGGACGAAGGTTTACTTTTAGATTTTGGTTTTGGTTTTGATTTAGGTGGCGAGTCGTTGATATTTAGTATTTTTTTGAATACTTTATCAATAGCCTTAGCAAGCTTTTCTTTTTGACTCATTTTTGGATCTGGTTTTCCGACAGTTACAAAATAAAATAGGTCTGTAAGTTGGGATTCCATTACAATAAATGTAATATATTTTTATGAAAATGTTATAGACTAATAATTTGTGGTATAATTCGATGAATAAAAAAAAGGAGGTTTTAGTATGAATATCAATGAACATTATTTTAAAGAGTATCCAAAATCAGATAGATCATATGACATAGAACAAGATTCAATAAAATCACATTATATAGTTGTAAATACTCTTGAGAGGTCATATGAACATGAAAGTTTATGGTCTTTAAGAATAAAATTTGGTGTTGATGGTAATAAATTAGTAAAAGTACCTATATATAAGAATGATTCTGAAGTGGGTTTATATGGACATACAATAAATGGTTTTTCATATTATCCGTGGTCAACAGCAGGTAGTTCTTGGTGGAATAGTCGTAAAGAAGATGATATAGTTGGTTTTCGGTCTGCTTTATATTTAGGTGAATCAGGATGTATAATATCTCGTCGTATGAGAAATATAAGTAATATAGAGTATATCCGATTGGAAGTGCCTCGAGCATTGACAGATGGAATACCAAATTTTAATCATATTTTGAATATTACTTGTGATGAATTATCTGGATTTAGTAATACGTGTATAACAAATAATGATGATATAAGTTTTGTAACAACATTGACCGAGACTTCACCAAGTTCATTGGTATATACATCATATGCAAAAATGAAATTCAATTCTCCATTAAATTTACAAAGTTTAAGTTTAAAAGTAACAAACTCTCAATGTGAGCTAAGTAATTTAGATTCAATAGAGATATGCCACATAAGAATAAATCAGAATGGTAGATTAGAACTAATCACATCGAATATACCGAATAGTTTTAAAGAATCCCAAATGTTACTTTTACCAAATATGATTCTAACTTCAGAAACAGATATATCAAATATGATATATGAACATCGGTGTGCTGTAATAGATGGATATATAAAACATGCAACCGTAATAGTACGTGAAATAGATGGTAAATTGGTGTATAAGAGTAAATCAGATGATAATGGTATATTTATTCCGAAATTTAAAAATGGTGCTAAAGTGTTAATATTTAGTTCATTGGGGGGTATTGATATATCATATAATAAAGAAAATCAGATAGAGTTTCGAGCATTATATTCGCCGTCTTCGGTAAATAATTCTATGAACATAACCCCTTTAACGACTCTTGTTGCCGATTATATAATATATTTAGAAAGAAACAATAAAGAAATAAATGAGAAGATAATAGATAGTGTCTATAATAAATTTCATGAGAGATTATCAGTAGAGAACATAAATAGTGATTATATTGCAACAAATAATATAGTAGCTGCGAAAGTAGGATATAGGGTAGTAACAACCGTGAAGGTACTAAATGTAATATTGGAATATTTTACAAATTATAAAGCGAACTCTTCTTATATAACAACAAAGTTAAGTTTGAGATTGATGAAAGGGGGGTTGAATATGTGTGTATCATCTGAATTAGTGGATTTTATAGATGAACTTGTGTATGAGCAGAAAGAGAAGAGAAATATGGAAGAATATGAAAGAATAAAACAAAATTTGGCGATATCATTGGAAAATCACAATAATTTTGAAAATGAGGAAATGAGTTTTGAGTTATTAGGAAAAGCATCATTAATAGTACATAATGATTTAGAGATGAAGAATGGATTAATAGAATTTTTACATAAGAGAGAGACTTATGAAGATATAGTGAGTCGTAGAAGTCATATTGATCCGACAAGTGGGGATATATCAGTTGATTTGCCGAAAATGAATCTGAATTTGGAAGATTTAGAAGGTACATCTGAACTATTACAATATAGTATAGAGCGTGTTAAAACGATAATACATTCAATAATAGTTGGTTATTTGCCAATGATAGAGGAAAAGGCGAAATCATTGATAAAGATTGAAGAAGTGATTCTGCCAAAAGTGTACAATATAAGTAGGTCATATTGGGATGATAGAAAGATAGAAATAAATTCATTATTTCCAGACAATCGAGTAGAAGGTAGATTTAGTTTGAATGGGAATCCTTGTAATTTGTACACAATAATATTATTGCGTGAAATATTGTATATACTGGGTTATAACAATGAATTAGAGTGTAAATTTAAGAATGAAATAATGAATGAAAATTTAAGTCAGAATTTGATGTTAAGTTATAGTACTTTAGAGAATTTAGAGAGTGTGGGGTACGTTATAAACTTTAATTCAATATTTGTGGGAAATAGTGGTTCTTTTTCTGATAAAGATGATAATAAAGTAGATATAAAATATTTCAATGAAAGATTATTAAATGAAAGCAGAGGTGAAGATATAAAATATATAAATCCGAGTGATTCTGTATTAAATTATGGAAAGAATTTACCAAAAAAGCATATTGAGTTGGTGAATAATATTCCGATATTTGATAAGAGAAACAAATGTAAAATAAAAGAAGTGCTTTTTAATTTTGCAAGAGGTGGAATATTGATATCTATAATAATCGAATCAAATATTTCAGGAATAGTACATTTGAAGCCAGTATTGTCAATAGATAATGTGTATATTGAGTCAAAGGATACGATTCGATATAAAGTTCAAAGTGGTAATGAAAATTGTTTACATTTAGAATTTATGAAACATTGTAAAAGACTGGAAGACAAGACACATAAGGTGAAATTGGATATGGAATTTTATTTTGGTTCTTTTATTTCTTCAAAAGTGAAGGTATCAAATACGTATTTAGTAAAGAACACAATAGAATCGACAAGTTTGCCGATATTAGAATTTAGTAATCATTCGAAGAGTTTAGAGAAGTTGGAAGAAATAGAAGCTGTTGATTCTGTAACTCGAGTTTTTTCTGAGTATGAACAGCCAATATTATTAGAAGAATTGACTGAAGCGGTAGATGATTCTGGTGAAATATCTGCTAGTAGCAGTAATTTTCCAGTAAATGTATCAAATGCATTGAAGGTAGTTTTCTATACAAGTATATATGTATTGAAATCAAACGGATTTATTGTAATGGATGATATTGGTAATACAAGTGCGAGTATAACAAATTTGGCGAATGTAAGTGATTTATTGGTGAGTACGAATAATGTATTTGTAATATGTGATGATAGTATAAAAGTGTATTCTTTGGACGGAACTTTGAAGGGTAGTTTATTAGGAATAAACAATATGTCTGGTTTAAAATGTGGAACTTTATCTGAAAGTAGTAATATATTGATAGTTTTATCCGAAATACGTATTTATACGATAGCAATAAATATAGCTGAGAATGGTGATGTATCTATGGGAATAATAAGTTTGATGAACAGTGAATCTATAGATAAATGTTATAAGTTGTGCTGTAATAATGTTTCTGTATTAAAGAAGGTGTATTTAATAAGTCGTCAAAAAAATTATTTGATGCAATTAGATTTTGAGGATCCGAGTTTACCAGTGATTGAAGGTAGTTTTAGTTCTGAATTGATGAAGGAGCCTCGTTCAATATTGTATATAGAATCAAGAGATTTGGTAATAGTGGGATGTTATTTATCAAAAATGGTATTAATATTTGAAGCGAATATGGAATACAATATCCCTCAACTAATAAGAGCTATCGGTGTAAAGGAGAATCCATCTGATGTAAGTTATTTAGAAGATGGGTTGAAAATGGATATTTACATAAGTACAAATAAGAGTATTTTGGAACCAATAAATCGAGTAACGTTATATGATAGTAGTGGTGTTTTACAAGTGTATAATCAGGCAAGCGTATATACATTGGATAAGTCAATAGGATATAATAATGTATATGTAAGAGATGCTACAACGTTGGTGGGTGTATCTTATAGGAATGAAGTGATAGATGTATATGATATATCTGATTTTGATAATACTATAAATTTTCCAATTATATCAGGAATAGAGACAAATAAAAAAGAGTATGGAATCTATTCAATAAATAGGGATATAAGGGGGTATAATATAATAGAGTTGGATGATATTTATGATGAAAAGAATGTGAATTTGGAAATGAGTGGTGGTGATAAGATGGCAATAAACAAAGATTTACAAATAACTTATACAATAAATTTGACAAGTCAAATTTTGTTAGATAATAAAATATAATTAAGAGTATGCTTGAGAGTCTTGAGAGTAAGTGGTTAGGTGCTTTATTTACATTAATAATAAACATGGGTTCTTCTTTTGTAGTAGGAGATGTACATGAATTGGTTACTGGTATATTTTCATTAAAGTTGATGAAGTGGTTTGTAGTATTTGCTATATTGTTTGGTTCGACTCGGGATTTTGTAGTTGCATTATCAATGTCTATATTATTTGCGGTAATTGTGTGGGGTTTATGTGATATAAAGAGTGAAATATCTTTAATACGTGTAAGAAAGATTTTAAGAGAAAAGTTATTAAATATAGTAGATGAATTAGAAGATAGCTAAATATATGGGAATAATTGTCTTAAAGTTACCATAAAAATGTAATGTGGCGGACTCATTAAATAATATAGGTATGTTCGGATTATTAAGAATATTCCATGGCACTGAGGTGATGGGATATTTAGGAAGAATATGTTTGATAAATGCGGGTTGTTCGTAGCATGGATGAATAGCGAATGGCATATTAGATTTCCATTGATTAGTATTGGAATCCAGATGCCAGAAGTGTGAATATTTTTGATAATATAATTGAATCCATTCGTGTATAAGATGTTGTCCCGATTTGTTATTTCTTACGAACCATACGCCTGCGCAAAAATTAGAAAATGGGTTATCACCACTCATAAGGAATGTATCAGTAGATTTGATAAGAAGAAGAAGTTTTTGAGGATTATGTATGATAGCATCTGAATCAAGCCATAATATGCCTTCAAATTGATGTAATAATTGGTTTGTAATTTTGACTTTGATCCAATATTGTGAGATGGTGTTGTCATCTTTGGGTCGAATGTATTCAAATTCTTTGATATTAGTACAAATTTTTTTGTTTCTTAGCATTAATTTTTCGAGATAGTGTTGATGTCTATTATCATATTGTATAACTGCAAAAACCATTATGATGTTTAGTTCAATATACTTTATATATAAGTATGAATTGAGATAGTATATTTATGAGATTGTATATATGTGTAACATTAATGGGTTTATGTTCTTCGTTTATGCTTCCTCAAAATGTGATGACGAGGAGTCGTTTTGTAGAGAATGTAAAGAATGTAAAGAATGTAGGGGTGGCAGATAGTCCATCAAATTTCCGTTTATTGGCTTCAAAAAATGAAGAGAATGAGAGTAGTAATTCAATTTCTCGTATTTGGACAATGTCGGATTTATATAAAAATATTGAGGCAAAGAAAGTAAGTTTGGCAGTTTTTTCAGAGGATAGTAATAATAATCAAGTAACTGTATTAGATATTAATGGTGAAGAACATTCTGTAAATTTGTTACAAGCAGATTTACCAACATTAGTAGATTTATTTCGTAGAAATGGAGTACGTTTTGCAGTAAAGTCGCATGGCTCGAAAGAAATGACTGGTTTTTTGTCTGGTTTAGCGAGTGTGTTCATACCATTTACATTCTTATCTTTAATGTTTTTTAGCTTTAGGAACGGTGGTGGAATAAATCCGATTAATCCTGGCGGTGGAATGGGTGGTTTACAGAACATGGGTAATTTAAATTTAGAAGCTAATACTGGTGTATCTTTTGCAGATGTTGCAGGTTGTGATGAATCAAAATTAGAATTAAAGGAAATCGTTGATTTTTTGAAATATCCGCAAAATTTTACAGATATCGGTGCAGTATCTCCGCGAGGGGTTTTATTAGAAGGTCCTCCGGGTACAGGTAAAACATTATTGGCAAGAGCTGTTGCAGGAGAAGCTAATGTGAATTTCATATCTACAACTGGTTCTGAATTTGTAGAAGTGTATGTTGGGGTTGGAGCAAGTCGTGTAAGAAAGATGTTTAAGGATGCTAAGAAGAATTCTCCTTGTATTATATTTATAGATGAAATTGATTCAATTGGTAGAAGTCGTTCCGGTGGGGGTCCTGGTTCGAATGATGAACGAGATCAAACATTGAATCAAATTTTGGCGGAAATGGATGGTTTTTCTGGTAATACGGGTATAATTGTGTTGGCGGCAACAAATAGAGCGGATATTTTAGATTCAGCTTTGTTACGTCCGGGTCGATTTGATAGACGTGTACCGGTGGGTCTTCCGTCAAAATCGGGTAGGTATGAGATATTGAAGGTTCATACTCGTGACAAGCCTTTAAATGATAATGTAGATTTGGATGAGATTGCTGGAAGGACGATAGGTTTTTCTGGTGCATCTTTAAAGAATTTAATGAATGAGGCTGCAATAGTAGCAGTAAGGAATGGTAAACAAGTTATAGGGTATGAAGAAATAGATTATGCGATTGATCGTATAACAGTTGGGATACAGAAACCGATTGGGCCAAATGTGCGTAAAGAATTAGTTGCGTATCACGAAGCGGGGCATGCAATAATGGCTGCATTAATTCCGAATTATGATAGTGTAGCGAAGGTTACAATAATTCCGCGCACGAATGGCGCTGGAGGTTTTACGTTATTTACTCCATCAGAAGAGAGAATGGAGACAGGTTTATATAGTCAAAATTACTTAAAATCGCAATTATGTGTAGCGCTGGGCGGACGTGTTGCTGAAGAATTAATATATGGGGAAGATGAAATAACAACGGGGGCATCTGGAGATTTACAAAGTGTAAGAGATTTAGCTCGACGTATGGTAACGCAATGGGGTTTTAGAAACAATACAAATATTGATGATTTTCCAATAGCATGGGATCCAAGTGAACCGATAGGTTATGGTGGTAATTCGCTTTTATCATCTGATACAGAGAATGAAATAGATAGTGAGATCATGATGATTGTAAAACATGCATATGATGTTTGTAAGAAGACTTTATCTGAGAATATGGACATTTTAGAGGATGTAAAAAACGCACTTATTGATAAAGAGACTATAACTGGAAAAGAAGTAGAGGAGATTATAAAAAAATATAAGTCTAATGTATAATGTTACTGATAACTAATAACAGTTGTTTGAACAAAATATCGAATATTTTATTACTATTTTTTGTGATATTTATAATATTTTCTGCGATATTTATATCAAATGTTAATTTGCTGAATGAGAGTTTTACAAGCAAAGAGAAAAATTTAAAAAAACATGATGATGAAGATGCTTTTAAAAAGGATACAGAATTCAATGAGCCAGTACCATTAAAAAGGGCTCTAAAGGAATTTTCTGAATTTCATATAAAAGAACTGGAAGAATCGAGAAAGAGCCACGAACGAAAAGCATTAGAATCTGTGGCCTATCATTAATAAAGAATAGAATCTTTCCATTTTTGAGAAATATTTTCCCAATTGATTTCCTTATTCATAATACTATTTCTGATTGATTGAATTTTGTCAGGGTTTTTAAGAAGTTCAATAATTTGGATACCAATATTTTGCATATGTTCTCTATTTTCAGGATTTCCGGGAAAATGTATTCCTTCTCTTTCTACAAATACATTATATTCACTTAATATAGGAATACATCCGGCACAAGTACTTTCTCGGATAGCAATACAGTCTGTTTCAGCAGAAGTATTGGAGAAATAAAGATGGAATGATGATGTATATTTTTCTCTAATAATTGTATCTAAATTTTGTCTACCGTGGTCAAAAACACCCGGTTGGTTAAGAAGTTGTTTCATTTCTTCTTTGAACTGCTTATCGGCAACTTGATCCATTCCATAATATATATGAAATGAAGCTTTTGGTTCATAATGTTTTATAAATGGCCAAAGAAATAAAAGTATTGGATAAAGTCCGCGTGTATAACAGGATGTCCAACAAAAACGATATTGGTCTCTTTCTATTATATTGTTGGTTAAAGTGAATTCATTAACTCTAACTCCATTGGATATAATGTGTATTTTTTCTGAAAGTTGAGCATTAAAAGTTTTATGATTGTGTAAAATTCCTTTTTTATGAAATTTACTTTTGACAAGAAATTTAGAAATTTTCTGAATATTTTCAAAACATGAGGGAACTAATGGTACAATATCATGTACATCTACAATAATTTGTTTTGCTTTAACTGGCCAAGTTAACAATGGATGCATGCCATAATTTCTCCATAAAATAAGTATGTTATATTGCTGATTACATTTAAAGTCCATATAGTTAAGATAATTCCCAGTAGATGTGTCGGCGGCAGTGAGTTCAATAGTAGTATTAGTAAAGTCTCCATATACACATACAGACAAACCAAGTTTAGTCCAATTTTCTACAAGATATTTAACTGCTTGTTCTGAACCACCAAGATTATTATCGTAAGGTGACCATTGTATACCGTTTGTACCTAAGTAATATACGACATCATATTCTGATAATGTAGAGTTGATATTTGTTTGTAAAAGTTTGGAATACATATCTAAGAAGTGTTTGGGTATAAATAGATGTAGATTATTACTAATTTTTTGGATAGATTTATTATTAGAATCCGACCATTCTGAACGAACAATGAGTTGTCTTTTATTGTAAGTGTTATGACTATGTATCATTTGTACAACCGTTTTGGATGGGTCTAATTGTATCATTTCAACAGTATAGTCTTTAAGAAAAGACCTTTCTTCAGCATGTTTTTTAGTGGAATCATATAATGCTCCATTTAGTATATATTGTTTTTTGTAAGCAAGACAATTGTTAACGGAATGATTATTTCCGAATTTTGTGAATTGATATATTTGTTTAAGATCTGTTTCATATGCAATCATGTTCGAGCATCCTGCAATTAATTTGTGGCTATTACGAAGAGCAGTTACAGCCGATTCAACCCGCAATGGGGGGTAGTAGTCATCATCATCCATACAAATTAAATATTCTGAAGTAGCTAACAAATTAGTAATATTTCTCAAGTAACCTATATTCTCATAATCAACCTGACATTGTTGGTTGTTAGTTGTTGAATAAGAATGGCAAAGTTCCCATTTGTTTTGAATAACCAATGAATGTGTGATATGAACCGCATTAATTGAAATAGTTTTGAATATAGGGTATTTGTCAATAATTGCTTGAACTGTTGAGTCAAGTTGATTTTGAGACCATGATTTGTCTGCAGATACTATAACCCATTGTTTTATCTTTGAAAAATATGTTTGATTGGTAATACATTCTGCAAGTATATGTAAGAAATGTTTTCTGGAAGAAACGGTTGGTGTCAATATACTAACTGTTTCAGATGTATTAGAATTTCTGATTAGTTTGTCATGTCGTTTACCTTTTTTTCCCATATAATGAATATTGAAGTTTGTTTTTATATTGATTCAAAATAAATCTAAATAATTATATGGAAGCAACAGTATCAACAGCATTTATTTACGCAATATTAGGTGGTATATTATCGGTATTTGGATTAATTTATTATCAAAAACAGAAGGATCCAGAATTTAAGAGAAAGCCGATATATTATGCAGGAATATTTTTTATAGTAGCGAATGTGATATATCACATGTATTCTCAAAATGATATATCTCAGATGAAAGTTAAGAATGTTTTTCAACCTCAAGCATTAGAGATGAAAACTGGACAACCAAGTTTTTGAATAAACTTGTAAAAAAACACCCTGTATAGGAAATATAAAATACGATGGGGTATGTTGGAGGTTATATTTACGTTACATTTATATTCAAAATAAATTGTATTTTACTAAAATAAGATGAATATACAAAACTTGATATTATTGTTAATATTTGCATATTGTGTATTATATGTGAAATATATATTCAAGTTTCCGAATGATGGTACTATTCATATAGAGGATCAGAAGGTTAAACGTATAAGGAATGATGATAAATTAACAATATATGAGCATCCTCCAAATATAAAGGATAAAGGTTCAATATTATCAGAATTAAGATTACATAGATCTTTCTTTTCAAGACAGTTTCATTGTACAGCACCAAGTAATATGCAGATTCCAATTTTAGTATTTCCTCCCGAACAAACCAAAAATTTGTATGCGAATACGCATTTACTACGTTTTTCACAAACAAGTCCGATTAACGTACATTCGCCTCAATTAGATAAATATAAGAGGTATAAATCCGCAGAATTTGTAGAAATACCAATAATTGGCGGTCAATCATTTGTAGTACCAAGAGGATGGTGGATATTTGTAGATAGCCCATCTCATATAAAAGTAAAAGGTGTCTGATATTTTAAACTTTTTTAGAGGAAAATCTGAGTATGTATTACTAAGATGATAAGATTCAGTTTCAATTCATTTGGAAAAGTAAAATTACTAATAGGAAGAATATCAAAATTAACAACCCAAATACAATTTGGATTATATAAAAATGAATGTAAAATATTGTTTGATGAATGTGAAGTAATAGCGGAAATAAATATATTAGAGGGTGCATTGCCCGATGAGGGTGAGTTTTTTGTACTGAATATAGATAGTTTTCACAACATAATAAAAAACATTCCTGCAACAAATGAATTCAGTTGTAAGTGGGATCATAGTACTGAATTAGAATTAATTACAAAGACGACGAAGAAGAAGAATCAATGTAATAATTCAATAAAAATAAAGGTGAAGCCGTTAGTATTTGTAGATAACAGTATACCAAGAGATATTGGACTTGAGACGAATACAAGTGTTCATGAATTGATTTGGATAATGGAGAAAATAAGTCCATGTTTTCAAGAGGTCAATTTATCATTTGAGAATAATAAATTAAGAATAAGTGGAAAGGAGGATGAATATGAGTTTGAATCTGAAATATTAATTTTGGGTAAAAATATTGGACAGATTAGTGTAAAATTACATTCTGTAATTTTTCTACAAAAACTTTGGTTATTAGTATGGAATAACTCCAATATCTGTTTTTTTATAGATCCGATAAGTCTGGAATTACATGTATCTTCCAAATCAAATAATGATGCGATATTATTAATGCTTAGATAATAAGATATTATCTTAGTATTGTATAATGAAGATAAGAAATCCAAAAATATGGGGTCCACCTTTATGGGATATTTTACATTACATAACATTTCGATATGATCCCAAAGATGCAAAAAAAGTAGAAAGATTATTTACGTATCATTTACCAAATTTAATGCCGTGTATACACTGTAGAAATCATTATAAAGAGTATCTAAGAAGGAATCCAATAAAATTAAGAAATAGGGAAGAATTAAGTAAATGGTTGGTAAGAATTCATAATTTAACAAATCAACAATTGAAAAAGGAACAGTTTGCTTATTCTAAAGCAGTACAACGATATAGTACTTCATCATATGCAAAAGAAAGAGTAAAGAATTCATTTATCAAATGGACGGCACTAATGCGTACAAATATATTGTATGGAACTCATACTGTACAAAAAAGCTATTCAACATTTTTGTCTTATGTATTCAATCATGTTTAAAGCATTTTCTTTTCAACAACCTTTAAAAGAATTTCATAAAGTTTCTTGAAGATTTTGCCTTCTTTTTTTTCACCTATCATTGGAATATCAACTGCATCATTAAGTTCTTCAAGGAAGGCATCTTTAAAACCTTCAGTATTCAACATAGTTAATAATTGCTTAACCATTTCTCTTCTTTCGGGGTCATCTACTTTAACATCAAGTTTAACCATTTTATAAATAAAAGAGATGTAATATTTATATTGTTTTTTCCGCAGGAAGGTATTAAGATTTTTGGAAGTATAAAATGTTTTGTTCTTTATATCCTTTACTATCAAGTGTGGTAGTTTTTTTGAGTTCTAGTCCATAACGTCCCATATCATCTATGAATTTTTCTACATCAATTTTTTGTAGGGTATGTGTTTGATTTCTGATTTTAGGTATATTTTTGAATTTAAAGGTTTCATCAAAGAGAACTTTATTTTTCTTAAGTATAAAGTTAGCTTTATAAGTGAATTTTTTGAAAACAACGGTTGATTCAGTAATTCTATTTTTGACGTATTTTTGGGGGTCAATACCTCTAAATGGACTTGCGGCATCTAACATAGGATCAAATTTTTCAAGGTCTACAACATGAACTACAAACCAACCTTTTGGTCTTAACCATTTACGTATGTTTTTCATAAAGTTCGTGCTATTGACATAATATAGTGTGAAATAGTAACATGTGATGTGACTAAATGAGGCGCGCTGAAATATATCGTCTGAATTAATATCTTTGTTGATAAAACGGGGAATATTTTCAACGTCGCCGATTCTTAACTTATTTTGTTTAAGCATAGCACTGGATTTATCAATACCAGTTAGTTCTAATTGATAAATATTTTCTTTAGCTAACCATCTTAAATGGTCACCGCCTCCACATCCAATATCTAAAAGTTTAGGATTGTTATATTTGGAAAGGCTTGTTTTTTCAATAAGATCTTTAACTTCAAATTTAGTTCTATCGATAATCATATCAGAGATAAGTGAAGAATATACTGGTGCGTAAAAGTTATCGTATGGATCTTTAGCTCTAACCTTTTGTACAGGATTTTGGAAGCTATCTGTAGAAAATAACAGTTTCATATAGTGAAATGCGATAATTGCAATTATTACAAACACTAGAGTTTTTACAATGATACAAGGTGAAACATTTGTTATAGTTGATAATACCATACTATTATTAACGATTTTTATCTAATTAAAGTTGCGAATATGATAATGCAGAAAGTTTATCCATGTTATCAGAGCCAGTGGTAAGATTAGCACTTGGAACGGGATCATCAAATGTTATTTTCTTCTCTTCATTGGCATCCATTGATACAATTTCACCAGAATAGGAATCAAGTATATTCGCGGGTGCACCTCCCATAGAATTATCCGAAATTGGTAACTCAATGTTCTTTATCTCGACAGGTGGTGGTACAGAGCTAATTTGCTCAGATACTTCTGGCGCAGGAGGGGTAGGTGGTAAAACACTGGGTAATGGAGAGGAAGGTGGTGTAGATATTGGTGTAGGTGCTGGTGTAGGTGGTACAGATGGCGGTTGAGGAGTCTCCGAATCTAGTGTTGGTGTAATAGAGAAATCAGATGAGTCCTCACCAAGTCTTTCTGAATCTTCGTACTCATCGTTATATAATGACATACCACCTCTTATGCGTTTAGGTAATTTATTTTGAAGTCTTGGTTCATCATCATCATCATCATCATCGACGTATTCTTTAACATGTTCTAATAACAATTCTCTGACAGGTAACATATCTTCAATAGTTTCAAGAATACATGATTCTATTTTTTTCTCGAATATATTTGTATTTTTTTGATATACACACGAGTCATTTGATTCTGTAAATAAATAAGCATACTTCCATACTTCTCTTCCAGTATTAATGAATGCTTGAAAGACGAAATCTTCGATAGTTGGGAGTTTTAATTCCGATTTAGTGCTAGATTTATGATGTTGTATTACAGCAAGTATTTTTGTATGTATTATAAATACACCTTGTAACAATTCTTCTAGATAGTCGCATTTAGATTGTCCAATCATCGATCGAGAAAATTGTTCTATAGTAACATCATCCCATTCGGGTATTTTCTCTAATTTTTCTTGAAAAGTGAATAATACTTTTTCATCTTGGTGAGAATTAGCACATTCTTCTTGAGATTCTTTAAATAATTCCAGAATCTTACCTGAAAATGGTGTTTTTAGCTTTCTTACAAAACGTTGTGTATATTCTTTTTTGGCATCTGTCAAACATGCAGCATCAAAACGTTCCATTATATATTGATAGTTATAATTTTATGAGATAAAACTTCATGTCAACATTAGCCCCGATATAATATATATAGAATTTTGAGTTTCTAATATATAATCATCAACTTCATTTGTAGAATCATCTACAATTTTGTACATTGTTTTTAATGGAGAAGTATATTCTTCTTGACTTTTGAATAAAAATTTTTCCCCATTTGGTCCATTTCTTGCTATTTTACAAAGTTTATTACAACTTGCAATATAGTAATCAAGACATATTGGTTTTTCTGTATCGATTCCTAATTCTGTAGCTTTCATCATTGCTTTTACAGAGGGTAGTTTCTGTATTGACATTTGTTCTAATTGTGACATAATAGTATATATGACATAGTTATGCCATATTAGAAACGCACTTAAAGATATAACACCATATAAAAAAATGGCGGTGGAAACAAAAAATTCTCTTTTATTGAATTCTCTACTTCAGTATTTTGATAAGAAAATAAACATGGATTCATTGGTTGAGATATTACAGGATAGATCTCTGGTTTCTTTAAGAATGATAGATTGGTTTGTTACAAAATATGCGAGAAAACACGGTACATATTACAATGTAGACAATAAAAATTTTAGTGTATATACAAATTACAAATCACAATTAAAAGCGTATTCGAAAAAACAGATGGATCCATTTTGTAGAAGAGATCGAGTTATGTTAAGTAAACACGGAACAGAACTTGTAACAACAATTGGTCAAATGAATTTTTTTAGATGGGCTATTGAAAATAGGATTCTAAAATATATATATGACAATTACGATACTCTGGATAAAGATATGAAACTGGATAATAAACAATCTCTTTCTAGGAAAAAAACACAAACAAATACACCAAAACGGTCTTTTACAAGGACGAATACATCAACTGTCGTAAGTTTTGATTAAAATCAATATTATTAGATAAATCGTCCATAAGTTCTTTAATTGATTGAAAAACGTTCAATATATCTGCGATAGTATATCCATTTTCAATCCAATTCTTAATTGATAATTCTAATATTTGTTTAATTTTTTCAAAAGTTATAAGTATGTCTATATTCTTTTGTGGATTTTTTTCCACTGTAGAAGGTATTTCATTGAGATTATCTAACAAATCAATAATATTTCCATTTTGTTCTATATTTGATATGTCTAAATCATTCGAATCTTGAAACAAAACAGTTGATGCGACAATTGTTATAGCAGGTATTAACCCAAAAACATTTACATTTTTCTCAATATTATTTAGAATACGTTGAATAAATCCATTAATTAATATTTTACTCATATCATTTGTATTTGAGTCCATATATTTATTATATATTTGTTAGTAAGTTTTTTGACTACATTTGTGTATTCATTTTTGGTCTATTAAAAACTTTATATAGTATAATATGTCGCATGATGTCAAGGAAATTGTGAAAAGGCGTAAAATGTCTATGTACTCGACCATGACAAAGGCGGCTAGAATAGAGGCCTTGAAGAATATGACCTATCCAGAAATCTTCGTAATGCGTAGAACATATGAACTATTTCTTACTCGAAATTCTTTATCGGGTTTTTTTACAAGTGGACCTAAAGGAAACTGGGAAGTTTCTTTAAATACGATTGAGAATACCTTACTAGATCCTGATTTTGGAATTACCGATAAAGATGGTTTTGTTAGTGGACTTGTTGATATTCCAAGTGATATAATTTTATATGAAGTATTGGCAGAAGCAAAAGATGATAGTTGTTTCGACGCATTAACAAATATAAAATCCGAAATAGGTGAGAAAATAAGCGCAATTGTTAAGAAAGGTGATCAATTATTTTATGCATCAGAACTCTCAACCATTTTTGCAAATGGTTTGAAATCGTTGAGAGATATACAGTTAAATAGTAGAAAAGAAGGAGTTGCAAATCTTTACGATACATTGAAACAAGAATTTGAGGCTAAGTTAAATATTTCCGATATTAATCTTAATCCATACGATATTTCAAGTCTACCTTTCGATTCGAATAATACATCACAAATGAATTTATCATTATCTACACTTATTTTGGGCATTGAGGCCATATTTTCCGGAACAGTGGATATAAATAGGGAATTAATCCAAGAAATGATATATAAAAATATAATTTCAAGTGATGAAGTCGGAATAAATATATTAAAAAAAAGTTTTATAGAGGCAATAATCGGTGATATTGTAAATATCACAATATCCAAAGGGCATGATATAGTAGATCCAGTTACTAAATTGATAGTACCTCCAGAAAATGTAATAACACAATTTAATAACAAATTTTCGAGTGGAGTACTTGCTTGTATAGCCAGTATTGGAGCTTATAATAATTATAGTTTAACTTCAGATGCGGGTTCAAGCATTGTAGAAATGCATATTGCTTTTGATGGGATTAAGAATATATTAGAAAATGGTGGTGATTTATCGGATCCAACAACTATTTCAAACGAAATAGACCAAAAAATAATAGAGCTTGAACAAACAGGACAATACAGTTTTACAGCCTATACAACAGATATTACCAAAAATATAGAAATTTCTGGAATATTTATAAATGGACCTAAAAAAAATTGGAAAGTAACATTTTTTACTTCTTCTGGACAAATCATAAAAACAGATATTTATACGACAACAGATGGTTCAATAAATGTACCTATTTTAGAGATAAACAAAAATACTGATATTATAAAAATAGAAGCAGAATGTGTAGATGTTACTGGAGAAGATATTATTACTGGACAAAGTAGAATCGGTGAGAAGTTATCTACATTTGTTACAATTAATAATTCTGAATCTTATACATTTATCGCATCACAATTATCAACACTTTTTACATCAAGTCTTAAAAATTTAACAAAGTCGGATATTGATAATTTTGATACGTTAAAGACTGATTTTTTGAAAAAACTTGGTTTTGATGATTCTACACTTACGGAATACGATGACATAATGAATATTAATCCATATGATATAACTCTCAACCCGTATATTGCAAATACGATTTTAAGTAAAAATATTGAATTATCGGCATTAATTGAAGGGCTAACAACTTTACTTGATGATGATACACTTTTTTCTGATACAACTTATATTTCTTCTCAAGTATTAGATTCTTTGTATAATGTTATTGATAATACACCAGATGGTGTAGTTTTAGATCTGAGTGATACAACTTTGATTGATGATACAATTGATTTAGTAGGAGACATACAAAACATAAACATAGATGCGAAAAAAGAAAAATCATCGAATATATCAAGTTGTATATCATTTATTCGTGATTACAATAATTATGAAACAACGGGGGGAGATTTACAAGCAAGTACAATAAGCATATTCAAAGCACTTAAAGCAGTTATGGACATTATAAATAGTGATACTGGTGTTGATTCATCAAATATTTCGAATGATTTAGATACTGCGAAAACACAAGTGGATAGTGATCCGGATTATTCATGGGTAATTCCAGTAAAAGTACCTATAATAGAATCAACTCAAAATATAACAATTTCTGGGTTTTTTTCAAGTGGTCCAAAACAGGGCTGGAATGTAACCTTTTCTTATTTATCTGGAGCAGTAATCGATGATTCAAAAGTAACAAATTCATCTGGTTTTGTAGAAGCAAGTTTAACCCTTCCAACTACTATACAAATATACAAAGTAACTGCTACAGCACCAGCAAGTGGTGGATTAGATGTATTAACTGGAGAACCTTCTAAAGAAGGAGAAAGTATATCTACAATACTTAAAATAGATGACACTACATTTTATGCTTCACAATTATCAAGTCTTTTTGTTGCTAGTTTAAAGAATGAATCAGTATTAGATGTTACAAAATATGAAACCCTTAAACAAGAATTTGAAGAAAAACTTGGAATATACGATGAGAATGGAGAGGGATTTAATACAAATCCATATGACATAACTGTGAATCCATTATATGCTAATCAGTTATCCGTATTAGAAATATCTTTATCGGCATTGGTATCTGGATTATCAACAATGTTTGATGATAATTTGGTAGATAATTCTGAAATTCTGAATGCAATTTACGATAAGATTTCTACTTTTACAAGTGAATCACCTATAACAATTAGTACATTAAGTGATAAAAGCAATTTTATTGATCCAATAATCGAAAATATTGGTAGTGGAAATGAATATATAGATACATCGGAAATTGATACTATAAAAACACAATCTGGTGCATTAGCTCAAGGTATATCTATTATAAATGATTATAATACATACTTGTCTACTGGTGGTGATATTAATGCAAGTGTACTTAGCATGCATAGTGTTTTAGAGTCTATTAAAGAGGTTTTAAGTACAGAAGGTACAGATTTGACAGATGTTAGTGCTTTTGAGACATCAGTTAATGATAATGTTCCAAGCATAAGTACTTATAATTTTCCATATCATACTCCGACAGTGGATTCAAGTAGTCTAATTCCTGTAACTATTAGTATTGGCTTTTTCTCAGGAGGACCAAAAGTAAATTGGAAAGTCACATTTACTTATTTATCTGGTGCGTTAATTAATGGTATATCAGAGAATCTATATACGGATGAAAATGGTTCAATTATAAATGTATCATTTAATCTTTTTCCAAATACAGAAGTCTATAAGGTTACCGCAACATCAACCACTGCCGGATATGATGCATTAACAAAGGTTAAGGTACTATCATCAACTGAAACTCATAGCATTTCAACAATTTTAACACCAACTACAACAACGTTTTATGCTTCACAAATCTCGAATTTATTTGTAACCAGTATAAAATCTGAGACTGATTTAGATGCTTCAAAATATGCTCAATTAAAACAGGAATTTGAAGAGAAGCTAGGAATATACGAGGCTGGTGGAGATGGTATGAATACAAATCCTTATGATATTTCGGTAAATCCAGCATTTGCGAATAAATTATCAGTATTGAATGTATCACTATCGTCTTTAATATCCGGATTAGATACTGCTTTTGATGATACAACAACTCCGAATGTAGTTGATAAATCTGAAATATTGAATTCAATTTATAATGAAATAATGAGTACATCATACTCAACTCCTATAGATATAACTACATTAGGAGATATAAATGCTATAAATTCTATAATTCAGGATATAATTGACGGAAATCCAAATATAGAATCATCTGAAGTTAATACGATTCAAGCAAATTCAAGTGGTATTGCAGAATGTGTATCCATTATTGAAAGATATAATACATTTGATTCTAATGGTGGTGATATAAATGCAAGTTTGTTAGCAATACATGCAGCCTTAGCTGCTGTAGTTTTAACATTAGATGATACAACTGTGGATTTGAGCAGTGGTACAATATCAGATAATATTGAAACTGCGAAGACTAATAATGATACATCTTCGTATAGTTTACCATATTATACGCCTGCAATTGATAGTTCAAATCTTTTACCAGTAAATATTAGTATTGGATTTTTCTTAGGAGGTCCAAAAGTGAATTGGAAAGTAAAGTTTGCGTATTTATCTGGACTAACCATTTTTGAAGCAGTAACAGATATACATGGTAGTGTATCAAATATTAGTTTTGATATTCTTCCAACTACAGAGATATACAAAGTTACTGCAAGTCACCAATTGGGTGCATATGATAAATTAACGGGAATAACATCAAAACCGGGTGAAAGTATTTCAACTTTGCTAAAGCCAACTACAACCGAATTTTGTGCATCTCAAATCACTAATTTATTTGTAACGAGTATAAAAGATATTACGAATTTATCAGAAGCAGCATATGATAACGCAAAAAATGTTTTCGAAACACAACTTGGAATTTCGGATTTACCAGACGGAATGAATACAAATCCGTATGATTCATTTATAAATCCCGTTCATTCAAATAAGTTTTCAGTATTAAATTTATCACTATCATCATTAATTGAAGGTTTAAAAATAACTTTTAGTGATAATAGTATATCTAATTCTGAAATTTTAACATCAATTTATAATGAAATTAGTTCACTATCTTCCCCATTATCACTAAGCAATCCAAATAATTTGAGTGAAACAGGATTCATTGGTGATATAATAGAAGATGTAGTATTAGGAAATAGTACAATCGATGATGGAGATTTAGTAACATTTCAAAATAATTCAAGTGGTATATCTGCTTGTGTTAAAATTATAGAAAATTATAATACATATGGTTTGTCAGGTGGTGATGCTAACTCAAGCATAATAGCAATGCACGAAGCATTAATTGCAGTGCAAAATACACTTCAAGAGATTCAAAACGACCCTACAAAGAGTCTGGAAGATGGTGAAACAACTGTATCATCTTCTATAAATACAAATAAAGAGGAAGTTGATTTAGGCAACGTTACCTTTCCACATTACGAAGAAGCATTAGATGTATCTGAATTACAAACAATAACTATTTCTGGAGTTTTTTCTGGTGGACCCAAACAAAATTGGAAAGTAACATTTGCTCATTTATCGGGTAAAATAATTAATGATTTATATACAACCGACTCGAATGGGTCTGTTAATGATGCTGTTTTTGACATACCTTTAACAACAAATATATATAAAGTAACTGCAGAATGTGTAGACTCAAATGGGATAGATGTTTTAACTAAAAAACAATCAGTTATTGGTGAGAGTATTTCGACTATTGTTACAACAAACATGACATATTTTTATGCTTCACAAATATCAAATTTATTTGTGACAAGTATAAAAGATGAAATAGATTTAGATGTAGCCAGATATGATATATTGAAAAATGATTTTGAAACTAAATTTGGTATAGATAGTTTACCAGATGGAATGAATACAAATCCTTACGATGTTTCAACAAGTCCATCCGCTTCAAATGCGATTAGTGTTTTAAATATATCATTATCCGCAATATTAGCTGGATTAAGTACTACATTTGCTGGAAATAATGTATCAACAAGTCAGCTATTAAATTCACTTTACGAAAATATATCATCTTTGAATTCACCATTATCACTAAGTGAACCAAATAATTTGAGTGAAAAACAATTAATTGATGATATAATTTCTACAATTGTATTAGCAAATCCAAATATTGATAATAATGATTTATCAACATTACAAGCTAATTCAGAAGGTATAACCAAGTGTGTAGAGTTTATAGAATCATACAACACCTATAATTCTACTGGAGGTGACGTAAACGCAAGTACAATTGCCTTACATGAAGCATTATCTGCAATACAAGATGCTTTAGAGGCCGGTGCTGATTTAAGTGATCCCGATCCTAATACAATAACAAGTGAATTAGAAACAAAGAAATCTGAATTAGATTCTGATTTGTATAACTTCCCTCATTTTACACCATCAACAACAGAAACGAATGATATAATAATAAGTGGATTTGTTGGAAATGGTCCTAAAGTATATTGGAAAGTAACATTTTCATATTTATCTGGAGCAATCATTGATGATTTAAAATTGACTAATGAAGACGGAAGAATTATAGAACATAGTTTTAGTATTGTTTCAGATACTAAAATAATAAAAATAACAGCAGAAGCGATTGATTTAGGAACAACTAATATACATTCTTATGATTCTTTAACTAGAATTGATTCAGTTATTGGTGAAAAATTATCAACAATCATTGCGATCGATTCAAATGTTGTTATTCAGCCTAATTTTTCCATATCTCAATTATCGTCATTATTTGTAGCAAGTGTAAAGAATGAGGATAGTTTATCAATTACACGATTTAACGATTTAAAATATAATTTCGAACAACTGATTGGTATTAGTGATATTAATACGAACCCATATGATACAACTACGGATCCTAATAATGCGATGGGTTTTTCTTATGTTAATTTGTCTTTAAAAGCATTGGTATCTGGATTAGAATCATTATTTGTGGCGAAAGGTCAACAAATTAATATGTCTGAAATTCTAAGTGCTGTATATGAACAAATATCAGAACAATCCAATAATTTTGACATTACAGAGATTTATAATTCAAACAATTTTGTAGAAGAAATTATTGGTAATATTGTTTTGTCCAATCCAACCATAGATGATACTCTAGTGACTGATTTTCAAGAGTCAGCATCTGGAATAAAGGCATGCGTTGAGATAATTACTGATAATTTTGATCCAAGTATAGGTAGACTCGCGACTATAATACAAAACTTACATTTAGCATCCGAAACAATTGAAGAAACCCTTAAACAAGTTGAAGAGGGTAATGTTAATTTAGAAGATATTCCTGCTATTGAAGAGGAAATAGGCAATCAGGAAGTTATAGTTGAAGGAAATAGCAATTTTGAATTCCCCAGATTCTTTTTAGAACCCGAACCAGAGCCAGAACCCGAACCAGAGCCAGAACCAGAGCCAGAACCTGAACCGGAACCAGAACCAGAACCAGAGCCAGAACCAGAACCAGAGCCAGAACCAGAGCCACAGCCTGAACCGGAACCAGAACCACAGCCTGAACCAGAGCCCGAACCACAGCCTGAACCAGAGCCAGAACCTGAACCAGAGCCTGAACCAGAGCCAGAGCCAGAGCCGGAGCCAGAACCAGAACCAGAACCCGAAATCGAACATCCCGAATGGATTGAATTTGGAACAAATAATTTCTTTTTAGGTAGAGGACAAACTGGTTCTAGTTTTGTTGAAAGAACCAATACCTTTATTGGCAGATTGTGTGATGCTCCAATGGATATAAATGCACCTTTACAACCAGATGATCTTTTAAATTCAATTTATCTATTTAAAGATGGATTCAATACAACGGGTGATGTAAATGGAGAAAAGACACCATATGATGATAATAATATTAACAATCATTTAGAAATCAAATTTGATAATGATAATATAATAGGTTCTGGTAAAAAAATACAAATTAGAGCAACGACTTCGCATTTCCAAAATAAATATATTCATAGTCTTTTCTTCAGTGTTAATGTTCCACTTGTAAATAGTTTAAATATAGATAATCATACTGGTGAAATTGACGGATTGAATTTTGTATCTGGTAGCGTTGCTATAAATTTGGTGCATGGTGATGCAAATGGCGGGATTTACCAATTTTTGAATGTTCAACCAAACATAAATCTATATCCATTATCCGTAAATAAAATAACAGACTCATTTACAAATATAATTAAAGATGTTGATATAAACGGTACAAATCTGTATAATAATCCTATATTAGATCCATCTTTTAGAGTAAGAGCAATATATAATTTACCAATTGATATTGATTCGGTACATTATGGAATAAGTAATCCAGATTATATACATCTATATCGAGATGTAGAACTTAATGACAATGGCAATAGTTTTACAAGTAGTGATTTTTCGGATGGTAGAGGTGATTTGGCATCCCTCATATTAACTCTCAAGTTTTCATCAAATCAAATACCACCACTTCTAGGTGCATCCAATCAACACGATGTTACAGAAACTGAAAATGTAACTTTTGATTTTGATGGAAACACTTATACATATAGATATCTTATTAGAGAATATAGATTCCTTACTGAAAATTTCAAAAATACATATTTCGCAACTGATTTAATATCTCTAATTAATTATCATACGGGTGTAGTTGGTAGTTCTCCCCCAACATATTTTGAATGGCAGCCAGAGCCAGAACCAGAACCAGAGCCAGAACCAGAGCCTCATTTTGCAATTCGTCTTGATGAAGAAACGATTAATGCAATCGATTATATTAGAATACAAGCACGATTTCCTTTAAATAGTTCACTAACCGGATTTCTTCTCACATTTGAATCATCCGAAAACATAGTAGTTGATTTGAGTCAAGGTGGTATTAATCATATAATGAATACAATAGTATATGGACAACTACAATTAAATATTAATGGTTCGTCAATTAATTTTCCTAAAGCATATGTTGGTCCGAAGTCAATATCCTTGGCTGTTCCGGCATCACATGCATTAACTGGTCATGGTGGATTTCAAGCTATTTGTTATATTACTCCTAATGTTGACGGAAATAATATTAAATTCAAGCATGGTTGGTCTGAAACAGGTCCCTATTGTAGTATTGATATTGATGGAACTATGCATGATGAATCAACGGTCGCAGGATTTTTAGAATATCCAACAATGAGCACATATACAATGCTAACTTTGAATATGAATCCGAATGGAACTATCCAATTAATTGGCAATAACGATGCAAGTCTTGATAGATTTAGACTTAAAGCTATCCAAGTTGAACTTGATTCAATTATTAATGCTACATATATATGGAAGTCTATTGATTATTTCGATGAAATATACGGAATACAACAAATAGATTGGATCCCAGAAATTAGTACAGGCAATATCAATAATAATCATATCGCAAATGCCATCAATGCAAATAAGCCAATCGTAAATAATAATGGCGCAAATGGATTAAAGCTTCGAAATGCCTTCTACAATGTGCTTGAAATACAATCAAACCAGTCAGCTTCATTAGTAACAGATATTAGTCCTATTAATATAAATCAAGTTTTAGTATGGGATACAGTTGACATGAAGGATGTTACTTTTAGAAGTTTGCCTGCTATAGGTGAATATTCATTGAACATACTAAATAGTATTATTGATGAACCAGAAGTGGAACCTACTATTGTTTATGTAAGTGGTGGTTCAATGGACCCCCCATATTATCAATTTTATTCGGATTCAGCAGGAACTAAAGAAATTGATGGACTATATTTGTCTAACAAAAGATATGAATTTTTAAGACTGGGTAATGCAACTACTCACCCATTCTATATTAGTGATGTTGGATTCAAACAACAATCCAATACATTAACCTTTTCAGGTGATGGAAATTATTCAAATGGTATAGTTGGTTCTCAATCATTTGTAATGGACTTGAATAATTATCCAACCACATCTCCAATATATTATTATTGTACATCACATTCGAACATGATTGGTGAATTCTCTTATGAAATATCTTTCTTTAAACCACCAGAAGGATATGTTCTTCCACCAGAACCTGAGCCGGAACCAGAACCTGAACCGGAACCGGAACCAGAACCTGAACCGGAACCTGAACCAGAACCGGAACCGGAACCAGAACCTGAACCGGAACCTGAACCAGAACCAGAACCAGAACCAGAACCGGAACCGGAACCGGAACCTGAACCCGAACCTGAACCAGAACCAGAAATAGAACCAGAACCTGAACCTGAACCAGAACCTGAACCCGAACCAGAACCAGAACCAGAACCAGAACCTGAACCGGAACCGGAACCAGAACCTGAACCTGAACCAGAACCAGAACCGGAACCGGAAAATGAATTACATTTTCGGACTATTCCAGCATATTCGGTAGTTCAATTTACACCATATACCTATAAACCTATTGGAATACCGGGTGGAGATCATGGTGGTCTACTTGCGATGCAAGTAGAACTTGTAGAAAAACCAGATTGGTTACTTTGGGAAAACCGGACATTATCCGGAACTCCAACAAATGAACAAGTAGGGGATTGGAATGTAAAATTACAAATAACAGACATTGGCGCTATTGTATTTCAAGAGTTTATAATTACAGTAATATCTTCCGAATCAGAACCGGAACCAGAACCAGAACCGGAACCAGAACCAGAACCAGAACCAGAACCAGAACCTGAACCAGAACCTGAACCAGAACCTGAACCGGAACCAGAACCTGAACCAGAACCAGAACCTGAACCAGAACCAGAACCAGAACCTGAACCAGAACCAGAACCTGAACCAGAACCAGAACCTGAACCAGAACCAGAACCGGA
>MDTG01213766.1_pt1 | contig 28803 bp, 28 predicted proteins | sample 811421 | NCBI WGS metagenome assembly MDTG01 (sample SAMN05326645, study PRJNA326480) | marine metagenome | isolation source: seawater | place: Pacific Ocean: South East | collected 2011
GGCCGCGGGCCGTCGGCCCCGGCCGCGCCGGGAGCACGGCCGTGAAGCTGGTCGTCATCAGCGTCCACTTCGAGTACGCGGACGTCATCGAGGCCATCGTGGACCAGCACGACGTGAGCCACTACTTCGTGTTCCCCCGGGTCGAGGGCCGGGACAGCGAGGGCTTCCACGAGGGCTCCCAGGTCCATCCCGGCAACCTCGCGGCCCTGCACGTCCGCATCGACGACGACGCCGTCGACGCGCTGTTCGGGGATCTCGAGGGGTTCCGGCGCGAGAAGAAGGCACACGCGCACCTCGAAGCCATCGTCGTCCCCATCGAGCGGCGGATGGGCCCGGACGCCTGACGACACCCCGGCTCCGGCCGTCCGGAGGCCGCCAAGACAGGCGTTTCGCGCCGCCCGGCGCTGCATGGCCGCGCCGTCTCGACGGGGCTTCGCTGAAGTGCGCCGCCCATCCGGGTATGCTGTTGCGGCAGGCCACGGAGGAGGAATGGATGCTGGAGCGACTCGCGGAGCGGCTGGGACTGAACGCCATACCCCAGATTTTCTTCGTCTCGGCGGCGCTCGCCGCGCTGTTCGTGGCCTTCGCCATACCCTTCCACACCGAGTTCGCCGACTTCTTCGGGCTTCTCACCAGCTTCACGGTGGCCTACTTCGGCTGGTTCTACATTCTCAGCGTGACCGGCCTGCTGATCTTCCTGATCTGGATCGCGACGTCCCGCTACGGCCACATCCGCCTCAGCCGTGACCACGAGCAGCCGGAGTACGGCACGGTGACCTGGTTCGCCATGCTGTTCGCCGCCGGCATCGGCACGATCCTCATGTTCTGGGGCGTGGCGGAACCCATGTCGCACTTCGCCAACCCGCCCCTGGAGGGCGTCGAGCCCGCATCCCACGACGCCGCCAAGCTGGCGATGACCATCGCCCTGTATCACTTCGGCCTGCACACCTGGACCATCTTCACGCTGCCCGCCCTGGCGATCGGCTACTTCGCCTACCGTCAGGGGCTGCCGATGCGCATCAGCAGCATCTTCTACACGGTGCTCGGCGAGAAGATCTTCGGGCCCTGGGGCTGGCTCATCGACATCATCGCCGTGCTCGGCACCCTGTTCGGCGTCGCCGTGTCCGTCGGACTGGGCACGCTGCAGCTCAACAGCGGCCTGCACTATCTGGTCGACCTGCCCACCGGCGCCGCCTCCCAGATCGCCATCGTCGCGGTGATCACGGCCATCGCCACGGTGTCGGTGGCGCTGGGTCTGGATCGCGGCATCAAGCGCCTGTCCGAGTTCAACATCGTCATCGCGCTGGTGATCCTGCTGTTCGTGTGGATCGCCGGGCCGACCCTGTTCATGACGGCCGGCACGGTGCAGAACTTCGGCAACTACCTGCAGAACCTGCCGTGGCTCGCCTTCTGGACCGAAACCTACCAGGGCACCGAGTGGCAGCGGAGCTGGACCGTGTTCTACTGGGCGTGGACCATTTCCTGGGCGCCCTACGTCGGCATCTTCATCGCGCGCATCTCCCGCGGGCGCACCATCCGCCAGTTCGTGTTCGGCGCGCTCGGCGCCCCGCTGCTGTTCACGGTGATCTGGTTCTCGGTGTTCGGCCTCGCCGCCATGGACCTCGAGCTCAACGGCGGCGTCGACCTCGCCGCCCAGGTGCAGGCCGACGTGTCCGTGGCGCTGTTCTCGTTCCTAGAGAACTACCCGCTGGCGAGCATCACCTCGCTGATGTCGGTGGTGATCATCATCGTCTTCCTGACCACCTCGGCGGACTCCGCGGCGCTGGTGATCGATCTGCTGTCGCGCCATGCCGACGAGCGCTCCCACACCGGCCAGCGGGTGTTCTGGACCCTGCTGCTCGGCGCCATCGCCGGCACCCTGCTGCTCGGCGGCGGCCTCGACGCCCTGCAGAACGTCATCACCACCCTGGGTTTCCCGTTCTGCGTGCTGCTGGTGTTCATGGCGGTGGCGCTCACCCGGGCGCTGCACGCCGACTATCTGGGATACTCGCTCGACGATCTGGTCGCCGGCCGCACGCCGCGGATCGACCCGATGGGCTCCGACAGCGCCGACGCGGACCGGGCGCATCCGCCGCCGAAGAGCCCCCACGAGCACTGAGACGGTCCGGCGGCGGCGATGGTAGACTCGTTCCGGACCCTGATCCTCATGCGTCGAGACAGGAGTGGCTGCCCATGACCTCGTCGACCTGGACGTTCTTTCAGGCGTTTCTCAGATCGCCCCGCGTGGTCGCTTCGATGATTCCGAGCTCGCCGTTTCTCGAGCGCCGGCTGGTCCGCGCCGCCGGACTCGACCGGGCGCGGGTCGTGGTCGAGCTCGGCGCCGGCACGGGCGGCACCACCCGGGCCATGCTCGCCGCCATGCGGCCCGACGCCAGGCTGATCGCCATCGAGCGCACCGCAGCGTTCGTCGGCCCTCTGGAGCGCATCGGCGACCCGCGGCTGACGGTGATCAACGGCTGCGCCAGCACCATCGTCGCGCAGCTCGAAAGGCTCGGCCTCGACCGCGCCGACGACGTGGTGTCGGGCATACCGTTCTCGACCATGCCCCAGGACCTGGCGGCCGACATCGCCCGGGAGGTGCACCGGGCGCTGGCCCCCGACGGGCACTTCGTCGCCTACCAGTTCACCGACAAGGTGGCCGACTTCGCCCGGCCCGTGTTCGGCCAGCCCAGGGTCGAGCACGAGCTGCGCAACGTGCCGCCGCTGAAGATCTTCACCTGGGCCCGCGACGCGGCCTCCGCCGCCGCCTGACCCGGCCGGCCCCGCGCGGGCACTGGACACCGCGCCCGGCACACCGCGCAACGAAGAAAGGGGCCCGCAGGCCCCTCGTCTCCGGCAGCCCGGCTGCCCGCCGGCGCTGCGCGCCCTTCACCCGCTCAGTTGGCGGTGCCGGCGATGCCGCTGGCCGAGATCACTTCGAGGTTGGCACGCGCGTTGGCGTTGTCCTCGTCGAGGGACAGCGCGCGCTCGAAGTCGGCGCGGGCGCCGAACACGTCGCCGGCCACCGCGCGGACCACACCGCGGTTGGAGTAGAGGTGCGTCATGATGGCGGTCCGCTTGCCGGTGCCCATCAGCAGCGAGGAGTTGAGATCCGTCGGCGCGACGCTCAGCGCCCGCTGGCAGCTCTCCATGGCGCCGTCGACGTCCTTGGACTTGAGCAGGCTGACGCACAGGTTGGCGTGCCGCGCGTACCGGTTCAGCTCGGCGCGGCGGGAATCCAGCAGCTCGCTGGCGGCGTCGTAGTTCTCGGACATGATCTCTTCGAAGCCGAGGGTGTCGCCGAAGGCGGTCATGCGGTAGCCCGCGTGGGCGGAGCCGACGGCGAGCAGCGCCGTGAGAGCCAGGGCAGCGGTGGTGGCGGATTTGCGGGAAGCGGTCATTGCAGGTACTCCGTTGGCTGGTTGCAGTAGACGCTTCTCAAGGTAGCCGCCGGCTAACATGCCGACAAACGATCATTGGTCCAGCGACGGATGAGGAAACTTCAGGCCGTCGCGCAGGCCAGCGGTCAGGCCGCTTCGGACGCCTGCTCGGCCTCGGCGAACACGTCGACGATCCAGCGCCACAGCGTGTCGGTCGCCTCGGGGTGGTCGCCGTCGTCCGCGGCCACCACGTAGTAGCTCTCCGGCGACACCAGGTCCTGGGAGAACAGCCGCAGCAGCGCGCCGGACTGGAACCAGCTCTGGGAGATGGGCATCGGGATCAGCGCCACGCCGGCGCCCCGCTCGGCGGCGCGGGCCAGCGCGAACATGCTGTCCAGCCGGATGATCTGGCGGGCCGACGGCGCGGCCACCCCGGCCAGGTCCGCCCAGCGGCGCCACGCGTCCGGCCGGCCCTGGTGCAGCAGCAGCGTCGCCTGCTCCAGCGCCGCCGTGCCGGCACGGGAGTAGCGCGCGTGCAGCTCCGGGCTGCAGGCCGGGACGTAGCGCACCGGGAACAGTTCCGCCCAGCGGGGCGCTTCCGGCCGGCGGTCGGTCAGCACGATGCTCACGTCCGCGCGGCCGCTCGACGAGTCGCCGGGGGCGGTGGTCTCGATCCGCAGATCGATGTGCCGGTGGCGCTCCGAGAACGACGCCACCTGGGGCATGAACAGCTCGCTGGCGAAGAACTCCGGCATGCGGATGGTGAGGGGCGCGCGCCGGGGACGCTCCCGGAACCGGGCCGTCGCCTGCTCGATGGCCCGGAGGTGCGGGCGCACTTCGCGAAACAGCTGGCGGCCGGACTCCGTCAGCACCACGGAGCGGGTCCGCCGCTCGAACAGCTTGGTGCCCAGGTGCGACTCGAGGTCTCTGATCTGATGACTGACGGCGGACGCGGTGAGACACAGCTCGTCCGCCGCCTGCTTGAAACTCAGGTGTTCGGCGGCCAGGCAGAACGCCCGCAGCCCACGGAACTGTACGAGCATCGGCTACTACTCTGAAACGAAACCAAGGCTTCGACGCGGCCCATGCTGCAAATTGCGCGCCAGCCGCCGGAATCCCGCGCAACACCGCCGCACACCCGTCCGCGAGGCACGCAAACGGCGCATGGCGCGCAGGCCGGCGGGACGTGGCGCGCCATGGTGGTGCGCGGCCGGACGCCACGGACCGGGTGCGGCGGCGGGTGTTAGCATGGCTCCGGAACGCAGACGGAGTCCCCGATGAGCCGCCCTGGTACCGCCACCGACGGAACGCCGATGCCGCCCGTTGCCGTGCAGCGGGCCGCCGATCCGGTCGTCAGGGCCCAGTCGTTGCGGAGCGTCGCGCCGGCGAACCCGGGCAGCGGCAGGAGCGGCCGGTGAGCCTGCCGCGCGGAGCGACCTGGCTGCGGGTGAGCTGCTCGCTGTCCTTCGACGTGGCGCTGCCGTCGCCCATGGTGCTGATGCTGCGGCCCCGCAGCGGCCCCGGACAGTGGGTCTCCAGCGAGACCTACCGGCTGACGCCGGCGGTGCCCGTCGAGGAATTCACCGACGGATTCGGCAACCTGTGCCAGCGCCTGGTGGCGCCGGTGGGCCGGTTCGACGTCTCGACGTCGGCGGACGTGCTGGTGAGCCCGAGCGCGCCTCCGCCGGCCTCCGCGCCCTTCGTCGAGGTACCGGACCTGCCCGACGAAGCCCTCGGCTATCTGCTGCCGAGCCGCTACTGCGAATCCGACCGGATGGGCGACCTCGCGCAGACCATCGTCGCCGGCGCCGAACCCGGCATGGGTCAGGTGTCCGCCATCACCGAGTGGGTCCGGGAGCGCGTGCGCTACGTGCCCGGCAGCAGCGGCTATCCCGTGTCGGCCCTGGAAGCGGTCGACCGGGGCGAGGGCGTGTGCCGGGATCTGGCCCAGGTGAGCATCGCGCTGTGCCGGGCCCTGTGCATCCCCGCGCGGCTGGTGGTGGGCTACCTCCACGAGCTGACGCCGATGGACGTGCACGCCTGGCTGGAGGCCTACGTCGGCGGCCGCTGGCACGCCTTCGATCCCAGCACCCGCTCCTCGGCGCCCCGGGTCACCATCGCCAACGGCCGCGACGCGACGGACGTGGCGCTGTACAACCAGTTCGGTCCGCCGCTGCTGCCCTGTGCGATGGGGGTCGGCGTCGAAAAGCTCGACGATTCCCCGTAAGCTCGCAGGCTTCGTCCTGATTCAAGGCGGCCATGGAACTGCTGGTCGGCAAACTCGCATTGATCGGCGCGCTCGGGGTCGCCGCCCAGTGGCTGGCCTGGCGCGCCCGCCTGCCCGCCATCGTGCTGCTGCTGGCCGCCGGCTTCGTCGCCGGGCCGGTCACCGGCCTGCTGGACCCGGCCGCCGACTTCGGCGACCTGCTGCGTCCGCTGGTGGCGCTGGCCGTGGCGCTGATCCTGTTCGAGGGCGGGCTGTCGCTGAACTTCGCGGAGCTGCGGGAAACGTCGGTCGCCGTGCGGCGGCTGGTGAGCCTCGGCGCCCTCATCGCCTTCGGCGCCGGCGCCCTGGCGGCGCACTACCTGGCCCAGCTCTCCTGGCCCAGCGCCCTGGTGCTCGGCGCGATTCTGGTGGTCACCGGCCCGACCGTGGTGATCCCACTGCTGCGACACGCCCGGCTGAAACCGCGAGCCGCCTCGCTGCTGCGCTGGGAAGCGATTCTGGCCGATCCGGTGGGCGCGCTGCTGGCCGTGCTGGTCTACGAAGGCGTGCTGGTGGCCCAGGCGCAGCTCGAGCCCGACGAGCTGATGCTCAAGGTCGGCGGCGCCTTGCTGTGGGCCCTGGTGGGCGGATACGTCCTCGGCCGCGGCCTGGTGACGGCCTTCGTGCGGGGCAAGATCCCCGAGTTCCTGAAGGCGCCCCTGGTGGTGGTGGCCGTGCTCGCCACCTACGCCGTGTCCGGGCTGATCCTGGAGGAAAGCGGTCTGCTCACCGTCACCATCATGGGCGTGACCATCGGCAATTCCCGCATCGCCAGCCTCACCGAGCTGCGGCGTTTCAAGGAGTTCATCACCGTCCTGCTGGTGTCCGCCGTGTTCGTGGTGCTGACCGCGACCCTGGACCTGGCCGCGTTCGAGGCGCTCGCCCCGCGGGACCTGCTGTTCCTGGCGGCCATACTGTTCCTGGTGCGGCCGCTGGCGGTGCTGAGCTCCACGGCGTTCAGCGGCGTGCCGCTGCGAGAGCGGCTGCTGGCCGCCTGGATCGCGCCCCGCGGCGTGGTGGCCGTGGCGGTGTCCGGCCTGTTCGCCGTCGCGCTGACGGAACGGGGCATCGCCGATGCCGAGCGGCTGGTGGCGCTGACCTTCGCCGTCGTGGTGATCACCGTGGTGGTGCACGGCTTCACGCTGACGCCTCTGGCCCGGCTGCTGGACCTGGGCGCATCGGGTCCGCCCGGCGTGCTGATCGTCGGCGGCTCCCCATGGAGCACGGCGCTGGCCGAGCAGATCAAGGCCATGGACATGCCGGTGATGCTGGCGGACCGCAACTGGAACCACCTGCGGGAGGCCCGTTATCAGGGCCTGCCGATCTACTACGGCGAGATCCTCTCGGAATCCGCCGAGCACCAGGTGGACATGAACAACTTCGGCTTCCTGATCGCCGCCACGGACAACGACGACTACAACGCGCTCCTGTGCACGGACTTCGGCCCCGAGTTCGGCCGCGGCAACGTGTTTCAGATCGGCCGGCCGGAGGGCGAGGAAACCCGCCACAGCCTGGCGGTGACCCTGGGCGGCCGGAAGTTCCTGCACGAGGTGGGCGGGTTCCGCACCCTCAACTCCCGGCTGGCCGCCGGCTGGGAGTTCCGCAAGACCACGCTCACCGAGGATTTCGGCGAGGCCGAACTGCGCGAGCGGCTCGGCCCCGACGGGCACCGGGTGCTCGCCCGGCGCAACGGCCAGGTCCTGTGGCTCACGGGGCCCGAGCCGCCGAAGCTGGCCGCCGGCGACAGGGTGCTCAGCTTCGGCCCGACCCAGGACTGAGACCGGACCCGTCCGCCCTGGCGCCAGGCGGGCGCCGGGACGCCGTCAGGCGCGGTCCACGCCCCACTGTCCCGCGCCGCGGCAGGCGATGAACAGGAACACGAAGCAGTACAGCGCCGCCAACTCGCCGCCGTTGTTGAGCGGAAACAGCGCCTGGGTGCCGTGGGCCAGTCAGTAGGCCACCGCCATGCAGCCGCTGGACAGGAACGCCGCCGGGGGGGTGGCGAGGCCGATCATCACCAGCAGGCCGCCGAAGAACTCGATCCCGCCGGCCCCGTACTGGATCCAGGCCGGGGCACCCTCCCGGGCCGCTGCCGGGAAGCCGAACAGCTTCTGGCTGCCATGGCAGAGGAACAGGAAGCCCGTGACGATGCGCATGAGCGCATAGGCCGGGCCCTCGTAGCGGGACAGAAAGTTCATCATGGGTCTCTCCTCGTCATGTGCGGTCGCGAGCCGTGCGCGGGCGTCGAGCCGTGTCGAATCCGGACGAACCGGCGCCGGACGCCGGCGTCCGCGCCCGGGCCTACACGCCTGGCGACATGCCCCCTCCCCGCAGATCCGATATAGTGCGCGCTCGCAGAATTCATGGGTAGAGGGCTCGACAGATGAAAGGAACGGTTCACTACGAGAAGAAGGACGACGTCGCGCTGCTGACGGTCGACAATCCGCCGGTGAACCCGCTGTCCAGCGGGGTTCGGCAGGGCCTCCACGACGGCGTCAGCCAGGCGCTGGCGGACGACGCCGTGAAGGCCATCGTGCTCACCGGCGCCGGCCGCGCCTTCATCGCCGGCGCGGACATCTCCGAGTTCGGCGCCGCCGCCACCCAGGGGCCCGGTCTGCACGAGGTGCTGACCATGATGGAGAACAGCACCAAGCCCATCGTCGCGGCCATCAACGGCACCGCCTTCGGCGGCGGCCTCGAAGTGGCCCTGTGCTGCGACTACCGGGTCGCCGCGCCGAAGGCGCCGGTCGGCCTGCCGGAGGTGAAGCTCGGGCTGCTGCCCGGCGCCGGCGGCACCCAGCGCCTGCCGCGCCTGATCGGCGCCGAGAAGGCCCTGCAGTTCATCCTCTCCGGTGATCCCATTCCGGCCCCTCAGGCCAAGGCGCTGGGCATCGTCGACGAAGTGGTCGACGGCGACATCGTCGAGGGCGGCATCGCCTACGCACGCAAGGTGGTCGCCGACGGCGGCAAGCTGCGCAAGATCCGCGACGAGGCCGGCAAGGTCGAGGCCGACCGGGACAACCAGGAGATCTTCGCCGAGGCCCGCAAGAACGCCGCCCGCCGCATGCGCGGCCGGTTCGCCCCGGAGATGATCATCCAATGCGTGGAAGCCGCGGTGAACCTGGGCGACTTCGACGCCGGCATGAAGGTCGAGCAGGAGAACTTCCGCAAGTGCCTCGAGCACCCCCAGCGGGAGGCGCTGATCCATGTGTTCTTCAGCGAGCGCGAAGTCGCCAAGATTCCGGACGTGCCGAAGGACACGCCGGTAAAGGACATAAAGACCGCGGGCGTGGTCGGCTGCGGCACCATGGGCGGCGGCATCACCATGAGCTTCGCCAACGCCGGCATCCCGGTCACCGTGCTGGAGATGAACCAGGAGGCGCTGGACAAGGGCCTCGGCGTCATCAAGCGCAACTACGACATCCAGGTGAGCCGCGGGCGCATGTCCGAAGCCGACGTCGACAAGCGCATGGCGCTGATCACCGGCACCACCAGCTACGAGGACCTTGGCGACGCCGACGTGGTGATCGAGGCGGTCTACGAGAACCTCGACGTCAAGAAAGAGGTGTTCGCCAAGTTCGAGCAGGTGATGAAGCCCGGCGCCATCATCGCCAGCAACACCTCGGGCCTCGACATCGACGCCATGGCCAACGTCACCTCCCGCCCCGGCGACGTGATCGGCCTGCACTTCTTCAGCCCGGCCAACGTCATGCGGCTGCTGGAGGTGGTGCGCGGCGAGAAGACGGACAAGTCCACCATTGCCACCGCCATGCAGCTCGGCAAGAAGCTCGGCAAGATCGCCGTGCTGTCCGGCAACGCGCCCGGTTTCATCGGCAACCGCATGCTGGCAGGCTACACCCGCCAGGCCGGCGAGATCATCCTGCAGGGCGCGACCCCGTACCAGGTGGACAAGGTCATCCAGCAGTTCGGCATGCCCATGGGGCCGTTCCAGATGGCCGACCTGGTGGGCCTCGACCTCGGCTGGCGGGCCCGCAAACTGTCCGGCATGAAGCCCGAGGACGTGCCGATCACCGCCCGGGTGGCGGACAAGCTGTGCGAGCTGGAGCGCTTCGGCCAGAAGACCAACCGCGGCTACTACATCTATCCGGAAGGCAGCCGCGCCGGCCAGCCCGATCCCGAGGTGGTGAAGCTGGTCGAGGAGACCTCCGCCGAGCTCGGCATCGAGCGCCGGGAGATCGACGACGACGAGGTGCTCAAGCGCTGCCTGTACGGGCTGATCAACGAGGGCGCGCGCATCCTCGAGGACGGCATCGCCATCCGCCCCTGCGACATCGACATCGTCTACATCAACGGCTACGGCTTCCCCGAGGTGGTGGGCGGACCGATGTTCTGGGCGGACAAGCAGGGCCTCGACAACGTCTACCAGGACATCCTGAAGTTCCAGGCCGAGTACGGCGACTTCTGGAAGCCGGCGCCGCTGCTCGAACGCCTGGCGAAGGAAGGCAAGACCTTCGCGAGCCTGCAGCAGGGCTGAACCATCCCCTGTAGGAGCGGCCTCCTGGCCGCGATATCCACGACATCGAATGGGTGCCGCCGCTTCGCGGCGGCTGATCGCGGCCAGGAGGCCGCTCCTACATAGCATCGGAGGAATACGGTGATGAACGCTGCCGAAGGCAACCTAGCGCTGTTCTGCGACTTCGAGAACATCGCCCTGGGCGTGCGTGACGCCAAGTACGACCGCTTCGACATCCGCCCGGTGCTGGAGCGGCTGCTGGTCAAGGGCTCCATCGTCGTCAAGAAGGCCTACTGCGACTGGGACCGGTACAAGGAGTTCAAGCCGGCCATGCACGAGGCGGCCTTCGAGATGATCGAGATCCCCCACGTGCGCCAGTCGGGCAAGAACTCGGCGGACATTCGCATGGTGGTGGACGCCCTCGACCTCTGCTACACCAAGGAGCACATCGACACCTTCGTGATCATCTCCGGCGACTCGGACTTCTCGCCGCTGGTGAGCAAGCTCCGGGAGAACGCCAAGATGGTGATCGGCGTCGGGGTGAAGAACTCGACGTCTGACCTGCTGATCAGCAACTGCGACGAGTTCATCTTCTACGACGACCTGGTGCGGGAGAAGAAGAAGCCGGCCCGCAAGCGCTCCCGGGGCGGCAAGGCCAAGGCCAAGACGCCGGCCAAGACCGAGAAGAGCGAGTCCGGCGAGGCCAAATCGGCGGAAGACCTGGCCCAGGAGGGCCTGGACCTGGTGCTCGAAACCGCCGAGGCGCTGTGGGAAGAGCGCGGCGAGCAGGGCAACCTGTGGGGCTCCATGGTGAAGCAGACGCTGAAGCGCCGCCGGCCCGGTTTCAACGAATCCTTCTACGGCTTCCGTTCCTTCAGCGAGATGCTGGAGGAGGCCCAGGCCCGCGGCGAGATGGTGATCGAGCTCGACGAGAAATCGGGCGGCTACATCATCCGCTCACTGGGCGCCGACTGAGCCGCCCGTGCCCGGCCGCCCCCATCCGGAGCAGCACCGCGTTCACCGTTCCGGCTGGCTGAGGGCGGCGGTGATGGGGGCCAACGACGGCATCGTCTCGACGGCCAGCCTGCTGGTCGGCGTCGCCGCCGCCGGGTCCAGCCACGACGGCGTGATGCTGGCCGGCATCGCCGGGCTGGTGGCCGGCGCCATGTCCATGGCCGCCGGCGAGTACGTGTCGGTCAGCTCCCAGGCGGACATCGAGCGCGCCGATCTCGAGCGCGAGGCCCGGGAGCAGCGGGAGCAGCCGGAGTACGAGCGCGCCGAGCTGGCCGGCATCTACCGGCGGCGGGGGCTGTCGCCGGAACTCGCCCAGGAAGTCGCCCGGGCGCTCATGGACCACGATGCGCTGGACGCCCACGCCCGGGACGAACTCGGCATCTCGACGAATCTCAAAGCCCGCCCGGTGCTCGCCGCGGCGACGTCGGCGCTGACCTTCTCCCTGGGCGCCGCGCTGCCGCTCGGCCTCGCCGCGGCGCTGTCCGTGCCGGCGATTCCCGTGGGCGTGGCGGCGACCTCGCTGGTGTTCCTCGCCGGGCTCGGCGCCCTGGCTGCCTATGCCGGCGGCGCCCGGGTGACCATGGGGGCGGTGCGGGTCACCTTCTGGAGCGCGGCGGCCATGGCTCTGACCGCCGGCATCGGCCGGCTCATCGGCGCGACGCCCTGAGCCGACGCCCGCCGCCGGGGTGCCCGCGTCAGACCGGGACCTCGGTGGAGTACTTGACCTGCTCCATGGCGAAGTTCGACGACACGTCGCTCAGCGGCGCGATGGCGATCAGCTTCTTGTAGAACCGGTCGTACTCGGCGATGTCCGAGACCAGCACCTTCAGCAGATAGTCCACGTCGCCGCTGGTGCGGTAGAACTCCATCACCTCCGGCAGCGCCGCGACGCCCCGGGCGAACTTGTCCAGCCAGGCCTCGGTGTGGTGGCTGGTGCGCACGGTCACGAACACCGTGACGCCATAGCCCACCTTGCCCGGGTCCACCAGGGCCACCCGTTTGCGGACGACTCCCGCCTCCTCCAGGCGCTTGATGCGCCGCCAGCAGGCGTTGTGACTCAGCCCGACCTTCTCGCCGATCTGCTGGATCGGCACCGTGGCGTCCACCTGAAGGATCTGGAGGATGTGTCGATCTATGCGGTCGAGGTCCATGGTTGGGATGCTATCCCAATAGTCGGGAACTAGACAGGTCAGGTTGGGACCGGATCACAGCCGGATTGGACTAGATTTTCCATGAATTCAAACCGGTCGAACCACATGCCGCAACTCATCCGGGACTTCGTCGAGCATCCGCGATCCGTCGGCGAGAGCTACGCCGAGCACTGGCTGAGCGCCATGGGATTCGCGCTGACCATGCTGACCCTGGCCCTGGTGTGCGCCCTGCACGCCTTCGTGCCGGGCCTGTTCAAGCGTACGGCCAGCCGCACCGTCGACGAGCTGCACCGCCGCATGGTCACCCACCGCCACCGGCAGGGCGCCGGGAGCACGGCGACCGGTCCCAGCGCCTGACCCCGCGGCCGCGCGGTTCCGGCCCACCGGCACCGGGCGGCTTTTGGGAATTTAGACCCAATCGGCGGAACGGGTCTTACAAAATCCTTACCTTGACGGCTTTCAACGAAGTCTTGGCGGCAGCGGCCGCCGAAGGATTGAAAGCATGTCGTACCGCCTCCGCCGGACGCTTCCGGCCGTCGTTCTGCCCTGTCTGCTCTGTGCCGCCGCGCCGGCACTCGGTGCGCCCCCGGACCGGGGCAACGGCGGCAACGACTCGCCCGCCTACCTGTCCTTCGCCGCCGACGCGGCCGAGGTGACCGCAGGGAACGCCGTCCGGCTGAGCTGGGCCAGCCTCAACACCAAGCACTGCTTCGCTTCCGGCGCCTGGGAGGGCAAGCACCCCACGGACGGCACCTACGTGACCGGGCCGCTGGTCACCGACAGCACCTTCGCGCTGGAGTGCAAGGGGACCGGCACCGCCGCCACGGCCACGGTGCGGGTCCGGGTGGTGGCCGCGACCGCGGAACAACCCGCGCCGACGGACCCGGAGACCCCGCCGGCGGAACCGACGCCGATCGAGGACCCGGTCGCGGACACCGAGCCGACGACCTCCGAACCGGAGCCCCTGCCTCAGGAACCGGAACCCGAACCTGCACCGGAACCTGTGCCGGAACCTGCGCCGGCACCGACCCTGGCCTTCGACGCCTCGGCCAGCCAGGTCGCGGCAGGCGGCTCGGCGACGCTGAGCTGGACCGCGGACAACGCGGACGGATGCACCGCCGGCGGCGGCTGGAGCGGCCAGCGGCCGCACACCGGCACCGAGACGGTCGGACCGATCGACGGCAGCACGACGTTCTCGCTGAGCTGCGACGGCCCCGGCGGCAGCGCCGTCGCGATGATCTCCGTCGCCATCAGCGACACGGTGAGCCTGAACTGGCAGGCGCCGACGGAGAACACCGACGGTAGCCTGCTGACGGACCTGTCCGGATACCGCATCTACTACGGCCTGCGCAGCGGCGACTATACGGACAGCGTGCTGATCGGCGCCGCGGCGTCGACGAGCCACGCGCTCGAGCTCGTATCCGGTGAGTACTACTTCGCCATGACCGCCCTCGACGCCGAAGGCAACGAGAGCGGCTACTCCAACGAGGTGATCAAGGTCGTGCCCTGAGGTCAGCCTCCGGGCGCGCGCTTCTTGGCCTCGATGCGGGCGAGGATGACGCCCATGATGTCGCGGTACAGGTCGCCCTTGCGCACGGCGTCCTCGTAGCCCGCGTCGATGCTGGGGTTGTCGTTGATCTCGATGACGTAGATCTTGTCTCCGACCTGCTTGAGATCGACGCCGTAGAGCCCGTTGCCGATCAGGTTCGCCGCCTTCAGCGCCGTCTGCACCACCGCGGCAGGCGCGTCCTCCACCGCGAACGTGTCCGCGGTGCCCTCCACGGTGGCGCCGTCGGCGTCGCGCCGCACGATCTGCCAGTGGCGCCGGGCCATGAAGTAGCGGCTGACGTAGATGGGCCGGCGGTCGATGATGCCGACCCGCCAGTCGTAGTCCGTCGGCACGAACTCCTGGGCGACGATCAGCTCCGAGCGGGTCAGCGCCTCACGCACCCGGTCGGGCACGTCCTCGGCCCGGTCGACCTTGGTCACGCCCGCCGAGAAGCTCGAGTCCGGCAGCTTCAGCACCACCGGAATGCCCAGGGCCGGCGCCACCTCGTCGACGTTGCCGGCGTGGACGATCATGGTCTTGGGGCTCGGCACCCGGTGGCGCGCCAGCAGCTCCGCCAGATAGACCTTGTTGGTGCACTTGAGAATGGAGTCCGGATCGTCGATCACCACCAGGCCTTCGGCCTGGGCCCGCCGCGCCATGCGGAAGGTGTGATGGTTGACCGAGGTGGTCTCGCGGATGAACAGGGCGTCGAACTCCGCCAGCCGGCCGGCGTCCTCCCGGGTGATCAGCTCCACGCCCATGTCGAGCGCCTCCGCCGCCGACTCGAAGCGCGCCATGGCGCGCTTGTTGGAAGGCGGCATGGGGTCGGTCGGGTCGTGCAGGATCGCCAGGTCGTAGCGGGACTGGGGCTTGCGGCGGGCGCGCCGCCGTTTCACGGAGAAGTAGTCCGAGGCGGCCTGCAGGACGAAGTCGTGCTGCGCCTCGTTGAGATCGTTGGCGCCGAGCGCCCGGATGCTGCGGAGCTGCCACTCGTCGCCGCGGCGCACGAAACCGACCCGCAGCAGCGGCGCCTCGAACAGGCTGTAGAGCCGCCAGGCGAGGTCGTCGAGCCCCGCCTCCGGCGTCCGGCCGAACAGCACGTCCAGGGAGAACTGGCCTTCGTCCCGGCGCTTGAGCGCCTTCTGGATCTCGTCTTCGAGATCCTCGGACAGCAGCCGCGCCACCGCGTTGGACCGCAGGTCCTGAATCGTCGCCAGGCTGGGAATGGGGTGGTGGCCCCGGGCCGCGGCCAGCAGCGACACGTAGTAACCGGCGCTCTGGTACTTGTGCGAGCGGCACAGGTTGAAGACCTTGGCCGCCCGGTTGTCGAAATAGCCGGGCTCCGTCAGGTACGTGCGCGCCGACACCACCTCGACGCCGGGAATGTCCAGCGGCCAATCCTTCAGATCGCTGACCACCAGCAGTATGTTCATCGGTGTTTCCGCTCAGTAACCGATCGCGCCGCCGTCCGGCACCCGGAGGTCGACGCCGCCTTCCAGAACGCCCGTTTCCGGGTTCACCACGATCACCTCGGCGGCGCCCTGGGCATCGCGCTCCTCGAGCGCGTGACCCATCGCCCTCAGGCCGTTCAGGGAATCCAGCGAGAAGCCGTTGCGCTCGTAGTAGACGGTGTCCGGCAGCCATTGATGGTGAATTCGGCCGGCGTCCACCGCCGCCTGGGCGCTCATGCCGTGGTCGACCACGTTGAGGATGGTCTGCAGCACCGTGTTGATGATGGTGCGCCCGCCCGGCGTTCCGGTCACCATGAACAGCTCGCCGTCGCGGGCGAGGATGGTCGGCCACATGCTCGACAGCATGCGCTTGCCGGGTTCCGCGAGATTGGCCGGCGTGCCGATCAGCCCCTGGTCGTTGGTGAGCCCAGGACCGGCGTTGAAGTCGCCCATCTCGTTGTTGAGCAGGAAGCCGCCGCCCGGCACGACGATGCCCGAGCCGTAGCCCCACTCCAGGGTGTAGGTGAGGGAAACGGCGTTGCGGTCCTTGTCGACCACGGAGAAGTGGGTGGTCTCCTCGCTCTCCACCGGCCAGGTGAAGCGCGTCGGATCCGAGGTCGAGGCCTGGTCCGGATCGATGGTCGCGCGCAGCTCGTCGGCGTAGCGCTTGGACGTCAGCCGCTTGACCGGCAGATCGGGGTTGAAGTCGGGATCGCCCAGGAACCGGGCCCGGTCCGCGTAGGCCCGGCGCATGGTCTCGGCCATACGGTGCAGGGTCGCGGTGGTGCCGAAGCCGAGGCTCGCCAGGTCGTAGCCTTCCAGCACGTTCAGCATCTCGATGAGAATCGTGCCGCCCGAGCTCGGCGGCGGCATGGACAACACCTCGTAGCCGCGATAGCTGCCGCGCACCGGCTCGCGCCGCCGCGGCGTGTAGCCCGCCAGATCCTCCAGGGTGATGAGGCCGCCGCCGCGGGCCATTTCCGCCACGATCAGCTCGGCGGTCCGGCCTTCGTAGAAGCCCTTCGGCCCGCCGTCGGCGATGCGCTGCAGCGAGTCCGCCAGATCCGCCTGAACCAGCAGGTCGCCCGGCTGGTAGGGCTCGCCGTCCTTGCTGAACTGGGCGACGGAGGCCGGATACTTGCGCATGCGCGGCAGCACCCGCTCCAGGGACGCCGCCAGCCCGTGGGTCACCACGATGCCGTCCCGGGCGAGCGCGACGGCGGGTTCGACCAGCCGCTTCCAGGGCAGCTTGCCCTCGTCCTGCCAGGCCATGTAGAGCCCGGCCACCGTGCCCGGCACGCCCACGGACATGTGGCTCATGTGGTGCCGCTGGAAGCTGTATTCGCCGTCCTCCAGCCACATCTCGGGATGCGAGCCGGTGGGCGCGGTCTCACGGAAATCGTAGGCCACCGGCTTGCCGCTGGACGGCCGGTAGACGAGGAACCCGCCGCCGCCGATGTTGCCCGCGGTCGGGTGGGTGACGGCCAGGGCGAACGCCGTGGCCACGGCGGCATCCACCGCGCTGCCGCCCTCCTCCAGCACCTCGACGCCGATCCGCGAGGCGATGTCGTTCTGGGACACCACCATGCCGCTGCTGGCGCGGAACGGAGCGTTGGCGGCCGTGGCCAGCGGCGCCGCCAGGGCGAACGACAGAACGAACACGAAACGCAGAACGGGATGCAGCACGCGGACCTCGCAGGCGGGGAGTCGGACGCAATGGTCGGCAACGGCCCGGACCTTTGCAAGCGGTTGCCGCAGATGGCGCGCCGTGCGGTCCGCCGGCCCGGCGCCGCCGGCCGCCCGGCAGCACGGCGGGGACCGCCTCACGGCGCCGTCATGCCCCGTTCACGGTCCGTTCACGTTCGATGGGGAGAATGGGCACCGTCAGGAAGTTGCTGACACCCCAGGGTCGGTTCCCCCCTCCCCTCACCGGCCCTGGGGTCCCCCTCTCCGATCGATCCTCCGCCGAATCAGCAGACGCCGCTCAGTCGAATACCCGCGGTCCGTCCGGCATGCGCACCGCCACCACGTCCCTGGCCCACTGACGGCAGGCGGCGTGCACGCGGTAGCCGCCGTAGACGTACCGTTCACCCTCCCGCTCCCAGTAGCAGGCCGTGGTGAGCTCCCGGATGACGTCGTTGCGGGCCTGGGTCAGCGGGCTGACCGTGACGTTGGAGGCGCATCCTCCCGCGAGGAGGAGCAGGGCCGCGCCCAGCAGGGCGGATGGCGACGGGGCGGCGGGCGATTTCGAGGACGGTCCAGCGGACGGTTCTCTGGACGAGGTTCTGGACGATGTTCCGGACATGGCGCGACTTCCTGAATTGTGGCCTGCCCCTCCCTGTTCGGTCCCGTTAGAAGCTTAGCAACGCCCATGCCAACCGCCATTTCAGGAAAAAGCTCGAAATATCAGAAGGTTAGACTCATGGGACAGAGATCCCAGCGGACCCGGAGCGGGATCGCGCCACATCCTGGTGCATCCGACCAGCACGACGCCGCGCGCGCCCGGACGCAGTACACTGATCGCCAATCGACGAGCCGCCGCGAGGACCCGTGAGCACCGGAACGGATTGGTACGACTTTCTGCTGGACGCCCTGGAGCCCGAGGAGAGCCACGGGCCGCTGCACAACGCGACGCCGCTGGCCGGGCCCGCGGACCCGGCAACCATCCGTCACTACTTCGCCGAAGGGCTCTATCCCTACGCCGAGCGCTACGACATCCGCGCCTACTACCGGGAGAAGCAGGCGCTGCAGGTCGAGCTGGTGAAGCTGCAGAACTGGATCAAGGATTCCGGTCGCAAGGTGGTGGTGCTGCTCGAGGGCCGCGACGCCGCCGGCAAAGGCAGCACCATCAAACGGCTGATGGAGAACCTGAATCCCCGCGGCGCCCGGGTGGTCGCCCTGGAGAAGCCCACGGACATCGAACGGGGCCAGTGGTACTTCCAGCGCTACACGGACCACCTGCCGTCCTCGGGCGAGATCGTGTTCTTCGACCGCTCCTGGTACAACCGCGCCGGCGTCGAGCGGGTGATGGGGTTCTGCACGGAGCAGGAGTACTGGGAATTCACCCGGCAGGCGCCGCTGTTCGAGAACATGCTGGTGTCCAGCGGCATCGATCTGGTGAAGGTGTACCTGTCCGTCAGCCGGGAGGAGCAGGCCCGGCGCTTCCGCGAGCGGGAGCAGAACCCCCTCAAGCAGTGGAAGCTGTCGCCCGTGGACCGCGAGGCCCAGCGCAAGTGGGACCAGTACACCAGCGCCAAGGAGGCCACCTTCCGGCTCACCGACAGCCCGGCGGCACCCTGGGTCATCGTCAAGGCCGAGGACAAGCTCAGGGCGCGGCTGAACGTGATGCGCCTGGTGCTGGAGCGCTTCGACTACGCCGGCAAGGATCCCGAGGCCGCCGCGCCGCCGGACCCGCTGATCGTCGCGCCGGCGCGGCTGGTGTTCGGCGGCGGCCCGGACCCGGACCGCTGACCCGGCCGGCTTTGCAGAAATCGCGCCGCGCCATGCAACCGATCCGGCCCGTCCGGGTATCTATCCCGGTGAGCCAACGACAAGGAGCGTTCCGTGGACTGGGTACCGATCGTCATGTTCGTGGTCATCGGCGTCGTCGTCGCGACCTACCTCTACCTGCGCTACCGCGCCCGCCGGGAAGTGCTGCAGACCGTGCGTTTCGCCATGGAACGCGGCCAGGAGATCACGCCCGAGCTGCTGGAGACCCTGGGCGGAGACGTCGCCGGCGGCCAGCGGGACCTGCGCAAGGGCGTCATCTGGCTGGCGCTGGCCATCGCCCTCGCCATCATGTCCTGGACGCTGGACGAGCCGGACCTGCTCGGGCCGGCGTCGCTGCCGCTGATGTTCGGCCTGGCCTATCTGGTGCTGTGGCGCTTCAGCGGCCAGCGGACCTGAGCGGGGCCGCCGACGAGGTTCTCGCCCTGCAGGCGGCGACCCTGTCGGACGATGCGGCGTACGAGACCCTGGTGCGCCGCCACGCGCGCCGGACGCTGTCGATGCTGCGCCGTTTCACCCGCGATCCCGCGCTGGCCGAGGAGCTCTGCCAGGAGACCTTTCTGCGCGCCTGGCAGAAGCTGCCCAGCTTCCAGGGCCAGGGCAGCTTCGGCGGCTGGCTGGCCGCGGTGGCCTACAACGTGTTCCTGCAGCACCGCCGCCGCCACGCCGCCCGGGACCGGGTCACCGATTCCCTGGACGGGCCGGACGCCGGCGCCGGCCTGGCCGACCGGCAGTCGAGCAACGGCGCGGACACGGGCGCGGCGGAGCTGGACCGTCTGCTCGCCGTGGTGTCCGAGGACGAGCGCGTCGTCCTCACCCTCAGCTACGGGGCGGGGTTGAGCGCCACGGAGATCGGCGCCATGCTCGGCGTCGCACCGGGCACCGTGAAATCACAGATCCACCGGGCCAAGGACAAGATCCGCCGGGCATTCGACATCGAGGCCGAGACATGACCGGACACGACCCCGTCGACACGCTGCTCACCCGGGCATTCGCCGCCGACGCCGCGGCCGGCCCGCCCGACCGCTTCGCCGAGCGCGTGATGGCACGGATCCGCCGCCGCCGCCGGCTGCGCGTGGTGGTGCTGAGCGCCGCGCTCGGCATCGGCATCGCCGTGACCGCGGCCGCCTCGGCCTCCGCCATCGTCGAGTTCGGCCGCTGGCTCGGGACCCTGCGGCTCGACGGCGCCGTGCTCGACGTGGCCGCGGCCCTGCCGGCGGCGTCGGCATCCACCTGGCCCGCCGCCTTCCCCGCCGCTGCCGCGCTGCTGCTCGGGCTGCTCGGCTGGTTCGTCTGCCTGGACGAGGAGTCCGGCGCGCTCTGACCCGACCCGGCGGGACAACCTCCGCCGGCTGTGCGATCCTGCCCGGCGTTCCATCAACGGGGAGGAACATGCACCGTCGTACCATCGCGCGCCTGACGGGACTGGCCGTTCTGGTCCTGCTGGCGCTGCCGGCACCGGCGCGGGAACGCGCCCGGGATCTCGGCGTCGCCGTCGGCGTGTTTCCCACCGGCGAGTACAACGCCATCACCGACGTCGACGGCGTGAAGGTCGGCCACTCCACCATCATCCGGGGCGACGACATCCGCACCGGCGTCACCGCCATCATTCCCGGCCCCGGCAACCTCTACACCCATCCGGTGCCCGGCTGGATTCACGTCGGCAACGGCTACGGCAAGATCATCGGCACCACCCAGGTGCAGGAGTTCGGTCAGATCGAAACGCCGATTCTGCTGACCTGCACCCTGTGCGTGTGGCGGGCGGCCCAGGGGCTGATGTCCTGGGTGTACGACCAGCCCGGCATGGGCGAGCACACGGTCAATCCGATCGTCGGCGAAACCAACGATGCCCGGGTGAACAACATGTGGGCCGACCCGGTGGGCCTGTCCCACGTCTACGAGGCGCTGAACGGCGCCCACGACGGCCCCGTCATCGAGGGCTCCATCGGCGCCGGCACCGGCACCCAGGCGTTCGGCTGGAAGGGCGGCATCGGCTCGAGCTCCCGCAAGCTGCCGCCCAGCCTCGGCGGCTGGACCGTGGGCGTGCTGGTGCAGACCAACTTCGGCGGCGACCTGACCATCAACAGCGCGCCGGTGGGCCGGGAGCTGGGCCGCTATCCCTACCAGCACGCCCTGAACAACGGGCCGCCGGCCGACGACCGGGAAGACGGCTCCATCATGATCGTGGTGGCCACCGACGCGCCGCTGGATTCCCGCAACCTGGCCCGGCTCGCCAGCCGGGCCATCATGGGTCTGGCGCGCACCGGCTCGTTCGCCCACAACGGCTCCGGCGACTACGTCATCGCCTTCTCGACCCACCCGGACGTGCGCCGGCCGCGGCTCGCCGAGAAGCCGGTGAGCACGCCGACGCTGGTGAACGCGGCGATGTCGCCGCTGTTCGCCGCCACCGCCGAGGCCACCGAGGAATCCGTCTACAACGCGCTGTTCGCCGCCACCGCCGTGAGCAGCAGCCGGGGCACGCTGGAGGCGATTCCCCGGGACGAGGTGCTGCGCATCCTGCGCAAATACAATGGCCTGTTCTGGGGCTCCCATCTGCCCCCGGGCCGCATCGACTGACCCTGCCGCCACAGCGAGGCCGCGCCATGAAGCCACCCAGCCGCTACGATCTGCCCACCCTCTCCGAGCTGCCAGACGACGTGCGCGCGCGGATCGAGGCGGTTCAGGAGAAATCCGGCTTCGTGCCGAACGTGTTCCTGGTGCTGGCCCGCCGGCCCGACGAGTTCCGCGCGTTCTTCGCCTATCACGACGCGCTGATGGAGCGCGACGGCGGGCTCACCAAGGCGGAGAGGGAGATGATCGTGGTGGCCACCAGCGCCGCCAACGACTGCACCTACTGCGTGGTGGCCCACGGCGCCATCCTGCGCATCTACGCCAAGAACCCGCGGCTGGCCGACCAGATCGCCGTCCACTATCCCGGCGCCGAGATCACCGACCGCCAGCGGGTGATGCTGGACGTGGCGGTGAAGCTGGCGGTGCGGCCCCAGGCGTTCGGCCAGGACGACCTGGACCGGCTGCGCGACGCCGGGTTCGACGACGAGGACGTCTGGGACATCGGCGCCATCACCGGGCTGTTCGCCCTGTCCAACCGCATGGCCCATCTCACCGACATGACGCCGAACGAGGCGTTCTACCTGCTCGGCCGGGTGCCCCGGGAGCGTTGATTCGGCCCCGGCTTCCGCCGGCCCCGGGGCTGCGTTATGGTTTCCGGCCCCGACCGCACCACAGGGAGACGCCGGTGGCACTCGATCCGGATACCCAGCAGATTCTCGCGACCCTCGAAGAGCTCGGCATGCCCGACATCGCCGACCTGACCCCGGAGGGCGCCCGGCAGCTTCAGCTCACCCCGCCGCCGGCGGTGCCGACGCCGGTGGGCCGCGTCGAGGACCGCGTCCTGCCCGGCCCCGAGGAAGACGTGCGGGTGCGCATCTATCGCCCCGACGGCGCCACCGGCACCGGCGTGCTGGTGTACTTCCACGGCGGCGGCTGGGTCATCGGCGATCTCGACAGCCACGACGAGACCTGCCGGCGCCTGTGCAGCGGCGCCGGCGTGCCGGTGATCGCCGTCGACTACCGGCGGGCCCCGGAGACCACCTACCCCGGCGCGGTGGAAGACTGTTATGCGGCGGTGCGCTGGGCTGCGGAGCACGCCGGGGAACTCGGCGCCGACCCGGGCCGGATCGCCGTGGGCGGCGACAGCGCGGGCGGCAACCTGGCCGCCGCGGTGGCGCTCATGGCCCGGGACCGGGGCGGCCCGCCGCTGGCCTTCCAGCTTCTCATCTATCCCGTCACCGCCGCCGACTTCGACAACGCCTCGTACCGGGACAACGGCGAGGGCTACATGCTGAGCCGGCGCGGCATGCAGTGGTTCTGGGACCAGTACGTGCCCGACGCGGACCAGCGCCGGGAGCCCTACGCCGCGCCGCTGGCCGCGGACGATCTCTCCGGCCTGCCGCCGGCGCTGGTGCAGACCGCCGAGTACGACCCGCTGCGGGACGAGGGCGAGGCCTACGCCGCGGCCCTCGAGGCCGCCGGCGTCGACGTCTCGGCCCCCCGCTACGACGGCCTCATCCACGGCTTCTTCGGCATGCAGGACGCCGTCGCCGCCGCGAGGCCCGCCCTCGCGGAAGCCGTCGCGGCGCTGCGCAAGCACCTGACCTGAACGCAACCAGCCACCACCGGAACGGAGGCTCTCATGATCTACGACAACATTCTGCAGACCATCGGCCGCACGCCGATCGTCCGCCTGAACAACACCGGCCCCGACCACGTGGAGATGTACGTGAAGGTCGAGGCGTTCAATCCCCTGAGCTCGGTGAAGGACCGCCTGGCCTACGCCATCATCAAGGACGCCACGGATTCCGGGGCGCTGAAGCCGGGCCAGACCGTCATCGAGGCCACCTCCGGCAACACCGGCATCGCGCTCGCCATGGTCTGCGCCGCCACCGGCCACCCGTTCGTCGCCACCATGGTGGAGACCTTCTCCATCGAGCGGCGCAAGATCATGCGCGCCCTCGGCGCCAAGGTGATCCTGACCCCCGCCGCGGAACGCGGCACCGGGATGGTGAAGCGCGCCGAGGAACTGGCCGAGAAGCACGGCTGGTTCCTGGCCCGCCAGTTCGAGAACCCGGCCAATCCGGCCTACCACGCCTCCACCACGGGCCCGGAGATCCTCGAGGACTTCGCCGGCCGGCGGCTGGACTTCTGGGTCACCGGCTGGGGAACCGGCGGCACCCTGACCGGCGCCGGCAAGGTGCTGAAGGCCGCGCGCCCGGACATCAAGGTCGTCGCCGCCGAGCCCGAGCAGGCCTCCCTGCTGGCGGGCAAGGAGTGGAGCCCCCACATGATCCAGGGCTGGACCCCGGATTTCGTTCCGGAGGTGCTCGACCGCAGCGTGCCGGATCAGATCGTTCCGGTGAACCAGGACGACGGCAAGGCCATGGCCCTGCATCTGTCCCAGAAGGAGGGCATCTTCTGCGGCGTGTCCGGCGGCTCGACCATGGCCGCGGCCATGAAGGTCGCGGAAAAGGCGCCGGCGGGCAGCGTGTTCTGCGTGATGCTGCCGGACACCGGCGAGCGCTACCTGTCCACGTTCATGTTCGAGGGCATCAACGAAGGCTCGGACGACGACTGGCTGGCAGAGCAGTAGCGGCCGCCGGGTCCGATCGGCCGGCAGGAAAGCGTACGACGCTACGAGCCGAAGACTGACCGGACGATGGCACCACGGCCATCGTCCGGGCCGATACGCGCAGGCATGCTGCGGGGATGCTGCAGCTGCCGGTCACACAACGATCCCTCGTCCTCCCCGCGCTGCTGGTGCCGATGGCGGTGCTGCTGGCAGCGACCCTCCCCGGGTCCGCGGGCGCCGCCTATCGCTGCGAGGCGCCGGGCGAGTCGCCGCGGTTCAGCCAGTTCCCCTGCGGCAGCGGCGTCCGCCTGGATCTCGAGCCCGCCCAGGCCGTGACCATTCCGCCCTTGAGCGACGCGGAACGCGCCCGCCTCGAGACCCTCGAGGCGAACCGCCGCCGGGAGCAGGCCGCCGCTGCGCGCGAGCGCCGGCGGGCGGCCGCCGCGGCGGCGGACAGACGCCGTGAGGCCGCGCGCCGCTGCGATGCCGCCCGGGTCGACCTCGAGGCGCTGGAACGGCAGCGCCGCAAGGGCTACACGCTGAGCGAGAGCCGCCGTCTCGACCGCCGTGAAGCCGACCTCGCCGACGAGATCGCCCGCTACTGCTGACCCGGCCGGATGGCCTATGATCGACCGGTCTTCGCCGATGCAGGTTATCGACATGGCCGAGAGTCAGACGAGTCAGGCCGCCGCCCCGGCCTTCAGCTTCGAGTCGATCTTCTCCCCGGAGATCATCGCGGATCCCTACCCCATGTACCGCCAGCTCCGGGAGAACAGCCCGGTGCTGGAGCTGCCGGACGCGAACCTGGTGGTGCTGACGCGCTACGCCGACGTTCAGGCCCTGCTGCGGGACAGGCGGATGGGCCACCAGCCCTTCGCCAACCTGACGCCGGAGGAGCGCGAGGCCCACCTGAAGAATCCCGCCGTCGCCAACCTGGCCCGGACCATGCTGCTGAAGAACCCGCCGGACCACACCCGCCTGCGGGGGCTCGTGGTGAAGGCCTTCGACGCCCGCCGCGTAACGGCCATGCGCGAGCGCATCCGGGCCATCGCCCACGAACTCATCGACGGCTTCGTGGCGCGCGGTTCCGGCGATCTGCGGGCGCTGTTCAACCACCCGCTGCCGGTCATCGTGATCTGCGACATGCTGGGCATTCCCGAGGCGGACCGGCAGGAGTTCGTCAAGGGCACCCGCATCTCCGGGCGCCTCATCGATCCGAGCCCGATGACCGAGGAGGAGCTGGCCCAGGCCAACGCCAGCACCGAGGAGAGCCAGGCCTACTTCGCGGCGCTGTGCGAGGAGCGCCGGCGCCATCCCGAGGACGACCTGATCACCGCCCTCGTCCAGAGCGAGACCGAGCACGGCAGGCTGTCCCGGGAGGAGCTCACCTCCAACATCGCCCTGCTGTTCGCCGCCGGCCACGAGACCACGGTGAACCTGCTGGGCAACGCGCTGCTGGCCCTGTACCGCAATCCCGACCAGCTCGACACGCTGAAGGCCCGTCCCGAGCTCATGCCCGGGGCGGTGGAGGAATTCCTGCGCTACGACAGCTCGGTGCAGCTCACCGCCCGCCACGCGCTCGAGCCCGCCGACATCGCCGGCGTCGAGCTGCCCCCCGGGCGCAGCGTCATCGCCATGCTCGGGGCCGCCAATCGCGATCCGGCGATGTTCGACGACCCGGAGCGGCTGGACGTCACCCGGGAAAAGGTCAAACCGATGTCGTTCGGCGGCGGCATCCACCTGTGCCTGGGCGCCCAGCTCGCCCGGCTGGAGGCCGCGGAAGCGCTGACCGCCCTGTTCGAGCGGCTGCCGGATCTGGCACTCGAGAACGTCGAATCCCCCGAGTGGAAGCAGACCATCACGCTGCGGGGGGTGGCCCGGCTGCCGGCGCGCTGGTAGCACTCCGACCGCCGGGCGGGGTACGCGGGGGAATCGGCCGGATCAGGCGGCCGCCGTCTCCGCGGCGTCGGCCGTGGCCTCGTCGGCGTCCGGCCGGGGCGTGCGGATCAGGTAGTCGAAGGCCGCCAGGGCCGCCCGGGAGCCGTCACCCAGCGCCACCACGATCTGCTTGAACGGCGCCGTGGTGACGTCGCCGGCGGCAAACACCCCGGGCACCGAGGTCTGACCGCGGTCGTCGACCTTGATCTCGCCGCGCTCGGTCATGGCCACCGTGCCTTCCAGCCACTCCGAGTTCGGCACCAGCCCGATCTGCACGAACACGCCTTCGAGCTCGATGTGGGACTCGTCGCCGCTGGGCCGGTCGATCCAGGTCAGGCCGTCGACCCGCTGGCCGTCACCGGTGATCTCGGTGGTCTGGGCCGAGGTCAGCACCCGCACGTTGGGCAGGCTGTGGAGCTTGCGCTGCAGCACCGAGTCGGCCCGCAGCTTGTCGTCGAACTCCAGCACCGTGACGTGCTCGACGATGCCGGCCAGATCGATGGCCGCCTCGACCCCGGAGTTGCCGCCGCCGATCACGGCGACCCGCTTGCCCTTGAACAGCGGCCCGTCGCAGTGGGGGCAGTAGGCGACCCCGCGATTGCGGTACTCCGCCTCGCCGGGCACGTTCACCGGCCGCCAGCGGGCGCCGGTGGCCAGCACCAGCGAGCGGGCCTTCAGCGAGGCGCCATTGGCGAGCTGCACCTCGTGCAGCCCCCCGGGCGCCTCGGCAGGCACCAGCGCGGTCGCCCGCTGCAGGTTCATGATGTCGACGTCGTACTGCCTGACGTGCTCCTCGAGCGCGGCGGCAAGCTTCGGCCCCTCCGTGTACGGCACGGAGATCAGGTTCTCGATGCCCAGGGTGTCGAGCACCTGGCCGCCGAAGCGCTCGGCGGCGATGCCGGTGCGGATGCCTTTGCGGGCCGCGTACACCGCGGCCGAGGCCCCTGCGGGGCCGCCGCCGACGATGAGCATGTCGTAGGGCTCCCGGGCGGCGATCTTCTCCGCTTCCCGGGCCTCGCTGCCGGTGTCGAGCCGGGCGAGGATCTGCTCCAGGCTCATGCGTCCCTGATCGAAGGGCTCGCCGTTCAGGAACACCGCCGGCACCGCCATGACGTCGCGGGATTCCACTTCCTCCTGGAACAGCGCGCCGTCGATGGCGACGTGGCGGATGTTCGGATTGACCACGCTCATCGCGTTCAGCGCCTGCACCACGTCCGGGCAGTTCTGGCAGGACAGCGAGAAATAGGTCTCGAAGCGGTACTCGCCGTCGAGGCCGCGGATCTGCTCGATGGTCTCCTCGCTGGCCTTGACCGGGTGGCCGCCCACCTGCAGCAGCGCCAGCACCAGGGAAGTGAACTCGTGGCCCAGCGGAATGCCGGCGAAGGTCACGGCTATGTCCGTTCCGTCCCGCTCGATGGCGAAGGACGGGCGCCGGTCGGCCGCGCCGTCGTGGCGCACGCTGACGCGATCGCTGAGTGCGGCGATCTCGTCGAGCAGCGCCGACAGCTCCCGGGATTTCTCTCCGTCGTCCAGGGAGGCGACCAGCGTCACCGGCTGGGTCACCTTCGTGAGGTACCCCTCGAGCTGTGTTTTGAGTTTGTCGTCCAGCATCACGGTTCACTCCAGTGGGGCAATGCTCGCCCGGTGATCAGAGGGTGGTGGCGACGGGCCGGCCGGATCGGCCGGCCCGCTGCGCTGCGGTCGGACGCGGTCAGATCTTGCCGACCAGGTCCAGGGACGGCGACAGGGTCGCTTCGCCTTCCTTCCACTTGGCCGGGCAGACCTCGCCCGGATGGGCCGCCACGTACTGGGCCGCCTTGATCTTGCGGACCAGCTCGCTGGCGTCGCGGCCGACGCCGCCGGCGTTGATCTCGACGATCTGGATCCGACCTTCCGGATCGATCACGAAGGTGCCGCGGTCGGCGACGCCGTCTTCCTCGATCATCACCTCGAAGTTGCGGCTGATCTGGCCGGTCGGATCACCGACCATGGTGAACGCGATCTTGCCGATGGCCTCGGAGGTGTCGTGCCAGGCTTTGTGGGCGAAGTGCGTATCCGTGGACACGCTGAACACCTCGACGCCGAGCTTCTGCAGCTCGTCGTAGTGATCCGCGAGATCCTCGAGCTCCGTGGGGCAGACGAACGTGAAGTCCGCCGGATAGAAGAACACCACCGACCAGCGGTCCCGCAGGTCCCGGTCGGTCACCTCCAGAAACTCGCCGTTGCGGAATGCATTGGCTTTGAAGGGTTTCACTTCGGTGTTGATCAAAGACATGGATGACTCCTGACTTTCTTGGGGTAATGGCTGCGAACGCCGGGAATGTTAGGAGTCGACGATCGGTTTTTCTAATCGTTTATTCTAATTCGATTGATAGAGACGGATTATCGAAAAGCGGCGGGGGCGAGCGCCCCCGCCGGAAGGACCGTGATCCGCAGCGTCCGCCCTCAGTGCTCGACGCCGTGACCGTGGCCGTCGCCGCCCTTGGGCGCCTCCGACACCAGGGCCTCGGTGGTCAGCAGCAGACCGGCGACGCTGGCGGCGTTCTGCAGCGCCAGCCGGACGACCTTCTTCGGATCGATGATGCCGAGGGCGATCATGTCGCCGTACTCGCCCGTGGCCGCGTCGAAGCCGAAGGCGGCATCGCCCGCCAGCACCTTGTCGGCCACCACGGAAGGCTGCAGACCAGCGTTCGCGACGATCTGCCGCAGCGGCTCCTGGACGGCCCGGGCCAGGATGTGGACCCCGGCGCGCTGGTCCTCGTTGGCCACCGCCAGGCCATCCAGGACCCGGCCTGCGCGCAGCAGCGCCACGCCGCCGCCCGGCACGACGCCTTCCTCCACCGCGGCCCGGGTCGCGTGCAGGGCGTCGTCGATGCGGGCCTTCTTTTCCTTCATCTCGATCTCGGTGGCGGCGCCGACCTTGATGA
>MDTG01097067.1_pt1 | contig 28776 bp, 28 predicted proteins | sample 811421 | NCBI WGS metagenome assembly MDTG01 (sample SAMN05326645, study PRJNA326480) | marine metagenome | isolation source: seawater | place: Pacific Ocean: South East | collected 2011
GACGAAGCATTAGAGTCTTGTGTAGCTTTAACAAATAGATATATGAGTGATAGGCATTTGCCAGATAAAGCTATTGATGCACTCGATGAAGCCGGTTCTAGGGTACACATTAAGAATATTAATGTGCCTGAAAATATTCTTAAGCTTGAAAAAGATCTTGATGCTATAAAATCACAAAAAGGACAAGTTATTAAGAAACAACGTTTTGAAGAAGCTGCTAAACTCAGAGATGAAGAGCGCCAGATAGAAAACAATCTCAAACAGGCAAAAGCAGTTTGGGAAGAAGAACTAAAAAATCATCGTGAAACGGTTTCAGAAGATAATGTCGCTGAAGTAGTAGCTATGATGACGGGTGTTCCTGTACAGCGTATTGCTGAGCATGAAAGTAAAAAACTTATTCAAATGGAAAGTGACTTACAAAATAGAGTTATCGGTCAAGATGAGGCTATTAGTAAAATTGTAAAAGCCATTCGTAGAAACCGTGTCGGCTTAAAAGATCCTGAAAAACCAATTGGTTCCTTCATATTTTTAGGTCCTACTGGTGTTGGAAAAACACAATTAGCTAAAGAGTTGGCTAAACTTATGTTTGATACCAAAAACTCACTTATTCGTGTAGATATGAGTGAGTATATGGAGAAATTTGCTGTATCTCGTCTCGTAGGCTCACCTCCTGGTTATGTTGGTTATGAAGAAGGTGGACAATTAACCGAAAAAGTCAGAAGAAAGCCCTACTCTATTGTATTACTTGATGAAGTAGAAAAGGCTCATCCAGATGTATTTAATCTACTATTACAAGTTATGGATGATGGTTATATGACGGATAGCCTAGGAAGAAAAATAAACTTTAAAAACACTATTATCATTATGACTTCTAATATTGGCTCACGTCAGTTAAAGGATTTTGGTCAAGGTGTTGGTTTTGCCACAAATGCAAAAAAAGAATCAGTAAGTGCAGATACTAAAGGTGTGATTGAAAAAGCTCTTAAAAAGGCATTTGCTCCTGAATTTTTAAATAGAATTGATGATGTAATTATGTTCAATTCTCTTTCTAATGAGCATATTCATGAAATTATTGATATTGAATTAAAATCTCTATATAGTAGAGTTGATGGGCTGGGCTTTAGCATGAAGTTGGATAATAAGGCAAAAAACTTCATTGCTGACAAAGGATACGACTCTCAATTTGGTGCTCGACCACTAAAAAGAGCTATACAGAAATACCTAGAAGATATTCTTGCCGAAGAGATAGTAAATTCTAATTTATCTGAAGGTGATACTATTTCAATAACTTTAAACGATAATGAATCTGCTCTAGAAGTTGACATTAAAAAAGCTGTCAAAAAAAAGAAACCGAAAAGTGAAGAATAAAAAAAACCCTTTGAAAAAAGGACTTTTTTATAGAGTTGAAATTTAATTATTTCAAGAAATTTTCTAGAACTTCTTCACTTACACCAGTATTTGAAAATCCGCCATCATGGAATAAGTTTTGCATTGTAACCGAACGGCTTAAATCTGAGAATAATGTTACACAGTATTTAGCACAATCATCAGCAGAAGCATTTCCTAATGGAGATATTTGCTCTGCATACTTAAAAAAGCCATCAAAACCCTTTACTCCACTACCTGCAGTTGTTATTGTGGGTGATTGTGAAATGGTATTAACTCTTACATTATTTTTCTTACCAAAGTGATAACCAAAACTTCTAGCAACACTTTCTAAAAATGATTTATTATCTGCCATATCATTATAATCTGGGAAAGTTCGTTGAGCAGCTATATAAGATAAAGCTAAAATAGAACCGTAATCATTCATAGCATCATGTTTCCAAGCTGCTTGCATTACTTTATGAAAAGACATTGCTGAAACATCTAACCCTTTAACAGTGAAGTCATAATTCTGATTAGTATAGTGTCTGCCTTTTCTAACGTTTACCGACATGCCTATCGAATGTAATATAAAATCGATTTTTCCACCGAGTATCTCCATTGACTTTGTCATAAGATTATCTAAATCTTCAACACTTGTAGCATCAGCTGGAATTACTTGAGCTCCGGTTTTTTCGGAAAGCTCATTAATCGTACCCATTCTTAAAGCGATAGGAGCATTAGTAAGAACGAATTCTGCACCTTGTTCTTTACAGTTTTCAGCTACTTTCCATGCGATAGATTTACTATCTAAAGCACCAAAGATTATACCTCTTTTTCCTTTCAGTAAATTATTTGACATTGTATTTTAAAGTTTAAGATGATGCAAATATAAATGTTTTATCAAGTATTCAATAAGTCATTAGCATTCTTTAGCGATGATTCAGTAATAGATTGACCACTCAACATATTAGCTAATTCCACTACCCTTTCGTCTTTGTTTAATGATTTAATAGTTATAACTGTCTTATTTTCGTTTTCAAACTTAGATACTAATAACTGTCTATTTGCTTTTGCAGCTACTTGTGGAAGATGTGTTATACTAATGACTTGCATATTAGTAGACATCTTCTTCATCAATTCAGCCATTTTATGTGCAATATTTCCAGAAACACCAGTATCAATTTCATCAAATATTATACATGATAAATTCGCTTCTTGAGCCAAAATGTATTTAAAACACAACATTAACCTGGATAGCTCTCCTCCTGAAGCAATTTTTGAAATTTCCATTGCATCTACTCCCTTATTTGCTGAAAAATTAAAGGTAAAATCATCAATACCAGATGAAGACAATTCATCTTTTGTTTTTTGACTTATGTATAAGTTTGAATTAGGCATTCCTAAATCAGAGGCAAGAGAAATAATTTCTTTTTCTAGTTTAGGAATTCCTTTTAGTCGTTTACTGCTCAACTCATTAGCTAAATTATTAGCTTGATTGAGGCTAAGATCACATTTCTTTTTAAGCACCTCTATTTCTTCATCAATTGAGCCTATTTTCTCTAAGTCTTTCTGTAATTGTTCCTTAAAAGAAATTAGTTGATTTACTTCTTTAAGTGAGTGCTTATGGAGCAATCTGTTAATCAAATTACTTCTCTCTTGAAGATAATTAAAACGTTTAATATCGAATCCGTCGTTATAAGAATCTTTTAAAGCGTTAAGCTCATAAAGACAATCTTTAAAATCAATATATATGCTATTTATTCTGTCACTAAGAGGTGAAATATTTCGATCTTTGTCTTTAATACTTTCTAAGTTAGAATCTAATTCTCCTAACAAAGAAATAATTGAATATTTGTTGGTTTCAGAAAGTTCTGTTGATAAAGACAGTTTAGAATTTATTTCTTCAAAATTTTCAAGTTGAATTAATTCATCATCAATATCTTCGTCAGATTTTACAATTTTCATCAAATCTATTTCATTTAATAAAAACTGTTTATAATCGATTTCATTTTTTAGAGCATTCTCTTTTTCTAATAAAGTATTGAGTTCTGTCATTTGTTGTTTGCAGAAACTATATTTCTCTTTAAATTTTTGAATAAGCGAAGAATTGTTGCAATATGAATCAATGATATTCAATTGATACTCTTGAGTATTGATAAGCAAAGTTTGATGCTGTGAATGAATATCTACTAAAAATTGACTAATTTGCTTTAGTAAGTTAAGGTTTACTGGAGTATCATTTACAAAAGCTCTACTTCTTCCGTTTGGGCTAATTTCTCTTCTTATGACGGCTAAATCAAAATAATCTAAATCATTATTTTTGAAAAAGTTTTGAAGGGCGTATTTTTGGATTTTAAATTCTGCTTCAACAATGCACTTAGTTGTATTGTTAGCTAAGCTTTGGGTATCGGCTCTTTTACCTAGTATCAGTCCAAGAGCACCAATGAGAATGGATTTACCCGCTCCTGTTTCACCAGTTATGGATGTAAAACCTTCGTTAAAATCTACTGATAGCTTATCAATTAACACATAGTTACTAATGGATAATCGTTTAATCATTTTTATCTAGAAGTGGGAAATGCGTTAGAAGCGTTATTTTCTTTAATTTTATTATACTTATTTAAATTAGAAGGGTCTAATTCCGTAAGTAGTTTATGTACACGATTCTTTTCATCCTGGAAAGCATTTGTATAAATATTAGAAATTTCATCTGCTTTAGAATTGAAGAACAACTGTAAAATAAAGGCTGTTGGGTTAAGTTGTTTAATTTTTCGCATTGACTCTATGCTTTCAGTAACATATCCTCTGCCCTTTTCATTATCTTCATTCATGATGTCTAATCCTTGTCTGTGATAATTGTAAAGAACATCGTGAAATGAGCTATACTTAGCGTCTAATAATTCCTCTGCCAGCCAATAGCGGTTTTTGTTACTTTCAAAGGCTTTCCACCCTCCTTCAGGAGCCGATTGTGCATTTTCAACAATTTTTTTAGCCTTTTGTAAATAGATATTATCTGCGTTGGGGCTAAATGTAGAGTAATCAAGTCCTATAATGATGTATGTGTAATAGGATAAAATGGCTGAAAGGTTAGATTCATGTGTATTTTCATTATAGTCAAGTGGCTGAGTTTCGATATAGTCAAATTCTATTTCGTCATCCAAGTAATTTAAAATTGGAGAATAATATGAGCTATTAAACACAGGTCGAGAATATTGTATCTGCAGAGTTCCTGCATACCTATCTGTTGAGACTTTACTTAAAATATTAAATGAAATATTGAATTCTATTCGTTCGTCTTCTTTAAAAACTTCATTAGTCCATTTTCTGTTATTGACAAATTCTCTAACAGATTTTTGAAGTGTTTGTAGCTTTTGCCTATCGCTAATTTGAATTTCCCTATCGGGAATAACTCTTACATTACACAATACTTCCTGAGATAGAAGCTCTGAGCTAGTAAAGAGAACAAAAAATAAAAGGACTATTCTGTTAATCATTTAAAGTTTTTTAATCAGATGATTGATAATATCAGCGGCAACTTCAATCTTTGATTTTAACTCAAATTTATACAATTTATTATCATTATCAATAATAGTAATCTTGTTTGTGTCGTGTTTGAAACCTGCACCTTTATCGTTTAATGAATTAAGCACAATAAAGTCTAAATTTTTATTCTTCAATTTGCTTTTAGCATTTTCAATTTCATTATCCGTTTCTAAAGCAAATCCTACTAGAATTTGATGAGTTTTTTTCTGTCCTAATGATTTTAAGATGTCTTTAGTCTTTTTTAAATTTAGAACAAGCTCTTCATCTGATTTTTTAAGTTTTGACGAAGATACTTCTGTAGGGGTATAATCTGAGACAGCAGCACTAAATATTGCAGCATCTGTTTTGTCAAAGTATTTATCGCATTTAGCAAACATCTCCTGAGCACTACTTACTTTTACTTCCAATAAATTAGGATGATTGATGTGTTGATGTGTTGGCCCTGACACTAATGTAACAGACGCTCCTAAATCGGCAGCTTGTAAGGCTAGTGAATAACCCATCTTACCTGAAGAATGGTTACCAATAAATCGAACTGGATCAATTGCTTCAAATGTAGGTCCTGCAGTAATTAATATATGTTTACCTCGCAATGGAAGTGATTTATACAATTTATCATAAATAAAGCTTACTATTTCCTCAGGTTCAGCCATTCTGCCTTTACCTATTAATCCACTTGCCAATTCACCGTCAGAAACTGGAATGTAATGATTACCGAAAGATATTAATTTTTGAATATTTGCTTGTGTAGATTGATGAGACAGCATATCTAAATCCATAGCTGGTGCAAAAAACACAGGACAATTAGCTGATAGATATGTAGTTAGAAGTAAGTTGTCACACTCGCCACTAGCCATTTTTGACAAGGTCTTAGCCGTTGCAGGTGCAATTATCATTAAATCTGCCCACAAGCCTATTTTGACATGATTATTCCACTCTTCATGATTTTCTTCCTTGACTAGAGTTGAAAGAACAGGATTTTTGGACAAGGTAGAAAGAGTTAAAGGAGTAATAAATCCTTTAGATTCAGGAGTCATTACGACACGAACGTTAGCACCCTGTTTAATAAATTCTCTTACTAAATGTGCCGATTTGTAGGCGGCTATGCTACCACTGACACCAATGAGAATATTTTTATCTCTAAAAAGAGACATTAAGCAGCCGATTCTTCTTCGTTATCTAATTTTGTGTTTCTGTGGTAAATATTATCCTCTAAGAACTCTTGAACAGCTATTAAAGTACCTTTAGGAAGTTTTTCATAAAATTTTGATACTTCAATTTGCTCACTATTTTCGAAGATTTCTTCGATAGATTCACTCGGTGTTGCAAACTCAGCAAGTTTAGAAAGTAGTTCCTCCTTAATATCTTTATTAATTTGAACTGCTCTTTTGGACATAACGGCAACCGCTTCATAAAGATTTCCAGTTTTACCAGTAATATCTTTGATGTTTTTTGTTTCCGTTGTATTGTTTGCTTTTGATTTTTTAAAATCTGTCATTATTGAAACTTTTCTAGTTGTTTAATTGTTTTATCGTGAATGCCTTGAGCAAGTTTCATTAATTTATCGTCTGAATAATTATTCTTAAAGAAATTAAATGATGCTAAGGTATTGTTTAATCTATCCTCTTTCTTACTCATTACACTGTTGATAGCTAAATTATAGTTAGCATCGAGAATAAGAAATTGGATTTCGGATTGGTTATCAATTGTTGGATAATCAAGTACTAAATTATTTAATGATGTGATTGCAGCCTTATAATCTGAAATATCGTAATATAACTTTGCAATTTTAAACGCTTTTTTATGAATTTTAATAGTGAGTTCATCAATTAGATTATTGCATTCATCTATTTTATCACTGTCAGGGTACTTATCTATGAAAGCTTGTAATTCTTCAATAGCTTTTAAGGTATTTGTTTTATCAAGTGTTGGAGAAGGAGACTCCAAAAAATAACAGTAAGCTGACATATATGCTAACTCTTCTTTATGTTTACTGTTAGGATAAGTCAGCGTAAATATTTTAAAGTGGTAACTCGCCAGCATATTTGCTCCTAATCCATAATGCGTATAAGCCAAAAGATAATCAACCTCTTCAGCTTTACTTGTACCCTTAAATAAAATGTGCAATTCATCTAGCAAAGGAAGAGCTTTGAAGTATTCTGTTTCCTCATAATACTTTTTAGCCATGTGGTATTTTAAATCCACATCACTACTTTTTAGTACTTTTTGATAACCATTACAAGAAAAAAATAAGGTAATTAAAGCTATATGTAGGAATATTCTCATTGTTGAAATAGTTGTGCAAAGATAGTAAATGGAACGAGTTTTGAAATACTTTATTTAGTCAACATTCAATTTAGTTGTATATTGTGTTATAAATTCTAAAGTATTATCTTAGCCGACTTAATTTTAAAAAGTTTAAATGGATCTTTTTGAAAAGATAAAAAACAACAGAGGACCTCTAGGACAACACGCCAAAAGTGCACATGGATATTTTACTTTTCCTAAGTTAGAAGGAGAAATTTCTAATAAGATGTTTTTCAGAGGAAAAGAGGTGTTGGTATGGAGTGTAAATAACTATATTGGTTTATCAAATCAGCCTGAAGTTAGAAAAGCAGATGAGCAAGCTTCAAAAGAATGGGGGTTAGGTTATCCAATGGGTTCGAGAATGATGTCAGGTAACACCAATCATCATGAAGATCTGGAGAATAATCTTTCTGCTTTTGTAAGAAAAGAAGATACTATCTTATTAAACTTTGGTTATCAAGGCTGCATGTCATCAATTGATGCTCTTGTTGATCGTAAAGACGTTATTGTATATGATAGTGAATGTCATGCCTGTATAATAGATGGCGTGCGATTACATCAAGGCAAACGTTTTGTATTTCCTCACAATAACATAGAAAACTTTGAAAAACAACTTTTAAGAGCTAATAAAATAGTCGAAGAAACTGGCGGCGGAATACTTGTTATAACCGAGGGTGTCTTTGGCATGTCTGGTGACCTTGGAAAAATAAGAGAAATTTCTCAATTAAAATCCAAATATAACTTTAGATTATTTGTCGATGATGCTCATGGTTTTGGCACTATGGGTAAAGACGGTTATGGTACTGGAGAACACCTTGATATTCATGATGAAATTGATATCTACTTTGGTACATTTGCAAAGTCTATGGCAAGTATAGGTGCATTTATATCTTCTACAGAAGATGTTGTTGAGTATTTGAGATACAATATGCGTTCTCAAATTTTTGCTAAGTCCCTTCCTACTCCACTTGTTTTAGGTGCAATTAAGCGATTAGAATTATTGCAAAATAAGACTGAATTAAAAGATCAGCTGTGGAATATTACTAATAAATTACAATCTGGACTTAAAAAAGCTGGATTTAACTTAGGAAATACAGAATCTCCAGTTACTCCAGTATATTTATCTGGGGGTGTGGGTGAAGCAACTAATCTTACTTTAGACCTTAGAGAAAATTACGGAATCTTCTGTTCTATTGTGACTTATCCAGTTGTACCTAAGGGTGTAATTTTATTGAGATTAATTCCAACTGCTGTTCATACTCTTGAAGATGTTCAATATACTATTGAGTCATTCTCATCAATTAAAGATAAATTGGAGAAAGGTGAATATATTTCTGAAAAGTTAGCTAGCTTTTAAGATTAGCTAAACCTTCTTTAATTGAATTTTCAATAGAATCAGAAGCCTTTACTAAAGGTAGTCTAACATTATCGTCACAGATATTTAGTAGCTTTAACATCTTTTTAATTCCAGCAGGATTTCCTTCAGAAAATAATGGATTAATAAAGTCTAGTATTTTGTAGTGTATATCTCTAGCTTTATCTAAATTATTATCATCTAAAGCATAACTAACCATTGTTGAAAATTCTTTTGGTAAACCTTGAGCAAGAACAGATATTACACCTTTCCCGCCCATAGCAACTATTGGAAGAGTAATTGCATCATCTCCAGAAAGCACATTGAAATTCGCAGGTTTACGATTAATTATCTCCATAATTTGAGACATGTCTCCGCTAGCCTCTTTGATTGCTATTATATTACCAAAATCTTTTGCCAATCGCAAAGTTGTATCGGAAGATATATTTGACGATGTTCTAGCCGGAACATTATATAAAATGATAGGTATTGGTGACTTTTCTGAAATAGCCTTAAAGTGTTGGTAAATGCCTTCTTGGCTAGGCTTGTTATAAGACGGAGATACTGAAAGTATAGCATCTACTCCTTCTAGATTATAATTAGAAAATGACTCAATTACAGCAAAGGTATTATTACCACCAATTCCCAAAACAATTGGAAGTTTAGTGTCATTAATCTTTTTAACGTGTTCCAGAACTTGACTTTTTTCGTCATTTGTGAGCGTAACACTTTCTCCAGTTGTACCCATAACAACAAGAAAATCTATTTCACCATCAATACAATAATTTACTAATCGTGTCAAACCATCAAAATCAATTGATAAATCTGTCTTAAAAGGAGTAACTAAAGCTACGCCTGTACCATAAATTTTAGGATACATTTTTTTTATTAATTAGGTTCAAATAATGTTTAACTTCATTTATCAATGTTGATAAAGTGTCTTTTTTGACATCTATCATCATATCGTAAATTGATAAATCTTGTTCGTATTTACCTACTTTAAATTTTGCTCTTGACCCCCCTGCCAGATATTTGACTGGCACACAATTACTTGTACATAGATTTATTAATATATCGTAATCTTTATCAAGGAAATTCTTAATAATATAATTCTGAGGCTTATAATACCAATTTAAATCTTTTAAGAAAAAGAAATCAAATTGAAGCATTGGCATATGATTATGAGTCAATTCATTTTTATTTACAAACCCCAGTGCTTTAACATCCTTTTTAGACTGAAATAATTCATTCGTAAATTCACTAACCATCATCATATCATCAACTTCAGTGGCATCGTATAAAATACCTATTGATTTGGCTGTATTAAAATTATGAACTTCTCTAACGCGATTATTGTGTTTAAGATCACGTTTAAATACATACTCTCCTACTTTTTGTTTTATATCTTCAATAAACTGAATTTGCATTAACTTATTTTTTTAATGAATTCATCTTCTGATAATAATGGTACGTTTAATGACTCGGCTTTCTTTAGTTTACTTGGACCCATATTTTGTCCTTTAATTACAAAAGTAGTTTTTTTAGAAATTGAACCAACATTTTTTCCACCATGTTGTTCAATTATTTTTTTCAGTTCATCTCTAGAATACATTTCAAATACTCCAGAAATAACAATTGACATCCCTAAAAGCTTGTCGGAAATAGCCTTTTTATCCTCTCCTATTTCAAATGTTAATCCATACTCTTTAAGACGATGAATAAGTGCTATATGTTCATCATTACTAAAAAATGAAACTACACTTTCCGCAATTTTCTCTCCAATTTCGTCCACATTTTGAAGTTCTTCTTTTGTAGCTTTGATTAAGTTGTCGATGTGGTGATATTCTTTAACCAATACTTTAGATACGGTTTCACCAACAAACCGAATTCCTAAGGCAAACAAAACCCTTTCAAAAGGTATATTTTTTGATTCTTTTAATCCTATTATAATATTACTAGCCCACTTGTCTCCGTCTTTTTTGAATGGTAATAAGTCATTCTTTTTTAAGTCGTATAAATCACCTAGATTTTTAATTAAGCCGTTTGAATATAGTAGGTCAATTGTTTCTGGACCAATGCTGATAATATTTAAGGCTTTTTTGCTAATAAAGTGTTCAAATCTACCTTTGATTTGCGGAGGACAGTATAATTCGTTTGTACAGTAATGTTTTGCATCGCCTTCAGTTCTTTTTAATTCACTATTGCACTCTGGACAGTGACTAATGTAAACTGTTGGTTGAGAAGGTAAATTACGTTCGTTTATGGCTACACCAACTATCTTTGGAATTATCTCTCCTCCCTTTTCTACAAAGACTTTATCCCCTACTCTGATGTCTAGCTTATCTATTTGGTCTGCATTATGTAAAGATGCTCGCTTTACCATTGTACCAGCTAGTAAAACTGGATCTAAATTAGCTACTGGTGTAATTGCCCCTGTTCTTCCAACTTGATAGGTAATTTCGTTTAAAGTAGTAGAAGCTTGCTCTGCTTTGAATTTATATGCAATTGCCCATCTTGGACTTTTAGCCGTGAAACCCATTTGGTCTTGTAGCTTAAGGTCATTGACTTTGATCACTATTCCATCAATATCATAAGGCAAATCGTGTCTTTTTTCATCCCAATAGTTCACGAATTCAATAACTTTATCAATTGAATTACATACAGTAGTTTCTGATGGAATTTTAAATCCCCATTTTTTAGCTTCTTGTAAATTATCGTAGTGAATTTGATGAGGAAGTTTTTTACCAAGTAAATAGTACAAGAAACAATCTAAAGGACGTTTTGAAACTTCTTTACTGTCTTGCATCTTTAAACTTCCTGAGGCTGCATTTCTAGGATTAGCAAATGGCTCAAGTTCATCAGAAAGACGGGCTTTATTCATTTCTTCAAATCCTTTGTGGGGTAAAAATATCTCTCCTCTAATTTCGAATGAATTAGGAAAATCACCATTGAGCTTTAGAGGTATGCTTTTTATGGTTTTGACATTAGTTGTAACATCATCACCTTCAGTTCCATTACCACGAGTTAAAGCTTGTATTAACTCACCATTTTCGTATGTCAAACTAATAGATACACCATCGTATTTTAACTCACAAACGTACTCTATATCAGTTTCTACAAGCTTGGTGATACGCTTATCAAAATCGTGTAGCTCCTCAGAAGAATAGGTATTTCCTAAAGATAGCATCCTGTATTTATGAGAAACTGTTTTGAAGGATTTTATTAATTCTCCTCCAACCCGTTGAGAAGGCGAATTAGCATCATATAATTCTGGGTGATTTTGTTCCAATTTAATTAGCTCCTCCAACAACATATCAAATTCATAATCACTAATAGAAGGCTTGTCTAATACATAGTAATTATAGTTGTGTTGTTTTAATTCGGACCTCAAATAAATAATGCGTTCTTCTGTTCTCATCACATTTCGAATTTACAACTTCCAAACGGCTTTTACCATCCTATTTTTGCCCTGCATATCTTTTTTTATTAAGATGTCTTGAAATGAATTCTTCTCTAATAAATCCTTTATTTCAAAGGCTTTTTGTTCATTTATTTCGAAAAATAATACGCCTCCATCATTCAATTTTTCCTTAGAAAATTCAACAATACGTTTGTAATAAAGCAAAGCGTCATTATCATCAACAAAAAGAGCCAATTCTGGTTCAAAATCTAATACATTTTGTTGCATTTTAGATTTTTCGCTTTCCAAAACATAAGGAGGATTACTAACTATGTAGTCAAATCTATATTCAGTAGATAAATCTTCAAAAATATCATGCTTCATAAAGTTGATTGATACATTATTTTTAATAGCATTATGTTTAGCTATCTCTAAGGATTCAGCTGAAATATCCAGTGCATTCATTTTTATTTTTGAAAATTTAGCAAGAGAGATGGCTATGCATCCACTGCCGGTACCAATGTCTAAACCATTTTTAAAATCACCTTCTAGAATCCATCTTATAAGCTCTTCTGTTTCTGGACGAGGTATCAAACAGGCTGGACTGACTTTAAACATAAGTCCATTAAATTCACATTCTCCAAAGATGTATTGAATAGGTTCATGTTTTTTTAACCTTGAAACTACCTCTTCAAAGGTATTTATTAGGTCAGTTGCTAGTGGATAATTGGACTTTAAGAGCCATTGCGACCTACTAAACTTTAAGATGAAATCTATACTCCAAAATGCTAAACTATCAATTTCATTATCAGAGTAAATAGACTGCAATTCGGATTTAAAAAACGGCAATATGTCTTTAGACATTTTCATCCGACCAATTTAGTTATTTTTGTGCGTGTTGATGGACGAAAAATATATGAAAATGTGTATTGATATGGCTTCAAAAGGTTTTCCAAAAGCCATGCCAAATCCTCTTGTTGGATGCATTATTGTACATCGGGATAAAATAATTGGTAAAGGTTATCATCAAATTTACGGAGAACATCATGCTGAAGTAAACGCCATTAATAGCGTAGAAGACAAATCTATATTAAAAGAATCTACTCTTTATGTTACTCTAGAGCCTTGTGTACATTTTGGCAAAACACCCCCTTGTGCTAACTTAATTGTTCAATCTAAAATACCCAGAGTAGTAATAGGTAGCTTAGATACTTTTTCAGAAGTAAATGGTAAAGGTATTAAAGCCTTAAGAGAAGCTGGAATTAAAGTAAAAACTTCAGTTTTAGAATACGAATGTAGAGCATTAAATAAGCGTTTTTTTACTTTTCATGAGAAAAAGCGACCTTATATAATCTTAAAATGGGCGAAATCATCTGATGGCTTTATAGCACCTAAAAATCAGACAGAACCCTTTTGGATGACTGGAAATGACTCCAAAAAACTAGTTCATCAATGGCGAAGTGAAGAAACTGCTATTTTAGTGGGTAAAAACACAGTAATTAAAGACAATCCTTTGTTAACTACTAGAGAGATTAATGGCAAAAATCCTATAAGAATTCTTATTGATAAAAATCTGTCTTTAGCTACAAATTATACTATATTTAATGATGAAGCCACTACCTTAATAGTTAATGAATCTAAGGAAAGTCAGAGGCATGTGAAGGTTGATTTTAACTCATTTTTTCCTTCTCTCATGAAGGCTTTACATCAAAGAGGTATTCAATCTCTTATTGTTGAAGGTGGTGCAATAACTCTTAACTCTTTCATAGCTTCAAATTATTGGGATGAAGCTAGAGTTTTTACCTCAAAAAAAATATTAGGTGACGGAACACAATCGCCTGTAATAGAGATAGATATAAATAAAAATAAATTTATTTATAACGACAAATTAGATTATTACTTCAATATATGATTGACTTAACCTTATCCATTGTTTTCACTATCTGTTTATTCTTATTTTTTAAAGAATTTGATAGAAGAAATATAAATACCTTACAAGCTATTACCTTTAATTATCTTAGTGCAGGCGTATTATCTGTTCTTTTAGGGCACTCTGGATATAGTTACGAAAATGTAATTTCTACAGATTGGTTTTTACCCACATTTCTTTTAGGAATATTTTTTATAGTAATGTTTAATGTAATGGCACTAACAACTCAACATCTTGGGGTGACAGTTGGCTCATTAGCTAGTAAAATGTCATTAATAATACCAGTACTAGCGGCCTTATTATTCCAAGGTGATAAATGGACTTTACTGAAAGTTATTGGTATTTCTATTGCACTTGTATCTGTATATCTGACTGTAAAAAAAGATGAACATCAAAAAGGACCAATCTATTTAGCTTTGGTATTATTCATTGGTGCTGGCTTGCTGGATACTGTTTTATCTCATATTCAGTTTTTATACCTTGACTCTCCCGAATCTAAAGACTACTTCACTTCTACTGTGTTTTTAGTAGCTTTTAGTGTCGGTGGATTATTATTAGTATTCAAAAGACAAAGACTGACTATAAAGAATATTACTGCTGGTATTCTTCTAGGAATACCTAACTATTTCAGTATATTTTTTGTGCTTAGAAGTTTAGATAGTATGGAGTCAAGTTTAGTATTCCCTATCCTAAATATAGGTGTTGTTATTTTATCCGCATTAATTGGGTGGGGCTACTACAAAGAACATTTGTCAAAACTTAATTGGCTTGGTGTTGTATTAGCTATTTCATCCATCTATATCTTGATTTACGCCTAATGAGTTTTGACGATTCATACCTTGAGGTAGTAGGCAGTTCGAAAGGACTATTCAAAGATAAAGACAGTAAATTCATTGCTTATGCTTATTGCGTAAAATCAGAAGAAGATGTTAAACAGCGACTTGCTGAAGTGAAAAAACAAGAATATGCTGCTCGTCACCATTGTTATGCTTACATTTTAAATCCAGATAAATCCGCACAACGTGATAGTGATGACGGCGAACCTTCCAATACAGCAGGAAAACCCATTTTAGGACAATTACTTTCTAGAGAATTAACGAATACATTGGTGGTTGTTGTTCGTTATTTTGGTGGTACAAAATTAGGCGTTAGCGGACTAATTACCGCTTACAGAGCAGCAGCTTCTGAAGTATTAGAAGATATTACCATTGAAAAGCGTTTTGTAAAAGATGTATTTACTGTTTATTTTAAGTACCCAGAAATGAACAACGTTATGCGAATGATAAAAGATAATGCTTTAGAAATAATTAATCAAGATTTTGAATTGGAATGTGCTCTTACCTTTTGCGTTAAAAAGAGTCAGTCTGAAAAAATACAAAGTATATTTGCCCTCAATCATTTATTGACGTTAGAATTCAAAAAAACAATTTAATGGAATTACTCAAAACCTTATGTAATATTCATGCTCCATCTGGAGAGGAATTAGCACTTTCAGATTTTTTACTGAATTACATTAAGACTAACAAATCGACTTGGAGTGTTCAACCAACAATCTATCATAGCGAAGGCTTTCAGGATTGTATTGTACTAGTTTTTGGAAAGCCTACTACCGCTATTTTTGCTCATATGGATAGCATAGGTTTTACGGTAAAATACGACAATGAAATTGTAAAGATTGGCGGACCTGTTACTTCTGAAGGAATAACAGTTATTGGAGAAGATTCTCAGGGAAAGATTGAAGAAAATATTTTCCATAAAGAAGACGATAAAGGCAATAAATCCCTGCACATTGGAGGTCGACTAGTTGACAGAGGAACAAGTTTAACCTTTAAGCCTGATTTTAGAGAGTCTGATGATTTTGTTCAATGTTGTTATATGGATAATCGTTTAGGCGTGTGGAACGCTCTTAAAACAGCTGAAACGTTAGAAAATGGTATCATTTGTTTTTCGTCTTGGGAAGAACATGGCGGTGGTTCAGTAGGTTATCTAGCTAAATTCATTTACGAAAAGTACGGCGTCAAGCAAGCCCTTATTTCTGACATAACATGGGTAACCAAAGGTGTTGAACACGCTAAAGGTGTAGCTATTTCAATGCGAGACAGTGGTATTCCAAGAAAAAGCTATGTGAATAAAATTATCAACTTAGCAAAGCAAAGTCAAATCCCTTTTCAATTAGAAGTCGAAAATGCTGGTGGTAGCGATGGAAATGCTTTGCAACGCTCGCCTTACCCTTTTGACTGGTGCTTTATAGGTGCTCCAGAAGATAATGTTCATAGCCCAGATGAGAAAGTTCATAAGTTAGATATTGAATCTATGCTTAAGATGTATGATTATCTGATGAAGAATCTGTAATCAAGCGAACAGCAAAGATAGAAGCACAAGCTCCAAGTATTGTGGCTATAATATAAAGCCACAAATGGGTTAAATGTCCAGAAATCAATGCTGGTGCTAGTGAACGTGCTGGATTCATAGATGCTCCAGAAACAGGTCCTGCAAAAATAGCTTCAAAAGCCACTACCATTCCAATAGCAAAACCTGTCATTACACCTACTTCTTTACTACCTTCTGACATAAGCAGAATAACGAACATCAAAATAAATGTTAATATGAATTCCATTACGAAACTTTGCTCCCAACTACCAGCTGGTAATGTTGCCCCTAGTAATTCATGTTGAGGAAAAATAAATGACAGTGTTAGACTAGCTAAAATAGCTCCTAAAAATTGAGATACTATGTAAGGTAAAACTTCCTTACCACTAAATCGTTTGCTTACCCAAAATGCAATACTTACGGCCGGGTTAATGTGTGCCCCTGATATACTACCAATTGAATAAATTACAGCCATTACGACTAATCCAAAGGTTAAACCAATACCCAAATGGCTAACACTTCCATAAACATCATTAACTATAATAGCACCAGTACCCGCAAAAACCATGATGTAAGTACCCATCAACTCAGCCCAATATTTTTTCACAATCCAAAAGGTTTTAACTGATTAACTAATCCTTCAGGAGCAGAACAAGGATTATTCTTTTCCATATCCACAAAAACGAGTACCACTTCTGCCTCATTAATTTTGATATCAGATGAGTTAAACGTTTCAAAATAAAAATGAATTCTAGCCTTGGGCAGTTCTTTGATGTACAGTTTAATTGTTAACTCCTCATCATAAAAGGCAGGTTTAAAAAACTTAGTAGAATAGGAAAGGACAGGAAGCATAACGCCACTGTCCTCCATTTCTTTATAATTCACCCCCAAACTTCTTAGAGCTTCTACCCTAGCCACTTCAAAATAAGTAGCATAGTTACCATAATAGACATAGCCCATTTTGTCTGTTTCAGCATATCGAACTCGTATTTTAGTTTGGTGTGAAAACATCTTGCTTACTCTTCTGACTTGGTATTATTATTTTTCTTTTCCTCTTGTTTCTTCATTGCCTCGCCAATCTGATTACTTGCTGTAAATGAAGCCACCATATTATTCAACATATCCGACCCTGCTTGCGGTGAATTAGGAAGTAAAATTAAATTACTGTTCGTATCAGCACCAACCGCCTGTAAAGTGTCATAGTGTTGCGTTACAACGATTAGAGCAGATGCTTCTTGAGAGTTAATGCCTACCTTATTTAATACTTCTACTGATTCTTCTAGACCTCTAGCAATTTCTCTCCTTTGGTCGGCAATACCCTGACCTTGCAAACGCTTACTTTCAGCCTCCGCTTTAGCTTTTTCAACAATCAGAATACGAGCAGCATCTCCTTCGTACTGAGCAGCTACTTTTTCACGTTCTGCTGCATTTATACGATTCATTGCATTTTTAACTTGAGCATCTGGGTCAATATCAGTCACTAATGTCTTGATGATATCATAACCATACTCTATCATAGCGTCATTTAATTCAGATTTAACAGCAATTGCAATATCGTTCTTCTTTTCAAAAACGTCATCTAACTTCATTTTGGGTACTTCTGCACGAATAACATCAAATACATAAGACGTAATTTGATCATGAGGATAATCTAACTTATAAAAAGCTTCATATACTTTATCCTTAATCACTTGAAATTGAACAGATACTTTTAGTTTAACAAATACATCATCTTTTGTTTTAGTTTCTACAACAACATCCAATTGCTGAATTTTTAAACTTAGCTTTCCTGCAATTCTATCTATAACAGGAATTTTCAACTGTAAACCAGAATGGCGAATGGAAGTGAATTTACCAAAACGTTCAATAACAGCAGATGTTTGTTGTTTAACAATGAAAAATGTTAGTGGAAGCAATATAACCGCTAGAACTGAAAAAATAATAAATGAGTTCATGATTTTAGATTTTAATGGTTCAGAACAAATCTAAATAATTAGTTAGCTCATTAGTAATTTTCAATATTAATTAATCAATATTTTTTTAACATATTATATTATTTAATTAATTAGATTTGTGATATGCAGATCATTTACTTTCTTCTTGCTTTAGGACTACTCAATCAGACTAGTTTCGAATACAGCTCATTGGAGCGAAATGTATACGACGTTCAATCTACTGAAGTGGATAGCTCTATGTACTATACCATACTGCCCTACAAGCAAAAACTGGATTCACAAATGAATGAAGTATTATGCTATGCAGCTTTAGAATTAAGAAAAGGAAAGCCTGAGAGTTTACTTGGTAATTGGACGTCTGACGCTTGTTTATACATAGCTCAAGAAATGACCGATGAATTTGATATTGATGTATCCTTTTTTAATACCGGTGGATTAAGAAGTTCATTAAGTGAAGGAGATATCACAAAGCGAGACATTTATAAATTGATGCCCTTTGAAAATGAACTTGTTGTTTTAGAACTTGATAAAGATGAATTCATGTCTTTAAGAAGCTATTTCATTTACACAGAAGGTCAACCCATTGCCTTTTCGGATAATTTTTCAATTGAAGATTCTATCTTTCATGTACTTACAACCGACTACTTAGCCAATGGTGGAGATAAGATGAGTTTTTTCAACAACAAAGAACAACACAAAGTAGGTGTAAAAATGCGAGATGCACTTATTGATTATTGTGTGAAAAACGATACTATTTCATCAACTCTTGATTCAAGACACATAATTTTATTCAATGACAACTAGAAGAAAATTTGTTAAAAATATACTCTTTGGTAGCACATTAGTTGGTCTTTCTCCATTAAGAGTTTTAGCATCTGACAAAGAAGTCGTAAAAATTAGCATACTTCACACCAATGATATGCATAGCAATATTGAGCCATTTACGTCAGGTAGAAATAAAGGATTAGGTGGTATGCATCAATTGTCTTCATTGATTAAAAAGGTGCGTAGTGAAGAGGAAAACGTATTACTTCTTGATGCAGGTGATGTCTTTCAAGGTACTCCCTACTTTAATTTATTTGGTGGTGAATTGGAATTTAAATTAATGAGTGAAATGGGTTATGACGCCATCACTTTGGGAAATCATGATTTTGATAATGGTATTGATGGATTGGTAAAACAAATGAAGCATGCCAAATTTTCTTTCATATCGTCTAATTATGATTTTACAGATACAGCTTTAGAAGGAAAAGTAATACCTCATCAAATATTTAAAAAAGATGGAATTAAAATTGGTGTTTTTGGTATTGGTATAGAACTTAATGGACTTGTTGATGCCAGTCTTTGTGAAGGAGTTAAATATATAGATCCAGTCAATGTAGCTAATTCAAAAGCTAAGTATTTAAAAACAAAAGAAAATTGTGACTTAATTATTTGTCTTTCGCATTTAGGTTTTAAATATAAATCTGAGAAAATTAGCGATATAAAGTTAGCAGAACAAACTTCCAACATTGATTTAATTATTGGAGGACACACACATTCTTTCCTAAATAATCCAGTAATTATCAAAAGTAAGTCTCAACAAAACGTCCTAATTAGCCAGGTCGGTTTTGGTGCAATTAAGCTCGGAAAAATTGATTTTTATTTTCACAAAAAAAACTTGACTAATTCCAATTCAATTCATACTTTTAAAGCTGATTCTATTGATGTGTTTTCATAATCAGTTTTTGACACCTCCTTAATAAGATAAAGATTTTTCAATACTGTAAAAAAAAGATAAAAGTCAAGAGCTAAAATATTTTTTTTTTAACTTTTTTGTTAACACATTTGCTTTTTGAAAGAAAAAGCCGATGATAACTCACTTAAATTGAAAGTTGAATTAATAATTAATTGTGATAATGGTAGAAGAAAAAGTTTTCGAGATTGTATGGAAAAATTGTTTAAGTATAATAAAAGATAATGTAAGTCCGCAGTCATTTAAAACTTGGTTTGAACCTATAAAAGCTATTCGTTTAAAGTCTAATATACTTACTATTCAAGTACCTTCTCAATTCTTTTATGAGTGGCTTGAACAACACTACATTGACTTATTAAAGAAAACTGTAAGAAAAGAATTGGGTGAAGATGGTAAATTAGAATATAGTATTGTTATGGACAATAACTATAACGCCAAACCTTATATGACTAAAGTTCCTAGCTCGGGAAAAGGTAATTTAAAAAATACACCTATACACATGCCTATTAACATTAATGAGACTTCAATAAGAAATCCTTTTGTTATACCAGGTTTAAAGAAAATTCAAGTTGATCCACAACTTAATGCTAACTTTTCATTCAACACTTTTGTTGAAGGAGACTGCAACAGATTAGCACGTTCAGCTGGTTATGCAGTTGCTCAAAAACCTGGCGGGACATCATTTAATCCATTATTAATTTATGGAAATGGCGGATTAGGTAAAACACATCTCGCTAATGCTATTGGTATTGAAGTGAAAAACCTCTTTCCAGAAAAGACCGTTCTTTACGTTTCAGCAGACAAATTTCAAACACAATTTGTTGATGCCATAATGGACAACAAGAAAAATGACTTTATTCATTTCTATCAGTCTATAGATGTATTGATTATCGATGATGTTCAGTTTTTTGCTGGTAAAGAAAAAACACAAGATGCTTTCTTCCACATATTTAACCATTTACATCAAAATGGCAAACAGATAATTCTTACATCTGATAAAGCTCCAGTAGATATGCAAGGCGTTGAACAACGATTACTTTCTCGTTTCAAGTGGGGATTATCTGCTGACTTACAATCGCCAGATTTAGAAACGCGTATTGCTATTCTTAAGAAAAAATTATACAACGATGGTATTGAAATGCCATACGAAGTTGTTGAATATATCGCCTACTCTATCACTACAAATGTTAGAGAACTAGAAGGTGCATTGATATCACTTTTAGCTCAATCTTCTTTAAACAAGAAGAATATCACAATTGATTTAGCTAAAGAAATGTTAGATAAGTTTGTCAAAAATACGGCAAGAGAAATATCTATCGATTACATACAAAAAGTAGTGTGTGATTATTTCGACATTCCAATTGAATTAATGAAATCCAAAACAAGAAAACGAGAAATTGTACAAGCCAGACAATTGGCTATGTATTTCTCTAAACAGCTAACCAAAAACTCTCTTGCGAATATTGGAATTCATTGTGGAAATAAAGATCACGCTACTGTTCTACATGCTTGCAAAACCGTCAATAATTTAATTGATACGGACAAACAATTCAGAGCATTTGTTAACGACATTGAAAAGAAGTTAACACTTAACTAATCCACTTCAAACTTCAGTACAATGAAAATACTGTTTGTTTGCTTAGGAAACATTTGCCGGTCACCATTAGCTGAAGGTATCCTTAGAAAGCTATCCCCAGAATTAGAAATTGATTCTGCTGGTACCAGTAACTTTCACATTGGAAGTCCACCTGACCACAGAATGATAGAAACAGCTAGACAACACGATATTGATATTTCTGAATTAGCTGCCAGACAGTTTGTAACAAAAGATTTTGAATATTTTGATAAGATAGTCGTAATGGACGCTGCTAATTACAGAAACGTCATTCGTTTAGCCCAAGATGAAGACCATAAAAACAAAGTTGTATTTGCTTTAGCTGAAAATAATGATGTCCCTGACCCCTATTTTGGAGGTAAGGAAGGCTTTGAAACCGTTTATCAACTACTCTATAACGCATGTCAACAAATTTTAGACTCCATTGAAAAAAGGTAAACTGATATTAATCCCATGTACTCTTGGCGATAGCGAAGTGTCTGCTGTATTACCATCTGATAATATCAATGAAATGAATAGCTGTACGACATTTATAGTTGAAAAATTAAGGTCAGGACGTCGTTTTCTAATAAAAGCTGGTATTAGCACTAAAATTGACGATTTGCATTTTCACTTATTAAATAAGCATACTGAGTCATCAGAACTACCCTCAATGCTTGATGTAGCACTAAAAAAAGGCGAAAATATTGGACTACTTTCTGAAGCAGGTTGCCCAGGTATTGCTGATCCAGGTTCAGATATCGTTAAGCTGGCACATTCAAAAGATATTCAAGTTGTTCCACTAGTTGGTCCATCATCTATCCTATTAGCTTTGATGGCATCTGGTATGAACGGACAAAATTTTGCCTTTAACGGCTATTTACCAAAAGATAAATCTGAGCGAATTAAACGCATTCAATTTTTAGAGGATTTATCATTTAGACAAAATCAGACTCAGATATTCATAGAAACGCCCTTTAAGAACAACCATATGCTTGAGGACTTGTGCAAGCACTGTCAAGCTAATACTACCATTTGTGTTGCCACTAATTTAAGTACTGAAAACGAACAAATTATAAGAGGAAAAGTGAAAAATATCAAATCAAAAAAGTACGATTTAAATAAAAAACCAAGTGTTTTTTTAATTCACAAATACTAAAATGTTGATTTTTTCATTTAATTATATATATTACAAAAGTTTAAACACACAAGCCTTATGTTATACGAATTAGAGTACCCCATACATTCCTCCATAAAAATACTATACGAAAGACTTAGCACATTGAGTGGTTTGTCAGAATGGTTTGCAGATGACGTTAACGTCAATAGAGAAGGTATTTACACATTTACATGGGAAGGCAGCTCCCAAGATGCTGTATTAATAAGTAAGAAAAAGGGAGAACACATTAGATTTAGATGGTTAGACTCTGAAGAAGATGAGTACTTTGAATTTAGAATTCAAATTGATGAACTGACAAATGATGTATCTCTAATTGTTTCTGATTTTGCTGATGACGAAGACGATAAAGAGGATGCTACCAATTTATGGGACACTCAAATTGACAACTTAAAGCACTTAATAGGTTCGTAAACCCCTATTTGACTGAATGAAAAAGCTACACATTTTCATTATTAAGTCCTTCATAGGCCCTTTTATATTCACCTTTTTATTGGCTATATTTTTATTGTTGATGCAATTTCTATGGAAATACATCGATGATTTGGTAGGTAAAGGTTTAGAAGTAATGGTAATTACCAAACTTCTATTCTATGCTGCTGCTCGATTTGTGCCTATGGCTTTACCTATTTCGGTTTTGCTATCATCCATAATGACTTTTGGAAATATTGCCGAAAAAAGTGAGCTTATGGCCATGAAATCTGCAGGAGTATCGCTGAGAAGATGCATGACTCCCCTATTTACGCTTGTCATTTTCATAGCCTCTTTTTCTTTTCTATTTTCAAATTATTATATGCCTTATGCCAATCTTAAGACAGGTTCATTACTTTACGATATACGCAAGCAAAAACCCGCACTGAATATCAAAGAAGGTATATTTTACAATGAATTGAGTGGATATAGTATAAAGATTGATAAGAAACTGGAAAATGGTACTGATCTAGAAGGTATTATGATTTACGATCATAACTCTGAAAAAGGAAACGATAAGGTAATTGTCGCTGAAAAAGGTAAGATGTATCTTGCTGAAAATGAACAGTATTTTGTCATTGCTTTGGAAAACGGATATAGCTACAATGAATTAGATTTAAAAAAAGAGAGCAAACCCTTTCAGAGGGCTTCATTCAAAAAAGATATTTTACGTTTTGACTTATCTGATTTTGGTATGAAAAGAAGCAGTGAAGACTTATACCGCAATCATTATGCTATGATGAACAATAAACAGCTTCTTAATGCTATTGATTCCATTCATCATAAAACTAATTTAAAATCAGCAGCCTTCATACATCAGATTTCAGAGAAAAATAATGTTGATTTTGAGTCTTTAGAAGTTGGTTACAAATCTAAACTTCCAAATTCACCAATATATACTACCAAAGTATATTCAAACGCTATTAGCTCAGTAAAATACCTTCAATCTTTACTGAAAAGCCATACGAGAGATGCCAAATATTCAAAAGAAATAGCCATAAAACACGAAGTGGAATGGCATAGAAAAATTACACTTGCAATAGCCTGTATTATCTTCTTCTTAATAGGTGCTCCTCTAGGTGCAATTATTCGAAAGGGAGGTTTCGGTTTGCCTGTAATTATTTCAGTAGGGTTCTTTATAACCTACCACATAATATCAGTGACCTCAGAAAAGATGGTAAAAGAAGCTGAAATTGCTGTTATGCAAGGAATGTGGTCAGCGAATCTCATTTTACTTCCAATAGGTATATATCTCATCTATAAAGCCAATTCAGATTCACCTTTATTCTCTATCCCTAAATTAGGATTTTTAAATAAGAAGTTAGCGAACTAACTTCTTGTATCTAATTCGTGTAGGTCCAATATCACCTAATCGTTTTTTACGATTTTCTTCATAATCAGAATAACCACCTTCAAAGAAATACACTTGAGAGTCACCCTCGAATGCTAAAATATGAGTGCATACTCTATCCAAGAACCAACGGTCATGGGAAATGATTACAGCACAACCACCAAAGTTTTCAAGACCTTCTTCCAAAGCACGTAAGGTGTTGACATCAAGGTCGTTAGTAGGCTCATCAAGGAGTAAAACATTACCCTCTTCTCTTAAGGTCATAGCAAGGTGTAAACGGTTACGTTCACCCCCTGAAAGTACGCCAACCTTTTTGTTTTGGTCAGAGCCTTGAAAATTAAACTTAGCCACATAAGAGCGGGAATTCACTTTTTTGCCTGCTACTTCTAATAACTCATTACCCCCTGTTACTTGTTCCCAAATAGTTTTTTCAGGGTCAATATCGGCATGTTGTTGGTCTACGTAAGAGACTTTAACGGTTTCCCCTATTGAGAAAGAACCAGAATCGGCTTCCTCTTTACCCATTATCATTCGGAATAAGGTGGTTTTACCAGCACCATTAGGTCCAACAATTCCAACTATACCAGCAGGAGGAAGTTTGAAGTTTAAGTCTTCATATAGAAGCTTATCGCCAAAGGCTTTAGAAACTGAAGTGGCTTCTATCACATTTGTTCCTAATCGAGGACCAGCAGGAATGTATAATTCTATCTTTTCTTCTTGCTGTTTATTTTCTTCGCTTAATAGCTTATCGTAATTGTTCAAACGGGCTTTGGATTTCGACTGTCGTCCTTTAGGGCTCATTCTTACCCAATCCAATTCTCGTTCTAAGGTCTTTCGTCTTTTGCTAGCTTGTTTCTCCTCTTGTGCCAAACGTTTAGACTTTTGGTCTAACCACGACGAATAATTCCCTTTCCAAGGAATACCTTCTCCTCTATCCAGTTCGAGTATCCATCCCGCAACATTATCTAGGAAATATCTATCGTGGGTAATGGCTATAACCGTTCCTTTATATTGTTGTAAATGTTGCTCTAACCAATGCACCGACTCAGCATCCAAGTGATTGGTAGGCTCATCAAGTAATAAAATATCTGGCTCTTTTAATAGTAAACGACAAAGGGCAATACGTCTTTTCTCACCACCTGATAATACAGATATAGATTTATCGCTTTCAGGACACCTAAGGGCATCCATAGCTATATTAAGCTTTGTTTCTAAGTCCCAAGCACCAGCAGCATCAATTTGGTCTTGCAGTTCCCCTTGCTTTGCCATAAGCTTCTCCATCTTATCAGGGTTCTCATAGACTTCAGGTAAACTAAACTGATTATTGATGTCGTTGTATTCAGCAATGAGGTCAACGGCTTCTTGCATGCCCTCTTTGACGATATCTATTACTGTTTTGCTCTCATCCATTTCTGGCTCTTGAGCCAAATAACCAATGCTATGGTCATTGGAGAAATGCACATCTCCTTGAAAGGACTTCTCAATACCAGCAATGATTTTTAAAAGAGTGGATTTACCAGAACCGTTAAGTCCTATAATTCCAATTTTTGCACCGTAGAAAAACGACAGGTGTATATCTTTAAGAACTTGTTTGTTATTGGAAGGAAAAGTCTTGCTTACCCTGTTCATTGAGAAAATTATTTGCTGATCGGACATAATTATATTATTTGCCACAAATATCGTTATTTTGAAAAATATGCTAGTGAAAAAGACGAATAGTTTTAAACCAAATATCCGCTAATTATGAAAAAACGTTGCCAATGGCCTTCCGACACAGAGATGAACTACCACGATACGGAATGGGGCGTGCCTGTTACTAACGATAAAAAATGGTTTGAATTTCTTGTTCTAGACAGTTTTCAAGCCGGACTAAGCTGGAAGATTATTCTTCAAAAACGTGAGGGTTTTAAAAAGGCATTCCATGATTTTGACGTGCAAAAAGTGGCTCAGATGACCGATGAAGATATGGAAAAGCTTAGAAAAGACAGTAGCATCATTAGAAATCGACTAAAAATTAAAGCTACGATTACCAATGCTCAAGCTTTTATTAGGATTCAAGAAGAATATGCCTCATTCAATACTTATATCTGGAGTTTCAGTAATGGAAAAACCATTCATAATCAGTACACCGACTTTTCGGAAATACCAGCCAGTACGCCATTTTCTGAAAAGATGAGTAAAGACCTGAAAGCCAAAGGGTTTAAATTTGTAGGCAGCACCATTTGTTATGCTTTTATGCAAGCTTCAGGAATAGTAAACGACCACACCGTAGATTGCTTTAGACATCAAGAAATACAGAAAATAAGTTTCTATAAGTAGTACTTTATTCTTAAATTTGTCCCTTAAAATAATATTAAACTCATAAACTATGGTATTAGTAGGAAAAAAAGCCCCTAAGTTCAGCACTAAAGCTGTCGTTAATGGTGGTGAAATCGTTGACGGTTTCTCACTTGAACAATTCATTGGTAAGAAGCATGTGTTATTTTTCTTCTACCCTAAAGATTTTACCTTTGTTTGCCCATCAGAGCTTCATGCTTTTCAGGCTAAACTAGACAAATTCCAAGCTAAAGGCGTAGAAGTCGTCGCTTGCTCTACAGACACTCCAGAAAGTCACTGGGGATGGTTGCAAGTAGATAAAAACAATGGTGGTATAAAAGGTGTAACCTATCCATTAGTTGCTGACCAAACTAAAACTATTACGGAAAATTTTGGCGTACTGTTTGGTGATTATTTCGTGAATGAAAATGACGAATTAGAAGCAGATGGTCCAATGATTGCTTTTAGAGGATTATTTTTAATTGATAAAGAAGGTATTGTTCAACATCAAATTGTAAATAATTTACCTTTAGGAAGAAATGTTGATGAAGCCTTAAGAATGGTTGATGCACTCCAACACCATGAAGAAGAAGGAGAAGTTTGTCCAGCTAATTGGGAAAAAGGAAAAGATGCTATGAAAGAAAATTTCGCGGGAGTAGCTGACTACCTTTCAAAGCACTAATAATTACTTTTTTTAAACAAATAATAAAACCTGAGTTAATATTCAGGTTTTATTATATCTATATAATTAAACACTAATCTAATAGTGCTTGGTGTACTTTTTTGAGTATTTCAAAGCACTTATCTTGATTCTTGGCCTCGGCATAAGTACGTAGCACAGGTTCTGTACCTGAGGGTCTTATCATTATCCAACTATCTTCATCAAAGTAGTATTTGAAACCGTCTATAGTTTCTGTTTTAACAATGGGCATATCGCCAAAGGTTGTGTAAACACCCAGTTTGCAATTCTCTACTATCTCCAGCTTTTTAGCTTCTTCTAGATATAAGTCTATACGCTCAAAAGCAAATTCGCCAACTATATCGTATACTTCCTGAATTAAATCGTCTAGACTTTTACCTGTTTTGGCCATGTATTCCCATATTACTAAGCCCATCCAAATGCCATCTCTTTCTGGAATGTGACCTTTTATAGCTACGCCACCAGACTCTTCTCCTCCGAGTAGGACATCTTCTTTGAGCATAACACTTGCTACATGCTTAAAGCCTACTTTTACAATCTCATGATCTAAACCATAGTGGGAACACATCTTGGCTACCTTTACTGAGCAAGAAAATGCTGTGACAATTTTACCACTCAAGCCTTTATACTTTACTAAATAATGAATTAACAAAAGAATGATGTGGTGAGAGTCAATGAATTCTCCTTTAGCATTATACAAGCCTATTCTATCGGCATCGCCATCTGTAGCTAAGCCACAATCAATCTCTTCAGAAGTTTTGATGTAATCTGAAAACTCTATCAAATTTCTATGAATAGGCTCTGGTGCTGTACCATTAAAGCCTGGGTTGTTAGAGCAATGAAAAAGAGTTGTTTTTGGTAGTAAAGCCGGAATAGCTTCACGACCTGCCCCATACATTGCATCATATCCAAGACTCAAATCAGAATTATTTATAGCATCTAAATCAAAGGCTTCTTTTGCTTTATTGAGGTATAATTGCGTGAAGTCTGCTACTTCTACACCATCTAAACTCAAACTGTTTAAATCCAAGCCATGAGCAACAGGAATTAAATCTTCTACAGCCTGAATATCATCTGATAATAATGGTCCTCCAAAGTTTCCTTTAAGTTTATAACCATTGTATTCTGGTGGGTTATGACTTGCGGTTATGACTACGCCTAAATCAGCTTTATGCTCAACAACGGCTAAAGATAACATTGGGGTA
>MDTG01130712.1_pt1 | contig 28775 bp, 23 predicted proteins | sample 811421 | NCBI WGS metagenome assembly MDTG01 (sample SAMN05326645, study PRJNA326480) | marine metagenome | isolation source: seawater | place: Pacific Ocean: South East | collected 2011
CAAGACCGTGAAGCGCGACAATCCCGACATCCCGATCATCATCATCTCGGGGCACGGCAACATCGAGATCGCGGTGGCCGCCATCAAGCAGGGCGCCTACGATTTCATCGAGAAGCCCTTCAACATCGACCAGCTGCTGGTGGTGATCCGCCGCGCGATGGAGACCTCGCGGCTGCGGCGCGAGAACCAGCAGCTGAAGCGCCGCGAGACCGAAGTGGCCGAGATGGTCGGCGACAGCGCCGCGTTCCGCACGCTGGTCTCGCAGCTCGACAAGGTGACGAAGTCGAACGGCCGGGTGATGCTCACCGGCCCCGCCGGCAGCGGCAAGGAAGTGGCGGCGCGCTACATCCACGGGCATTCGGCGCGGGCCTCTGCGCCCTTCGTGACGGTCAACTGCGCCGGCGTCGCCCCCGAGACGATGGAAGAAGTGCTCTTCGGCCGCGAGACCCCCGACCGCGGCATCGAGCCGGGCCTGCTCGAGCAGGCTCACGGCGGCGTGGTCTACTTCGACGAGGTCGCCGACATGCCGCTCGGCACCCAGTCCAAGATCCTGCGGGTGCTGGTCGACCAGAGCTTCACCCGCGTCGGCGGCTCCGACAAGGTCCGCGTCGACCTGCGGGTGATTTCCTCGACCAACCGCAACCTCGACCACGAGATCGAGGCAGGCCGCTTCCGGCAGGAACTCTACCACCGCCTGAACGTGGTGCCGATCGCGGTGCCAAGCCTCGAGGACCGGCGCGAGGACATCCCGCTGCTCGCCGCCCATTTCATCGATGTCTGCAACAAGACCCAGGGCCTGCCGCTGCGCGCGCTCTCCGATGACGCGGTGGCGCTGCTGCAGACGATGGTCTGGCCCGGCAACGTGCGTCAGCTCAAGAACCTCGTTGAACGCGTGCTGATCCTCGGCGAGGGCACGGGCCCGATCGAGGCCCGCGAACTGCCGCAGGAGGCGCCCGCCGGCGATGACGAGGAAGGCCGCGTGGTGCTCTCGGGCACGCTGGCGACCCTGCCGCTGCGCGAGGCGCGCGAGGCGTTCGAGCGCGAGTACCTGCTCACCCAGATCAACCGCTTCGGCGGGAATATCTCGCGCACCGCCGCCTTCGTCGGCATGGAGCGCTCGGCGCTTCACCGCAAGCTCAAGTCGCTCGGTGTCGTGACCGGGGCCAAGTCCGGTGGCCGGATGGCCTATGTCGAAGACGATCCGGTCCAGAAAGTCGGCTGAGCATGAAACGACGGAAGGTCGCTCGCATTGCGGGCGCGCTGCTCTGCGCGGCGCTGCTGTCCGGCTGCGCCGGCTCACCCACGTCGACCGAAACGCCGCCCGCCGCGCCGACGGCGACCGAGGTCGAGGCCCAGGTCGCCGAGGTGACGCAGGCGCTGCGCGCGCTCGGCCCCGGCGTCGATCCGGCCGAGGCCGCCCGCGCCGCCGAGATCGCGGTAAGGGAGCCGCTCGACTGGGCGCGCGACTGGCAGGTGGTCGACCCGCCGCTGGTCCATAATTTCAAGGTGGTGCACGGCCTGCGCGAAAAAGGCGTCTGCCAGGACTGGGCCGACGCGCTCGAGATCGCGCTGCACGCCGAGGGCTTCCGCACGCTCGAGCTGCACCGCGCACTTGCCAACGCCCGCAACATGAAGCTCGAACACGCCACGGTCATCATCACCGCGCGCGGCCAGCCGATGCAGCAGGGGCTGATCCTCGATCCGTGGCGCATCGGGCAGGGGCGGCTGTTCTTCTCGCGCGTGGCCGACGATCCGCGCTACGACTGGGAAAGCCGTGAGGCGGTGCGCGCCTGGAACCGCGAATGGAAGGCCCGCGCCCTCGCGCAGCTCTAGGGCCACGCCCCCGGCTTCTTCTGGCCGGAAATATCCCGGGGAGTCCGAGGGGCAGCGCCCCTCGCGGTCGCGACCGCAACGACACGCGGTCCGGCCCCCTGCGGTGCGGGGCGTTGACCACCCCTGCACCGCGTGTCATGCCAGCATGAAACGGCGTCCAGGGCGAGGAGTGCCATGAAGGTCATCATATGCGGCGCGGGGCAGGTCGGCTGGCAGATCGCCCGGCACCTCTCGGGCGAGCGCAACGACGTCACCGTCGTCGACAACAACCCCGATCTCGTGCGCCGCGCCACCGACACGCTCGACGTGCAGGGGATCGCGGGCTTCGCCTCCTACCCGGACGTGCTCGAGAAGGCCGGCGCGCGCGATGCCGACATGATCATCGCCGCCACCTACTCGGACGAGGTCAACATGGTCACCTGCCAGGTGGCCCACTCGATCTTCGCCATCCCGCGCAAGGTCGCGCGGCTGCGGTCGCAATCCTACCTGACGGCGATCTACTCCGACCTCTACCGGCGCGACCACATGCCGATCGACGTGGTGATCTCGCCCGAGAAGGAGGTCGCCGAGGCCGCGCAGCAGCGGCTTTCCGCGCCCGCGGCCTTCGACACCGAGCGCTTCCTCGGCGGCGGTGCGCAGCTTCTCGGTCTCACCATCGAGGACGACTGCCCGATCGTGAACACCCCGTTGCGGCAGCTCTCCGACCTGTTCTCGACGCTGCGCTCGGTGGTGGTCGCCATCCGCCGCGAGGGCACGCTCTTTGCGCCCGAGCCGGGCGACCAGCTCTTCGCGGGCGATTCCTGCTACATCATCGTGCACCGCGACGACATGCGCCGCGCGCTCGAGATCTTCGGCAAGTCGCAGCGCAAGCAGGAGCGCGTGGTGGTGATCGGCGGCGGCAACGTCGGGCTCGCGGTGGCCAGCGCCCTCGAGAAGCGCACCGAGCGCATCCGCGCCAAGGTGATCGAACGCGACCGGGCGCGCGCCGAACGGGCCGCGGACGCGCTCGAGCGGACCATCGTGCTGCATGGCGACGGGCTCGACACGGCGCTGCTCGCAGAGGCGGGCATCGACCGCGCCGACGCGGTGCTCTGCGTCACCGACGACGACAAGACCAACATGCTCGCGGCGGTGCGCGCCAAGTCCGCCGGCTGCCCCATGGCCATCGCGCTGGTCAACGACCCGACGCTGGTGCCGCTGATGGAGCCGCTCGGCGTCGATGCCTACATCAACCCGCGCGCCACCACCGTAAGCTCGATCCTGCGCCACATCCGCCACGGCCGGGTGCGCTCGGTCTATTCCATCGGCGACGCCGAGGCCGAGGTGATCGAGGCCGAGGTGCTCTCGACCTCGTCCATGGCCGGCAAGCCGGTGCGCGACATCGACTTCCCCGAGGGCGTGCTGATCGGGGCGGTACGCAAGGGCGACAAGGTGGTGAAGATCACCGGAGACCTGCGCATCGAGGACGGGGACCGGGTAGTGATCTTCGCGCTGTCCAAGGACGTGGCCGAGGTCGAGCGGCTGCTCCAGGTCTCGATCGATTTCTTCTAGACGGATGCGCGCGCTCTACCGCATGCCCCTGATCCTGCTGCTGACCGGGATCGCCAGTGCCTCGATGATCGTCCCGGCGGCGGTGGCGCTCGCGGAAGAGGAATTCCACGACGCCCGCAGCTTCTTCTACGCCGGTATCGTCGGGATGGTGCTGACCGCGCTCATCGCCATCGCGCAGGCGACCCGGCGCCACAACAAGTCCGCTTCGCGCCAGCTCGTCGCGCTCATGGCGGCCTTCGTGCTGCTGCCGGCGATGCTGGCGGTGCCCTTCCACGAGGCGGTGCGGACGACGACCTTCCTCAATGCCTTCTTCGAGATGGTCTCGAGCCTGACCACCACCGGCGCCACGCTGTTCGAGCCGGGGCGGCTGTCGTCGGCCGAGCATCTCTGGCGGGCGCAGGTCGGCTGGATGGGCGGGCTGCTGATGTGGGTGGCGGCGGCGGCGATCCTCGCGCCACTGACGCTCGGCGGCTTCGAGATCACCGCCCGCGGCGAGCCGGGGCAGGCGGTCGATGCCGGCGCGGTGCGGCGCGACATGTCGGACCCGGCCGAGCGGCTCGGGGCCTCGTCGCGGCTGCTGGTGCCGATCTACGCGGCGCTGACGCTGGCGCTCTGGATCATGCTGATGATCGCCGGGGATTCGCCGCTGGTGGCCATCAGCCATGCGATGTCGACCATGGCGACCTCGGGCATCTCGCCGGTGGGCGGGCCGATGAACGCGGGCTCGGGCGTCGCGGGCGAGATGATCATCTTCTGCTTCCTGTTCTTCGCGCTGTCGCGGCTCACCTTCTCGGGCGACACCGGCACCTCCTACCGGCCGGGGCTGCGCGAGGATCCGGAGTTCCGGATGGGCCTGTCCATCGCCATCCTGGTTCCGGCGGTGCTGTTCCTGCGGCACTGGATCGCGTCCTTCGAGGTCGGCGAGGAGCAGAACTGGCTGCTCGGCTTCCGGGCGCTCTGGGGCGGGGTCTTCACGGCGCTGTCGTTCCTGTCGACCACCGGCTTCGAAAGCGCCGACTGGGCGCAGGCGCAGGGCTGGTCGGGACTGGCGACGCCGGGGCTGATCCTGATGGGGCTCACGATCATCGGCGGCGGCGTGGCGACCACGGCGGGCGGGGTGAAGCTGCTGCGGATCTACGCGCTGTTTCTCGCCGGCAAGCGCGAGCTCGAACGGCTGGTGCATCCGCACTCGGTCGGCCACTCGGGCGTCATGGCGCGGCGGATGCGGCGGCACGGGGCCTTCGTCGCGTGGGTGTTCTTCATGATGTTCGCCATGTCGATCGCGGCGCTGTCGCTGGTCTTCAGCCTGTTCCGGCTCGACTTCGAGAACGCCATGGTGCTGACCATCGCCGGGCTGACCAACTGCGGCCCGCTGATCCAGGCCGCCGCCGAGGTGCCCGTGGATCTGGGCGCGCTCGGGATCGGGGCCAAGCTGACGCTCTGCGCGGCGATGGTTCTCGGGCGGCTGGAACTGCTCGCGATCATCGCGCTCCTGACACCGGGTCTCTGGCGGGACTGAGGGGCTTTGCCTGCGGTCTGACCAACGGGCAACCCACCGCCCGGGATTTGGGCAAAGACCGGATTTTCCGCTGGAAGTTCCGTAAACCGCGTTACATACTCGCTCGACAGAGGGAAGGCCGCACTGCGGCAAAAGGGCAAGAACAAAGGCAATTTCAATGGCTTCGGACAGACAAAACCTTCAGGACGCATTCCTCAATCATGTCCGCAAAACCAAGGTTCCCGTCACAGTCTTTCTCATCAACGGGGTGAAGCTTCAGGGCGTCATCACGTGGTTCGACAATTTCTGCGTGCTGCTGCGCCGTGATGGCCAGTCGCAGCTTGTCTACAAGCACGCGATCTCGACGATCATGCCGTCGCAGCCGATCAACCTCTACGATGGCGATGGCGGCAACGATTGAGAGAACATGACCCGCATGTGACCCGCGCCTGGGTCCTGCATCCCGACATTCGCTCCGACCGCGACCGCCGCGATGCGGAGATGGCGCTTGAAGAGGCGATGGCCCTTGCGGCCGCGCTCCCGGACCTCGAGGTTGCGGGCGGTGCCGTCGTGCCATTGCGCGATCCGCACCCCGGCACGCTGTTCGGTTCCGGCAAGATCGAGGAACTCGCCGAGCAGCTCAAGGCCGACGAGATCGAGCTTGTGCTGGTCGACGGCCCGGTGACCCCGGTGCAGCAGCGCAACCTCGAGAAGGCCTGGAAAGTGAAGCTTCTCGACCGGACCGGGCTGATCCTCGAGATCTTCTCGGACCGTGCCGCCACCCGCGAGGGTGTGCTGCAGGTCGAGATGGCGCATCTGTCCTACCAGCGCACCCGGCTGGTGCGGGCCTGGACCCACCTTGAACGTCAGAGGGGCGGGCTTGGCTTCGTCGGCGGCCCCGGCGAAACCCAGATCGAGGCCGACCGCCGTGCCATCGACGAGCAGCTCGTGCGGCTGCGCCGGCAGCTCGACCGGGTGGTCAAGACCCGCGACCTGCACCGCAAGGCGCGTGCCAAGGTGCCTTTCCCGATCGTCGCGCTGGTGGGCTACACCAACGCCGGCAAGTCGACGCTGTTCAACCGGCTGACCGGGGCCGAGGTCATGGCCAAGGACATGCTCTTCGCCACGCTCGACCCGACCATGCGGGCGGTGCGCCTGCCTACGGGCATCGAGGTCATCCTGTCGGACACGGTGGGCTTCATCTCCGACCTGCCGACCGAGCTGGTCGCGGCCTTCCGCGCCACGCTCGAAGAGGTGCTGGCCGCCGACATCATCCTGCACGTGCGCGACATCTCGCACCCGAACACCACCGAGCAGGCCGCCGATGTCGATGCAATCATGAAGTCGCTCGGCGTCGATGAAGAGGTGCCGCTGCTCGAGGTCTGGAACAAGGTCGACCTTCTCGATGGCGAGAGCCGCGACGCGATCCTGACCCGGGCCGCGCGCGAGGAGGACGTCTTTGCCGTCTCGGCGCTGACCGGCGAGGGCCTGCAGGAGATGCTGGCCGAGGTCACCGAACGGCTGCAGGGCGAGACCGTCGAGGAAGAGCTGCGGCTTGCCTTCGACGATGGCCGCCGCCGCTCGTGGCTCTTCAACAAGGGTCTCGTCCAGCACGAGCACCAGGACGAAGACGGCTTCGTCGTGAAGGTGCGCTGGACCGCCAAGGACCGGGCACAGTTCGAAACGCTCTGATCCCGGCGGATTTCGCCGCTCCGGCTCTGGACGCCGGGGCGGGGGGCACTAGATCGCCTGCGTCGACACGGGCATGGAGTGCGCGTCATGGCCCGGGACCCCGGCCTTTCCAAATCCCTCGATTGGTTCATCGACGGCCCGCAGCCGATGAAGTGGCGCGACGTGGCGACGATGGTGCTTGCCGTGGTCGTCCCGCCGGCGGTCGCGGTCTGGTTCTTCGGCGTGGCCGGCATGGCGGCCTTTGCCGCCTCGATGCCGGCGCACCTTGCCAGCCGCGAGGGCGGCGGGCTGGTTGCGCTGCTCGCCACGATGACCACGGGTCTTGCGGGGATGGTGGCAATCGGCGATCCGGTCATGGCGCTTCTGGTCGCGGGCTGCCTGTCGGTGATGACCGCCATCGCCTCGCATCACCAGCTTGCGCGCCCGGCAATGCGCGCGCTGCTGACCTGGACCCTGTTCACCGCGCCGATCATCCCTGACGACAACCTGCCGCAGCTTTTCGTCCTCTACCTTGCCGGCATGGTCTGGAGCGTCTCGGTCACCGTGCTGCTGGGCCGGGCCGGAACGCCTGCGGCGCTGACCGCCCAGAGCCGTGTCTACAGCGTGACCTTCGGCGTGGTCTTCGGCATCGGGCTGGTCTCTGCGGTCTGGCTCGGTGGCCAGCTGTTCGACGACCACGGCTTCTGGCTGCCGCTGACCTTCGTGATCCTGTCGATGCCACCCTATGGCGCGGTGTTCTCGCGCAGCCTCAAGCGGACGCTGGCGACACTGGTGGGGGCGCTCGCCTCGGTTGCGCTGTCGCAGCTGTCGCCGCCGACGGCGGTGACCGTGCTTCTCGCCGTGGCCGCGTTCCCGCTGGCCTTCCGCTTCATTCCGCGCAGCTCGTTCATTGGTGTCACGCTGCTGACCTTCACCATTCTCGAGGCGCTCTCGATGATCTCGGACGTGGACATGCTGGCCGAGGCGCGCATCGAAACGGTGATCCTCGCGAGCCTCATGACGCTGGTGCTTGGCCTTGTTGCCGCCGGGGTGCTTGCCGTGCTGAAGCCCAATGCACTGCGCGAGATCACCTCGCCGAAGCAGTAGCGGCAGGAGCCGCGCGGCTCAGGGCGCGAAGAGCTTATCCTTCACGGCCATGATCCGCCGTGCGGCAAGGTAGCGGGCCGCCTGTCGGCGCGACGGGGCAGCGGGCGTGGCCGCCCAGATTCCCAGCGCGAACAACCTCTGCAGGAACAGCAGCGCCTCCGGTGTGGTCCCGGTCGGGCCGTAGCCCCGGGCGAGGGCGGCCGCGAGCGGCGCCGGGTCGTCGTCTTCCGGCGCAAGGACCATGGCGTCGATCAGGAGCCAGACGAGATCGCGCAGCGGTTCGTCCTCCTTCGCGTTCTCGAAGTCCAGTCCGACGAGACCGCCCTGCGTGGCCACGATGTTGGACAAGTGCAGGTCGCGATGGGTGACGGCGCGCCGCGCGGGCGTGCCGCGCACCTCGCGGGCCATGATCTCCATGCCGGCCACGTCCGATCGAAAGGCCTCGACCTCGGGAAAGGCCCGGGTGCCCTCGGCGTGCCAGTCGAACAGCCGGTGCAGCCAGGCGATCTGCCCCTTGGGGCGGAACGGATGGGAACGCGCGGTCGTGCCATGGAACGCGGCGAGCCAGCGCCCGGCCTCCTCCAGCCGCGCCAGCCGCTCCCGACCCGAGAGCACCGGCCAGAGTGCCGAAAGCACGGGGCCGTCGGCGTAATCCATCGCCAGCACCCCGCGTGCCTCGTCAAGGAACAGAACCTCCGGCGCGCCGCCAGGCAGCGCGGCGGCCACGGCACGCTGCCGCTCGGCCTGTGCCCGTGCGCGGGCGCCTTCGGCGGGCGCGTAGACCTTGACGACCAGCCTCTGCTCCGGCTGAGCCGCGCAGAACACCTGCGCCTCGAGCGGGCCGGCGGCGTTCTTCAGGCAGCCGAGCCCCCATTGCATGCCGGGATAGCGGTGGGCCAGCGCGGCACGCGCCTGCGCACGGGCCGCCTCCTTGGTGATTTTCGTGCTGTCGTCCGCCGCGTTCGTCATTCCTGCACGAGGCGCGTGACCCCGATCGACGCCGCCCGCGCAAGATCCGCGTCGAGCGACATCGGGATGTATTCGCCGCGCCGCCAGAGCGTTCCGAGATCGTCGTAATGCCGGGACAGGAAGTGCCCGGACTGCCCGGTCGAGGTCACGAAGACCGACGAGTCGGGATCGGCGAAATCATAGACCCCGCGATAGGTGGCGCCGTGCACGCTCAGGAACGGATCGTCTCCCTTGCCGGAGCTCACCCCGCGCTCGAGCGTGAAATCCCCGCCCGAGGTGCTTTGCCGGATGTTCACGAAGTAGCGCAGCACCGGGATATCGCCGAGCACTGCATGCTTGTGCAGCGCCTGGTGCGCGTCGCCCCAGCGCAGCGATTCCAGCGCCGTCCCGTAGCGCTCGCCGATCCACACCAGCGCGTCGTCAAGCGCCATGCGGGCGATGTCGCTGCAGCTTTCCACCGCCACCGAGCGGATCACGTCGCACCATTTGCCGGCGCCGTCGACGTTGCGGAAGACGCGCTCGATGAACAGCGGCTCCACGTGGTCGTAGTCGTTGGCGAGCGGCCCCAGCTCGTCGCGGATCAACCGGTCCTGAAGGGCGCGGACCCAGGCGGCATAGATCAGCGGCTCGGGCAGATGCTCGTTCATCTCGCCGTTCCAGTTGGCCAGCAGGTCGAGCGCCCGGGCCCGCTGGCGCTCGGGGGTGCCCTCTGCCGCGGCCTCGCCGGTGTACCACAGGTCACGGCCGATGAGCGGCAGCAGCGTGCGCGCGGCCGGGGACACCGTGTCGAGCTGCGCCTCGATGAAGCTGTCGCGGGTGTGCACCTCGCGTCCCTGCATCAGCTGCCGCCAGCGCATCACGCGCTGGCTATCGCCCCAGTTGTAGCTGACGTGCAGCGGAAAGGGCCGGTCGACGACCTTGTTGTTGGTGTTGCCGACGATGCCGCCCGACGGGTCGATCCACGACGGGTGGTCCGCCTCGGGCAGGGTGCCCTGCCAGCGGTTCGCCTCGATCCAGCCGGGCGAGGGGATGCGGCCCTGGCTCTGATGCGCGGGATCGCGGCGCGGCATGGCGCCCACCAGCTTCAGCCCGACGCTCTCGCGGTCCATCACCGTGAGCATCTGCGAAGGCGCGACGTAAGCCTTCGAGGCCTCGAAGGCCTCTTCGACGCTTCCCGCCTGCATGAGCTTCAGAGCACCGCTCATCGAGCTGTCTTCGTCGGAAAGCGCGGTCCAGCTCATGCTGACCACGTGACCCGGCGGCGTGATCGTCTCGAGCTCGAAGCGCGAGCGTGGCAGCACCGGGCCGTTGTCGGTCCAGCGCAGGGTGACGGTGACCGGCGCCGCGTCGCGGATCTCGACGATCGAGCGGCGCGTCTCGAAGCGTTTCCAGCCGTCGGGGGTGCGGTATTGCTCGGGGTTGTCGGGGTTCAGCTCTTCGATGTGCAGGTCCTGGTCGTCGAGATACGACGAGGTGATCCCCCAGGCGAGCCGCTTGGACCGGCCCAGCATCACCGCCGGAATGCCCGGGATGGTGCCGCCGATCACGTCGCCCGACTGCAGTTGCAGCCGTGCGAGATACCATGTCGAGGGTGCGGTGTAGCCAAGGTGGGGATCGTTGGCGAGCAGCGTGCCGCCACCGGCCGAGCGGTCGGGTGCGGCGGCCCAGGCATTCGAGGCGCCGGCCATGCCGCGCTCGGGCACCGGCGACAGCGCCGTGTGGTCGGTGGCCGGGGCGCTGGCGTAACGCGGCATGGTCGCGCCGGGAAGCAGGCTCGCGTAGTCGGGCAGGGCGGCGGTTCCGTCGCCGGGGATGTCGGGCAGGATGTCGGCCAGCCGTTCGGGGTCGGGCAGCAGCAGCGAGGTGCGGGCGCGCAGGATCTCGTCGCGGAACTGGCCGGACAGCTGCAGCGCCATGAGCTTGACCAGCGCGATGCTGTCGGCGGGCTGCCACGGCGCGATGGGCGCGTTGAAGAGGAAGAACTCGGGCGCGCCGCGGCCGAGGCTCTGCTCGTTGATCTCGGTGATGCGGGCGTTGATCCCGGCGGCGTAGGCGCGCAGCGCGGCCCGGGTCTCGGGGTCCTGCGCCGCGACCGAGCGCGTCGCCAGCGGGTAGAGGTCGAGCCGGCGCATGAGAATGTCGGTGTCGAGCGTGCGGCGGCCGAACACCTCGGAAAGGCGCCCCTGCACGGTGCGCCGCAGCAGCACCATCTGCCACAGACGGTCCTGCGCGTGGGCGTAGCCCAGCCCGTAGAAGGCATCGTCGTCGGACCCCGCGAAGATATGCGGCACCGCCGAGTTGTCGCGTACGATTTCTATCTCGCCGTCGGTGCCCGCCACCGCGAGCGTCTTGTCGTAGTCGGGAAGCGAGCGGGCGGCGAGGTAGTAGACCAGCACCACCGCGATGACCGCCAGAACGATCGCCGCGGAGGCAAGCCTGAGAAGCCACCGGAATAGAAATGCCATCAGGAGTGCCCCGCTGTCCTCGGTCTTCGTGCGGGATTACCGCGCCGCCGCCCCCTTGCCAAGGGGCGGGACCCGGGCGACAGTCCCGCCAACGACAGCGATAACGGGAGCTTGAACCATGGCGAAATGCGCATTCCTCGGTCTGGGTGTGATGGGCTATCCGATGGCCGGTCACCTCGTGGCCGCCGGCCACGACGTCACCGTCTACAACCGAACCTCCGCCAAGGCCGAAGCCTGGGTGGCCGAGCACGGCGGCACGCTGTCGCTGACCCCTCGAGAGGCGGCCGAGGGCGCCGAGTTCGTGATGGCCTGCGTCGGCAACGACGACGACCTGCGCAGCGTCTGCCTCGGCGACGACGGCGCCTTCGCGGGCATGGCCGAGGGCACGGTCTTCGTCGATCACACCACCGTCAGCTCGATGGTGACGCTCGAGCTTGCCGAGATCGCCGCCGCGCGCGGCGCGGGCTTCGTCGATGCGCCGGTGTCGGGCGGGCAGGCCGGGGCCGAGAACGGCCAGCTCGTGGTGATGTGCGGCGGCGAGCAGGCGCAATACGACCGTGCCGCGCCGCTGATCGACGCCTATTCCAAGCTCTGCAAGCGCATCGGCGACACGGGGGCCGGCCAGAAGTGCAAGATGGTCAACCAGATCTGCATCGCGGGCCTGGTGCAGGGCCTGTCCGAGGGGCTGGCCTTTGCCGAGAAGGCCGGCATCGACGGCCGCGCGGTGGTCGAGGTCATCGGTGGCGGCGCCGCCGGCTCGTGGCAGATGGTCAACCGCTTCGAGACCATGCTCGACGACGAGTTCGACCACGGCTTCGCGGTGGACTGGATGCGCAAGGACCTCGCCATCTGCCTCGCCACCGCCGAGGAGACCGGCGCCTCGCTTCCGGTCACCGCTCTGGTCGACCAGTTCTACAAGGACGTGCAGAACATGGGCGGCGGCCGCTGGGACACCTCTTCGCTCATCAAGCGGCTCAAGGCGCTCGGCTGAGCTCACCGCCGCTCCGATGAAAAAACGCGCGCCCCGCTCAGTGCCGGGCGCGCGTTTCTTCTGGCTGGAAATATCCCGGGGGAGGCGCGCGCCCCGGCGCGCGACGGGGGCAGAGCCCCCTCCCGGAATGCGGTCTCAGACCAGTTCTGCCTTCATCGTGATCTCGGTGTCGAGCAGCTTCGAGATCGGGCAGTTCTCCTTGGCGGTCTGCGCGGCCTTGTCGAAATCCGCCGCGGTGGCGTTCGGCACCGAGGCCTTCACGTCGAGGTGGCTCTTGGTGACGGCGAACCCGTCGTCGTTCTTCTCGAGCGACACGGTGGCCTCGGTCGAGATGTCATCGGCGGTGAAACCCGCCTCGCCGAGGATCATGCTCAGTGCCATTGAGAAGCAGCTCGCGTGCGCCGCGCCGATCAGCTCTTCGGGGTTGCTGCCCGGCTCGCCCTCGAAGCGCTTCTTGAAGCCGTAGTTCACGTTCTCCAGAACGCGCGACTCCGTCGAGATCGTGCCGGTGCCCTCGGTCAGGCTGCCTTTCCAGTTCGCGGACCCTTTTTTCTGGATCATGTCGTGCTCCTTTTCGGTTTCGGTGATCGCCCGCGATGCGGGCGCTTGGTCCCTCAACGCGTCAGTGCGGCTGCGGTTGCACCCGGCGGGACACCCTTGGACATGTTGCGCGCGGACGCACATTCCATATTGTGTTTTCCACAGATGATCCTTTATGCTGAACGCCGGACCTCCGCCCTGCGAGAGGCCACAGAGAGTTTCGCTGTTCCGGCGCGTCCCCTTCAAGGACCCGGAACAGACCGATCGGGCCGCAAGGCCACCCGAAGACCGCCCGGACCGCTCAGGCGACGGGCTGCAAACAGGCGCTACACGGACGCACCGTGCAAGCGTCGGAGAAGAACCGCGATGAAGCGTGCGACGCAATGGAGGCACCCGGGCGAAGACAGAGCGTCTTCCCGTGCCTGCGCGCCGCAACTCGCCCAGACAAGCCACGCCGCCTCACGTCTTCACCCGCCAGGGGAGGGCGTCGTCGCGCCGTGCAGACGGACAACATGGCAAAGAAAATGCTCATCGACGCCACCCACGCGGAGGAAACCCGCGTCGTGGTGGTCGACGGAAACAAGGTCGAGGAATTCGACTTCGAATCGGAGAACAAGCGTCAGCTAGCCGGCAACATCTATCTCGCGAAGGTCACCCGCGTGGAGCCCTCGCTCCAGGCCGCCTTCGTCGATTACGGCGGCAACCGCCACGGCTTCCTCGCCTTCTCTGAAATCCACCCGGATTACTACCAGATCCCCGTCGCGGACCGTCAGGCCCTGATGGAGGAAGAAGCCGCACTCGCCGCCGAGGACGACGACGAGAACGACAAGGAAAAGTCGCGCTCGCGGTCCTCCAAGTCGCGGTCGCGCCGGTCGCGCTCGCGCTCCAAGGCCGAGACCGCCGGCAACGACGACAAGACCGCCAGCGCGGACGTCTCCGAGATCAAGGGGATGGAGACCATCGACCTCGAGACCGAGGGCGCCGGTGACACGCCGCTCGACGTCGTCGAGGACACCATCGCCGCAGGCGCGGCCGACGCCCCCGTGGCCGATCCGGCTCCGGCGAACGACAGCGACGCCGGCACCGAAACGGCGCCCGCCGCCGAGGCGCAGCCCGCCGCGCGGGATGTCTCGGACGAGGGCGACGACTGCGACGACGATGACGGCGACAGCGATCCCCGGGACGACAGCATCGAGTCGGTCGCCGATGACGACACCGAGGAAGAGATCCGTCCGCGCCGCAAGCCGCGCGCCCGGAAGTACAAGATCCAGGAAGTCATCAAGGTGCGCCAGATCATGCTGGTGCAGGTCGTCAAGGAAGAGCGGGGCAACAAGGGTGCCGCGCTGACCACCTACCTGTCGCTGGCGGGTCGCTACTGCGTGCTGATGCCGAACACCGCCCGTGGCGGCGGCATCTCGCGCAAGATCACCAACGCCACCGACCGCTCGAAGCTCAAGCAGATCGCGCAGGAGATCGACGTGCCGAAGGGCGCGGGGCTGATCATCCGCACCGCGGGCGCCAAGCGCACCAAGACCGAGATCAAGCGCGACTACGAATATCTTCAGCGTCTGTGGGAGCAGATCCGCGAGCTGACGCTCAAGTCGGTCGCGCCCGCCAAGATCTACGAGGAAGGCGACCTCATCAAGCGCTCGATCCGCGACCTCTACAATCGCGAGATCGACGAGGTTCACGTCGAGGGCGAGAAGGGCTACCGCATCGCCAAGGACTTCATGAAGATGATCATGCCGTCCCACGCGAAGAACGTGAAGCATTACGTCGACCCGATGCCGCTCTTCGCGCGCTACCAGGTCGAGAGCTACCTCAGCTCGATGTTCAACCCGACCGTGCAGCTCAAGTCCGGCGGCTACATCGTCATCGGCGTGACCGAGGCGCTGGTCGCGATCGACGTGAACTCGGGCCGGGCGACCAAAGAGGGCTCCATCGAGGAGACTGCGCTCAAGACCAACCTCGAGGCCGCCGAGGAAGTGGCGCGCCAGCTGCGTCTGCGCGACCTTGCCGGCCTGATCGTCATCGACTTCATCGACATGGACGAGCGGAAGAACAACACCGCCGTCGAGAAGAAGCTGAAGGACAAGCTCAAGACCGACCGTGCCCGCATCCAGGTGGGCCGGATCTCGGGCTTCGGCCTGCTCGAGATGTCGCGCCAGCGTCTGCGCCCCGGCATGATCGAGGCGACGACCCAGCCGTGTCCCGCGTGCCACGGCACCGGTCTCATCCGCTCCGACGACAACATGGCGCTGAACATCCTGCGCCAGATCGAGGAAGAGGGCACCCGCCGCCGTTCGCGCGAGGTTCTGGTGAAGTGCCCGGTCGGCATCGCGAACTACCTGATGAACCAGAAGCGCGAACACGTCGCCATGATCGAGGCCCGCTACGGCATGGCCGTGCGGATCGAAGGTGACACCGCGCTGGTCTCGCCCGACTTCACCATGGAGAAGTTCAAGACGGCGACCCGGAACGTGCCCGAGGTGGTCGCGCCGGTCGTGTCGGTCGACACCTCGCTGATGGACCAGATCGACGAGGACAGCGCCGAGGCGGAAGAGGTCGACCCCGAGGAGGCGCCCGCACCCGTGGCCGAGGCCGCCGCGCCGGCCCCCGAGGCCGAAGGCGAGGACGAGGGCAAGCCCAAGAAGCGTCGTCGTCGTCGCCGTCGCTCGCGGTCCAAGAACAAGGACAACGGCGAGAACGGCCAGAACGGTGACGACTCCGCCCCCAATGGCGAAGACAAGGGCTCCGAGGACAAGACCGAGCAGGCGCCGGCAGAGACGGCCAAGGACAAGGGCGAAACCCCTGCCGAGCCGGTCGCAGCCGCTGCGGATGCGCCGGTGGAGGCAAGCTCCGACGCCAGTGGCGAGGCGCCCGCCGCCGAGGAAGAGGCTCCTGCCAAGCCCAAGCGCAGCCGGTCGCGCAGCCGCTCGCGGAAGCCTGCAAAGGCCGAAACCGAGGCAGCGACCGAGAACGCTTCGGACGCGCCCGCAGCCGACGCCGCGCCCGCATCTGCGGTCGAGGAAACTGCCGCGCCGGTGGCCGAGCCTACCGCCGAGGTCGTGCCCGAAGCGCCTGCCGCCGAGGTGAGCGAAGCGCCCGAGCCTGAAGCAGAGCCTGAGCCCGCACCTGTTGCGGACCCCGAGCCGGAGGCGGCCGAGGAGGTCGCGGCACCGGCAGCGGAAGCTCCGGCAGTCGAACCTGCGCCGGAAGCGGAGGCACCGGCCGTCGAGCCTGCGTCGGAAGACGCGCCCGCCGAGCCGGAGGCAGCCGCACCCGCCGAGGAAGCCGAGGAGCCGGCCGAGACGCCGCAACCGGCGGAAGAGGCGACCGAGAGCGCGCCTGCGCCCGAGGAAGAGCGTCAGCCCGAGCCGGTCGCGGAAACCGCCGGCGAGGACAAGGACGACGGCAAGCCCAAGCGGCGCGGCTGGTGGTCGGTCGGTCTCTGATCGCCCCCACATGCTGAACACCAGGAAGCCCCGGCCCCGCGCCGGGGCTTTTTCGTGTCGGCCCCGGGGGCTGTGTCCGGAAACCCGCGCGCCAACGGGGGCAACGAGGATGTGACGCTGCGCCGCGTGACGCGGGCGTCGGTATCTTCTATCGAGAGCATATGTTCGGAATCGACCTCATAGACGCCAGTCTTCTGCCGGCGATGCTCGTGGCGCTCGCCGCCGGGATTGTCTCGTTCCTCAGCCCCTGCGTGCTGCCCATCGTGCCGCCATACCTTGCCTTCATGTCGGGGGTGAGCATCGCCGAGATGGAAGCGGGGGGCCGGGCCCGGCTGCGCGCCTTTCTCGCGGCGCTGTTCTTCGTGCTGGGGCTCAGCACGGTCTTCGTGCTGCTTGGCTTCACCGCCTCGTGGCTGGGCATGTTCTTCCTGCAGAACCAGGTGCTTCTGGCGCGGATCTCCGGCGTTGTGGTGATCGTCTTCGGCCTGCATTTCCTGCACGTCTTCCGCATTCCGTTTCTTGACCGCGAAGCTCGCATCGAGACCGGCGATACCGGAGGCTCGGCCTTCGGTGCCTACCTGCTGGGGCTCGCCTTCGCCTTCGGCTGGACGCCCTGCATCGGGCCGCAGCTCGGCGCGATCCTATCGATGGCGGCATCGGAAACCTCGGTCGCGCGCGGCACCGCGCTGCTCGCGGTCTACGCCGCCGGGCTGGGCCTGCCGTTCCTGCTGGCGGCGGTGTTCCTCAGCCGGGCGATGGGCGTGATGAACCGGCTCAAGCGCCACATGGGGCTGATCGAGAAGGTCATGGGCCTGCTGCTCATCGCGGTCGGTCTCGCGCTGCTCACGGGCGCATTCTCGGCCTTTTCCTTCTGGCTGCTCGAGACCTTCCCGGCGCTCGGCGAACTCGGCTGACGCGCGCAGGGCTGCCTTAGTCTTGCCCTCATGATCTGTTAAGCAAGCTTGCGGAAAAGCGCAGGAGCAGGGGTCATGGAGCCGTTGGACGGGCAGGAGATCAGACGGCGCCGGGTGTTCTACATCCCCGGCTACGACCCCATCCATCCGCGCCGCTACCGCGAGCTCTACCGCAAGGAGGGCGCGGCGCAGGCGGCGATCTCGGGCTACGAGATCGGGCTGAAACCGAAAGCGACCGGGGGTCGCTACGGCTGGCATGTCACCGGGTCCATGGATGGCGCCGATGTCGAGGCCGATGTCGAGGTGCTCGTCTGGTCCGACATCGTGCGCGACAGCATGTCGACGACGATCCCCGCCACCTACCTGCAACTGGTCCGCACCGCGTGGGAATACATCGCGACGGGCGCCCTTCGGCGGCTGATGCGGCTGCGCAAGGGGCCGGTGATCGCCGCGCTCTACCCTGTGGGGATGCTGTTGCTGCAACTGCTGCTGGCGCTGTTCGCGGGCTGGGCGGTCTTTGCCCTGCTGCTGTTTGCGCAGCCGTGGATCGGGGTCTTCGCGCCGCTGCTCGGCGCGGGGGCATGGGCCACCGTGGCGGTCTGGCTGCTGCGCCGGTTCAAGAAGAAGGACGGAAAGCTCTTCGCCTATTACCTCATGCACGATTATGCCTTCTCGGCGCAGTTCCGGGGCGCCAACCCGCCCGAGCTCGAGACGCGCATGGCGGTCTTCACCGACACCATCGCCGAGGCGTTCGGCGCGGAGGTGGACGAGGTTCTGGTGGTGGGTCACAGCTCGGGCGCGCATCTCGCGGTGTCGATTCTCGCCGATCTCATCCGCCAGGGCAGGGTGCCCGCCAACGGGCCGCGACTGGCGTTCCTGAGCCTCGGGCAGGTGGTGCCCATGGTCTCTTTCCTGCGCGAGGCGCACCGGCTGCGGGCGGACCTTGCCTATCTCTCGGCGCGTCCCGAGCTGACCTGGGTCGACGTCACGGCGCCCGGTGACGGCTGCGCCTTCGCGCTCTGCGATCCGGTCGCGGTGAGCGGCGTGGCGCCGCCCGACAAGCGCTGGCCGCTGGTCTTCTCGGCGCAGTTCACCCGCTCGTTGAGCCCGGCGCGCTGGAACGAACTGCGCTGGCGGTTCTTCCGGCTGCACTTCCAGTATCTCTGCGCCTTCGACCGGCCGCTCGATTACGATTACTTCCGGATCACGGCCGGACCTCTCAGCCTTGCCAGCCGCTACGCCGACCGGCCGCCGTCCAAAAGCCGCATCGACGCGCCGGTGTCGAAATTCGTCTCGCAAGACGTATCGCGAGCGTCATGACGCCGCCGAAACCGAAATCGCGCCCCGACCGGGTGTCGCTGCGGCGCTACGTGAAGCTCTTCCGCGAGGATATCCTCTCGGCGCAGCCGGCGCGGCTCTACCGGGCGTGGATGGCGGAGTTCCGCACGCCGTTCTTCCGCTCCTATCTCGTGAACCAGCCGGAGCTGGTCAGGACCGTGCTCAGGGAACGCCCGCTCGATTTTCCGAAGTCATCCCGGATATCGGAGGGGCTGCGCCCGCTGCTGGGCGACTCGGTCTTTCTGACCAACGGCGCGCAATGGCAGCGGCAGCGACGCATCATCGACCCGGCCTTCGAGGGCGGGCGCCTGCGCGAGACATATCCCGCGATGTGGGAGGCCGCGCAGGCGGCGCTGGCGCGGCTTCGCGGGCAGGCGGGCGGCGTCGTCGAGATCGAGGAGCACACCAGCCACGCCGCCGCCGACATCATCTTCCGCACGCTGTTCTCGATCCCCATCGAGGACGCGCTTGCGCAGAAGGTGTTCCACGAGTTCCGCGCCTACCAGCGCACCCAGCCGATCCTGAACCTCGCGGCCTTCGTGCCGCTGCCGCGCTGGATGCCGCGTTTCTTCCGTTCGGACACGAAGGCCGCCGCGAAGCGCATTCGCGCACTGATCACCGAGCTGACCGAGCGGCGCATGGCCGAGATCGCGGCGGGCACCGCGCCCGACGACCTTGCCACCAAGATCATGACGACCCGCGACCCCGAGACCGGCGAGACCTTCTCGACCGAAGAGATGGTCGACCAGGTGGCGATCTTCTTCCTGGCGGGGCACGAGACCTCGGCCTCGGCGCTGGCCTGGGCGCTCTACCTAGTCGCGACGCACCCCGAGTGGCAGGCACGACTGGCAGACGAGGCGCAGGTGCTCGGCGACACGCCCGACTTCGGGGACATGGCGAAGCTGCGCCTTTCGCGTGACGTGTTCCGCGAGGCGCTGCGGCTCTATCCGCCGGTGCCGATGATGGTGCGCGAGACGACCTGCCCGGAGCGGTTCCGCGACCGGGACGTTCCGAAGGGCGCGCAGATCGTGTTGTCGCCGTGGCACCAACACCGGCACGCGCGGCTCTGGGACAACCCCGACGGCTTCGATCCCGCGCGCTGGAGCACCGAGAACGGTCGCGCCTGCCTGCGCGACGCCTACATGCCGTTTTCCGCCGGGCCGCGGGTCTGCACCGGGGCGGGGTTCGCGATGGTCGAGGGGCCGCTGATGCTGTCGCTCATTTTGCGTGACCTGAAGCTCACCGCGCTGCCCGACCGCGTGCCCGAGCCGGTCGCGTTCCTGACCGTACGTGCCCGCGACGGCATCAATCTGCGCGTCGACCCACGTTAGCGGTTTACGTTAGCGTTAAACCTTTCCGGGCCACCTACCCATCCCGTGCGCACTCGTCTATGCCTTTGGCAAACAGGCATTTACAGCATGGGAGAGAGGGTTCCTCATGAGCGTTTTCGAAGCACAGAAAGAGAAGATGGCGACCGGCAAGGGCTTCATCGCCGCGCTCGACCAGTCGGGCGGATCGACCCCCAAGGCACTGCGTCTCTACGGCGTCGAGGAAGACGAATACGACGGTGAGGCCGAGATGTTCGGCGAGATCCACAAGATGCGCAGCCGCATCATCACCGCTCCCGATTTCACCGACGCCAAGGTGCTCGGCGCGATCCTCTTCGAGCGTACCATGCGCGGCGAGGTCGAGGGCATCCCGACCGCCCAGTACCTTTGGGAAAAGCGCGGCGTCGTGCCGTTCCTCAAGATCGACAAGGGCCTTGCCGACAAGGAAAACGGAGTTCAGCTGATGAAGCCGATGCCGGGTCTCGAGGATCTGCTCAAGGAAGCCAAGGAGACCTTCGGGATCTTCGGCACCAAGGAACGCTCGGTCATCCTTGAAGCCAACGCCGAGGGCGTGAAGGCCATCGTCGACCAGCAGTTCGAGGTCGGCAAGACCGTGGTCGCCGCCCGTCTGGTGCCGATCATCGAGCCGGAGGTCGATATCAATTCGCCCACCAAGGCCGAGGCCGAAGAGATGCTGAAGGCCGAGATCAAGACCCATCTCGACGCGCTGCCAGAGGGCGACGACGTCATGCTGAAGCTCACGATCCCGACCGTCGACGGACTTTACGACGAGCTGGCCGATCATCCGCGCGTCGTGCGCGTGGTGGCGCTCTCGGGCGGCTACTCGACCGACGTCGCCTGCGAGAAGCTCGCCAAGCAGCCGAAGATGATCGCTTCCTTCAGCCGCGCGCTGGCCGAGGGCCTGTCGAAGAAGCAGTCGGACGACGACTTCAACGCCGCGCTCGGAAGCAACATCGACAAGATCTACCAGGCTTCGGTCTGAGCCAAGACACCACCGGCTTGCGGAAAGGCGCGTCGCTTCGGCGGCGCGCCTTTTGTTTTGCCGCGGCCCCTCTTCCCCTGCGGTGGGCGAGGGCCCCGGTGGAACTCCGCCGATCCACGGCTGTGTCATTTGCATGGGCGACGGGCCGCCGCCGGTCCCGGCGGCTTCCGGCAGGGGCCCGCGCGTTTCGTACCGGTCACGGTGGGCGCCTTTCCGTGTGGCGCGGTTTCGGCAACATGGGCACAGGCGATCTCGCCACCACTCACGGACCGCGGAAGGACCCCGCATGACAAGGACGCTGACGACCTTTCTCGCGATCGGCGCCGCCTTTCCGGCGGCTGCCGCCTCGTTCGGCGAGGCGGATCGCAACGGCGACGGCGTGCTGACGGTGTTCGAGGTTCAGGAGGTCTGGCCCGAGGTCACGACCGAGGGCTTTCTCTACCTGGACAGCGACGGCGACGGGCTTCTGAGCGAACGCGAGGTCGCGGCAGGCCGCGAAAAGGGGATGCTTTCCCGCGCGGACTGACACGGCTGGCCGCCCTCGATTCCCCTCGGGGGCGGTCCGACCCGGCGTGTCAGGAGCGTGCGATGTAGCGGTCGCGGCGGTGGTTGACCGTGATCAGGAGGTTCAGCACGACGGCGCCCAGAAGCGACCAGAGCACGCGCTCCCAGTCGAAGAGGAACAGCGCAAGGGTGAAGACGCAGAGGTCGAAACCCAGCTGCACGTGCCCCGCCTTGATGCCCTTGGTGTCCTGCGCCCAGAGCGCCACGATGCCGACGCCGCCCAGCGTCGCGCCGTGGCGGAACAGCATGAGCAGGCCGACGCCCGCCAGCATCCCCGACAGTGCCGCCCCAAGCGCGGGGTGCAGCTCGTTGATGGTAAGCACATGCGGCAGGCCTTCTGCGATGGCCGACATCATCGCGACCGCGGTGAAGCTCTTGATCGTGAAGCGCCAGCCGAGCTGCCGGATCGCCAGAAGGTAGAACGGCAGGTTGAGCACGAAGAAGATCGCGCCGAAGGGCAGGCCGGTCGGATAGGACACCACTAGGGACAGCCCGGCGATCTGGCCGGTGAACAGCTCGGATGCGCGCAGGAACTGGATCGACAACGCGACGAGCGTCGTGCCGACGAGCATCGCCTGAACGTCTTCCCAAAGCGTGTGGCGATCGGGCGGGGGGCTACCAAGGATCTGCATGAGGCAGTCATGCTGACCTTTTGGCGCTCCGTCAAGCCATCTTGGGTTCGTCGTTTGGTTGAGCCGTGGGGTTTTCGGGACGAGAAAGGTCGGTCGTACGTGTTGGATCGTGCGGTAGCCCGCCCCGCAGCTGCGACTGGCTGTGCAGACTTGCAGCTTCCGTTCGGGGTGTGGAGCAGGGCGGGACGCCGGGTCGCAGCTGACGACGTGGACAAGGGGGGCCGCCGTAAGGCGGCCGGCCCCGGGCTCAGCCGTGCAATGCCTTGTTGAGGTTTTCGTCCACCTTCTCGAGGAAGCCCATCGTGGTCAGCCACTTCTGGTCCGGCCCCACCAGCAGCGCGAGGTCCTTGGTCATCCAGCCGGATTCGACGGTCTCGACCACGACCTTTTCGAGCGTCGTGGCAAAGGCCATGAGCGCGGTGTTGTCGTCGAGCTTTGCGCGGTGCTTGAGACCACCGGTCCAGGCGAAGATCGAGGCGATCGAATTGGTGGAGGTCGATTTGCCCTCCTGGTGTTGGCGGTAGTGGCGGGTCACCGTACCGTGCGCCGCCTCGGCCTCGACGATCTTGCCGTCCGGCGTCATCAGCTGCGAGGTCATCAGCCCGAGCGAACCGTAGCCCTGCGCCACCGTGTCGGACTGCACGTCGCCGTCGTAGTTCTTGCAGGCCCAGACGAAACCGCCGTTCCACTTCATGCAGCAGGCGACCATGTCGTCGATGAGCCGGTGCTCGTACCAGATGTTCTTCTGCTTGAAGGCCGCCTCGAACTCTTCCTCGTAGACCTTCTGGAAGAGGTCCTTGAAGCGCCCGTCATAGGCTTTGAGGATGGTGTTCTTGGTTGAGAGATACACCGGCCAGCCCATGTTGAGCCCGTAGTTGAACGAGGCGCGGGCGAAGTCGATGATCGAAGCGTCAAGGTTGTACATGCCCATGTAGACGCCCGCCGACGGGGCTTGGTAGACTTCGCGCTCGATGACCTCGCCGTCGTCGCCCACGAACTTCATGGTCAGCGTGCCCGAGCCGGGGAAGTGGAAGTCGGTGGCCTTGTACTGGTCGCCAAAGGCATGCCGGCCGATGACCACGGGCTTGGTCCATCCCGGCACCAGCCGCGGCACGTTGCGACAGATGATCGGCTGACGGAACACCACGCCACCGAGGATGTTCCGGATGGTGCCGTTGGGCGATTTCCACATCTTCTTGAGGCCGAACTCCTCCACCCGCGCCTCGTCGGGGGTGATGGTCGCGCATTTGACGGCGCAGCCGATCTCCTTCGTCTTCTCGGCGGCGTCGATGGTGATCTGGTCGTTGGTTTCGTCACGCGTCTCGATCCCGAGGTCATAGTAGAGCAGGTCGAGATCAAGGTAGGGCAGGATCAGTTTCTTTTTGATGAAGTCCCAGATGATCCGGGTCATTTCGTCGCCGTCCATTTCGACGATCGGGTTCTCAACCTTGATCTTGGACATGCGGATCCCTTTCCTTTGGCATGTGCTGACAGTGGCGGATTAGACCAGATTCGCCATGAGCAAAAGATATGTATGCATTGGTATACGAAATGTGACGGCGCCTGCCGGAATTTTCGGCAGCCCGTAACAAATTGGAAAGAACATGGCTGCTAAAGGCAAGCCATGTCTGCGCGTGTTCGCCTTTCTCTCGATGCCCTGCTCATGTCGCTGGCGCTTGTCGCCGGGGTCGGAAGCAGCCTTGTTGCGGCGCTTGGGCCCGAAGTCCGCACGCCCGGGGTGCCGGTGCTCGTGGTCGCGCCGCCCTGGGGGCAGGCCGCTGCCGCGCTGGTGCTGGCCGCCGGCGGCCAGCCGGTCGGGCCCCTTGCCGCACCGTTCGGAACGCTTGCGGTCTTCGACCAGCCGGTGCCGCTCGAAAGACTTGCGGCGCTGGGTGCTTGGACCGTGCGGGACGCGCGCACGCTTGCCTCTCTCTGCGGAGTATCTTCATGATCGCCAAGCTTCTGTCCCGTGTCCGGACCATGCGAGAGCCCATGCTCGTCCTGTTGCTCGGGATCATGCTGATCCCGGTCCAGGTCGCCTCGGATCTCTATCTTGGCAACTCGGCGATGCCCGGCACGCTGTCCTCGCTGGGTCTGGTCGGTGCCGCGATCATGTCACTGCGGATCGGAAGCCGGCTCAGCGACTACGTGATCGCAACCTCCGTCGTGGCCGAGGTCATGGTGCTGACGGCCGTCTACCAGCTGCATCCATGGCAGATCGACACGCACATGGTATATTTCGTGATGCTGGCCGGGATCTCGGTGATGGGCCGTGTCAGCGTGCTGCTCTATGCCGCCGCGCTGGTGGCGCTGCACCATGCAACGTTTACACTCTTCCTGCCGGCACTGGTCTATCCGTCGATTGAGCTGGTCGAGAACATCATGCGGACAGCTCTTCACGGGGGCATCGTGTTGATGGAAACGGCCATTCTCACGATGGCGATCCTGCAGCGCAATGCCGCCACCGCGCGGCTCGAGGAAAGCCGTGAGCTGATAGCCGACGAAAGCCACAGGGCGGCAGAGGCACAGGCCCGGGCCGAGGCCGCTGCGCGGGAAACGCGCGAAGTGGTCGCGCTTTTCAACCGGCATCTCCATCGCCTTGCAGACCGGGACCTCGGGTGTGCGATCGGTGGCGAGATGCCCGAGGCCTTCGAGGGCCTGCGCGCCGACTTCAACCAGGCCGTCAGCCAGCTCCAGGAGGCGCTTGGCGGCGCGACCGACAAAGCCACGGCCTTCGAGGAAGAAGCGCAGGCGCTTGAGGCGGTCACCGGCGACCTTTCCGCACGCAGCGAACGCCAGGCCCACGACCTGAGCGCGGCTGCCGGCGGCATCACCGAGATCACGCGGGCGCTGAACGGCACTGCGGATCAGGCCGGCACCGCCTCCGATCGGGCCCGCGTTGCGCGCGAGAGCGCCGAGCAGGGCGGCTCGGTCACGAACGAGGCGATCGAGGCCATGCGCCTGATCGAGAAGAGCTCCTCGGAGGTTGGCAAGATCATCGACCTGATTGACGACATTTCGTTCCAGACCAACCTGCTGGCGCTGAATGCCGGGGTCGAGGCTGCGCGCGCCGGGGAGAGCGGCAAGGGGTTTGCCGTCGTCGCCTCGGAGGTTCGGCAGCTTGCGCAGCGCACGTCCGAGGCCGCGGCCGGGGTCAAGACGCTCATCATGGACAGCGAAGCGCAGGTGACGAACGGGGCGCGGCTGGTCAACGAGGCGGGAACCAGGCTTTCCGCAATCGTCGAAGAGGTAAGCGCGGTCAGTGGCATGATCTCGACCATCCGCGACGAAAGCCGCGGTCAGTCGGGCGAGATGGCCAAACTCTCGGAAACCCTGTCGCGGCTCGACAGCGAAACGCAGGACACCGCGGGGCTCAGCGAAGAGATGGCCGCCATGGGACTGCGGCTGCGCGGCCATGCGCGGGAGCTTCTGGGCGAGATGGGCGCCTTTTCACTCGGCTCCGACGCCAGCTCCGACCAGCGCCGCCGGGCATGACCCGCGATCACCCGGTTCAGCGCCCCGCCGCAGCCTCGACCCGGGCAAGCCGACGCATGAGCAGCAGCGCCAGCACGGCTTCGACGAAGATCCCGGCAGCAAGCGGCAGGGGGGTGCCGTCGAACATCAGTCCGTTCGGAACCGCGATGATCACCGCCGAGACCGTGGCGAGCGCGCCGATCACCGATGCGGCGAGGCCGGCGATATGGCCCACCGGCTCCATGGCGATTGCGTTGATGTTGCCGACGGTCAGCCCCATCTGGAAGAACACCGAAAGTTGCCAGACCAAAAACGCGGCGAAGCCGATCGGCCCGGTCAGACCGAAGGCGAACAGGACAAGCGCGATGCCGGCCATGACCGACTGGATCGCAAGCATGGTCGTCACGAGAAACCGCATCCCCAGCCGCATGACCAGCGTCGCGTTCAACACGCTGCCCGAGGCAGCGAGGATCGCCACGCCCCCGAACCAAAGCGGAAAGCTGTCGCCGTGGCCGAAACTGATGTCGTAGATCTGCTGCACAGTGGAGATCATCGAGAACAGCATCGCGAAGACAAGCGCCTGCACGGCAATCGAAATGCGCACGACCTCGTGACCGAGAAGCTCGCGGGTTGCCGCACCGATCACCGCGAAACTGAAGGGGCGTCGCTTCTCGGCAGGGTGCGTCTCGGGCAGGCGAAGCATGAGCCAGAGCGACGAGACCGTCGCGAAGAAGATGAAGACACCGAAGATCCCGCGCCAGCCTGCGAGATGAATGATGAAGGCCCCGATCGAGGGCGCAAGCGCCGGGAAGAGCGTGAAGACCATCATCACGAAGGACATGATCCGCGCCATGTCGCGGCCGGAGTGAAGGTCGCGCACGATGGCGAGTGCAACCACGCGCGGGCCCGCCGCGCCAAGCCCCTGAACGAGGCGCGCGGCCAGCAACAACTCGAGAGATTCCGCCTGCGCGGCGAGCGCGGACATGGCGATATAGAGCGCGGCGCCGCCAAGGACGACAGGCTTGCGACCAAAACTGTCCGACAGCGGCCCGGTGAAGAACGTGCCGATGCCCATGCCGAGAACGAAGCTCGTCACCACAAGCTGCGCCCGGTTCAGGTCCGTGGGCGTCAGCGCCTCGCCGATCTCGGGAAGCGCGGGAAGCATTGCGTCGATGGAAAAGGCGATGGTGGCAAACAGCATCGCGAGCAGCGCGATGAATTCGACTCGTCCCGGGGCAGTCCGCATGAAACCTCTGTCTCCTTGGTGATCGGAGGTGCCGCTGCGTGCTTGGCTCGCCGGTGCGCCGCCGTTGTCGTCGGGCTACGGGAATTGGTATACCGGCACAACCGCTCGACCCTTGGGGTAAGTGGCAAGTCAGCCATGCATCGGGTGCATGGCTGGCGCGCCACACGCAGCGGTGAAGCGGTCAGGAAACGGTCAGGGCAGTGCCGGCTGCGCGCCGCCCTCGCGAAGTTCCGCGATGACCCGGGACCAGAGGTCGGTGGGCTGGGCGCCGGGCACGGCATGCTGCCCGGCAACGACGAAGGTCGGCACCGAGGTAACCCCCATGCCGCGGGCGGCTGCATCCATTTCCACGATTTCGCGGCGATCGGCGTCGGAGGCGAGCAGCCGCTGGACCAGGCTCGCGTCCAGTCCGCAGGCGTCGGCGATGTCGCCGAGAACCTCTCGGTCGCCGATGTCGCGGCCCTCTTCGAAATAGGCGCGGAAGAGAGAGGACACCACGGCGGTCTGCACCCCTTCGATGCCGGCCCAGTGGATCAGACGGTGCGCGTCGACGGTCGACGGCGTGCGTGCGATGTGGTCGAGGTCCAGCGCCAGCCCCGCGTCGCGCGCATGCTCGGTGACCGGAAGGTAGGCCTCCACCGCCTGCGCCTTGCCGCCGAACTTCGCCTCGAGGTAGGCGCGGCGGTCCATGCCTTCGGGCGGCATTTCGGGGTTCAGCATGAAGGGGCGCCAGCGGATCGTGAAGGGATGATCCGGCGCATCCAGAAGCGCGCGGTCGAGATAGGCCTTGCCGATGTAGCACCAGGGGCAGATCGGATCGGAGAATATGTCGAGCGTGACCATGCGTGTACGTCCTTTTGGGGCTCTTCTAGCAGGGCACGGAGAGAGAAGCGACCGGGGAAAGGGGCTGTGACCTCAACCGCCGGTGTCCGCGATCCCCCGGAGCGTCGCCTCGTCGAGCAGTCGGACATTGCCACGTTCCAGCGCGACAATTCCACGCCGCGAAAACGCGTCGAGCCGGCGCGAGACCACCTCGCGCGCGGAACCGATCATCGTGGCGATCTCGGCATGGGTGGCATGCAGGACGCCATTCTCGGCCCGCTGCAGAAGCGTTTCGGCCAAGCGGCATTCGATGCGTTGAAAGGCAACCTTTTCAAGGAGGTGCATCATGCTCTGCATCCTCTGGGCGAAGGCGTGGAAGACGAAGGTGCGAAAGCCCTCGTCGCGGCCCATCAGGGAGAGAAACACGCCGCGCGGGATCAGCACGAGCCGGCAGTCGCTGCGGGTGACCGCCTCGCCGGAGTAATCGTCGCCGCCGAGCAGTCCCAGCGTCGACTGGATGCAGCTTTGCCCGGGTTCCACGGCATAGAGCAGGATGTCGCGGCCGGTGGGGCCGGTGAGGAACACGTCGATACGGCCGGACAGGACGATGACGAATCCCTCGACCGAGTCACCGGGGCGGAACAGAACGGTCCCGCGCGGTGCGGCGAATGGTGCGAGCCGATCAAGGGCGGCGCGGTTCTCCGGTGCGAGCGTTGCGAGGGCGGGCGCGGTTCCGGTCCAGGTCATGTGCGCGGTGTCTCCTTGGGCGCAGGATGCATCGTCCTGCACCTGAAGAGAAGCACGTGCGCCCGGTCCGGGTGCCGCACCCGCCAAGCACCCGATGTGGCGCGGCTGACTGATCCGATGATCGGCGGGCGCGGGGCAGCCTGTTGCGGCTCAGCCTCTGCCGCGGCCCTCGAACCTCGGCAGCATGGCCGAGAAGTCGCGCCCCTTGCCGCCCTCGTCCTCGACGAAGCTGCGGTAGAGTTCGAGCGCGCGCTGGCCCATGGGTGTGTCCGCGTCGGCGGTTTCGGCGGCCTGCTGCGAAAGGCCGAGATCCTTGAGCATCAGTTCGGCCGCGAACCCGGGCTTGTAGCCGTTGTCGGCGGGCGAGGTCGGCCCCACGCCGGGCGCCGGGCAGTAGGTGTTCATCGACCACGACGAACCCGACGAGGTCGAGACCACGTCGAACATCGCCTCGCGCGACAGGCCCAGCTTGTCGGCCAGCGCGAAGGCCTCGCAGGTGGCGATCATCGTGACGCCAAGGATCATGTTGTTGCAGATCTTCGCCGCCTGGCCGTTGCCGGAGGGGCCGCAGTGCACGGCCTTCTGGCCCATGATGTCGAAGAGCGGTTTCGCCTTGGCAAAGGCCTC
>MDTG01164525.1_pt1 | contig 28773 bp, 26 predicted proteins | sample 811421 | NCBI WGS metagenome assembly MDTG01 (sample SAMN05326645, study PRJNA326480) | marine metagenome | isolation source: seawater | place: Pacific Ocean: South East | collected 2011
ATATCTTCAAGTTCATCTCTAATTCTATTAAGAAGATCTAATCCAAGATTACTATTAAGTATTTCTCTACCTCTAAAACGGACGTTTATTTTAGTCTTATCTCCGTCAAGAATAAAGCTTTTAATCTTTTTTAATTTAATATTATAATCGCCTATATCAGTAGACGGTCTAAACTTTATTTCTTTTACTGTATTTCTTTTTACTTTTACTTTAGAAGAAGAGGTATTTTTTTTCTTTTCAAAGATATGCTTTCCATAATCTAATAATTTACACACTACTGGATTTGCATCAGAGCGAGAAACTTGAACTAAATCTAAAGAAGCTACTCTAGCTGAATTTAAAGCTATATCAATTGAAACTAAGCCTTGCTTATCACCATTTTGATCAATAAGCATGACTTCAGATGCCCTGACTTTTTCATTAATTGGAGTTATATTTTTTTTAGAAGCTATAGCATTCACCAGAAAAGGATAAGTACATTAGTAAAGGTAGATAAATCAATTATGCTAATTAAATAAGATGTTATTCATATAAAATTGGATTTTATATTAATAAATATGTTTATGAAAGTAGTAATTAGAATGAATCAAGGTTGTAATAGAAATGTATTCCAACCATTATCTTCTTTTTTGAAGACTTCTCTATGATTTAATCTATTTTCATGGCCTTTCCAAAATTCAAAATAATATGGTTTTACAGAAAATCCTCCCCAGTAATCTGGCCTAGATTTATTAACATCAAATGCACTCAGGCACTTATTATAATTTCTAACAACTTCTTCAAAAGATTTGATTTTCTTAGATTGTCGTGATGAAATTGCTAAAGCATTTTTTTCTTTAGATCTAGAATTAAAATGTTCATTGGAAAAAATATTGTCTGAGTGAGATGCATTGCCTTTAATTCTTATCTGCATATTTATATTGTTCCAATAAAACAGAATGTTTACAGACGAATTATTTTTTATATCTTCACCTTTTTGGCCATCGTAATTAGAAAAAAAGATAAATTCATCTTTCAGAATATATTTACAATTTACATATCTTGAATTAGGTCTTCCATCAGAAGAAACTGTCGATAGAGCCATAGCTTCTATTGATCTCTGATCTTTATCTAGTGCTTTATTAAAATATGATGAAAATTTAGTAAAGGGTTCAGATTGATCTAAGTCTAAAAATTTAATCATTTATGAATTTAAATTCTAGAATAATTTTTCTGTCCATGTTTTAGGCGTGGCCTCACTGATAATTTCAATTGGAAGGTGATATTCAAATTTTTTAACACCACGAGTTCTTATAAATTCTATTTGGTTTGCAATTGACTCTTCTAATGAAATTTTTGTGCTGTAGCCAAATTTATTTCTTATCTTATCTGCAGAGCATGTTGCAAATTTTACTTCTTGAGGTCTTCCTGGCATAAACTTTGGATTAAGATTAAATTTAAGCTGATTTGCTATTATTTCGGCAAGTTCAATAATCGTAACAGGCTCCTCATCAGGGCCTATATTAAATATATCTCCAATAGCATCATCATTTATTGCAAATTCGTATAGACAGTCGATATCATCTGCAATGTCTGAAAAACATCTTATCTGAGATCCATCACCATAAATAACAGGTTGTCTATTTTGAAGCATTAAATTAATCATAATACTTGCAACGTTTCTAAACGGATCATCATACTTTTGCCTACTTCCTATGATATTGTGAGGAACAGCAATAACTAGATCTAAGCCATGAATCTCTGATAAGTTTTGTAATAATAGCTCAGCGCTATATTTTGCAATACCGTAAGGATCTTGAGGCTTAGGCGTCATATCCTCGGTAAATGGATATGTGTCTTGAGTTCCATATCTTGCCATAGATGAACAATGTACAAATCTTTTTGCTCCTGATTGAACAGCAGCAGTGAAAGTATTAACACTTATTTGAGAGGTATTCGAAACAACTAAAGATGGACTAAATACAGATAAACCTTCATATGCTGTGCAGGCAGTATGATACACAAGATCATAACCCTTCATATGTTCTGACAACCCATTTAAATCAAGCAAGTCAGCATGAACAAATTCAGCACCTTCTGGAACGTTATCTCTGTAGCCACCAATGAGATTATCTATGCCTTTTACTTTATAGCCCTCAGCTAAGAATTTATCCGCCAAATGACTGCCTAAAAAACCTGCAATACCTGTTATAAATACTGATTTCATAATTATTTAATACCCTTGCTGCCCTGAGTCAAGCTTTCTTCCCGAGTATTGTAAACTATAATTTGAGTGTTTTGTTAAAACATATTCTGATATTAAATCTTTGTTTTGAAGTTTCGAAAATCTCTTCTTTAATATGCTTATTGAAGATTTTTCATGATTAATTCTTGATTTAATTTCATCTGATTTGCTTGTATTTGTTTTTATAAATTCAAAGTCTTTTATGACTGGTGGGTTGTAACCCCAATATTTATTCAAATGATTAAAAATCAATGACGATCTTTCTACGTGAAAATCTGAAGTAATAATTACAAGTTTATTAAATTTTATAATATCAAAATATAAAGCAAATAAAAAAAAGAAAGCGCCGAAGGTGTCATGAGATTGCTGTTCTGTTGAAATTGGACATGCTAAATTATTTGCTTGGAGATATTTAGCCATTAATGATGCCTCAGATAAAATATATCCATCTTTATCAAGATTAGGCGGCACATTTAATGAAAATGAGGATGAGGTTAATACATGGTCTTTACTTGTAGCTTGATCTATAACTTCATCACATCTTGTTGAAACATGATTGGGCAAAGAGCCATTATCAATACCTCCTCCAAGAACAAAAAATAGTTTATTACAATAAATCAAGATACTGTTTTGAAATTACTTGCCAGTCGAACTCAGAACCAAGTATAGGTGGATCTACTGGATAAGAATAATTCAGGTCATTTATAATTTTACTCAATGATTCGCTGTCTTTAAAAAAGAGTGCATTGTCTCCTACAACCAGCCTCGAAAAAGATGTATCAAAGACTATTAAAGGTTTCCCAATAACGCATGCTTCAACAAGAGTTGGGTTTGTTCCACCAACAGAGTGACCGTGAATATATGCAAATGCTTTTGACCTCAATAAGAAGAGCTCTTCTCTATTATATACAGGTCCCATCCATTTAATTCTTTTATCGGCATCTATTATTGGAATTACCTTATCCTTAAAAAATTTTGTTGATGGTCCTATTAATATTAGATCTTTATTTGAATTTGATTTTGTAAAACCTTCAACTATAGAAAGGATGTTATTTTCAGGCTCCATTCGCATAACTACTACATAGTAGTTAGAATCTAAGTTGTCTATTTTTTCTTCATTTTTAAGATTAAATTTTTCTGAACCATACAAAATAACAGGCCCAGAAACATTATGAAAAAGCCTGTAGTACCTCAATATAACTTTACTATCAAATACAAGAATATTGGCAAATCTTACCACCAAGAATTCACATACCCTCCAATGAATTCTTGCAATACGGCCCCATTTTTCTCTTCTCCATTCAAAACCATCAGTATTACATATTATCTTGCATCTCATCAGCCTCATTAAAGGAAAAAAGTGGGTAATAGATAAACCAAAAACATAAAAAACTCTGCATCCCAAGAAATACATTTTTAGAAAAGCTATTAATCCGTATATAAGAACACCTAATTTATTAAATCTTCTTACAAAAATTCTTATAACATTTTCAGAGAAGTAATGTTCTTTTTTAAGATCTAATCTTGTAGAAACATAAAATTGTATCTCTGGATTTGATTTTTTAGCATATTCTACAAACATAGCTGTAGTTTGTTCGTATGCGCCATGCATAGCAGGCAATCCTTGAACATTTAGAATACCGACTTTCTTAATCATATTAATACGTTCTTTTTTACCGATTTCCAATCAATCTTTGAATTTGCTGTTTTTAGGTCAATGAAATCATATGTATCTAAAATTGTTTGATACTTATCCCAACACGATTTAATGCCATAATATGATTTAAATTTTCTAATAAAATTCATATCTATTGATGGCTGATTTTTATCAAAATCACGCATGTGAAAGTATGTCATTGTGTACTCACTTCTTGAAAAAAAATATTTTAGAGTAATAGTAGGAAGTAATCTAAAATAACCACCTCCAGAAAAAATAAAAGGTTTTCCAAAAAAATTTGCTAAATTTATTGGGAATTCTTTTACCTCATAATTTTTATAAGAGACGATCGATGGGTTTGAATCGCTAAATGATGGAAAACCGCCATGGCCTCTTGCTGCAGGAAAAATTGAACTATCAATTTTAATCCCAGCTCTAACTATTTCTTCAATATACCATTTCGTATTTGAAGTTACAGAAAAACCTGGAGCCCTATATGTATCAATCTTTTTTCCAATAAGATCCTCAAGAATTTTAATTGACTTGTTTAAATCTTCTCGAAAATATTCTCTGCTGTTTTCGTAAACTAAATCATGCGAATATGAGTGTGAACCAATATGATGTCCTGCTTCATTAATCATCTTTATTACATGGGGGTGCTTTTGTGCAAGCCAGCCAAGGCAAAAAAATGTCGCATTCATTTTTCTATCGTTTAGATCAGATAAAACTAATTCAATACCTTCCTCAACTCTTGACTCAAAAGCCTCCCACTTATCTCTAGAATTTACTTCTCCTAAATCTAATATATGAAACCAATCTTCAATATCATACGATAGGATATTCATTTAAAAAAAACGTTTCCCAGCTTTTTTAAAAGCTATTACATCCTTCTTTGTTGGAAAGCCAAAATAGGTAGATTTTTCATCAGGGTTATCAATTAAATCAAGGTCATTATTGATTATTTTTACAATAGATCTATTTATCAAATCCATGCCAATTTTTTTAGTTGTTCTTATAAGCTCCTCTTGGCTCTTTTCATCAATAGGAATAGCCTCTTGTACTATAATTTTTCCACTATCAATTCCTTCATCAACAAAAAATACACTCACTCCTGTCTCTTTTTCATTATTTCTTAGCACCCAAAAACTTGGCATAAGGCCCCTATATTTTGGGAGTAATGCCGTATGAAGATTTAAACAACCGAAAGGAGCTAAGTTAATTAAAGGTTTTTTAAATATTTCGTTACCAGCTATTGATACAATCAAATCAGGCTTGAATTCAGATAGTCTTGAAAGAGATTCATTTGAATTAATTGATTTATTTAGTGAAATACAAGGAATATTATGCCTGTTTAAGATATTCCTAACTTTTGTATTTTTTTTAAATTTATTAAGTAAAAATCTTAAAGAATAAGTTAGAAAAAAAATTAGTCCAAATATTTTGTATGTGTTAAATGCTTTCATAAGAAAAGATTCATTTTTTTTTCCAAATGGAGATGGTGAAAGCAAAACACATCCAACATAACTTATATCATCAGAAGGTATATTGAATAAATAATTTAAATTATCTGCTAGATAAAAAGGATCATCTTGAGTAATAATTAAAACTCTCATTATTTTTTATAAGGACAAGTATTTTTTTAATTATACTTTAAATGTTATCTCTTTATAAAAGAATGTTCAGAATTTATCTACTATACCCTTGTCATCATTAAATTTTTATTTAAGTATTATTTTGTGATTATTTGACCAATCCTTTAGTGCGGCAAGCAAAATAAAGATAAACAAAAAAAAGAACTGATGTTTGTCAAGATTGCTATTTGATAAACCGGTAAGAATTACAAAAAACATTAGCTTAACAGTTACGCTTTTTAGCATATGAGATTTTTGAGAATTAACAATTGCTAAACTACGAAAAAATAAAATATATATCATTATTGATCCATTAATAATTCCATATTTTAGTATGAGATTTATATAGTCATTGTGTGGATCAATAAATACAGGTACGACAAAACCATATTCAAGCTTTAGGAAGTTGAATTGTGTCAATCCAATCCCAAAGGGGAAATCTTTAATTAAATCAAAAGATGTTATCCATAAAGAAAGTCTGGTTGTAATTGATGATAATTCACCGCCAACGAGACCCCTTTCTTCAAGAAAAGAGTAATCGGTTTGAATCAATAAAAGAAATGGGTCTAGAAAAAAAATTAATTCTTCTTTAAATATAAAAAGTAAAAAGCCAGCAAAAATCGATAGAAAAGCGCTAAGTCCTATAAATCCAATCTTTAAAAAAGGTATATACAAAATATAACTCAGTAAAATAGCTATCATTGCACTTCTAGTCCCTGTTAAAAATAAAGCTAAAGAGATGCCTAAAATTACAAATATTTTGATATATATGCCTATATTCTTAATTGAAAAAACATAAATTAATACAAAACCCAATAAAACACCTAGGGTATTTGTTCCAAAGTTGCCGCTAGTCAAAACACTCTTCTCGAAGGAAATGGTATAAATTAAAGCTTCGACTATAACCAAACAAACGCCTAAGAGTAGCCCTTTATTAAAGTTCCTAATATCGTGTTTATTTATAAATGTAATTAATAATGAAACGTATATTAGGTAGCGGACTTGAAAGCTATTTCCAAAAAAAAGTAAGGGGTTGTAATCAGTGAATGCATCAAAAATTAACCAGCAAAATATTGAGAAGGAAACTACAAAAAGTATCATAAAGATTATTGCATTAGCTTCTTTAATGAAATTATGTCTTAAGCTTCCCTTAGATTTTGAGAATAAGAATATTCCTGCGAGTAAGTAAAGATCTAGATGCGTTATTAATGAGACAGTTGTGGATCCTCTATCTGATTGGGGGCCAGCCCAAAATGCAGGCAATAAATCGTTCACAGAATTTGGGACTACAAGAACTATTAAAGGTAAACAAAAGAAATAAAAATTTCTATTAATAATGCCGCTTACGATTAATAAGATGAATATAATTAATGATGCAAAAGATAAAGGGAGATTAAAGTCAATATTATTTAGAATTAAGTCTCCGCTTATATAGCTATGCGTATAAAGAGATAAAGAGAAAAAAAATATAAAAAATAAAATCAAAAATCCAATTAATCTTGCTTGATTGGAAAGTCTGAAAATTTTTTTTATAGAAGCTTCTAGCATTTTTAGTCTTACCTTAAAAGTACATTATTTTTTTAAAAAAGATCCAAGAAAGTATTCAGTAGCTTTTCGAAAATAAACGGAGGACATATAAAGCATCAAAAAATAGCCTGCTAAAATAATTAAAAAAATTATGATATCCCACAAAACTGATAATTCTCCCGGAGATAAGATAATAAAAATAAAACAAGGAGCTAAGTGCCTTAAAAATATTATTAGATGCTCTAGAAAAGATATGCCAATAAACTTTTTAACATTATAAAGTGTGTAAGGTAAGGCTATGCAAACTCCAAATAGTAAAGAAAAAATTACTCCCAAAATACCAAAAAATTGTATGAATGGTATTATCAATATTAGTGTTACTGAGAACCTTAAAATCGCTACTTTAAATCCAATATTTGGCATTCTAATAGCTTGAAATAAAATAGAGCCTGGTGTCATTAACATACTCAGAGCACCTATAAAACCTAATAATATTAATAAGATCGAAAATTGGTCCCAGTCTCTAGAATCATTCAGTTCTATAAAGAAAGGGATATATATATTTACCAATATTAACAAAGGGAAAACCAGTATACAGACATAACTAAACATAACTAGATATTGCTTTTTTAGCTCTTCAGTCAATGCCGCTCTAGCTGAAAGTGAAGGCAATCCAACCTTCCATATTACCTCTCCAACTTGAAGAGCTGTTTGGCGAGTGAACATATTAGCACGCTCAAATTGACCCAAAAGCGATATTCCAAACTGATTGCCAATAAGCAGATTTATTCCATTGTCAAGAATGGAATTAATTTGTCCAGATATTAATATCCATTTGCTATAACCTAACAAATTTGAAATATTTTTTTTTCCAAAAGATAATTTTGGGCGATATGAACATAAAAAATATGAAAGAAAAAAATAAAAAGCCCAACCGCAAATATAACCAGATGCTATAGCCCAAGGAGACTTATAAAAAGATACAAAAATAATTGTTGTGAAAAAGTTAGCCAAAGCCATTCCTATCTCACATTTAAAGATGACACTAAAATCAATATTTTTACGCATGGATACTAGCCCAATATTTTTAGATGACTGTAAAATAAATCCAATAGACATAAAAGTGAAAAGAGGCTCTAACCTTGGCTCACTTAACCATGCAGAAATAAATGGTGCAAGAAATATAATCAAAGAAGCTAAGGCAAAACCTTTTATTAGTTCCAAAGTCCATGCTTCATTTGAAAGTTTGGTCTCATCACCACGATATGATATTAAGCTAGCATCAATACCGAAAGAGCTTAAAGAATTCATAATAGCCATAACAGACATTACTATAGCCATAATTCCAAAGTCTTGAGGTGTAAGTAAAAATAATAGTATTAAAGAGGCTATATAATGTAGCACTCTAGTGATAGCAATCATAGAGAATGATAATAAAGATGCATTTATCTCTTTCTCAATTAACTGATTCAATATAATAATCCATTAGATTTTTTTTAAATAAGATACTCTTTAACATTATAACTATAATTAAAATTATAAGTGACTGAAAAAAATTAAATATCTTAGATGCTTAATAATCTCTTACAAAATCTTTCCATTTAATCTTTTTATTGTGACTAAATGTTCATTTGTGTGAGGAGGAACAAAATAAATTTCTAACTCATTAGATATCGATTTAATGTTTAATGCACCGGTGGAAAAGCTAGAGACTATTCCAGTAATGTATCTTTTATTCTGAAACCACCAACTTTCAATTGGAACGTCTAATTCAGTTCCAAGACTAATTTTGTTATTTCTAACTGGATGCAATGCTAAAAAAACATCTAAATCGAACTCTCTTTTGACCTGATCAACTACATTATTAATATCTTTATTAGACCAAATACCATTATCGATAATAAGAATATGAGGATAATAGATTTTATATTTTGATGCTTTTTTCTGCATATTAAGCATTTTTTTCATCACCTCTGATCTTGTAACAGTATCTATTTTTACATCTAAATCTTTTTGTAAATGAAGTAAGTTATCATCACAAGCAACTATTTTTTTAAAATTTTTATGTTTTGCTATTGGGAAAATATATTTGTTTTGAAATTCTTGAGCAGATAAAAATGCGACACCGTCATCAATCAAAACAAGATTATCATAACAGCAGTATTTAATTATAAGTCCAAACCTATTATAAGAATGAGGTATATATAATGTGGATGTTAAACCATAAATTAATCTTGTGAACCAGGATATTATTAAAACTAAAAAAAGTGTAAATGCTTTTAAAATTTTATTTTTAGAATGAGCTCTATAAATAATGCTCATATTGCCATGCGATGATATCTTAACTAGCGTTTCACTAAAAAAATTTGCAACTATAATAAGATTAATATTCATTTTATTTTTAAAATTTAATTTCTTTCTTATAATTCATATATTCTAATTTGAATTTCTTAATAAATCTTCCTAATTTATTTTAGAAACCGAAACATACTTTAAATGAAGTTTTCTAATATTATAAGTGGCTCTATTTAATTTTTAATTAGTTTTGGTGATAGAGTTACTTCTAAATCTCTGAAGCATTCCGATTCTCTTGAACTTTCATCAATTTCACATATTGAAAATGACAGTCTTGTATAATCGCCGTCATGATCAATAAAACATAGTGGCGAACATTGCGAATTGTCCCAACTAAAAAAAATATTATTATTTACGCAATTAAGTGATAATTGACCTTTCGTTGCAAAGAATCCTCTTGATGAAGATACAAACCTAGTTGCAGGTGATGAATGATTTATCCTATTAGTTACATCAAATTTTCTCATGTTAGAGCCGCCAACGTTACAAGAATAGCTCTTTAGATTCCTTGAGAATTGAGGTGACAAAGTAAAATTACCTAATCTCACACTTGAAACAGTTCGCTTAAGGTTGGACATTTTATAAAAAATCTTAATCTCTTCTGATGAAGCTGTTAATTTAATAAATTTTGTTAATTGGCCAATATCAGTTTTTATTTCCGATTTTAATATCAAATCTCCATTTTTAGAAAAATGATGAAGTGGTTTCACAGGATGAAGATCAGTGGTTTTTGACAATGAAAAAGGTGATTCTATTATTGTCCCACCGCTGTAGAAATCAGCGCCCTGATCTATAGATGGTAAATAACCATGTTTTATTGTTCCTATGCAAGGCTCATTATCATGAGATTTAAAAATTAGTGAATCTATAGCCATGCCCCTTTGAAGATTTAAAGTAATTTTGAGATTTGGTGTTTCTATAAATAAATAAATATGATCGCCAAATAATTTATGGTGGATACCAGCTTCAGAAAGTCGAGTTTTATTATTATCAATTGGCTCATATAACACTTGCGCAGTATCAAAGCTATCTGTCAGATTAAGACGATTAAGTGTTTTAGATACTTTTGCTTTGCATTCATCCCATCTTTTATCAGTAATATGAGTTCTGAGGTCGCTAGCCCAAAGCTCACAAAGATTAATCCACTCCGAGGAGTTTTCATCATATTCTAGATTAAGCTTATTAAAAATTTTATAACAAACTGAATTCAACCAAGTATCATTTCTACCAGTAACAGCCCATCTTGCAATATTATATTTCGGTTGTTTTTTTACAGGTATCGGATATTCTGCTGATGAAATAGGCATAGACTTTCTTGAACCGGCATCTGAACTAATCTCTATAGCATCAGATGGAAGAATGTATTCAAAATCTAATTCATTTTTTAAAATCTTGATTACTTTTCTAATTATCTTCCATTCGCCGGAAGCGCTCATTTCTGATTCTGTATCAAAACGTCCAGGCCTAAAATCAAATGTTTCAGCATCATTAGAATAAAGTGGAAATAAAAAATTACCATCATCTAGTCTTGATTTGATAAAGTTAACATAATCTTCTATGGATATATCTCCATGACTTACTTGCTGAAGTTTTTGAAATAATATTGAATCAGCCCATAAAACCGGCAACTTATTTTCATCATTACCTATAGCGGATTCTGGTAAATCGTTAACTGATTTATTCTCCATTCTCAGGGCAAGTCGAACGTTATCTCTGTCCATAATAAATGCCAAATAGCCTGTTTCAGCAAATATATCAACAACTGAATCTGAAAAAGCCATTTCATTTACAAGGGCTATTTTGGGAGTTACCCCTAATAGTTTTTTATAAATATTTAATCCTATTTTCTGGTTATGGATATTAACTTCATATGGCACTAATGGAGATATCATTTGACAGTATCCACTTCCAATTAGTTCGCATTTTTTCTGAGAAAGTAGTTTTTTGAATGCCTCGACCCACTCTGGACATGTCTCTTGAATCCCATTAAGAGTCCAACCAGAAAGCTCAATACCTATTGGAACATCTAACTCTGATGCAATTTCTAAAAGCGGCCAATAACATTTACTAATTACAGTATTCCAAGAATCTTTATCAACAGAAGAAAATGCTAAATTTAAATGAAAAACAAAATATCCCTTCATATTAATTTATGCAGCCACAATTTTAGTAATTTTATTTATAAAAAGGTCACATCCATTTCCATGCATTTTTTGCCTAGCTCGATTGGAGATTTTATTTGCTAATTTATCATTATCCATTAGATCTTTAAGGATATTAACAGATACTTTCATGTCCTTACCAACCAAAGCGACCTTTTCATTTTGAATAATTTTTAATTCATTAATATTTTTAGATTTACTCAGCGGTACAACAACTGTTGGTATTCCATAATTAATAGATTCAAAAAAAGATACGCCAAATAGAGTCAAGATATAATTACTCTTAATTATTAATTTATCTAATCCTTGTTGATTATCAAGAATTTTCCATTTAAGCCTTGTATTTATAGGCAGTATTGGCGCATTAGCATATGGTCCTTTAACCCAGCTAACAATTGATGAAGGTTTTAACTTAGCATCAAGAAGTTTAGGTAACCAATTTCCTAGACCTAAAACATCGGCACCTCCTGAAAGTACAAGCACATTATTTCCAGGTAACCAGTTTTTTATAGATTCAGTTTTGAGAAGTAAGAACTGATTCCATCCATAGCTTATTTCACAATTAATTTCTTTAGGCAAAACTTTTGATTGATCGAAGAAGATTGATGGTAACCAAATATGATCTAATAATTCTGCATAATTAATTAATGAGTCTACAGCAATTAATATTATATTTTTGGCCTTGGCCCAGATCAGAAATTCTAAAAGATCAGGGCCATCAGCACTCTTATGCATGTCCAATATAATTAGCTTTATATCATTTGCATTAATAAATTGAATTACTTTATTGAAAAAATTTGAAGTGTCTCTTTCTGATATATTTATTTCTAAATCTAATTCTTTTAAATTAGATGATAGAAATTTCTCGCCATGTATGGAAAAAAAAGTATTAAACTCTTTTCTCTTTAAAAATGACTTTCTTATAGCTAGCATCCTTGAAAAATGTCCAAGACCAATTGATTCTGATCTTGAGCAAGATATAAGAACATTCACTATATCAACTATCCTATAAACTCTTTTCTAATATGCTTAAATGGGCGGAGGCCATCGCTTGGATCACACCGCCAATCTCTATCAGAAATCTCAGAGGGTGTTGGAGCTTTAATACCATCTCCATCCGCAATAACACCAGATTTTACGGAATCGATAACTTTTTTGATTTGCCCAGGGAGCCAGCAATGGCCGCTCTCAAACTCATCACCTTGGCCTTCAATATCTAAATGAAATTCAACTACAGATGCGCCCCAAAAACTAATTGCACGGTGAATAACTCCTTCATTAACAGTATGATCGGACCAACCAATTTTACAGTTTGTAGCGGATCTTATTGCATCTATTGCAGCCAAATTGGCTTCATTATAAGGTGTTGGATAAGCGGATGTGCAATGTAATACTGTGGGATCTTTGCATCCATTAGTCTTTAGAACTTCTACAGCATGAACAATCTCTGAAATCTCAGCCATGCCAGTTGATATTATGACTGGTTTACCTGTTTTTGCACATTTGGCATGCAATTCATCCCAAAGTAGTTCATATGATGCTATTTTATAAAAATCTACATAAAGCTCTAATTCATTTACAGCATCTAAGTAAAATGGGGTACAGCTAAAATCAATATTTAATTTCTTACAACGCTCAGCTAAATGTGGTAAAAACTCTATTGGTAACTCCCAGTTCTTTCTTTTGCGGTGATCTTGAGATTTTAAGAGGATTTCAGGAGCAAAAAGTTTGTCAATTTTAAATAATTGAAATTTAACTGCATCACAACCTATTTCAGCAGCAATGTCTATAAATTCTAATGCTCTCCCAAGATCTTTTGAGTGATTACTTGATACCTCTGCAATAAAATAACTCATTTTTCAATTCCTATTTTTAGCTTTGACATAGCATTTTTTACTAATTTAATGGCAATTTCTCTATTATCCCCTTCAACCAAAACATAACCAAATCTATCTGGATGCATCATCACTTCTGGCTGAATTTCACCAACTTCCCTAAAAATTCCAAACTTTATTACGCCATTTGAATTTTTCATCTCATCAATACCGTCTATGCTTGTAATTCTACCTTTTTTAGGGAAAAAATATCTAATTGCTGTAGCTTTATCTTTTGAGGGTTTTAGTTCATTTTCTGTAATAGGTATACCTAAAGCTTCTGACATAACAGCATTTACAAGATCAACGCCTGTTGTAGCAGGTATCTGATGAGTTGACAACCAGCCCCCAGATAATCTCGCTGCTAATTCAATAATAAGAGGTTCTCCATCCTTATTAATTACTAAATCGCCTTTAACTATACCTCTTGTAATACCCATTGCATTGGCTCCATCAAGAACCAGTTGTGATATTTTTTTTTTAAGCTTTTTGTCGACCAGAGCCGGAATAGTTCCTCCATCCTCAATAATATATGGACTAAATTGATCAAGACGAGAATAGTTTCTTTCAGCAAAGGCTGGAGTAAAACATTTATTATTTAAAATAAAACTTTCAGTTGATAATTGCATACCTTCTTCAAATTTTTCAATTATGATTTTTCCAGATAAACCCCATCTTCTAGACTCTTCGTAGGCCCATTCTAGATCTGCAGTAGAGTCAATTAATAATACTCCTCTGGCACCTGATCCATCAATAGGCTTTATTACATATTTTTCATGCTTTTGCTTGTTAATAATAGATTTCAATTCTTCGGCAGAGGTAACTTCTGAGAACCATGGGCATGATATACCACTGGTTTTAAATGTATTTTTCATTAATAATTTATCAGTTGCAATTAAAGCTGCTTTTTTTGAGATTGATGGTAGATTTAGTTCCTCAGCTACAAGAGCAACCGTATATGGTACATCATTTGCAATTGTCATAACTCCATCAATTTTTATTTTTTTATTGAAATTTATTGCTTTTGCTGCGGTATCCTCGGCATCTTTTGAAGAAGCATGAAGGACATAATCTGCAAATTTTAGAGCTGGAGCATCTAGATTAATGTCAGTGCCAAGAACATTAAAGCCTCTCTTCTTTGCTAGATGATATGCAGGTATCTGCTCAATGCCGCCTCCTACAATCATAATAACTTTATTCACAGAGGTTCATTCCTCCATTAACATTAAGGACTTGACCCGAAATGTATGAAGATTCTTCGCTGCATAAGAATTCTACTAATGAGCTAACTTCATGAACATTTCCATAACGACCAATTGGAATATTTATAGATTTATTTTTATCCGATTTGTTAAGCTCATCTACAATCATATCAGTTTCAATTAAACCAGGTGAAACAGCATTACAACAAATACCATCCTTGGAATGTGATTTTGCAATTGATTTAGTTAAATTTATAAGGGCAGCTTTCGCAGCTGCATAATGAATTTGATGTATACCGCCCCACTGTCCTCCTATAGATGCTATGTTGACAATTCGACCCTCTCCATTTTTAATCATGCTAGGCAAGGCTAACTTTATACAGCGAACTGCACTCATAAAATTAGTTTCCCACATTATTTTCCAATCCTCGTCCTCAAGTAATTCAAAAGGTTTAATCTGAGAAATGCCTGCATTGTTAACTAATATATCTATGTTACCTAAATTTACTTTAATATCAGAAAATCCTTTATTTATTGAGTGAGATGAAGAGACATCTATATTGATTGGTAGTACTTTACTATTATTGCCTGCAATTTCTTCAGCCAAAGATTTGTTCTTATGGTATCCAACAGCAACACTGTACCCTTTTGCAATCAATTTTAGTGCTATAGCTTTTCCAATACCTCGGCTGCCTCCGGTAACTAAAGCTACCTTATTCATTTTTCACGCCCATCCCACATATCATTCATTTTCTGTCCAGCCAAAAGCATGGGAACAACATCAGCATTATAGTCTAGTATTACTTCTAATAATGCCGGACCAGAAATAGAAAAGAATTCATTTATCTTTGATTCCATGAGTTCAGATTCACTTACTCTCATAGAAGTAATTCCAAAACCTTGACCTATAGATTTAAAATCTACAACTTCTACATCTCCGGTAGTGGGATCTGCGCCCCAAGTAATTAACTGAAATTGTGAAACCATGCCCAATCTATTGTTGTTAACAACTATAATTTTGATATTCAAGTTACGTTCTTTAATAGTAGCTAATTCTTGAATATTCATTAAGATAGATCCGTCACCAACGATGCAAAGCACTCTGTCATTAGGATATGCCATTGCTGCTCCAACTGCAGAGGGAAGATCATAGCCCATTGCACCATGACCACCAGATGATAGATGATTAATATAATTTGGTTTGAAAGATAAATGACGTGCGGCCCAGTGTTGATGACAACCAACACCTGTAACAATTGTGGTTCTAGATGTCTTAACTATTGGGTTAATACAATCCATTAGTTCTCTAGGTTGTATACTTAGGCAATTTTTGGATGGAATATCTTCATGTCTTTTGGATGATTCTGAGATAAAGTGAATGACATTTTTATTCTTTATTTCATCATTAGTGCTATTTAATTGAGCTAAAAAATTTTTACAAAATTGGCTTATACAAGAATTAATTTTCCAATCTGCACTAACTCTAGGATTATCTAGCTCATTAGCATCTATATCAACCCAAGCAACTTTTCCATTAGGAACAAAGTCATTTACCTGATTGCCTGTTTGTCTGATATCTAATCTAGAGCCCATTACCAATAAAAAATCTGATTCATGAACAATCTTATTTGCCATTTTATGACCAGTATGACCTATGTATCCAATGTACCTCTTATTATCTGTATCAAATGATCCTAAGCCTAAAAAACTAGTGACAACAGCAGCATCAAGTTTATTTGCAAGCTCCTCGTAAATTTCAAACAGACCAGCACTTAATGCTCCTTGTCCTAATAAAATTACTGGTAAATCTGCATCCTTTGCTGATACTGCAATTTCTTCAATTACATCATTATTAATATCAAATTTGTTATTTTTATTTTCTGAAATAAGAGACTTTTCATCTGTTGTTGACTGAATAGCTGAATTTTCTATTTCAAGTCTTTGTATATCCATTGGAAAATCAAGCACCACTGGTCCATGCCTATCCATAGTTGATAAGGTAAATGCCAATGGCACATTTAAATAAACTGCCTCAGAAGAGGTTAAGCAGACAGATAATTTAGATATAGGTGATGTCATAGGAACTGTAGGAACTTCCTGAAAACCCCTTTGGCGGACTCCATGTCTGCTATTTAAATCAGTTGTTGCAACCTGACCTGTAATTAAAATAAGAGGTGTAGAATCATAAAAAGCGTCTGCTAATGGGGTAAGAGCATTTGTTACTCCAGGTCCAGAAGTAACCATTACTACTTGAGGGCGTCCAGTAAGCCTTCCGTATGCTAAAGCAGCATATCCTGCGCCTTGTTCATTTTTAAAATTTTCAATTATTATATTCTTTCTAATACAGGCATTTACTAGTGGGGCAATTGTTCCCCCCGGATATACAAAAACACGATCAATGCCATTTTCTAAAAAACACTCTGCAACCCAGTCAGAGATATCAACAATATTTTTATTCATAAATAATGTCCAAATTAATATAAGCTAAAATTTACTTGTTCTAAATTATAAACGTATGAAAAGTCAAAATATATCAAATTAGAGTAAGAATAGTATATTAACTATGTTAGTAATACTAAACAGATTAAAGGTTTCTTTCTTTATAGATGATTTTGTCCTCCTGCAACTCTATTTCTAGTCCAAATAAATCACAATCAAAGGGTTGCTCAAAGAAACTTAAGATGTCTTCATCATATCCAATTGGAGTAATTAGAATAGCTTGAAATGATTTCAGGGATAAACTTTTTACATCTAGAACTTTTTTTCCGTTGAAGTCACAGCCAATCTCTTCAGTAAGACCCGAGCATACATCCCAGTGACTTAAATCTAATTTTTGTAAAACAATGTTTGCATTAACTCCACAGCCATAAATGACTCCCTTCTTAAAGCTTTTTATTTTTGCTGCAAGTTTAGAGTCTACATATGAATATATTGACTTTGAAGGTACTACATTTTGCAAAAAATTAGATTGAACATTTGACCATTGGTCTTTTTCTACAATCCAACTTAGAGAGCTTTTTTTAATTGATTTTTTTTGCTTTGTGGATATTGCATAGTGCTTTAAAGCAGAAGATAAAACAATTGTTTTAAATTTTTTTTGAGCTGCTAAATTACAAAAGATAATTTCACCCCATCTATTTGCTCCTTCAATGGGAAACTTTTTAACTTCATCTAGTACATAACTTTTTATATACATTGCACACCCAGTAACTGCACTACATTCTCTAAATTCATTCAAATCAAGTTTTGATATATTATCTCCTTTATATTTACCTCTGTAAGTTAGCTCTCCATCGACCTCAACAAAATCATAACCATAGTCTTGCAATAAACCAGATCTGGCATCAATCATTGAGAAGCCAATAATATCTCCGTTATAATAATTTTCTTTGAGCGACTCATACCAACCTTCTAATAAAATAATATCATCAGCAATTACCAGCATATCTTTATCTGCATTCCTTAAAGAGATGATTTTGTTTAAAGTATTTTCTCTTGAGGATAATTCTTCAACAATTTGATAGCTAGGAAAATGACTATTTTTCAACCTTTCTGAATCTAGGACTTTTAATAACTTATCAATATATTCATTTGGAAGGGTTTTTATTATAAATATTTCAAAGCTCTTCATGAAATCAATCCAGTAAAATAGGATAAGAAATAAGGCCATCTAAATATTGATCTAAATAACAGGAAGCAAAATTTATTTTATTATCTTTTGCTGTCTTATTCATTCTATATGGAGGATCCATGCCTATATCTAAAACTACAAATTTATCTTTGTTCAGTATCACGTCGAACTTTAGTAACCATTTGTCCATACCGTAGTATGAACGGATTTTTTTTAAACTTTGTATAATGCCAACTCCATCATTTTTTATCTTGCAGTCATCTACTTTATTGCCTGAAACAAAGTCATAGGTATTAAATCTATTGCCATATAAATTAAACCGTAGACTTGTTCCCAAGAATTCTTCTTGCAAAATATAATAATTTCTCAAATATCTGTCTTTTCCCCAGAAGATATTTTGATCTTGATAATCTGAAACTTTGAATCGATAAACATAATTTGGATTTTTGCTATAGTCAGATTTTAAATAGCAATATGAATCTGGATTTAAATTTTGAAGAGCCTTATCTAGTTCATCTTTATTTTGAATAAATAAAGTGAGTGGAATTGGGACTCCAATCTCTTTGAACTGTTTATAATAAGAGACTTTATCCAAACAACTATCAATATGATCTTCTTTTGGGTAGGTGCATCCAAATTGAGATGCAAAAGATGCAGCGCCCTTGTGTGCAAACTGAGCTGCAGCTGTAAATATTTTATCATCTGGTCCGAATGAATGAGCTTGGCCAATTTCAATCATACTTTCAATATCGTCGTACCCAACATTATAGAACTTATTACATAAATTATAACCAGGGGCATTATTATTCTTATCCAAACCAATAATAAAGTAGTTACGTGCCTTTAGTTCCTCGAGGTAAGGCAGCTGATCATGATTACAGCCTATGAACAAAACTCTCTTATTATTATTGTTTTTCAACTATTAAATCCTCTAATTCTTTAAAGGTACTTGCCGCAAATGTATTGCAATCTTTTTCAGATACTAGTTCTGAACCATCCTCAAAAAAAACAGCACTTGGTGATACTTGTATTTTAATAGGATGATTGATATTTCCTGATGCCATATTAACAGCAAGTTCTGTAAAATCTAGATCCAAAGCATTTGGAAACAACTTTTCTATTAACAGATCACCGCCCAAATCAAGATGAACCTCCAATAGAAAAACATTCCCCTCGTTATCAGATCTGAACGATACCATTAAAGGAGATCTCATAATTTCCAAACTTTTAACTATCTTATCTACTACTGCGTTAACTTTTTCCTTTAAGTTATGGTTGTTATCTATGTCATATGTTTTAAAGCCTTTACCATAAACCCTTCCTTTCATATCTTCAGAATTAATCTCATTTAGGTAACAAACACTATAAACCCTGCCATTTTCAACAAAGCTTATAAATGAAATGTCAGAACCTGGAATATATTTTTCTAGAACAACCATTTCATTGATAGTGTGTTCGCTAGCATATGTCACAGCTTTTACTAGCTCTTTTTTATTACGAACTATACTAATTCCACTTTTACCAATAATGCTTAAAGCAGGTTTAATAACTATTGGATAATCATCATCATTTAAATTAGGCACTTCATTTTTTTTAAGTAATTTGTAGCTTGGGGCAGGAAATTCATATTTAGAACATGCTTCACGCATAGCATCCTTATTTAATAATATTTTAGCAGATTTAATAGGCACTCCTGGAATACAAAAATGTTGAGAAATTTTAGCTGCTGTAAGAACTGCTGGACCTGAGCTTCTATTTAAAATACCTAACCAATTAAATTGATCATTAAGAAGATCTAAAATTTTTATTACTCCTTTAGCATCATGAGTACTGTGGATAATACTATGATCTGCGAATTCAAATCCGGGAGCATGGGGATTAATATCTATGGCTATAACAGAGTAATTTAATCTTTTTGCAGCCAATATAATTGGAACTTGTGACTTTCCTGCCGCTAGGCATATTAATGCATCCTTTATTACATTTTTGTTCATTTAATTTATAAGCTTCAGCAGATCACTCTTTTGTTAATCTTGTGAGTCCAGCGTGACAAACATTTAATCTCTTCAAATCATCATTAGTAAGATTAGAAATGATTTCAAATACTTCATCTACTGCAATAGCATATGCGTTTAGGTCTTCATCAGAATGAGCAAATGATGGTTTGAATTGTCTAAATGCAAGAAATCCTCGATGTAACATTTCAATAACAAAACAAGTCTGCATTTCCATAGAGAATTCTGAATCAAAATTGAAGGCTGCTAGAGTAGGTAGACCAGAGATATCTATTTTAATATTATTTTTTACTGCCATTTCTCTCCAAATGCTCTTGGTTTTATTGCCAATATTTATTATATGATTTTCAACATTATTGTTAACATATTTTTTAATGGTAGCTAATGCCGCAACTGGACCAATACGATCAGTCCAGTTAGTGCTCGATATAAATGTAGATTGTGCTGCTTGCATTGTAGACTCATTTCCTATGACAGCAGCCATTGCATAACCATTTGCCATTGATTTTGCAAATACTGCCATATCAGGGTAAACCTCATATCTTCTATGAATCCCACCTGGGCACATTCTAAATCCACTAGTAATCTCATCAAAAATAAGTACTGCGCCTATTTCAGATGCTAGTTCTTTAAGTTCGGATAAGTATTTAGTTGGAGCTTCTTCACCTCTTGCAGGCTCAATCATTATTGCAGCTATTTCGTTTTCCTTTCCTTTAATAGTATCTCTTAAAGAATCAATATCATTAAAACTAAAAGGTATTGAAGTTCCTCTTAGACCCTTTGGAACACCTGCCGGATCTAAGCCAGGCATTAGTTGACCATCTAGCCCATCTTTATTACCAATATTAGCTGCCAAATACCAATCTGACCAACCATGATAACCACTAAATAAAATAGTCTCTCTATTAGTTTTTGCTCGCGCTATTCTAACAGCAATGGAAACAGCCTCTCCTCCGCTACGAGCATATCTGACCATATCAAACCATGGATGCATTTCTATAAGCACATCAGCTAATTCTATTTCTTCAGGACAATTTAACGAACTATTTACTCCAGACTTCATTGCTTCCATTACTGCAGAATCAATATCGTCATCAGCATAGCCTAGTATGCATGCTCCCACAGCCATTATTGACATATCAGTGTACTTTTTATTTTCTAAATCCCAAACCTTAGTCCCTTTTGCTTTTGAATAGTAAGCAGGCCAAACATCTGGAGCAAAAAGCTCTGGTCTTTTTGATAATAACTGAGTACCTCCAGGAATGATGCCTTTAGCTCTGCGATAAAGCTTTTGCCCTTTACCTTCAGATAGTGGTTTATTATTTTTTTTCATTTTGTTGATTCTCTTTTCTTAATGATTTTAAATATCCTTCATTTCTTATAATTGATGAATTAATCTTTTGGAGCTCTGGTCTTCTTTTTAGTAGTTGAAGTACATCTTTTGAATAAAATATTTGTCCAGAGATATACAATTCATCAAAAATTTCTGATAGAAAATTATAGTCTTTCAATTCATCTAAAGTCCAACGGTATGTTTCCATACCAGAAAATATTTTAAGTGAACCATTTTTAAAAATTTTTGGATTTTTTTCAATATATGGGCCGACATGCTCTCTCTCAGAGTCTAATTTTGCTTCTTTCCAAGCTCTCTCTATGGCCGTAAACGAAAAAACAGTACAGTCTAGGCCATCAGGAAATTCTCCACCAAGTCCATAGCAATCATAATTTTCTTTATGAAAACCCTCGATAACTTTATCTACAATTATTGGATCTATTAGAGGACAATCAGCTGTAATTCTTACTATGCTGGAAATATCATATTTTTTAGCTGCTTTATAAAACCTGTCCAGAACATCATCTAAACTGCCCCTAAAGCACTTTACTGAATTTTGAGTACAAAAAATTTCTATAGGATCGTCAGTATTCTCAACAGAAGTCGCAACAATCACATCATCTAAAAGATTTGATTTGGATAATCTCGCAATAACATGACTTAAAACGCTTTTCCCAGCAAGATTCATTAAAACCTTTCCTGGTAGTCTAGAAGAATTCATTCTTGCCTGTATTATTGCCACCGTACTCATAATTTCAACCAATTTGCTGGATTGATTAAATCAATATCTTCTGAGCTGATTGACTCTGGTATATCAAGCATTTTTTTAAATACCAAAGCTTCGATTATTTCATTCAACTGAGTATTGTTATCAATACCTACTACTACTCTTGAAATATTTTTTTCTTGATATACAAAATTTAGGCATGCATCTAGTGCAGATAATTTATTTTTTTTTAACCAATTATCCCATAACAAAAATAAATCATTCCATTTCTTAAATTTATTTGGTCTTTTGTTGGGTGCCAATAAAAGAAGGCCTTGAAGAAAGCAACTTCTAGTATGAACTTCTACATTGTTATTACTCAGCCTATTTAGCCATCCAGTATTTTTTAGTCTTCTATCCATAATGTTATAAGGGGCTTGAATTAAATCAGGACTAAAGTCGTTATAAAGAATATCCAATTCAGATGGGCTGTAGATAGAATATCCTATAGAATCAATCACGCCATTAGCTTTAAGTTCATTCAAAATGTCCCAAAGTCTATTTTTTCTAACAAGCAAGTCACTCGGTCTATGAAGCATTAGACCTGAAAGTTTATTAACCTTAAGTTTTTTTAATGAAGATAGTAGATTTGACTCTACCCAGGTATCAATATTTTTGCATTCTTCGGGAATGCCAGGAAGTTTAGTAATAACCTTCCATGAATTTAATCCTGAATTTCCTAGTATTTCTTCACTATTGCCATAATCTATTGCGGTATCTAAAGTATCAATTCCAGCATTTTTTGCTTTTTTTAAGATTTTACTAACTTCAGCATGCTTAACCTTGCCATGATCATTAGCGATACCATAGTCCATTCCAAATTGGACAGTGCCTATGGCAAGCTTCATTTGCTTAATAAGAGGTTTGATAGTTTTTCGATAACATAATCTTGGGATTCAAAACTTAGTCCAGGGTATAAAGGTATGCTGATTGCTGAATCATAGTAGTTTTCTGAATTTGGATACCAATGTCTTTTAAATCCTAATTTTTTGTAATATGGGTGATGGTATATAGGTATATAGTGAATATTTACCCCAATACCAAAAGACCTTAAAGACTCAAAGATATTCTTTTTATTCAAAATATCATTTCTATCTTTTAATGAAATAACAAATAAATGATATGAAGAATATGAATTATTAAGAATATTTTGAAAGCTAATGTCGACATTAGACATTTTTTCAATATACCTATTGGCTAACTGATTTCTTTTAGAAACAAATTCATCCAGCCTAGAAAGTTGACTTACGCCAAGAGCAGCTTGGATATCTGTTATTCTGTAATTAAAGCCTAGATCTTTTTGCTCATAATACCAAAGTCCTTCATTTTTTTTGTTTAACTCACTATGCTCACGAGTAATTCCATGACTCCTTAAAAGTGACATCTTTTCAGCAATACTTTTATTGTTAGTTAATGCCATTCCGCCCTCTCCACTTGTAACAATTTTAACTGGATGAAAACTGAAAATACATATATCGCTATACTCGCAACTTCCAATCTTAGATTCTTGATATGAACCTCCAATTGCATGAGAAGCATCTTCTATAATTTTAAATTTATATTTCTTTGAAAGAGCGTGAATTTTTTCCATATCACATGAACTTCCACACAAATGAACCGGTATAACTATCTTAGGTAAATTGCCTTCTAATTCTGCTTTCTCTAGCTTTTTCTCCAAGGCTTGGGCACTCATATTATGTGTCAATGGATCGATGTCTACAAAGTCAACCTTGCCTCCACAATATAGAGCGCAATTAGAACTAGCTACAAATGAAATTGGACTTGTCCACAGTATATCGTTTGATGAAAAATCTAGAGCAAGACAAGCAAGATGTAGAGAAGATGTTGCTGAGTTTGAAGCTACAGCATATTCAGCTTTGCAACTGTCTTTAACAGCATTCTCAAATTTCTCAACCTGAGGACCTTGTGTTAAAAAATCTGAAGAAAGAACAGATACAACTTCATCGATATCATCCTTGCTAATTTCTTGCTTACCATATGGAATATGCATTTTAAAATTATATTTTTCCTATATTCGATTTATTCTCTTCCAGCCATAAAGAGAAATCTTCGTTGCTCATCCATTCAGAATTATTGTCTGATGTATAAGTAAAATCAGGACTAACTAGCTTTCCATTACCAATCCTTTTTTTATCTAAAGACCAACTATGGATAGATGGCAATATTTTGTAGTGAGATTCATATTCATATGTATATGGAGCGTCTTCGAAGCCAATCATTTGTTCGTGCATTTTTTCACCAGGCCTAATGCCAATTATTTTTTGTTCTCTTTCGGGAGCAATTACTTTCGCAATATCTACCACCCTCATTGATGGAATTTTTTTAACATATATTTCTCCTCCGACCATATCATTAAAAGCATGCCATACTAGCTCAACACCTGCTTCAAGGCTTATCATAAAACGAGTCATATCTTGATGTGTTATAGGAAGTGCATCTTCACCTTTAATGCTTTTAAAGAAAGGAATAATAGAGCCTCTAGAACCCATGACATTTCCATATCTAACAACTGAAAAACATGTTTCATTTTTTCCTGAATAAGAATTCCCAGCTATAAATAATTTATCAGAAGCTAGTTTTGTAGCTCCATATAAATTAATTGGGTTACTAGCTTTATCTGTGGATAGAGCTACAACCTTTTTTACGCCTGTATCTAGGCATGTGTCTATTACGTTCATGGCTCCGTTAATATTAGTTTTAATACACTCAAACGGATTATATTCTGCTGTCGGTACTATTTTTGTAGCTGCTGCATGCACTACAAAATCAATGCCGTCCAAGGCTCTTCTAAGCCTTTCTTTGTCTCTGACATCGCCAATAAAAAAACGAATCCTATTATCATTTTGATATAATTTTGCCATCTCCCATTGCTTCATTTCGTCTCTTGAAAAAATAACAAGCCTCTTTGGAGAGTATTTATCCAATGTCATTTTAATAAATTTATGGCCAAATGATCCGGTGCCACCAGTAACTAAAATTGACTTACCTTTTAACATAATAATTGATCCTTTAATTTAAGCTTATTATATCTATATTGTGAGCTTTTACGTTTTTTTTGTACCTATATATTTCTTATACCATTCAACAAAATTATTCATTCCTTCTTCTATTGATGTTGATGGGATAAAGCCACAATAATTTTTGATCTTTTCTATATCTGCATAAGTGGATACCACATCACCATCTTGCATAGGTTTAAGATTTTCAAGAGCTTTTTTACCAAGAGCATTTTCTATCGAAGTAATAAACTTTCTTAATGAGATTGGTTCGTTATTTCCAATATTAAATATTTGAAATGCAGCACTAGCGGAGTGATCATGAGTTCTTTTTTTAAAAGGAGGTTTCAAAAGTAATTTCATAATACCGCTTATTATATCGTCTATGTATGTAAAATCTCTTTCCATATCGCCATTATTATAAACATTAATAGCTTCACCGCTATCTATAGCTTTTGTAAATTTATAATAAGCCATGTCAGGCCTACCATATGGACCATACACAGTAAAAAATCTTAATCCTGATATTGGTATATTAAATAGATGGCTATATGAATGAGCCATTACCTCATTAGATTTTTTAGTTGCTGCATATAGACTTACTGGGTTATCGGTAGTGTCATTTTCACTAAAAGGTTGTTTCGCATTCATTCCATAGACCGAACTTGAAGAGGCGAAGATGAGATGTTCTATATTAGAATGCCTACAACATTCTAGAATATTTACGAAACCCTCAAGGTTAGAATCAACATATGTTTTTGGATTTTCTATGGAATACCTAACCCCAGCCTGAGCAGCAAGATTAATTACTATATCAAAATTATTTTTAAAAATATCTGTCAATCCATTATGATCAAGCAAGTCAAGTTTTATAAACGTATAGTTATTTGGATTTATGTTCTTTATATCAACATATTTGTTTATATCTTCTAGTCTTGCTTTTTTTAAGGAAGGATCGTAATAATTATTAAGATTATCAATCCCAGTTACTTCATAGTTCTCTTTTAACAATGCTTTAGTAAGGTGATAACCAATAAAACCAGCAGAGCCAGTAATTAGAACTTTTTTCATTGGTTAATTATCCCCATATATATCTCTAGTAAAAACTTTTTCAGAAACTGAAATTAGTTTTTCAGAATTTCTATTTACTAAAATAACATCTGAAAGCCTGGTGAACTCTTTTAGGTCTTTAATGACTTTAATGCCATTAAAAGAATTATCAGATATGGTGGGCTCGTAAATAACTATCTCGACGCCATGGGATTTTATTCTATTTATTAAGCCTTGAATGGCAGACGATCTGAAATTGTCACTTCCTTCTTTCATAATTAATCTATAACAACCAACTACGTTTGGATTTTTTTTCTTAATAATCTCTGTAATGTAGTCTTTTCTAATTGAGTTTGATTTAACTATACCTTCAATGAGAGCCTGAGGGATACCATTGAAGTCTGCAAGAAGCTGCTTTGTGTCTTTAGGAAGACAGTAACCTCCATAACCAAAAGATGGATTATTGTAACCCTTCCCTATCCGCTGATCTAAGCAAACCCCGTCTATTATATCTTTTGTATTTAAATTATTGCCAAGGCTATAGTTATCTAGCTCATTAAAGAACGAAACACGCATTGCCAAAAAGGTATTAGCAAATAATTTTACCGCCTCTGCCTCAGTAGATTCCATGTAAAGTATATTGCATTTGTTTATTGCACATTTATTTAATAAATTTGCAAAACTTACAGAAGATTCACATCTGCCACCAACAATTATCCTAGATGGATAAAGATTATCTTTAAGTGCGCTTCCTTCTCTTAGAAATTCTGGAGAAAAGATAATTCTATCTGTTTTAAACTTTTCTCTGAGGAATTTTGTATGCCCGACCGGTATAGTAGATTTAATAATAATCGTTGCTTCATTATTAAGTAACAGAGCCTCTTCTGTTACTTTATCTACGGTTGATGTATCAAACTTGTTTTTTACTTCATCATAATTTGTTGGTGTCGCAATTATAATAAAGTCTTTATCAGTATATGCATATTTTTTATCAAGGGTTGCCTCTAAAAAAAGAGATTTATTTGAGAGGAAGTCTTGAATCTCATTATCTTCAACTGTAGAAATATTATTATTAATAGCATCAACTCTACTTGAATCTATTTCCAAGATCTTTACTTCATTATTTTGTGAGAGAAGGACAGCCAAAGACATGCCAACATACCCTGAGCCTACTATAGCTATTTTAAGGGAGGGGCTCATTTTTTAAATAAAATCTAAATACAACTGTTATGACTCCAAGGGTTGATCCAAGAAATGTAATTAAAATGCAGATTATTGCGCGATTAGGAGAGATTTTTTTTTCTGGAGCAATTGGGCTGTCAAGAGTCTTAAAAAGGTATTGATCTCTAGAGTAGGCTAACATTTTAACTTTCATTTTTGATGAGATTATATTAAAAAGAAGGGATTTTAATTCATCAGGAATGTTTTTTTTTAACTCACCTTCGAGGTATTCTATTATAAGGTCAGCTTCTTTTACATCATTTGACCTAATGTATTCATTAACGTCATTCACCAACCAATTAGTCCAATTTTTTGCAATATTTGGGGAATGATGGGTAATAGATATTGTTATAAATTGAGTTTTAGGATCTTCTGACATTGAAAATACTTTATTTGTCCAATGGTCATATGCTTCTTGACTACTTGGTTTTATAGTTTGTGGATATCTTACTTTTCTTACCCATTTACTGGATTTTGAATCATATAGCTTTTGATTAATGACAACCTGGTCTTTGTTCCTATCCCAGTCCTCTGATGCCATTAAGTCAATTAAAATATCTCTTCTTTCTATAAAATCAGAAATAAAAGATCTTGATTTGATAATTTGAAGACCTACATCTTTTTTTGATACATCTCCACTATCTAGCGAGACACCTGCCAAGCCAGCAATACCTGAAAAACTATTTGTCATATTTCCTATCTCTGATTCTTGAGATGTTGGCATTAATATAATTGTAGATTGATATTTATCTGGAAGAGATAAAGAAAAAAATATGGATGAAATAGCAAAAAAAGTAAAAAATGAAATAACCAAGTATTTTCCAGACCAAATAACATTGAATATTTCTTTAAAATTTATTTCATTTTCGTTGTTACTTGTCAAACTCATATTACTCAAACTCCAGAAAAATTATATAGCATAGGGTATTTATAAAATAAATATACTAATCATGGTACCCGAGGCCGGACTTGAACCGGCACGATATTTCTATCGAGGGATTTTAAGTCCCTTGTGTCTACCAATTCCACCACTCGGGCTAAATTATTTATTACTCCTCTTAATATATAAAAAATATTTTGTTCGTTTTAACGACTAGTTTTAGAATCA
>MDTG01282100.1_pt1 | contig 28770 bp, 29 predicted proteins | sample 811421 | NCBI WGS metagenome assembly MDTG01 (sample SAMN05326645, study PRJNA326480) | marine metagenome | isolation source: seawater | place: Pacific Ocean: South East | collected 2011
ATTACTGTTTCAGGTCTTAATCCTTCAGCAATTAAATAATCGCGAGCTTGTTCTGTTAGTGGCAAATTTATGTCACTGAGGTGGTCAACTATCTTTCTATTTAACTCCTCAGGTACTCTTTGATCAAAACAGCGATTTCCAGCCTCCATATGGAAAATTGGAATTTGTCTTCTTTTAGCTGAGATAACTGAAAGGCAGGAGTTGGTGTCTCCATAAAGAAGAACTGCATCTGGATTTTCTTTTTCTAAAATCTTATCAGACTCTGAGATTATATTTCCAATTGTCTGAGCAGTTGAATCACCCACTGCATTTAGAAAATAATCTGGTTTTTTTACCCCAAGATCATTAAAAAAAATCTCATTTAGTTCATAGTCGTAGTTTTGACCTGTGTGAACCAGTATATGATTTACATGTTTTTCAAGTTCTGCAATTACTCGTGAGAGTTTAATTATTTCTGGTCGAGTCCCGACTATTGTAACTACTTTAGTCATTTTAAGTTGTATAAATTTTTGTTTTTCTCACTATCTAAATACAAATCCTTGAGCATCTCATCCCAATTGGGTTTTGTGAAATTTGTTTCTGAAAAAAACCTATTCGAATTTAAGGATTTATTAGAGTAATACGAGGAATCCTTTTCTATTTCTATATTCAAATTAAAGTAAGTATTGATTTGAGTTATCAACTCATGCTTTGAAATTGGTGGAGAGGATATATTATAAATCCCACATAAATCAGGGTAGTTTTTAATTATTTCATTCACGGTATTTGACATCCAAAAAGTTGTTACCCCGGAATATATTGCATTATCAAACCCTTTAATTTTTTTATTTTTATTTGAAATTACCCATTCTAAAAGCTCAGTCTTATAATAGATTTCTCTTCCAATCATTGATGACCTTATCGTAAGAGTACTATTAGAGTTTATTTCTCCTTTACCCTTTGAACTTCCATATTCGTCTTTTGCATCAGGTAAATCAAGATCGTTATAATTTCCTTTATCTCCAGAAAAAACACAATCCGTTGAAAAATGAATTTGTTTTTTTTGGTTTTCCTTGCACCAAAAATCAATTTTTTTGGGCAGTTGAGAATTAATAAGGTTAGTTTCTTCATTATCAGAAGCACCCCGTCTGATTGTAATTCCTACAGCATTAATTATAAAATCCGGTGAGGTTTTTTCTAGGAGGTCTTCTATATTTTGATTCAGAAAATCAAAATTTGAAGGAGTTGAATTTGGAAAGTGTTCTTGTAGGTATTTAGAATGTGACCTTGAATTTAGATAAAGTTCAAAATGGCTAAGAGATTGAGCCATTTTATGACCTATCATTCCATCAGCCCCAAGTATTAGTACTTTCATTTATAACCAATACTTGCCAACAGGTTTATTAGTTCCTTTTCAGAAAGTCTTCGTGTATTAAAGGAATTATATTCTTCTAAATCCTTTGATTGTTTGCCCTCAAAGAAATATTTGTTATAGTTTAAGTCACGATTATCTGAAGGCACCCTGAAATAATGTTCAAGCTCTTCAGCAACTAATCTTTCTTCTCTAGAGAGAAGGGTTTCGTGGATTTTTTCAGCGTGACGAATGCCTATATTTTTAATCTCAACTGGAGAATTATATATTTTTTTCATGGTTGAAGCTAATTCCCCTATAGTTGTTGACGGAGATTTTTGAACAAAAATATCTCCGGCATTTCCATTCTCAAAAGCAAATAGAACAAGATTTACAGCATCATCAAGAGTCATCATAAATCTTGTCATGTTTGGATCAGTAACTGTTATGTCTTTTCCAGATTTAATTTGATCGTAAAAATGAGGAATTACTGAACCTCTTGAGGCCATTACATTACCATATCTCGTCCCACAAATTACAGTTGAATCTGAAGTTCTGGATTTAGCAACAAATACTTTTTCCATCATAGCCTTAGAAGTTCCCATAGCATTAATGGGATAAACTGCCTTATCAGTGCTTAAACAGATTACTTTTTTAACATTATTTTCTATAGCTACTGATAAAACATTTTCAGTTCCTAAGACATTTGTCTTTACCGCTTCTATTGGAAAAAATTCACATGAAGGCACTTGTTTTAGAGCTGCAGCATGAAATATATAGTCAACACCTTTTACTGCGGATCTTATACTATCTCTATCTCTTACATCACCAATAAAAAATTTGATTTTTGGATTATTATAAACAACTCGCATATCGTGTTGCTTTTTTTCATCCCTGGAAAGTATCCTTATTTCAGAAATTTCTGAGCCTAGAAACTTATCTAAAACAGCGTTCCCAAAAGAACCTGTCCCACCTGTGATTAATAATTTTTTGTTTTTAAACACTAGTCAAAATATTAATTAATTCGTCAACTTTATTTTTTGAAACAAGCTTTGGCTTTTTTAATCTTTTCAAAGTTAGTGTTTTAAGAATTGAATTAGAAATGTCTTCAATGTCAATGGGATTAAAAATTAAAGTAGGCTTAATAACATGACCTACATAATCTAGGTTTGAAGTAATTACATTAAGTTTTTTTAATGTAGCCTCGATTAACGGAAGACCAAAACTTTCTTTTAGGGATGGAAAAATTAAATTCTGATTTTTTTCATAGGCTAAGTTAATTTGTTCTAAGTCCAATACTCCTAAATTTTCAATAATAAGATTAGATGGAATTTTTAAAAAAGGTTTCATTAAATGAATAAAATCATCACTTTTTAATGTAAGATTCAAGAAAATATTCTCCTTGTGATTTTCAGCTGCTATTACAAAAGCCTTTATTAATCTATCATGATTTTTATGAGGATGAAAACCTGAAACATATAAAAAACTATTAGTCCGTTTATCATTTTGTAATTCTTTAAAATCATCAAAGTAAAATGGTAAAACTCTAATTCTGCTTTTATCATTGACTATTCTGTTGTTCAGCTTTTCTTTGATCAATTCTGTCTGAACAATCCATTTATAATTAAATCTGTCTTTTATTCTTATATAAAATCTTTTAATAATAAAAGCTGATTTTTTAAATAGACTAAAGCCCGTTTGTTTATGATCAATTAATAGATCATTATGAAAATAAATATAAGTTTCAATATTTAATTTTAAAGGTGGGGGGACATTTGCGAAACAAAATACTTTTGAGAATTTATTCTTAGACTTTTCATAAAATCTTAATCTATTTTTCTCTGAAGCCTTAATATACTCAAAGTTAATTTTGAAGAGTTTTAATTTTAGCCTATCATCTAAAATAAAATAAAATTTCTTTTCCAAACCCATGTGAATGACCTTATCTATAAAGTAATTAAGAAGAGTCTTTCCTCCTAGTTCATTGATATAAACTGCATCAACAAGTATCATCTAAATAAGATTTAATCAAAAATTGATCGGCTTTTGGGCAAAAATTTCTTTACTACTTTCCAATTAAACTTAAATAATAAGTTAAATTTTATTTTGTTTAAGTTACTGATATCAAAGTCAGAAATCAAATTTGAAGCTTCATTAGGACGGCCTATTTTCCAATAATAAATTGACTTTTCAATTTGGTTTTGAGTTATTAGTTTCTTTCTAAAACTTTCCTCTATTCCATCAATATTTAAAAGAAATCTATTTTTCTCATCAAAAAATAACTCTCTTTTGGATTTTGTTAAGTTATTGTTATGAATTCTATAATAGACCAGACATTCAGGGTCATATTTTGATATACAATACTTACTTATTTTTATAAAAAAATCAAAGTCTTCACATACTTTGAATGAGTCTTCAAATTTAATATTGTAATTATTTACAAGTTTTTTGGAAAAAATAACTGAGCTCAAACACAAAGAGTAATCTTCAAGTAATGATTGAAAAATATTGCCTTCATAAGGTTTTCTTTTGCTATATAATTTAAAATTATAGTTATTATTAAAATATAATACATCTGAATATACCATACCTATCTTTTGGTTCTTTAGAAATTTATATGATCTCTTAAGTTTATTTTTATCCCAAAAATCATCTGAATCTAAAAAACCAATGTATTGCCCTTTTGCATTTTCTAAGCCAAAATTTCTTGCATCTCCAAGAGTTTTAAAATAAGGGGTTTCAAAATATCTTATTCTTCTATCATCAAAAGAATATATTATTTGTTTTGTATTATCTGTTGATTGATTATTTACTAGGATTATTTCAAAATCAGTTTCTGTTTGTTTTAAAACAGAGGAAATGCATTCCTCTAAAAACTTCTCACTATTGTAACAATTTATTATTACACTAAATTTAATTTTCATTTTTCGCCAAAATTTCAATTAGTGTATTTGCGACATATTTAACATCAGTTGTTTTTAGTTTTGTGTGTAAAGGCAGGCTAATCAGATTTTTAAATATTTTTTCAGTTTGTGGTAATTTTTCATTAATGTTATAATAGCTAAGCAAATGATTTGGAAAATAATGAAATCCTATTTCTATGTTTTTCTTTTGTAATTCTTGCCTAATATAATTTCTTTCAAATTTGGAATCTATTTGAACCACATAAATATGTGGAACAACATCATCATAATTTCTTAGTATTGGTTTGATAGATTCTGAATTTGTAAGCAATGAATCGTATAATTTTGCTAATTTTCTCCTTTTTGTAGAAAAATATTTAAACCTTTTTAATTGAACAATCCCGATTGAAGCCATAATGTTACTCATATGATAACGCCATCCTTGTTCAGTTACATCAAAAGTCCAACTTCTTTTTCCTAAATAGCGGTTTTCTGTGTCATTAATTACTCCCAACAATCTCTTATTCTTAATTGTTTCTATTAAAGTTCTATCATTTGTTACCACACAACCTCCTTCTCCGGAAGTGATATTTTTTATTCCATCAAAACTAAAACAAGAAATATCACCAAAAGACCCTATTAATTTGTTTTCAAACCTTGATCCAAATGCATGTGCAGCATCTTCTATAACTCGGATATTTTTTTCTTTCGCAAAATCATAAATAGCATTTATGTCCCCATATCCCCCCGTAAAATAGACAGGAATTATAGCTTTAGTCTTAGTTGTCCATTTATTTTTAGCATCGTCTATATCAATGATTAAAGTTTTTAAATCTATATCACAAGAGATAGGTGTTGCCCCAGTAGCAGATATTGCTTGATAAGTTGCTAAAAATGTAAATGAAGGCACTAAAACTTCATCCCCTTTTCCAATTTGACAAGATTCTAATGCAAGTTGGATTGCTGCTGTCCCATTAGCAACACAAACAACCTCTCTTCCAAAAAAATGTTTTAGTTTATTTTCAAATTTTTGAACTTCATCTCCCATCCCAAGGTATGATTTTCTTAAAGTTTTAATTACACTAAAAATTTCTAGAAAACCAATGTCTGATTTAGACAGTTTAATCATTTTTCCCATTCAAATGATATAAAATTTAAATCGAATATCTTACTCTCTTCTTTATTATGCGGAATATCAGGGCAATTAACTATTAATGAAGTCTGATCACTTAGATTTTTGAAAGAATAATAAATATTAGGGGGAATTTTTAGCATTGAATAATTTTTATCTCTACCCAACAAAAATTCATTGTAAGTATTTGTAGTGTCTGAATTTTCTCTTAAATCAAAAAGCACAAATTTTACTTCACCAAATGGTACTACAAGATTTTGGGTTTGATGAGAATGAATTTTCCATCCTTTTATACAATTTGGCTTAATTTCTGAAAAATAACATTCTCCAAAAGATGTAAAATTTTCATCATCATTTCTTAAGAAGTGTAATACAGATCCTTTTTCTGATTCAATCTCTTTAAGTTTTCTGAAATTGACACCATTTATTAATTTTGAGCCCATTCCAAATTTTTATTTTTTGCAATTTCTTGGTATTGATTAATCTGATTATCCGTAAAATTAATTATGTCATTTTCTCCCTTATAATATTCAAAATACCATGATGATACAAATTCACATGTTTTTTTATAATTCAATGTAGATTTCCATTTCAAATTATTTAAAGCTTTATCACAGTTCAATTTAAGTAAATGTGCTTCTTCAAAGGATTTGTTTTTTTGTTGAATTTCTATATAATCATCAGGATTATTAAACCATCCCTCTGAAAGGTTTTTAATTAAATCTAAAACAGTATTGTCTTGATTGCTACTGGGTCCAAAATTGTATGCTTCTCCGTCAAAATTATTCTCACTTAGATGTAAAGCCAGGTTTAAATATCCCGATAGCGGCTCAAGAACATGCTGCCATGGTCGTGTAGAATAGGGACTTCTTATTAGTACTTTTTGATTGATAGACCATGCGTTAATAGTGTCAACTACAATTCTATCTTTAGCCCAATCTCCACCCCCTATTACATTGCCAGCTCTACCAACTGCTAATTTTATATTTTGCTTATCCTTAAAAAAAGAATTGTAATAGCTGTAAATTATCTGTTCAGCCGAAGCTTTTGACCCACTATAAATATCTTTCCCCCCTAAAGTATCAGTCTCTTTATAACCCCAAACCCATTCTTTATTAAGGTAACTTTTATCACTTGTTATCAATACGCAGTTTACATTCCAGTTTATTGACTTCAATGACTCAAGTAAAGAGCATGTGCCTAAAACATTTGATTGAATTGTTTCAAAAGAATCAAAGTAAGATTTTGATACGATAGCTTGTGCAGCAAGATGAAAAATAAAATCTGGCTTTTCATTTAAAATCAATTTTTGAAGTTTTTCTTTTTCAATAATATTGAATTGATTATGAAATATTTTATTTTCTAATTCTAGAATTTTGAATAAAGATGGGGAAGTAGGTATATCTTTAGATATTCCTACAATTTTTGCTCCAAGTTTTAGAAGCCAAAATGTTAACCACGAACCTTTAAAACCTGTATTTCCAGTTATTAAAACTTTCTTTCCTCTAAAAATATTATTAAACATAATTTATATTAACCAGGGTGTATTTCTATTATTTACAAGTTCACTTAAATAGTCCATGTCTCTCTTTGTATCCATACATTGCCAAAATCCTTCATGCTTAAATGCCATTAGCTGATGATTTTCAACCAATTTTTCTAAAGTGAACTCTTCAAGAACTGTATTGTCATCTATTATATAGTCAAAAACTTCTTTGTTAAAAACAAAATATCCGCCATTTATCCAACCTGCATCAGTTTGCTTTTTTTCTTTAAAGTCAACTACTTTATTTCCGTCAAATTTTATGCCCCCAAATCTTGCTGGAGGCCTTACAGTGGTTAATGTAGCAATTTTACCATGTGACTTATGGAATTTTAAAAGTTCATTTATATCAACATTACAAAGTCCATCTCCATAAGTCACCATAAAGGTATTATCTACATAATCTTTTAATCGAAGAATTCTTCCTCCTGTCATTGAATTTTTTCCTGTTTCTATTAATGAAATATTCCAATTATCTGAATTATTAGATAAATGTTCAATCTCATTATTTTCAAGATTTATTCTAAAATTCTCATTATAAAGTTTGAAGTTTTTGAAATAATTTTTGATTACCTCAGACCTATAACCCAATGCTATCAAGAAATCATCAAACCCTGAATTAGAATATTTTTTCATGATATGCCAAAGGATTGGTTTATTCCCTATTTCAACCATTGGCTTTGGCTTTAAATCTGTCTCAGAACCAAGTCTAGTACCTAGGCCCCCACAAAGTATAATTGTTTTCATTTATTTATTTTAGAAATAAGATCTTTCCACTTTTTTAAATCTTTATTAAACGAAATCATTGTTTTTGAATTAGTGTCTTTAATATTAGATTTTAAAAAAATTGATAAATCTTTTAATTTAAAAATTATTTTTGGTTTTACTTTAAAAACCCTAAGTGGATTCATGTCAAGAAGATCAATTGAATTCATTACTGCTACATTCAAACCTGAATTAAACAATTCTAAACTTAATGAAGTATTATTACTACAAAAAAAATGTGAATACTTCGAGACGGAAATTTCAAGTTGATTTCTGTCATATTTTAATTTTGGAAAAGTTTTTTTGATTCTTTCGTATGAAGACGGATGGGGTCTGAATCTGATTTGAATATTTTTTTTTAAAATTTTATTTTTTTTTAAAATTTTAATCATTTCAATTGATTTTTCATAATCATAATCTAAAACTACCAACAAGGCTTTTCTGTCTCCAGTATTTTTATTAAAACTCTTTAACCTCAATGATTCTACATGAAAAAGATTCTCATTTTTTAAAAATTTTTTTTCTTTTAAAAAGTCAAATATATTTTCTGAATATACAGTAAAAAAATTGGGATAATATGTATTTGAATAATATAATCTTAAGTCCCAAAACTTTAGAGCTGCATGTAGATTACCAATAGTTATGGCATTTTTATCAACTATTTTTAACATAATTTTCTCCCATGCTTGGTTTTCTCGTGGATAATAAACATGTTTCACGTCAGAGTTTTCTCTAAAATATCTTTGAAAAAAACTATAATAAATTGAATTTGAAATTGCAGTAGTCCCAAAAAAACTTCTTTTATGAGATAATTTAAATAAAGGCTTGAGATCTAAATACTTATTAAAGTTATATTTTATTCGTTTTGATCTGAAAAAGTTTTTTAATATAGAAAAGTAAAATTTAAAAAAAAGTAAAAAATCAATCTTGGAAAAAACAAAATCATTTGAGATACAATTATTTTTTAAACCAAAATTCCGATTTATATCAATATTTATATCAAAAATATCACCTCCTATTGTTTTTTTTAAATTCCCCCAATAATTTATTGGGCTTTCTTTATTTGAATAGTTAATGAATATAGTTTTGGTTTTTGAATAGGTTTTTTTTGAAAATGTTGAATTCAAAAAAACTTTAAAAAGGTCATTTAGAGTTGCAAAAATTATAGGATGGAACTTTTTATTTTCTGAAGAATCAGAAGTTTTTAAAATTATATTTCTTTTATTACAATAGTTTTTTAAAATTTTACAAATTGATGATTCAATTTTTCCAATTAAATTAATTTGAGAAACATTCATTTTTTCAATAATATCATGAAAACAAATCAATTTAATTGAATTTATTATTTCATTTGGTGAATTAAATGCTCCAGTCATACAAGCAAAATCCGTTAAATGAAAGTAATTGATGTCACAAACCCAAAATTCATATTTATTTATTATTTCATTTAAATAATTAATGTAAATATTTTGATAATACTCAGATTTATCATTGATTATTGATGGTATGTAATAATTTCCATCAATAGAATCACATTGTTTATTCCAAAAAATATTGTTTTTGTATTCTTTGGCAACAAATTTGTTATGCTCATTAAAGATTATGTTTATCTCTCGCTTAATTTTTTAAAAATTTAATCAAAATGAAATTTCATAAATACTTTATTTATTGATAGATTCAATAAACATTTTCAAGCCTTCATCTATTTTAATGAATTTATTTTTTTTTGTTAAGCTTTTTAATTTTCCTATATCCGGATAAATCCCTTTTTGATCACCTGGGGTATTACCTTTAGAATAATACTTTAAGTCACTAAAATTATTCTTAAAAAGGGTTATTAATTCATTTAATGAAGTTTTAATTCCAGTTCCAAGATTCAATGAAATATTTTCAGTTTTATTTAATGCAAATTCATACCAAATATCAACAACGTCATCTATATAAATAAAATCTCTAAACCTATCTAAACTCCCTTTAACATGTATTATATTGTCTTTTAAAGCTTGGGCTAAAAAAATACTAACCATCCCTTGCCTTAGGTTTCCTAAATCCTGTCCTGGCCCATAAACATTAAACATTCTGAGATTAATAAATGGTACTTCTTCTTTAAAAACCTCCAAATAATTTTCAGCAGCAAGTTTTCCTACTCCATAGCAAGATAGCGGTTTGACTATATAATTTTCAGGGATTGGTTTATCAGGAACATTCCCATAAACAGACATAGAGCTGGCATAAAGAAATTTCTTAACCTTACACCTTTTCCCATATTCAATTAGGTTAAGTGTTGAAATCGTGTTCTTTTTTAAATCATTGCCTGGATTATCAAAGCTAATTTCACCTGAAGATTGGCCTGCTAGATGTAAGATTAAATCACACTCCTTAGGTAGAGATTTTAAAATGTTTGAATCACTTAAATCATTTTTTATAAAATCTAATCCTTTAGGTATATTTTCAATTTTACCACTTGAAAGATCATCTACTCCAATTATTTCAAATCCATCATTTATAAACTTTTCAGCTATTTTGGAACCTATAAAACCAGCAACTCCTGTAATTAATATTTTTTTCATTAAATCTCCAGAATTCCGCGTATGCATGATCTTTTATTCAATTCAACTGCTTTATATCTTAAAGTAGTTTGAATTTTTAAATTATTAGAAAGCATTACAGCGTCATACGAATTTCTTATAATTTTAGGTGTTAAAGAAAGAATAAACTCTTTTATAGAAAGTTTTCTTTTATTTTTCTCATGCCAATTTTCATATAATTCTTTTGAGGACTTCATTTCTAAAAAATCAACATTATATTCAATATCTTTAAAGCTCAAATTGATTACATTAAGCTTAAAGTCTTTAGCAATTTTCAATAAACTTCGTTTTGTGAAAAATAATAGATGTGGAGAGTCATAAGGTCTATCTATAAAACTATCATTGAAAGGACAGTTTGGCACTTCAAAAAATATTTTACTTCTATTTTTCCCAATGAGTTTAAACTTTTCAAAAATCTTTAAACTATTCAAGTGTTCAAAGCAATGTAAAGAAATTATTAAGTCAAATTTAATACTATGATTATCAAGAGATTTTAAATTTTGATACCCTCTGTTTTCTAAAATTGAAATTGTCTTTTTATCATTTTCGATACAATATAGCTTTATACTAGGATTTATTTTTTTTAAAAGAAAACCTAGATCTCCAGTGCCAGCGCCAAAATCAAGTATATTTTCTATCTCATTTAAGTTTAAAAATGTGTCGATATATTCTAAATAACTTAAATTTTTTGGGGAAATTAGTGTTTTATGAAATTTTTTAAGATTGATATAATGCGGCCTACCTTTTGACCGATATATATTGTTATAATAATTATCAAGATTTTTTTCAGTTGGCATTGGACTAGCAAAAGAAAAATCACATTTTTGGCAATAGTGGATATTTAAAACTTTTAAATATTTAATATCTTCCTTAATGTTGTAACGATATTCAAAATTTTTATCTGCTTTATAACTGCAAATTGGACATGTAGCTACCATAACATTATTAACATAAATTAGTAAAACTAAAAACATATTGAGTTGTACTCCTCAATAAATTAAGATTATTATAACCTATAAAATCAATAGAATTTTCTTCAGCAGATTCTTTATCATTAAAAGAGTCTCCGATTAAACAGCACTCTATTTTTGAATACCTATTATTAGAAATAAGATTTTGAATATTGATTTTTTTATTTATTGGAGATCCCATTATAGAAATAAAATACTTTTCTATTCCAAGTTTATTACAAACAATTCTTAATTCTGATTGATCTGATGCAGAAACTATATGAAAATTAAAATTTCTGAAATTATTAACAATAAATCTTATGCTATCTTGAATTAATAAATTTGGTTTACAGAGTTTATCAAAACAATAGTTACTATATGCTTTTGCATATTTATTTTTTTCATCTTTAGATATTTTTTTTTTTAATATTTTATCAAAAAAGAAATCTATCTTTTGATATCTAGATAAACCACCGTTTTGTTTATGATATTCTACTATTAATTCTACTTGTTGGTTATTAAAATCTTGGAATATATCTCTAAATCCTTCTGTTCTTACTTCATCGGAATCTAAAATAACTCCATCAAAGTCCCAAAAAATAGTTTTATACTTTTTAAACATCATTTTAAATATTCTAAAACTTTTTTTAAATCCTCTTCCCTATCAATAGGTATAGATTCATCTGACATTTCTAACATTTTTATTTTAACTCCTAATTCTAAGAATCTCAATAATTCTATATCTTCTTGCTCTTCAAGAGGAGTTTTCCTTTTTTGTAAACAAAATGATTTTAAGCTTTCTCTTGAGAAAGCATAGGCACATACCTGTCTGTAACCAAATTTAAATTCTCCCTTCTTATTCCCTGGTATTGGAGATCTTGACATATAAATTAATTCACTTTTGGAATTTAAAACAGCTTTAGGAACGTCACTAGAAAAAAACATCTCAGATGTATATATTGGACAATAACCACAATAAACGTCATACAAATTTTTGGTTTTTATTAATTCATCTATCAATAAATCAATGTCCTTAGGGTTAAAAACAGGTTCATCCCCTTGCACATTTATAAAATAATCTGCATCAATTTTTTGTGCCACCTCTCCTATTCTGTCAGTTCCAGTTAAACAAGATTCAGAAGTGATTATACATTTTATATCATTCTCTTTGCAATGTAATTCAATTCTTTTATCATCAGTTGCAACATAAATCAGCTCAGAATTTACGCTTAGTAAGCATTTTTCGTATACCCTTTGAATCATTGTCTTGCCTTTAATATCAATTAAAGGTTTGCCTGGAAATCTTGTTGAATTATATCTAGCTGGGATAACTATTGCATATTTCATAAATTTCTTAATCTAATCAATTAAAGTATATATAGATTTTAATCTCAAACTTTTGTATAAAGTAGGTGTAAGTGATGTGATATTAATGCCATTTTCTTGAGCGCTTTTAAAAATAAGTTCATTTTCTTTCGCTAATTCATCTTCTTTGGTGGATTTATTTTTTGTTTCATAACCATCAAATCCAACAATTTGTATATCATTTATTCCAAATTCAATTGCTGTTTGAATTGCTGTTGAACAATGTGATGTAATAGATTCCTTTAAAAATGTAAACTTTTCAATTTCAAATACATCTTCAATTATTCCACTCGGAAGGAAGGTCCCTAATTCTCTAGGGGGAGGGGGTAAAACAAAATTCAAATTGAGTTTTGAATCTGTTTGATTTTTGCTTAGTCTTTGATCTTCATTTCCAACAAGACAAATAAAGCTTTTATTTTTAAAAGACTTAAAAAGTTTAATATGTCTAGAACTTGAAAAAATCAAAATCAAGTTCTTTTTTTTACTAATAAAATCTTTAATTGCATCATAATGATTCATGATAGAATCTCCACCTCCAATAATTAAAACTTTACTGTATTTGATCGCTTTAATTCTTTTTAATTTTATTTTATGTTGTTTATTTATATTGGAATTAAGGGCTCTAACTATACTATTGAAAGTATAGAATTTTTTACCTATCCAATCCATTATTAGTTTTTGAGGAATTGATTGGGTACCTGCAATCATATAAGGCAAGTTAGTTCCCCATTTATATGTTTTTTTGAGTTTATTAAAATCCTCAATTGTTTTATTAAAGGCATTAAAATCAATGTAAACATCTTTGCTAAGAACTGAAAGCAATAATTCAGTTTTTAAATTTCCTGCACCTCTACCCATACCTAATATTGTAGAATCTACAATATCAACACCTTCTTCTATAGCTGTTAAGGAATTTGCTAAAGCTAATTCCAAGTTATTATGCCCATGAAAACCAAGTTTAACACTAGTTATTTTTTTAATTTCTTTTATTACTTTTTTTATGTCATTAGGAAAAACTGCTCCAAAAGAGTCAACCATGTAAAAGTAGTCAACATATAGCTCGATATTCTTTAGCTTATTTATAAATTCTTTGCTTTTCTGCCATTTGCTTAAATACATAACGTTAAATGCCAATTTAAAACCCATGTCTTTAATTATTGAAGCCTTTTGTATCGCATTTTCTAAGTTTATTGGATCTACTGCTATCCTTACCATATTAATTTTTCCAATGCACGGTTCTATAAGTTCTTTAATATGATTTGATTCTAGCTCTCTTTCATTGAGAATAATTACAAGGGGGGTTTTTGTTATTTTTTGAATCTTTTCAATGGTTTTAATTGGCGTGTAAAAAAACTCTCCAAAATAATTTTTTTGCTCTAAATTTCTATAGCCTAATTCGATATAATCGATAGGGAGTGAATCGAGTGATTCAAAATAATTTTTCACTAAAATTGAAGAAAAATCCCAGTTAGTATAATATCCTCCATCACGAAGAGTACAATCTAATATTTTCATAATCTACCTATTATTTTTAAAATAAATTTTGATATACTGGGAAATATAAAAGAAACTAAAGTAAAACTTAAGTAAAAAAAATGTTTTATGATACTTAAAAATGAAGTGAAAATAGATCTAAGAATTAATAGTATATCATTAACAAAGTGCTTTATTTTGATTTCTAAATAATTATATCTTTTGAAATTTTTTGATTTATTATTTTCTAAAATTTTATTCGTAGCAAGAATTGAAATTGTACAATATTCTATGAAAGTGGAAGTTGGAAGTTTGGGGCCTTGATTAGATCTTATATTTAATACAGTTAAATTATTTTTTCGAAATAATTCATCTAAAAAAAATTCAGAATACTCATATATATGTGTTTTATCTGTAAAAGGGAAGTTTAAAAAATTTGGAACTTCAAAGTATATTAATCCGTTAGGGCTTAATAATTTTTTAATGTTTTGTAGATGTAAATTAAAATTTGGTACATGTTCAAAAACATGAATTTGAGTGATAATATCATATTTAAAATTATTCTCATAAAGAGAATTGAAATTAACTACACCTAAATCGAATAGAGACTTAGCCATTTTTAGCCCTGTTTTATCTAAATCAGAAACAAAAACTTCCAAATATGGAAATATTTGTTTTACTGCGGAAGCAAATGCTCCTTGGTATCCTCCTATATCAATTAAAGATTTGTAAGATTCAATTTTGATGTTGGCGTCAATTATTGATTTTTTAAAATTATCAAATCGTAAAAAAGAATATTTTGACCAATCTAAACCGGTTGGAAAATTTGCATTTTTTTTGCCAAAAGAAACTTGTGTTTGCTCTCTGTATTGTTCTTTGTAGATTATGTCGAGTTCACTTAAACTAGGACCTGGGAACATAAAAACATATTGACAATTATAACAAAAGTATTTAGCTCTATTCTTATAATTAAAGTTTCTAAAATATGAAAAACCAAAATTTATTTTTTTTGCTACTGATTTACAAGATTCACAATAAACCTTTTTATTAAACTCCACCATCAATTACTTTATAATTTGTCTTCCAAACATTTTCATAATTTTTTACAGCAAAAGAAAAATAAATGAAATTTCTATCTGTCGATTTTTTTAAACTACTAACAGAATGATATGAATCATTAGAGTTTAAAAAAACTACAAGCTTATTTTTTTTTGGTTTGATTTTTTTTATGATTTCAGTGTTCTCTTCATATCTTCTACAATCTTTGAGTTCTTTTTTGTTTTTTAATTTGTGAAATATAGTTTCTCCTCCAATACCATCCTCAAGTGTGTTTAAATAAATTAATCCAACTAATACTTTATACCTGTTATCTGTATGGATCGGGACTTCATACCCGAATTTACTAAGTGCAATGTTGATAATAGGATAAATTATTATTGATTTTGGATAAAAATTAAAGTAGTGTTTTAAATGCTTAATTTTAAAAAATTCAATAAACTTCCTTTTCAATTTTGACAGAAATTCGGGAGAAAACCTTGAATAATCATTATAGCCTTTGTCGTATTCAAAATTTTCGAATATTAGCCCTTTATATTTGAATATTTCCTTATTTTCAATGAAGACTTTTTTGAAAAATTTACCATCAAAAAGTCTCTCATCCAAGGCTCTCCAACTTTTACTGAACTTTATTAATTTTTCATAGTTAGCATCTCCATTTTGGATGTTCAATCTTGTCCCTTTATCACTTAAGACAGCCTTATTTTTGTTTAGATTTTTATTTATAAATTCTTTCAAATCAAATTCTAAACTTGTTATAAAATCAGATTCAAAAAAATCTTCTTGCTCATAAAAGCAAACTTGATTAGTTTTCCGACTATTAAATGAAATTCTTCTCCTCATGTTTTTTTAATTTTTTAAAAATATTATGTGTTGCATCTCCAATCAAATATCTGGATTTTAAAACAGATAATTCTTTTTGAACTTTTGCTTAAGGCTTTATAATTTTAAAGTTTTTAAAATGATAGTTTTTAATATACTTTTCATATATTTCCTTATTAACTTTTGAAATTTCAAAATTGTTAATCTCTTCAACTAAATAATAATTACATCCAAATTCTTTTGAAAATCTTTTAGCTAGTAGGCTATAATTATTTTTTTGATTTTTAAACATTATTATGTTAATAGGTTTGAAATTAAATAACGCATAACTATATGAAGTTGTTGCGTGTCCAATTACAAATTTTGAGTTTTTAACTAAAGAGTTTGTATTATTAAAATAAACCTTAAATTTAAAATGCTTCTCGTAACCTTTAGGAGCCCTTGGGTGAGCTGAAATGACACACTCAATATTGAATTGTTTAGAGATTTTTTTTAATAATAAATTTATTTCATCAAAATAATATTTTGAATCAATTATTGATTTCTTATTTAAATCTGGATGTATTGGATACATATCATCCAAAAAAACAAAATATTCATTTTGAAAAAAGATTTGTTTTTTTTCATTAGTATAATTAATAAAATCAATTGACTGCGAAAAATTAAATTTTGTAATTGAAGATCTGGGAAACAATCTATTATTAGGAATTTTGCCCCCTGTTATAAAAATTTCTCTTGGAGCATTAATAAGAAATAACTTATATAAAAATTGATAAAAGAAATGAGAAATTAACGATTTAAAATAAGGTCTTACGTCTGGATAATTATTTAGGTAATAAATATCATATTCAACTTTTCTTAAGAGAAATAATATATTTTTTGAAACTTGAAAATTTAAATCAAAAAATAAAATGAATTTTTTTTCTTTATTTTTTAATACAAAGTCTTTTAACTCTTTAATGTTTTTGGGAGCTATGGTAAAATCATTAGTTTTTTTTACTTGATATATTTCATCATAAAGTATTTGTTGAAGACTTAAAATTTTGAATTTATTGGAATTAAATAATAAGTATAATCTTCTTAAATCATGTTCTTCTAAAAATTTTTCAAAAACTATAATTTTTTCTGATTTCAAAGAATAAAAGTTGAATTTAGATTTACTTTGGCGCAATCAATTCGATCTATTAAGGTCTTTGATTTTATATTAGTTTTTTCCGAAGTAAAAACATTTTTGTAGCCAATATCATTTAATTGATTTATATTTTCTTTAGTAAAAGAACCTTGGTCTCCATAAGGTATAGAAAAATACTTAGTTGAAATGATATTATTTTTCTTAAAAAAAGAAGTTGAATTTATATAATCATTTTTTAACTGATTATAATTTAATTGATTGATCCTTTTGTGGGACATTGTGTGATAAGATATTATCATTTTACTCTTACTCATTATATAAATCTCTTTTGGGGACATAAAAAATCTAATTTTACTGAAATCGATTTTTAGTTTTTGAGATATTTTTGATAAAACTAAATTTGATTTTTTCTCCTCAAATAAAAAATTTATTAAATACTTTAAAAGAGATATTTCAGGTAAATCTAGGGGGTATGCTTTTTTTGATATTTCTTCATAAGAGGTAAAGTCTTCAAAATTTATATAACTTTTTGAATGTTTTAATATTTCCTCCCATCCATATTTACCATATAAGTAATGTAATTTGTGAGTTTTTTGCTTTAATCCGTTAATAGCAAAATCAGGATTTATAAAAAAAATGCCGCTAATTTGTTTTCTTTTTAATAATGGATACACATAATCAAAGTGGTCTGACAATCCATCATCAAAAGTCAAAATAATTTTTTTTGTATTTTTTAAATTTTTAAGATTAATAAGTTCTTGATGCGTTATAATGTTCTTAAAATTTAAATCAATAAAATGCTCAAGATCTTTTAAATCAACAGAATTTAGGTATCTGAATTCATTTTCAGCTTTTGGTTTTACATAATGGAACATAATGAAATTAGATTTATTCATAGACAATAGTTGATTTTCCATTAATAAGTCTTACCATTTTAACTCTTTCTTTTTTTCCATAAAACCAATTTTCTAAAATTCGTTTATCATCCCATCTATGTTTAAATTCTTTTAAAGACTTTTCATTAAAGTCTTTCATAAAATATTGTTTATTTTCAACCTTCCATTGAGTAATTCCTTCAATTTTTTCACCTGAATTTAAAGCATTACAAACTTTTAAAAGTTCCTCTGTACCAGTAATAATATTTTTAAAACCTATTTGATGAGGATTGTCATCAATTTTAATGTCTGCTTTAGTTTGTGAAATTATTTTTCCTGTATCCACTCCTTCATCTAAATAATGAATAGTCGTTCCTAATTTTTCAAATTTACCCTCAAACATTGGCCACCATGTTGTTCCAGCTCCATTATAATAAGGTGAAAGACCTAGATGAAAATTTATTATATTTTGGGATACATTTATGATGTTAGATTTTATAATATCAGTTCCAAAAACTACTATAATATCAGCATTAAAATCAATAATAGTGTTTTCTACTAAATTTGAGTTTAAATCCTTTCTCCTAATGGGCAGTAGGCAAGAATTTATAATCTCAAAATATTTTTTCTTAAAAAATATATTTTCAAAATTATACCTATCATTAAACCATTGAATTAAATCATCATTAGATTTACCATGATCGTTAGTTAATGCAGGATTGTTACCCATAGTTACAGAGATAATTAAAAATTTTTTAAAAATTTTTGATAATTGTTCTGCAACATATATATGTCTTGGATTGTGACTTGTGATTAAAATTCCTCTCATTTATTTATTAAAAATGTTTTAATTTCAATATTTTCATATTCTTTTCCGCATATAACAAATTCATTAGGTTTACCATTATACCCATATTCATTTATTTTTTTTGAGAGAAGTAATGAAGATTTCAATTTTGAATTAAAATCATCTTTGTTTATAATCACATATGGATATCTTATTTTTGCACCATCAAGAACATATGATTTTTTTACATCGTTTACAGTTTTATAATTAGTTAACCTAATATCAAAAAAAAGTTGTTTTTTAGTTATTCGATATAATTCTTTTAGTAAAGCAACCCAATCCTTTTCGTGAACAAAAACGCCTAAGGCAATTACTATATCAAAAGAATTATTTTTAAACCCAGTCTTTTTTGCATCCTTTTGCAAAAATTGAACTCCCTGATTTTGATCTTTTGCAGCCTCAATCATTTTAGCAGAAAAATCAATTCCTGTATATTCAAATTCACTTTCAATATCAGAAATCATTTTATAAAGTCCTCCTTTAGCGCATCCTACATCTAAAATATTTTTTTTGTGAAAGTCTAGTTTTTCAAAAAAATATTTTTCCGAATCAAATAAATCTTCTTTATTATTTCTATAATTCTTATAATAATCTAAAAAATAATTTGTTTCAAATGGTTTATTATCTCTCATTAAAAAAATCTAAATATGAAATTACATCTATTATTTTTCTGTCATTTGTTATGACTGGTATGAGAGTAATTCCTTTATTAAATAAAATTTTTAAATCATTATTTTCGTATTTATCATGGATAAAACTAAAATTTAAATTAACAATATTTTTTGCTAATGATTTTACATTAATTCCTTTTAAAAGAGATCTAAGGATATCCCCTTCACTAATTGTTCCAATTATTTTATAATTATCCGTTATTAAAATAACACATCTACTTTCATTTGATTGTATTAGTTCAATGGCTTCTTCTATTGTTTGGTTTTGAAAAATTAAAAAATCACTTCTCATAATTAATATGTAATTGACTTTGTTAAAATTGTGTCGTTAATCTCAATATTTTTTAGCAAATCATATATCTTTTCAGAAGTCTTACCGTCTCCGTAGGGGTTAGTACAGGATTTGTTTAAAATCTCTTGAAATTTAACTGTTATAGATTTTTTTATTGCTTTTTCTATATCTATCTTATTAAAATCATTAACATCTATCACGTTAATTCCCTTATCTCTTCCTGCTTGTCTTCTTCCAATATTAACACATGCTTTTTGATAGGTTGGCGCCTCTAATAGACCTGAACTTGAATTTCCAATAATAGCTTTACAATATTTTAAAAGAGTAAGATAGATTTCCCTGTTTACATTTTTAAATATTTTATAATTTGAATCTGTATATTCATGAATTGCTTTATTGATTAAAGTTGTGCCAGTATCATTATTAGGCATAATTATTACTTTTTCTTCTTCAAAATTATTTAAAGCAAGTATAGTATTTTTCATTTGCTCATATGCCATTTCACTTTGTTCAGTTACTGGGTGTTGTACCAATAAAAAATAACTTTTATCCTTCAAATTTTTGGTTAATTTGAAGTCCTCTAAATATTTATTATGAATTATCATATCATCCAATTGAGGGGCACCATATTTCTTTATTCTAAATTTTTCTTCACCTAGTTTTATCAATCTTTTTTCTGCATCAGTAGAAGAAGCAATATGTAAATGGGAGAATTTGCCTATTGCATGCCTAGCCATACCATCAATATTACCTGATTTTTCTCCTGCCTGTATATGAATTGTTGGTATATAGGTATATGAACCCGCAATAGATCCCATAAGCTGTTCACCTCGATCACCTGATAGTATTATGCAATCAGGATTATAACTCTCCAATATATCAGAAAATGAGCTTAAAAAAATTGATAAAGATTTTATATGGGTAAAGTGATTATAACCGTCAATTGACATGTTTATTTTAAAATCAATTTTAAATCCATCATTTAAAATTTCTTTATAAGTATCGCCATAGTATGGAAGTAAATGCATATTTGTAACACAAAGTGCATATTCAAAATCATTATTTTTCTTAATAAGCGTTAACAAAGGTTTAATATAGCCCCATTCTCCTCGAGATCCAGTTAGGAAAAGTATTTTTTTTATTTTACGTCTTCCCATTTCAATAAAACATTTTCATCAATATCATTTTCTGCTTCTTTCCCTATTAAATTATTAAATTCTTTCGAGGGTATCCCAGTTCCTGGTCTTTTAGTCCAAATATTTTCTTTAGAAAATTTTTCACCCTTTTTAATTGGTTTTATTGTTACAATACTCCGGAATGCCCATTCTCTTATCTGTTTTTCTCTATGATGCACTGATTTTACAGAACCAGATGCCAATTCAACTTTTCTAATGCCGTCACAAAGACATTTTAAATCATTAAAATCAATTGAAACTGATTGATCAGGTCCTTTTATTCTTTTATCTAAAATTACATGCTTCTCTATAATTGCAGGCTTATAAATAACAGATGCTATACAAGTGTATATATCAGGTGAGTGATCTGAGTGACCAATCAATATATCTTGATATTTTTCCTTCAATATTTTAATTACTCCTAAATTAATATCTTCATAATTTGGTGGATATTCAGAAACACAATTAGTAAATGCAAATTCAACATTTTGTTTTTTCATAAAATTATAAGTAGACTCAATTTCATCAAGGGTAGACATTCCTGTTGATAAAATAATTGGTTTGCCAATTTTGGAGATTTCCTCTAAGCTGGCATGATCAGACATTTCACCAGATCCTATCTTAAAGAAATCAACTCCGATGGAGTTCAGCTCTACTGCAGCTTTAAAACTAAATGGGGTACACAAATACTTGATTCCAATCTTTTGACAATAATCTTTGATTTTTATGTGGTCTTCTAATTTAAGAGCATTTTTAACCAAAAAATCATACAATGGTTCTTCAAAATTATCACTCATTGGGATGTCTTTTAACATTTCTTCATCTGGTAAATGATGTTGAAATTTAATACAAGATGCCCCTGCTAATTTTGCTAGCTTACACATTTCAATAGCATCTTCTACTTTTCCCATATGGTTGTCTCCAGCTTCTGCAACTATGAATATTTTGTCTTCATAGCTTATTCCTATTTCTTTAAAAGAATTGTTCATTTTCAATTATATTTTTTGCAATTATAAAATCAATTTTTTCGTCTATATCAATAAAAGAATACTCGTTCATCAATAAAAGTTTTGAATTTTCATCATAAATTTTCTTTTCATTAAGGAAATATTCAATTTCAAATGCATACAAAGCTCCATTATTAAAAAAAACTTCAGGAAATTTTTGTCTGATTTTCCCTTTGTAATCATCTAAAATCCATCTATTTTTTTTTCCTTTTTTAAACACAAAATCAGCAGGGTGATTAAATGGCTTAGAAACTCCAATTATTGACTTATTCCCTTGCTCTAATAATTTAATTGCTTTACTTATTTCCTCTTTTTGTCTAAATGGACTAGTTGGTTGTAATAAAACAATATGTGTAAAATTTCTATCTATATTTTGAATTAAATGTTGAATTACCTCAATTGTAGTAGTATTAGATAAAGACAAATTTTTGGGTCTTAAAAAAGGTGCTTTAATTCTTTTATATTTTTTTGATAATTCAATTATTTGTTCAGAGTCTGTTGTCAAAAATATTTCATCGAATTCATCAATTTTTTCAGCAAACTGAAATGTATATTCTATCAAACAGTTACCTTTAATTAGCATTAAATGTTTATTAGGTAAACCCACGGACTTTTCTTTAGCTGGAATTATCCCTAATATTTTCATTTAAATTGTTTTTAATATTAGATTAATATCATCTATCATATGTTCTAACTGATTTTCTTTGTAAAGATTGTTTATCGGAATAGATACAGATCTTTCTAACAAATTTTTGCTTTTAATCCAATGTCTGTTATATGAGAAATAATTCGAGTTTTTATCAAACATATGCTCCCAATAACCTGAGAAATGCCATTTTAAAGCATCTGGTATGTTTTTAGTATTATATCCTTTTGCAAAGAAGGATTTTAAAAATTTATCAGTTAATTTTTTATTATCAAAATAAAAAATTAAAGTATCTGATAATTCGCCTTCTTTGTCTGTGATTTTTCTAAAAGTTATGTTTTTAGAATTTATATTTTCTTTTAATTTATTTTTGTTTGTTTTATTTGATTTAAGAATAAAATCAAGTTTTTTTAGTTGTTCTATACCAATAGCTGCTTGCAATTCAGTGATCCTATAATTTAACCCATAATTTACTCTGGTATCATCTGCCCTAGAAAAATTTGGATTATTTTGATGCCCATGATCATGATAATCCCTGCAAAATTCATAAAGAGATTTTTTATTTGTACAAATTATTCCTCCTTCTCCACAAGTAATTGTTTTTCCGAAGTCTAAACTAAAAACTCCTATTTCTCCTATAGTCCCGAGAGGTTTGCCGTAATAATTAGCTCCTAATGCTTCGCAAGCGTCTTCTAATAATGGAATTTTATATTTTTTAGAGATACTCATTATTTCATTCATTTCGCAAGGATTTCCTAGCATATGAACAGGAATAATTAGTTTTGTTTTTTTTGTTATCTTATTTTCAAGATCAATTGGGCAAATATTAAATGTTTCATTAATATCAACTATCACTGGTATTGCTCCAATCGATAAAATTGCCTCAACTGTAGCAACAAAAGTATGTGACTGAGTAATTACCTCGTCTCCAGGTTTAATACCTAGGGAAAGCATCGCAACTACTTGTGCAATTGTTCCTGATGACACAAGTTGTGTAAAATTTACATTAAACTTTTCTGAAATCTCTCTTTCAAAGTTTCTTACTCTATAAATGCTATTTCTTCTTTTATCGTATCCATGTGCAAAGAATACACCATTACTTTTTGAAAATATTTCATTTATCGCATTTTTTTCTTCCTCTCCAATTAATTCATTTCCTGGCATATTACATTTTTTTTAAAAGTTCTATTACTTTTTCTTTTGTGAAAATTTCTTTCCATTTTTTTCCAAAAGCATTTTCTAAAGGCTTTTCATTTAATAAAGTTGCATCAGCCATTTTTGAAATTTGTTCTTCAGTGACTGATTCATCAATAATTTTAGGCAAGGAAATGTTATATTTCTCTAGAATTAATTTAAAATCTTTAACCTCCGGATAATATTCCTCCAATTGATTAAATGCAATAGTTATTGCATATCCATGTCTTAACCCTAAGACTAAACTTAAACCATATGAAAGTGGATGACAAATTCCAACATTTGAATTTGCAACAGCTAGACCTCCGAAAGCTGAACATACCATTAACTTTTCGTAGTCCATTTCACCTTTAAATATTTTCTTTAACATCTCTAGTGACTTTTCAGCATAGGCAATTGTCATAGAGTCGTTCTGTGTTCCTCTAAGGGACTCTACATTATGAACAAAACAATCCATTGCAGTATAAATAAATTTATCATTTGGAACTGTTTTAATTAAATTTGGATCTAATATTACTTGATCGAAAACACTTTCATCAGAGTTTATTCCAAGTTTTTTTGAGGGACTAGTCATTACAGCTGTTCTTGTAAATTCCGCTCCTGTTCCAGAAATTGTAGGAATTCCAATTTTATATATTGATTTATTTTTTACCAAGTCCCATCCTTGATAATCTTCAGCCTTACCATTATTCGTAAGCAAAATAGAAGTTGCCTTTGAAATATCCAAAGTTGTTCCACCTCCTATTCCAACAATTAAATCTGGTTGATAATTATTTTTTATTTTTTTTACTATTTCATCAATGTATTCAGATTTGGGTTCAGTTTTTGTACTTACAAAAAGTATTTTATGTTTATTATTAATAAAGTTTTCAAGTATAGAATAATTATTTTCAAAGTAATCATCAATCAATATGATAGTATCTTTTTTTGAATTATTACTAATTAATTCATTAAGTTTTTTTATTGAATTTTCTCCAATAATATAATTCTGAACTATTTTACAGTTTTTCATTTTCTAATCTTTTTTTATGTAAGATCGTTTGTTCCTTTGTAAGGCTTGAAACAATTAAATTATTTTTTTTAATGTTAGATATATATTTATCTGAATATGAGTCAGGATAATAAAATGATAAATATTCATTATAAATAACTTCTTCTGCTTTTTGAGAGAATTCCTCATTTGCTCTTTCTATCATATCTTGTTTAAAATATTCATCAGAAAATTTATTACCCATACTCCAATAAATAGAAATTTTAGACGTTTCGAAATCGTGATTATAGTTTCTTAATGCTCCTATAGAATCCGATTTAGTTTTTAAATTTATAGTGGATCTATGCATCAACCTGGAATCAAAAATTACAGCGTCACCAGCCTTTGTCTTCAACATGTATTTGTGAGGTTTTACCCTTTTTAGATAATAAAGTAGAATCTTAAAGTATACTCTTGTTAAAAATTTAGATTTTAGTTTGAATGCTTTATGGCTTTTTTTAATAACATCTATTCCGCCGCCAAAATCTAATGTATTGTCTTGCAAATAAATTCCAATTTTAGCAAATCTGTAATTTTTATTATAAAGATGATTGTAGTTTGATGAAGAATACTCATGTCCACAATCAATATGCCAACCTAAGTATTTATCATTAATTCCAAACATATTATATTGAATTTGTATGGAATTATTAATAACAAATTTTTCTCCAAAAATTTCCTTACAAATTTTAATTATATCTTTATTAAACTGTAATTTATATAAATCAGGATTTTTTTCAAAAAACGATAATGTTTCCATTCTTTTTTCAACATTATTGAAATGATTATTTATAATAACTCTAAGTTTTTTTAATTGATTTTTTTTTAAAAGATTTTCAATAACTACAAACCCTTTATCTTCAAATTGTTTTTTATATCTCATAATATCATTTAGTTGCTTCTACAATCAAAGAATATTTAGTCCTTAAATCATTTGCCCTTTCTAATGTAAGATCAAAGTTGTTAAAAGAAACTTTAGGCTGGCATCTAAATATTTTTTCAAATCCTGCTTCTTTTAATAATTTTTCAAGTTTAGTATAATTATACCATGTTATATGACCATTTGTCCTTCTTTGTTCTAGTGTTTGCTTCGAAATTAGCCAATCATAAAACTTCTCTTTATTTAATTTTTTTAGTTTTTGATTAAACTCATCTTCATCTATTAAAACTGGAATATGTATTCCACCTTTCCAAATATCATAGTCTACATAACAAGAAATTGTACTTATATAAGCCATATAAGGTTTTGAATAAATGTCCTTAAAACCTAATTCTTGAACTAAATTAATCTTATTCTGAAGAGCTATTTCGTTAATGTATTCTCTTTTATTATTATAATCGTTTGTTATTAAATCACAATCTGGGACTTCAATTCTTAATGTGCCATTACTAGATAATGAATTATAACAGTCTATCAGTATTTTTTTTACTTGACCCTCTGAAATATGTTCAAGTGTATGTGCAGTATAAATATTTTTGATATTATTAAAATTTTTTGAAAAAGTATTTTTTTCGAAATCTATATCATAATCGGAGTCGTTTATATCAATACATAGAAATTTAAATTGAAGTTTGTACCACTTTTTTTCACCTAGTGCAATTTTTTTTCGTAAAAATAGTCTTCTGTAAAATGATAAAATTGGAGAAAGTAGATATCTTTTTAAAAAATATTTCATTTAAGATTAATTTTTAATAAATCTGAATTTTTTAGCTCATATATTTCATCAGAAAATTTAAGATTATCCATATTATGAGTTATAATTAAAATAAATTTATCCTTTAAAACATTTTTTAATGAATTAAAAAAATGTTGCTCATTTTTTTTGTCTAAATTACTAGTAGGTTCGTCAAAAATATAAATCTCTGAGTTTTTATATAGTGCTCTTGCAAGACATATTCTTTGAATCTGACCTCCTGATAAATTTAAACCTGATTCTAATAATTTGTCTCTTGAGTCAAATAATCTATCTTCAATTAGGTTAGTAGCTTTTAAGATTGAATTTAACTTTGTTTGTTCCAATTTGTTTTGTAAAATAATATTTTCAATTAATGAAGAATTTAGAATTATATTATCTTGGAAAGAAATACTAATATTTTGAAATAATGTTTCTTTGTTTCCCACATTGGAATCAAAATTATTTGGAATTAATCCACATAAGATTTTAATTAAAGTGGTTTTCCCAGAACCACTAGGTCCAATTATTGTTGTAATTTGATTTCTTTTAAATTCTAATTCTCCAATATTTAGTATGTTTTTTTTACCGTATTGAAAATTGATATTTTTAATCAAAATGGAGTTTATTGAGTTTTTTAGTTTTGCTTTTCTATTACTAAATGCTTTATTTTTTTTGATTGAATTAAGAAAAATTTCAAGTGTTGGCCAATAGTAATTAAGTGTTTGAAATGACGTTAGAATTTTAATCATTGATGGCATCAATCTTAATAGCACTAAGGAGTATATTGCCATAATTGTAACTATCTCCTGCGAACTTTTACCAATATGATCTAAAAAAATAATTGAAACACAAAAAAGTGCAATGATATTGAATTCAAAAAAAAATCGAGGTATTTGGTTTATTGTTAATTGTTTAGAGTTGATTTCAGCCCTTTTATTTACTAGGTCTTCTATTGATTTAAAGAAAAAATTATAAAGATTATTTAGTTTGATTTCTTTAATGCCTTTAAATGAATATTGAAGGAATTCATTTAATTTTTTTTCGATTTCTTCTCTTTTATTTCCCCAAACATTTAATTTCTTTTTAAAGAAAAAATAAAATAAGAGAGAAATTGAAATTAGAAAAGCTGATAATGTAATTGTAAAATTAAAATTGTAGATGAATAAAAAAAATAAAATTGTTATTGTAAATATTAATTCAACTGTAATTATAATTATGGCATTTATAACGTTATGGAGATTTGAAGTTTCCAAATTTAGATTCTTAATTAATTTGGAATTACCTTCTTTTAAAAATTCTAAATAATCTAGACTTAAATAGTTAGAATAAAGCTTTAAATAGAATGATTTGATTGTGTTAGATAAAAATTTTGATTGATAAAATGAGATTGAGCTTAAAACAAAAAATCTAAGAATAAATAGAGTTAAAAAAGAAATTGAAGAAATAAGCAAGAAATTATCTTGATTGATAAACTTCAAATTTAATTTAGTTAAAAAGCCTAAATAATAAATTATATTATTTGTGTCAACTAATGAACTTACTACAGGAATAAAAAAGCCAAGTCCAATTACATCAAAGAATAAACCAGCTAATAAAATAACTATTAATTTAAATAGCTCTTTTCTTTTAACTGATGATAGGTTTTTAAATATGTTGAAAATTATTCTATTCATTTATCTTTCTCAAAAAATACCTTCCATCAAAAATGGTATTACTTTGATAATTATAGGATTTGAAAACTTCCCATTCGGTTAATAAAGCTATGGCATCATAAAACTCTATGTCACTACTCTGATTTTGCTTAATAATTATATCATTTTTAAATTTTTCCCAGCTTTTTAAAACTTTATAGATTTTGTTTTGCTCAACAATAGGATCATATATCTCTAGGTTAGCTCCATTTTCATATAGTCTTTTTGAAACATAAATAGCAGGACTTTCTCTTATATCATTGGTATTAGCTTTAAATGCCCAACCAAGAATTAAGATTTTTTTGTTTTTCAAATCCCCACCAAAATGATCAATAATTTTCTGAGCAAAACGGTCTTTTTGATAATCATTGATTATAACCACCTGATGCCAATATTCAGCTACTTCGTCAAGTCCATAAAACTTACATAGATAAACTAGATTAAGTATATCTTTTTGAAAACAACTCCCACCAAATCCCACCGATGCTTTTAAAAAATGAGGTCCAATTCTGTGATCCATCCCAATGGCTTTCGAGAGCTCGTCAATATTAGCGCCTGTTTTTTCGCAAAGTGCAGAAAGACTGTTAATAGAAGATATTCGCTGGGC
>MDTG01240901.1_pt1 | contig 28764 bp, 23 predicted proteins | sample 811421 | NCBI WGS metagenome assembly MDTG01 (sample SAMN05326645, study PRJNA326480) | marine metagenome | isolation source: seawater | place: Pacific Ocean: South East | collected 2011
AATGCATGGAGTTCAGAGTGTAACAGATTTAATGGTTAGACCTGGTATAATTAATCTCGATTTTGCTGATGTTGAAACTGTAATGGCATCAATGGGTAAAGCTATGATGGGGACAGGAGAAGCTGAAGGAGAAGGAAGAGCTATGCAAGCAACTGAAATGGCAATTAGTAATCCTTTGATTGATGATTATACTCTTAAAGGTGCTAAAGGATTATTAGTAAACATAACTGGCGGCAAAGACTTAAAATTATTTGAGGTTGATGAAGTCGTAAATAAGATTAGATCAGAGGTAGAAGCTGATGCTGAAGTGATTATAGGCGCAATAACAGACACTTCTCTTGAGGGCAAAATAAGAGTTTCGATTGTTGCAACATCATTAGATAATCAGCAACCAGAGTCAAAATCTGTTGTAAATATGGTCCATAGAATTCAAAATCGAAATCCAGGTTATTCAGATTTTGGATCAAATAATCCAACGTCAACTTTTCAATTTTCTAATAGTGCCTCAAATTCAGCTATGATTGGAGCTAATGCTTTAAAGCTTGAAGATGAAGTCGTAACAGAAAACTTAGCTGAAACAGTAAGTGATGTTAATAACCAATACCACGAAGAGTTATTAAAAAATCAAGATGTAGAAAGTATTGTTGAAAACACAGCTTTAGAAAATGAAATGTCTTTTTCTCAAGAAGCATTGGAAGAACAAGAAATTAATGAGGAGAATTCTGCTGACCTTAAAGAATTTGGGGTTGATACTGAAGAACCAGATTTATTTAATAATGATGATCAGATCTCGAACTCAGATGATTTATTAGGATCTACTGATGATCACGAAGAAGATGATCTAGAAATACCTGCATTTTTAAGAAGACAAAAAAATTAATGGTCTTCAAAAAAATAAATGGAAGCCACCATGGTATCGGATATAACAAAACATTATCCGGTACTGCTAAATGAAATTCTTAGCATTATTACCCCTCAACATGGTGGCACATTTATAGATTGTACTTTCGGTCAAGGTGGATATTCAAAAAAAATTTTAGATTTTAAAAACGCACAAGTAATTGCTTTAGATAGAGATATTGACAGTCTAAAAAAAGCTGAGAAGATTACAAAAAAATTTCCTAAAAGATTTATTTTTAAAAACAAGAAATTTAGCCAGCTTAATAATCTTAAAGTTAAAGATGAGAATATAAAGGGAGTGATATTTGATTTAGGATATTCATACACTCAAATGAAAGATTCAACTAAAGGACTATCATTTAATTATAATGGAAAATTGAACATGCAAATGGGTATTAACGATTTTTCTGCAAATGAAACTATTAACAATTTAGATACGGGTGAATTAGAGAAAATTTTTAAATTTTTTGGAGAAGAAAAAGAGGCAAAAAAAATTGCTAATGCGATTTATATTGAAAGAAAAAAAAAGGATTTAGATACTCAAAGTCTAGTAAGATTAATAGATAAAACAAAAAGAAAAAAAAATTTTAAAATTCATAACGCTACAAAGGTCTTTCAAGCATTAAGAATTTTTGTAAATAGAGAAATAAGCGAATTAATTTATGGTTTAATAGCTGCAGCAAAGGTGCTTAAAAAAGATGGTGTATTAGCAGTTGTTACATTTCATTCGCTAGAAGACAAAATAGTAAAATATTTTTTTAAAAACTTATCAGAAAATAAGAGCATTTCTCGATATGTCCCCAAGTTAAACCAACCAGAAACTTTTTTTAAAATGGTTGAAAAAAAACCAATTTTACCATCAGAAAAAGAATTAAAAGAAAATATTTCATCTAGATCTGCTAAACTTAGGTACATAATAAAAAAAGAAAATATTTATAATTTTAATACAGATATTTTAGATAAGTTTAAATACTTGATAGACATTGAAAATATCGGAAATAAATTATGAAAAAATTTTTTGTTATAACTTTAATTCTATCTTTAATTTTATTTACAGCCTTTATCAAAAATTCAACAAAAAGAATTGATGATGAGATTTATACAGTAAATGAAAATATTAGAGATTTAGAAAAAAATTTTAATAATATTAAATTAGAGCATGAATATTTAAGTTCAGCAGATAAACTACATGAATTTCAAAATTTGTATTTTGATGATGAACTTGTTAAAAATGATATTCAAAATTTTAAGGTAATTATTCCAAAATTAGATAAGCTAAAGATAACTCAACTTAAATTCTCAGATGAATGATAGAAGTTTAAGAATTTTAGAAAAAAATGAAAACGATTTCTTATATAAGAGAAGTAAGTCAAATCTAAATATTTCATTTAATAGAATAGCATTTATTTTTTTTATTTTTTTTATTATTTCGTTAATTTATTCAATACATTTAATTCATCTTGGATCTAGAGAGATAAAATATTTAGATTTTAATAATATTAAGCAAAAAGTAAATAAGGTCTATAGAGCAGATATTGTTGATATAAATCAAAAATATTTAGTTAAAACAATTAATTCAATTGATATAGGAATTAGTCCATCAAAGATTATTGATGAAAAAAAACTATTGTTAAACTTAAGATATATCTTTCCTAATAAAAATTATGATGAAATAAAAAAAAGAATTGAAAAAGGAAAATTCTTTTATTTTGAAAAAAAAATTTCTGAGGAAAATTATGAAAAAATAATGCAACTTGGTGATAAATCCATCGAACCTAGAGACAACTTAATTAGAATATATCCCCAAAAAAATTTATTTAGTCATATCATTGGTCAAATTGATAATGATAATAATGGAATATCAGGTCTGGAAAAATCATTAGATGAGGAATTAAAAATATCTCAAGATCCAGTGAGATTATCAGTCGATAAAGACATTCAATATTTGATTAGAAGTGAATTAATTAAATATAATAAAATATTTAGGACTAAAGGTAGTGCATCAATTTTGATGAATGTAAATAATGGGGAGATTTTATCATTAGTTTCATTGCCTGATTTTGACCCAAATAGAAGAGAAGAAATTTCTGATATCAATTTTATTAATAGAGCGACGAAAGGAGTATATGAATTTGGATCTGTGTTTAAAACTTTTACACTTGCAGCAGCATTTGACGAAAAATTAATTGAACCAGAGACTGAATTTGTTAATTTACCAAAATCATTACCTTGCGCTGAATATCTTATTAGAGAATACGATCAAGACATTCCATCAACTTTGTCAGCTGAACAAATCTTAATAAGATCAGGAAATATTGGCTCAGTTAAAATTGGTCAAAAAGTCGGCCAAGAGAAGTTTAAACTATTTCTTTCAAAACTTGGATTACTTGAGAAAATAAATTTTGATATCGAGGAGGTAGGAAAACCAATCGATTTTAATTGGGGAAAGTGTCCGCTGGCCACAGCATCCTATGGCCATGGTATTACCACAACATTACTGCAATTAGTTAAAGCTTATTCAATAATTACTAATGGTGGATATCAAGTAATTCCAAGTTTAATAAAAAAAGATAGACCAATAAAAAAACAAAAAATTCTAAATGATAATGTTTCAAAAAAAATTTTACCTATATTAAGAAAAGTGGTTGCAACAAAAGAAGGGACAGCATCTTTAGCTAATGTAAATGGTTATGAAATAGGAGGAAAAACAGGAACTGCTCAAAAAAGCTCTTTAGGTAGTTATTCAGAAAATAAAAAAATAAATACTTTTCTATCAATATTTCCAACATATGAACCAAAATTTGTATTAGCAGTAATGCTTGATGAACCGAAAATAAACAAAGAATATATTTACGAATATAGAGATGGCTCAAATTTTAAGCTCAAAGGCAGTCCGCGAAATACTGCTGGTTGGAATAGCGTAGAAGTTAGCGGACAAATTTTAGAAAAAATTGGGCCTATTTTAGCCACAAAATACAGTGAAGTTAATTAACTCATGTTACTCAAAGATTATATTTCAAATATTGATAAAAAAAATGGTGATATCTTTTTTTCAGGTATCTCATTTGATAGTTCTAAAGTAAAAAATAATCATATTTTTTTTGCAATTAAAGGAAATAGATATGATGGAAATAATTTTATAGACATTGCAATCAAACGAGGTGCAAAAATAATTATTTCAGAAAAAAAGATTAAGAAAAAAAAGGAAAATATAACTTTTTTACAATCTTCAAATGTAAGAAAACTATTATCTGAGGTTTCTTATAGAATTTTAAAAAAAAAACCAAAAAAAATAATTGCAGTAACTGGGACAAATGGAAAATCATCAATAGCAGATTTTTATTATCAAATAATGAATTTGAATTTTAAAAAAGTTGCATCAATAGGAACCATAGGAATTAAATATAAAGGAAAAATAAAAAGCTTACCCAATACAACTTTAGACCCAATTCAATTAAGTTCTATTCTTAAAAATTTAAATAAAGAAAAAGTAGAGTATGTAATTATGGAAGCTTCTAGTCACGGTTTAGAGCAAAATAGATTAGATGGCCTTTTGTTTGATATAGGAATTTTCACAAACTTATCTCATGACCACTTAGATTATCACAAAAATATGAAAAATTATTTTAATTCAAAATTATATTTATTTAAAAAACTAATAAAAAAAAGGGGCAATATAATTACTGATTCAAGTATTCCCCAAGTTAAAAAAATTAAAGATGTTTCAGTAAAAAAAAAAATTAATCTTAATCTAATATTCGATAAGAAAAAGGGAATTGAACTTATTTCACATAAATTTCTTAATGAAGGGCAGGTTTTAAAAGTAAGATTCAATAATAAAAAATACAAAATAATCCTTAACTTGATAGGAAAAATTCAAGTGAAGAATATATTGATGACAATCTTAACAGCCTACAATAGTGGCCTAAAATTTGAAAAAATAATTAATATTACACATAAAATTAAACCTGTCGAAGGAAGACTTGAAAAAATTGGAAATATAAAAAATAATAGTAAAGTTATTTTAGACTATGCTCATACTCCAGCAGCATTAGAATTAGCTTTACTAAATATTAAAGAGCAGTTTCCAAAAAGGAAAGTTTGTTTAGTATTTGGTTGTGGAGGTGATAGAGATTTCAAAAAAAGATTTATTATGGGAAAAATTGCTGATAAATATGCAGATCAAATTTACTTGACTGATGACAATCCAAGAAATGAAAATCCATCAAAAATTAGAAAAGATATTAAAAAAGGAATAAAAAAGATTTTAGTTCAAGAGATATCAAATAGAAAAAAAGCAATTCACACAGCTATAACTAACTTAAATACAGGTGATTTATTATTAGTTGCTGGTAAAGGCCATGAAACGATCCAAGATTATGGAAAAAAGAAATTATTTTTCTCCGATAAAAAAGAAATTTTAAAATCTATAAAATATAAAAATCAATATCTATCAAATGATTTAAAACTCAATATTATGAGAGAGGTATCTAGCAAAAAGATATCTAACAAATTGGTTATCAAAAATATTTCTATAAATTCTAAAACAATAAAAAAAAATGATGTTTTTTTTGCAATTAAAGGTCAAAAAATTGATGGAAATAGATTTGTTTCTGAAGCTTTTAAAAAAAAATCGAGTTTGGCAATAGTAAACAAAATTAGTAAAAAACACTTATCAAACAAACAAATTAAAGTCAAAAATACTCTTTATTTTTTAACTTTATGCTCATCTATTTTTAGAGAAAATATTAATGCAAAAATAATTTCTATTACTGGAAGTTGTGGAAAAACAACTCTTAAAGAAATGATTGGTAATATTCTTAAAACTATATCAAGAACAACTTTTTCACCAAAATCTTTTAACAATAAATATGGTGTTCCATTAAGTTTATTTAATTTAAAGCAAAATGATGAATTCGGTGTTTTTGAAGTAGGTATGGATAAAAAAGGAGAAATTGATAATTTAACGAAAATTACGAAACCAGATTTAGGAATTATAACTAATATTAGTTATGCCCACTCAAAAAATTTCAATAATATACGCCAAATAGCAGAAGCTAAAGGAGAAATAATAAATAATATTAAAAAAGACGGGACGATAATTTTAAACAGGGATGATGATTTTTTTAATTATCATGAAAAACTTGCAATTAAAAAAAAGTTAAAAGTATTTTCATTTGGCATTAAAAATAAATCCTCAATGATTAAATTAGTGAGGATTAAGAAAATTAATAAAAGATACTTATTATTTGTAAGTATAAATGGTTTATTTTTATCTTTTTATTCTAATAATGACAATAAAAGTAACCTATATAATATTCTTGCTACTTTAGCTGCGATAAGTTCATTTATTGATGTTAAAAAATTGAAAAACGATATTTTTTTAAATTTTAAGATTCCAACTGGTAGAGGTGATATTTCAAAAATTAAATTAAGAGATAAAAAATTTTTTTTAGTAGATGAAACATACAATTCAAATCCATTATCACTTAAGACAGCTATAGAGAATTATGATAAAATTGGAGTAAAAAATTCAAAAAAATATTTAATTTTAGGAGATATGCTAGAATTAGGAAAACATTCTCTCAAACAACACAGACTAATAAGTAAAATTATAAATAAAACAAAGATTAATAAAGTTTATGTCATTGGAAAATATATTAAAGAGACGTTTAAAGGTTTAAAAACAATTAAAAAAGCAAAAATATTGAATAATAAGGCTGATATAATTAGTTTGATAAATACAAAATTAAATAATAATGATTATTTAATGATAAAAGGATCAAATTCTACTGGCCTTCATAAAATATCAACGAGTTTAAAAAAGAAAAGTGTATATGTTATATGAATTATTAATTAAATATGTTGAGACTTTTACAATTTTAAATGTTTTTAAATACATAACTTTTAGAACTGGACTAGCTTTTTTTACTTCATTGTTAATTGCGCTCTTAATAGGAGGTCCTTTTATAAAATTATTTTCAAATAAAAAAATTTTCAATCCTATTAGAGAAGATGGACCATCTGAACACATAGTAAAAAAAATAGGAACGCCAACTATGGGTGGTGTAATTATTTTAATAGGCTTAATTATTTCTGTTTTACTTTGGGCTGATTTAAAAAATATATATATATTATTTTGTTTATATATAGTCTCATCTTTTGGGTTATTAGGTGCTTATGATGATTATCAAAAAATAAGAAATAGTAGTTCATCTGGAATTTCATCAAAGTTTAAAATGATTATGCAAATTGTTTTGGCTATGATTGGTTTAATAGTTTTAACATTTTTTGTAGAGTATAGAGAATTTAAAAATCTTTATTTTCCATTTTTAAAAGATTTAATCATAAATTTAGGTTGGTTTTTTATACCTTTTTCAATTTTTGTTATAGTAGGGTCATCTAATGCAGTAAATTTAACTGATGGTTTAGACGGTTTAGCTACTGTGCCAGTAATCTTGGTTGCGGGCTGTTTTGCTTTCATAAGTTATGTAACAGGTAATATTGTTTTTTCTGAATATCTAAAGATCTTGTATATTGAAGGCACTGGTGAAATATCAATATTCTGTGGTGCAATTATTGGAGCATGTTTAGGTTTCTTGTGGTTTAATGCACCCCCAGCAAAAATATTTATGGGGGACACGGGATCTCTTTCTTTAGGAGGCTCTTTAGGAGCAGTTGGTATCATTACTAAGCATGAAATAGTGTTAGCTATAACTGGAGGATTGTTTGTTCTTGAAGCGTTATCGGTCATGGTTCAAGTAATTTCATATAAACTAACAGGCAAAAGAATATTTAAGATGGCCCCAATACATCATCATTTTGAAAAAAAGGGTTGGCCTGAGTCCACTGTTGTTATTAGATTTTGGATTATTTCAATAATTTTAGCAATGATTGGTTTAGCAACACTTAAATTAAGATAGATGGAAAAAGTTTGAATTTCTTTTTAAACAAAAAAATTTTAATTTATGGTTTAGGAAAAAGTGGTTTATCTACTTTTAAGTTTTTTAAAAAGAAAAGCGATATTTACTTATATGATGATTATAAAATTAAAATTAAAAATTTGGAAATTAAAAAAAGAATAATCAATGTTAGAGATATTTTCAAAATTAAATTTGATCAAATAATAATTAGTCCTGGAATTGATATTAATAATTGTAAATTATCAAAATTTTTGAAAAAAAACCGTTCCAAAATTTACACTGATTTGGACGTATTTTATTCATTTTATAAAAACAACTCTTTAACTGTTACAGGAACCAATGGAAAATCCACTACTTGTCAGTTATTTTATGAAGCTTTATTAAATCAGAAATATGATGTTAGATTAGTTGGAAATATAGGAAATCCTATTTTGTCTGCAAAAAATATAAAAAAAAAAACATTTTTTGTAATTGAGGCTTCATCTTATCAATTAGAATACAGTAAAATTTTTAAATCTAAATATTCAGCAATATTAAATTTATCATCAGACCACATTGAAAGGCACCAAACTTTAAGTAAATATGTTAAAGCTAAATTTAAATTACTAAAAAATCAGTCAAAAGGTGATTTTGCTTTTATAAATAATAATAATTCTCTGATCAAAAAAGAGATAAAATCAAATTCTTTTAAATGTAGGATAATTAAAATTAATACGAAGCAGATTGATAGTTTTTTAAAAGATATAGAGAATGAATATTTTAATACTGACGCTAATAAAGAAAATTTAGCCTTTGTTATTCAAATCGCGAAAAAATTAAAGCTTAAAAAAAAAAATTTAATTAAAACAATTAGTAGATTTAAAGGATTACAATATCGTCAGCAAATCGTTTTAAGAAGAAAAAATCTTATTATAATCAATGACTCAAAATCTACAAGTTTTTCCTCGTCAACTGGAATTTTAAAAGCAAATCAAAATATTTATTGGTTATTAGGAGGTATTTATAAAAAAGGAGATAAATTTAAATTATCCAAAAAATACTTTAAAAATATTAAAGCTTTTATTTATGGAAAAAATAGAGTTTTTTTTAATAAAAATCTTAAAGGAAAAATAATTTATAAAAATTTTAACAATTTAGAAAGTGCTTTTAAAAAGGTTTTATCGATTATTAAAAAAGAGAAGTTTACAAATAAAATTATACTTTTTAGTCCGAGTGCTGCTTCATTTGATAGTTTTAAAAATTTTGAAGATAGGGGCACATATTTTAACAAATTGATTAAAAAATATTTCAATGGAAAATAATAGATCTATATTTAGTTTGTATTATAGTTGGTGGAAAAATATTGATAAATTTATATTTTTTTTGATCATATTGTTATTTGCTACAGGATTATTTTTCTCATTAGTATCAACTTCTCTCATAGTTTCCGATAAATTAAATACTAATGATTATGCATTTTTTTTTAAACATTTATCGTTTGTTCTTTTAGCAATAATTATAATATTTGTTTTTTCATCTGTGAAAGAAGAAAAGTTATTAAAAATTTCTCCACTTATATTTTCATTATCATTAATTTTTTTATTTTTAGTTCCTTTAATAGGTGTTGAAGTAAATAGTGCTCAAAGGTGGATAGACTTGTATTTTTTACCCCGATTTCAACCTATTGAATTCGTAAAACCTTTTTTAATTATTTTGATAAGTTTAATTCTTAGTAGTGAAAAATATAAAAATGTTTACTTTAAATACTTACTTTCATTTTTAATAACTTTAATAATAGCTTTGCTACTAGCAGCTCAACCCGACATAGGGCAAACATTACTAGTTTTTTTTAGTTGGTCAGTTTTAATCTTTATTTCTGGTGTTAATGTAATTTTTTTAATAATTTCATGTTTAATACTTTTTATAGCACTTTATTTTCTAATAAACTTCGTTCCAAAATTTATATATATAAAAAGTAGAATATTTTCATTTTTTAATTCAGATACTGGAACTCACAACGCTCAATCAGAAAAGGCGATCGAATCTATTACAAGTGGTGGATATTTTGGAAAAGGAATTGGAGAAGGAACCTTAAAAAATCGAGTACCCGAAGCCCACACTGATTATATTATTTCTGTTATTTCAGAAGAGTTTGGAATTATTGCCATAATTTTAATCATATTGATGTTTGTAATATTTATCTATGCTGTTTTTAAAAAAGTTTATTTAGAAAATGAAGAAAGGACAAAATTAATTTTAGTTGGGTGTATAAGTTTAATATTGGTACAAGCGATGATACATATAGGAGTGAATATAAGATTATTTCCAACTACTGGAATGACCCTTCCTTTTATAAGTTATGGTGGCTCGTCAATAATAAGTATTTCGATTTTATCAGGTATAATTCTAAATTTAACAAAAAGAAAAATTAATTGAATGAAGAAAAATTTCTTGATAACCACAGGTGGTTCAGGGGGACATGTAATTCCTGCTACAATATTTTTTGAGCATCTATCTAAAGATAACAATATTTTAATTTCAACTGACAAAAGAGGGATGAAATATCTAGATGAAAATTTGTATAAATGTGAAATCATTAATACACCAAAATTGAATAATATTTTTTTTTTACCTTTCAATTTATTGAAAATTTTATTTTTATTATTCAAATCATTATTTTTACTAATCGAAAAAAAAATTGATAAGGTCTTTTCAACAGGTGGATATATGTCTCTACCTGTAATATTAGCAGCTAGATTATTACAAATAGAAATTTACCTCATAGAACCCAACCAAGTTTTAGGACGTGCAAATAAATTTTTTTTAAAATCTTGCAAAAGAATATTTTGTTATGACAAAAATATTAAGAATTTACCAAATATTTTTGAAAATAAAGTTGTAGTTATAAATCCTTTAGTCAGAGAAAATATTTATAAGTCAAAACCAATTAATAAAAATAAAGATAAATTAACCATACTAGTGGTAGGAGGTAGTCAGGGAGCTGAAATCTTTGATCGAAATTTAAAGGAAATAATGGTCAATATTTCAAAAAAAATCCCAATTAGGATAATTCAACAAACGAGTGAAAAAAATATTTATTTTTTAAGAAACTTTTACACAAAAAATAATGTTGATAATAAAATTTTTAGCTTTGATAAAAATTTTTCCAATAACATCCTTCAAGTAGACTTTTGTATTACAAGAGCTGGAGCGTCAACAATGGCTGAGTTATCAACATTGAATATTCCCTTTATAGCTGTTCCACTCCCAACATCTAAAGATAATCATCAGTTTGCAAATGCTAATTTTTATAAAGATCGAGATTGTTGCTGGATAATTGAGCAAAATTCTTTTGAAGAAAAAATTGAACAATCTTTGGAAGACATTTTAATTAAAAAAAGCGATTATTTAACCAAAAAAGAGAATTTAAAAAAATTAAATTTTCAAAATTCTTGGATTAATGTTAATCAAAAAATATTGAGAATTATAAATGAAAATTGAATTAGGAAAAACCGAAGTTATTCATTTTGTAGGAATTGGTGGAATTGGAATGAGTGGACTTTCTTTGATTATGAAAGGTAAGGGTTTTAAGGTTCAGGGAAGTGATTTAATATTTAACAAAAATCTAGAAAGATTAAAAAAAGAAAAGATAAAAATTTTTATAGGCCAAAAAAAACAAAATCTTAAAAATGCAACTATAGTTGTTGTTTCATCAGCAATAAAAAAAAATAACCCTGAAATAATTGAGGCAAAAAGAAAAAATTTACCAATAATTACAAGAGGAAAAATGCTTGCGCATATTGTATCGCTAATGAGGAATATAGTTGTTGTTGGTTCGCATGGAAAGACTACTACCACATCATTGGTAGCTTCAATTTTTCAAAAAACTAAATTAGATCCTACAATCATTAACGGTGGTGTGATTAATGCAATTAAAAATACAGCTAAACTTGGACGTAGTGAATGGTCAATTTTAGAGGCAGATGAGTCTGATGGAAGTTTTGTCCACATACCACCAACTTATTCCATTATAACAAATATAGATAGGGAACACATGGATTTTTATAAATCTATGGATGATTTAAAAAATTATTTTATACAATTCATTGAAAAGATACCCTCATTTGGAAAATCATTTATTTGTATAGATGATAAGATAAATAATGAGATTACTAAAAAATTAAAAACTCAAAATTTTTATACATACGGAGAAAACCCTAAATCTCATTTTTTAATTAAGAATATCAAACAAACTATTAAATTTTCTGAGTTTGATTTACATGTGAATGTTCCAAATAAAAAAAAGGTTATTATTAAAAACTGCAAAATTCCATTATTAGGCATTCACAATATAAGAAATTCTGTTGCAGCTGCAGCAGTTGCATTGACAGTTGGGATATCTTCTTTAGATATCAAAAAAGGTTTACAAAATTTTAAAGGTGTTCAGAGACGATTTAATAAAATTTTTACTTTTAATAAAGTAGATTTCTATGATGATTACGCGCATCATCCTACAGAAATTAAAGTAGTGCTTGAAGGTGTAAAAAAAGTTTATAAAGATTATGAAAAAATATGTATTTTTCAACCTCATAGGATTTCTAGACTTAAAGATTTAAGAAAAGATTTTTCCCTAGCTTTCAAAAATGCAAATACAGTTATTTTGTGTCCAATATATACTGCTGGAGAAAGAATAAAATTAGGATTTAATTATTTAAATTTTGCAAAAGAGATTATAAAAAACTCAAAAGTAAAGTTATTTATAGTGGATGATTTAAATCAATTAGCAAAATTTTTAAAACAAAATATTTATGGCAAAAAAATCGTAATAGGCATGGGTGCAGGTTCAATATCTAGTTGGATGAAAAAACTTCCGGAAATAATATAATGAGAATAGAAGAATTAAAAAAATTATTAAGTGAATTTGGTGAAAATGTAAGATTTGAACAAGACTTAAAAAAAAAAAATTGGTTCAATATTGGTGGAAAATCAAAAATTTTTTTTAAAGCCGATAATTTGAAAGAATTGATCAATTTTCTTAAAAAATTAGATAATAAAGAGAAAATATTTATAATTGGAGCAGGTTCAAACACTTTGATTTGTGATGGTTTATTTGATGGCGCAGTTATTAAATTAAGCAAAAATTTTAATAATATCTCTTTACTTAATGAAGATACAATAATTGCTGGAAGTGCGGTTTTAGATAAGTCTTTATCAGAATTTGCAATGAATAATAATTTAAGCGGATTTGAATTTTTATCATGTATTCCAGGTACAGTTGGTGGTGGAATAAGAATGAACGCTGGTTGTTTTGGCAAAGAAATTAAAGATATATTATTATCGATTCAGGCAATTGATAAATTTGGTAAGATAATAACAATACCTTCAAAGCATATTAATTTTGATTATAGGAAAAATGATTTATCAGAAGATTTAATTTTTTTAAGTGCTTCATTTAAGGGTGTTAAAAGTGATGTTAAAAAAATTGAGAGTGAAATGCTAAAACTTAAGGCTGAAAAAGAGAAAAATCAGCCAACCAAAATTAAAACCAGTGGAAGTACTTTTAAAAACCCAATTTCTCAAACAAAAAAGAAGGTTTGGGAGCTTATACAAGAATCTGTTCCTCTAGATAAAAGATTTGGTGATGCTTGTATTTCTAAGAAACATTGTAATTTTTTTGTTAACGAAGGACATGCGTCATTTAAAGATATGAAGAGTTTAATTGACTTCGTAGCAAAAAATGTTCTAGAAAAAACTGGAATTAGTTTAGAAAAAGAGATTAAAATTTTGGAATAATTTGAAAAAAAAAATATTAATAATTTCAGGTGGCATATCTAAAGAAAGAGCTATTAGTTTAAATACAGGCAAACAAGTCGCAAAAGAACTCAAAAAAAATGGTTATTTGACGGAAATTACTGAACCTAATTTTAAATTACTAAAAGTTATAAAATCATTTAGACCAAGTATCATTTTTAATGCTTTACACGGTCAATTTGGTGAAGATGGTTATATTCAAACAATTCTTGAAACAACTGGCGTACCATATACTCACTCAGGTGTAATTTCCTCAGCAATAGCAATGGACAAAGAATTATCAAAAAAAATCTTTATCAAAAATAAGATTTTAACTCCTAAATATTTTATTTACTCATTTGATCTATCAAAAAATAATTTAATTAAATTAATTAATAAAAAATTAAAATTTCCTGTAGTAATAAAACCTTTAAATGAGGGGTCTAGTGTTAATGTATTTATTTGCACGAAATCTAACTTAATTAAAAATATAAAATCGTTAAAAAGTTATAAAAGGATTATGATAGAGGAATTTATTCCTGGAAGAGAAATTCAGGCAGCAATAATTGGCAAAAAAAAAATTGGAGCTATTGAATTAAAACCCAAAAGAAAATTTTATGACTACAAAGCAAAATATGACGTTAATGCTGAAACTAAACATATCATTCCAGTTAATTTAGATAAAAAAGATTATCACAAGCTAATGGGCTTAACTTTAAAAGCTCATAAATTAATCGGATGTAAAGGTGTCACTCGATCAGATTTCAAATTTTTTAAAGGAAAATTCTATCTTCTAGAAATAAATACTCAACCAGGTATGACTAGCCTTTCCTTAGTTCCTGAAATAGCAGCCTATCATGGAATAAATTTTATTAACCTTATAAAATTAATTTTGAAAGATGCATTATCGAAAAAGTAAAAAAATTTTATTTTATTTTTTTTTATTTTTATTAATTGGCACTTTAAATAATAAAGATTTAATTGGTAATAATTTTGCTAAATTAGATAAAATTTCAGTAATTGGTTTAAATGAAAAAGAAAACATTAAAATAGTTGAAACAATTAGCTCATTAAATGTGACTAACTTATTTTTTCTTAAAAAAAAACAAATAGACAAAATCTTAGATTCAAATAGTTTGGTAGAAGATTATTATGTTTCTAAACAATATCCATCAAGATTGATCATAAAAATAAATAAAACAAAATTTTTAGCTCAAATAAAAAAAGAAGGTGAGAATTTTTTATTAGGATCTAATGGAAAATTGATCAAGACAAATGATATTAGGAAAGATATTCCCGTAATATTCGGTAATTTTGATAATAAAAGTTTTTTTGATTTAAAAAAGATAATTGACCAAACAAATTTTGATTTTAATCAAATTAAGAATTTATTTTTTTTTAAATCTGGGAGATGGGATATTGAGACCAACAAGGGTCTTTTAATTAAATTACCAAGAGAAAACATAAAAAAATCGTTTATACTCATTAAAAATTTTCAAAAAATTAAAAAAAAAGATAAAATTTATAAAATCGACTTACGGCAAAAAAACCAATTAATAATAAATGAAAAGTAATTTAAACTATGAAACTTATGTGTTTTTAAGTTCAAAAAAAATAGTAATTTCAGTTTATTCAAATCTAAATGAAAAAATATATGAAAATAAAATGTTTTTTGAGGAAAATACAGATGTTCAAAAAATTTTACCTAAACTAGAAAACTTTCTTAGCAAAGAAATTTTAAAGATTGAAAAAAAAATTCAAAATTTCATTGAAAAAGTTCTTGTTATTTTAGATTTAAAAGTTTTTTTTTGTATGAAGGTATCAATCAAAGATATTAATCATAATAATTTTATCAATTTAAAGAATTTGAATTATCTTCTGTATGAGGTAAAGGACCATTCAAAAAAAACTATAGGTAAAAGAAAAATTTGTCATATGTTAATTGAAAATTATAAACTTGATAATAAAGATTATCCTTTATTACCTACAAATGTAAGTGGTAAAAATTTTTCTCTGGATCTAAAATTTATTTGTTTATCCAATGATTTTATAAAAATTCTGGAAAAAATTTTTATAAAGTATCAAATTTCAATAGAGCAAGTTGTATGCAAAGATTATGTTAGTAAATTTTTAGATAAAAATAATGAAGATATCTTTTTGTTAACTAAGAAAATGCTAGAAGGACATAACCCTAATGAGATTTTGTTATCTAATAAAATCATTAAAAAACAAGGTTTTTTTGAAAAATTTTTCAATTTTTTTAGCTAAAATTGTATTTTACAGTAACATTTCTTGTTTTTGACTTCTTTCACTCGCGTATTAAAAGTACTCCGTGTCAGATTTAAACCAAAAAACTGTTAAAAACTTTGTTAACTTTACCGGGGTTGGACTTCATAGTGGTCAAAAGGTTAAAGTTTCAATTAAACCTTCTGAACCTAATAGTGGAATTATTTTCAAAAGAGTGGATCTTGAAAAAAATAATTTAGTACTGCCAAATTTCGCTAATGTAAGTAACACATCTTTAAATACAACAATATCAAACGAATTTGGAGTTAAAGTATCAACAATCGAACATCTAATGGGAGCATTATTTGGTTTAGGAATTGATAATGCTTTAGTTGAAATTGATAACGAGGAAGTTCCAATATTGGATGGCTCTGCTAAAGAATTTATTGAAGCAATAACCTCTGTTGGACTAAAAGTTAGCGATGCGCCAATTAAGATTATCAAGATAAATAAAAAAATTGAATTTAAAGATGGCGAAAGATTTATCTCTATTGAACCGTCTAAACTTAGTCTTGAAATAGATTTTGAACTTAAGTACACAAATCAAGTAATTGGAAACCAAAAAAATAAAATTAATGTTTACGAAGATGATTTAAAAGATATTTTTAACTCAAGAACATTTTGCTTATATGAAGATATTGAGATGATCAAAAAAAATGGCTTAGCTAAGGGTGGAAGTTTATTAAATGCGATAGTTGTAAAAGATGAAAATATTTTAAATGAGGATGGTCTTAGAAATTCAAAGGAGTTTGTAAATCATAAAATACTAGACTGCATAGGAGATCTCTTTACCTCTGGTTATAGAATGATAGCAAATGTTAAATGTTCTCAGGGAGGACATTTCCTGACAAATAAATTACTAAGAAGTGTATTTGAAAATAAAGAAAATTTCTCTATTGTTGAAATTAAAGAGAGAAGTCTGCCTCATACCGTCATTAATAGAAGCCTCCTAAGATCTATAGCTTAAATTAAAGATCTTTATAATCAGTTATTTAAATTATATAAATTGAATATGAATCAATTTAAGAATTTATTAATTATTTTTTTTTTAATTTTTTTACATTCTTGTTCTAAAGAAGAAAAAGAAATCTCTCTCATTAAAGAAAAAAGCCAAGATCTAGAGATGGTTACGACTTACAAGGACGCATATTTTGCTTTGGAAGATGGTGATCCATACTTTGCAGCTAAAAAATTTTTAGAGGCAGAACTATTGTTTCCACAATCTAATTGGGCACCAAGATCAGCGTTAATGGCTGCTTACTCTTACTATCTGCAAAACTATTATGCTGAAGCTCTTTATAATCTTCAAAGATATTTAAAAACGTATCCTGACGATGAAAATTTAGCTTATGCTCATTATCTCATTGCAATGTGTTATTATGAGACAATCGAAGATGAAAAAAGAGATACAGGTCCCCTAATAGATGCAAAAAATAGTTTTGAATTTGTTGCCAAAGAATATCCCAATACAGACTTCGCAATGGATGCTAAATTTAAAATTGATCTTATACAAGACATCTTAGCATCAAAAGAGATGTATTTGGGAAGACATTATACAAAAAAGGGAAAGTGGATTGCTGCAATTAATAGATTTAAAAAAGTTGTAGATCAATATGATCAAACTATATTTATTGAAGAAGCTTTACACAGGTTGGTAGAGGTAAATTATAAAATTGGTCTTTTAGAGGAATCTCAAAAATATGCTAATTTACTAGGTTATAATTACCAGTCAAGTGAATGGTATAAAAAATCATATGCTGTATTCAATAAAAAATATAAAATTAAAATCAATGATAACAAAAAAGATAAAAAGAAAGGTGTAATAAATAAATTTAAAAAACTTTTTGATTGATATGGACAAAGATTTAATCAAAAAAAAATACAGAAAAAAAATTGAATTATTTAATCATTATAATCAACAATATTATGAGGAAAATAATTCTGTCATTTTAGATGCAGATTTTGATAAGCTCAAATTTGAAATAATAGAACTAGAGCAGAAATATAATTTTTTACAAAGTAAAAATTCTCCGCAAATTCAAATTGGATTCAAACCCTCAAAAAACTTTAGAAAATTTTCGCATAGGGTGCCAATGCTTTCGCTTTCAAATGCCTTTAGTGAAGATGATTTAATTAATTTTGAGAAAAGAATAATAAATTTTTTGTCTGAAAAAGATAATTTTGAAATCAATTATAGTGCTGAACCAAAGATAGATGGTATTTCAGCATCTTTAACTTATAAAAATGGAGAATTTGTCAAGGGACTTTCAAGAGGAGATGGAAAAGAAGGTGAAGACATCACCAAAAATCTTGCTACTATAAAAGATATTCCAAAAAAAATTATTAGTAAAAACTTCCCAAAAGATATTGATATAAGAGGAGAAGTTTTTATTCAAAACAGTGACTTTAAAAGTCTTGGTGAAAAATTTGCCAATCCAAGGAATGCGGCATCAGGTTCGTTAAGGCAAAAAAATCCGGAAGACACAAGTAAAATTCCATTAAAATTTATTGCTTACACTTATGGTTATGAAAAAGATTTAAATGTAAAAAATCAGTTTGAATATTTAAAAAAATTGAGTGAATGGGGTTTTAAAGTAAATCCATTTAATAAAGTAATTACTGGTGTAAAAAAATTATTAATAAATTATAATGAAATAGAGAAAAAAAGAGCAGAAATTGATTTTGATATAGATGGTATTGTCTATAAGATAAATGACTTTAATCTTCAAAGAAGACTTGGTAACGTCGCAAATGCTCCAAGATGGGCAATTGCTCATAAATTTTCTTCAGATAAAGCGATATCAAAAATTCTTAGTATTGATATTCAAATAGGAAGAACTGGTGCGCTCACACCTGTAGCAAAAATAAAACCAGTTAATATAGGTGGTGTTCAAGTTTCTAATGCTACCCTACATAACGAAGATGAAATAATAAGAAAAGATATAAGAGTAGGCGATACAGTAACAATTGAGAGGGCTGGTGATGTAATACCTCATATATTGTCTGTTGATTTTAAAAAAAGATTAAAAAAAAGTAATAAATTTATTTTTCCCAAGAATTGTCCTTCATGTGGTTCAAAAACGATTAAAGAATTTAATATGATCACAAAAAAAAATGATGCAGTAAGAAGATGTACAAATGAAGGATATAATTGTGAAAAAATTGCTGTTGAAAAAATAAAACATTTTGTTTCTAAGGATGCTTTTAATATTGATGGTTTAGGTAAAAAAATAGTTGAAAATTTTTGGAAAATTAAATTAATTAAATTACCCCAGGATATTTTTAAATTAAACTTTGAAAAAATTCAGAAATTAGATGGTTGGGGAAAACAATCAGTTGAAAATTTAAAATATTCTATAAATGAAAAAAGAAATATTTCTCTAGAAAGATTTATTTACGCATTAGGAATAAGGCATATCGGTTTAGAAAATGCAAAAATTCTTGCTAAACATTTTAAATCAATTTCAAAATTTAAAGTTTTGACTAAAAATAATGATTTTGGAGATTTACTCAATATCGATGGTATAGGAGAAACTCAGGTAAACTCATTAAAGAATTTTTTTTCACATAAGATTAATTTAATTGTAATAAATGAGCTTGATTCAGTTTTAAAGATTAAGGATAAATTAATTGAAAAAAAAAACGGACTATTAAAAAATCAAACTTTCATGATAACAGGGAAATTAAGTGGCATAAGTAGAGCAGAGGCAAAGTCATTAATTGAGGAAAATTCTGGAACTACCGTCAGTAGTGTAACAAAAAAATTAAATTATCTTATCATTGGAGAAAAACCAACAAAAAGAAAAGTTGAAACAGCTAATAATCTCAAAATTAAAATTATAAATCAAATTCAATTTTTAAAAATGCTTAATAAAACCAGCTAACCATTTACGCTCATTAAGATTTAAATACTTTGACAGTTGAGAATAAATATCCAAATGATATCTAAATAAATAATTTTTTTCCTTATTGGTTAATAGTTTATGATTAATTAATTCATTTTCAATTGGTGCAAGAGTTAAATTTTTGAAAAAAATATCATTATTTTTTTTTTTAACATACAATAGATTTTCAATACGAATTCCAAAACTATTTTTTCTATAATAACCTGGTTCATTACTTAGTATCATACCTTCTTTAATTTTAATGTTGTTAAATTTTGAGATTGATTGTGGACCTTCATGAACATTTAGAAAAAAACCTACCCCATGTCCCGTGCCATGAGCATAGTCTAAATTACTTTTTTTTAAAAACTTTCTTGCTCTAGCATCAATTTTTTTTCCTATATTATCTTTTTTTAAATTTGTTATAGCAACAGCAATATGTCCTTTTAGCACTTTTGTGAAAATGTTTTGAATATTTTTTTTCGGTTTAGAAAAGCAAATAGTTCTGGTCACGTCAGTTGTACCGTACTTATATTGACCACCTGAATCACACAAAAAAATGTCTTTTTTTTTTATCGTTTTACAATTTTCTCTTTTAGCTCGATAATGAATTATAGCACCATTTTTTCCTGCTCCTGCAATTGTATCAAAACTTGGATATAGATAATTTTTATTCAACTTTCTAAAACTTTCTAACTTATTTTGAGCCTTTACCTCATTTATCTTTTTTTTATTAATATTTTTTATCCAGTAAATAAATTTTGTTAAAGCAACACCATCTAAGATATGAGTTTTAATCATATTTTTTATTTCTGTCTTATTTTTAATTGCTTTTAATTTATAAATTGGATCTTCTTTCTTTATAATTTTAAATTTTGATCTAATTATATCTTCAAAATAAATTGAGCAGGACTTATCGTCTAATATAAAACTCTTACCTCTTAGTTGCTGAATTTTTTTGCCAAAATTATTTATATTATTTACCTCTTTTGATTTTAGTATTTTTTCTTTAATAAGTTTTTTTGTTTTTGAAATTCTACTAAAGAATATTAACTCTTTTTCTTTACTAATAATTAGTCTTGAATTAGGCATAGGTGTATTGGGTCCATCACTACCTCTTATGTTTAAAATCCAAGCAACATTCTCTGGGGCACTTATGAATAAGTAATCACTTTTATTTTTTTTTAAATAATTTGAAATTTTATTAATTTTTGATTTATTACTTTCTCCAACAATGTGACTGTTTAATGAAAAAAATTTTGAGTTATCATGAATTTTTTCAAAGTGCAATTCATCTACTAAATTATTCTTAATTAATTTAATTTTATTTTTTTTAAGAAAAAATTTCCTTATTTGATTATAGGTAAATAACCTTGGATCAATACCTAAAGTAATATTTTTAAATAAATCGCAATTAATGATTTTATCATAACTGATAATTTTAAATATTTTTCCAGACTCAATTTGACTTTGGGTTGTATATCTTCCATCAACAAATAAATAATTTTTATTTTTTAAAATAATTGCTATTCCTGCTGATCCACTAAAATTAGATATAATTTTTAATCTATTGATTTTTGAGTATTCAGTAAAATAATCATCATTTTTAGGAATGACATATCCATCAATATTATATTTTTTAAATTTATTTCTCAAAATTTGAATTTTTTTATTCATTTAATTCTTTTTTGATATCTAATCCAACCAGGACTTCTCTCATTTTCCTCAATTTCTAAATCTTGATTAAATTCAAAATGGTCATCTTCATCTTTTAATTCGTCAAAAAAAGAATTTTTTTGTAAATATTTTTCTGGCAATTCATCAATAAATCTTGATGCCATACTGTCCATCCAGTCACCTTGGTAAAATCTGTTCATTGAAAAAGATATTATCGCTCTCTTTTTTGCTCTAGTTATACCAACGTATGCGAGTCTTCTTTCTTCTTCCAAGCCACTTTGTCCTTTTTCTTCAATAGATTTTTGATGTGGAAAAAGACCCTCTTCCCAACCAGGTAAAAAAATTGCATCAAATTCCAAACCTTTAGAAGCATGCATTGTCATCAGGTTAACTTTTTCACCGTCCCAATCTTGATCTATAGATGTTGCTAAAGAAACATGTTCTAAAAAACTTCCTAAATCATCAAATTCTTTCATAGCAACTAAAAGTTCTTTAATATTCTCCAGTCTATTTTCATTTTCTAAATCTTTTTTATTCTTTAGCATGGCAGAGTATCCAGATTCATCTAAAATAATCTGTAATAATTTAACATGATTTATTTTTTTTGTATTAATTTCGTTTCTCCATTTTCTTAAAAGATCAAGAAATAAATTTAAACCTATTTTTGCTTTTGGCTTAATTAGATTATTTTCAATCATTTTTCTTGATGCGGTTTCTAAATTTAAAGAGTTTAATTTAGAATACTCATGAATTGATTTGATTGTTGTATCTCCTATTGCCCTTTTTGGATTATTGACAATTCTCTCAAAAGATAAATCATCTTTACTTTGATGAATAATCCTTAAGTAAGCTATACAATCTTTAATTTCAGCTCTTTCATAAAACTTTGTCCCACCTAATATTCGGTAGGGCATACCAATTTTTAAAAATCTTTCTTCGAATTCTCTAGTTTGAAATATTGCTCTTACTAAAATTGCAATATTATTAAATGAGTACTTATTTTTAATTTTTTCTATTTCATCAGAAACTCCAATTGCTTCATCCTTAGCATTTTTGAAACAATTTAAGCTTACTAAATCACCCTCTTCCATTGTCGTTTTGAGTGTTTTTCCAACACGGTTTTTATTATTTGATATAAGATTGGAAGCCACTGATAATATATTTTGAGTCGATCTATAATTTTCTTCTAATCTTATTATTTTTGTATTTTTATATACTTGATCAAATTCTAAGAAATTTTTAATTTCTGCACCGCGCCAGCTATAAATTGATTGATCGTCATCCCCGACACAACAAATATTCTGATTTTTTTCTGACAGTAAATTTAACCATTTACTCTGGATAAAGTTCGTATCTTGATATTCATCAACTAAAATATATTTAAAATTTTTTGTGTAAATATCCCTTATATCTTTATTTTTTTCAAAAATTTTTACTGTGTGTAATATTAAATCTCCAAAATCACATGAATTGAGATCAATTATTTTTTGTTGATATATTTTGTAAATTGGTAAAATTGTTTTTTCATAAATATCGTTAGAATTAATTCTAACTTCGTTTGGGTAAAGACCTTTATTTTTCCATTTATCAATGATTGCAAGAATGTATTTGGGTGCTAATTGTTTAACATCAATATTTTCAGCTTTACAAATATTCTTAATTAATCTTACTTGGTCATCCGTATCAATAATAGTAAAATTACTATTAAGATTAACCGCTGATGAATGTTTTCTTAAAAGTTTTGCACAGATTGAATGAAAAGTACCTAGCCAAGATAGTCCTGTGGCTGCTGAACCTAGAGTTTTACTAACTCTAGTCTGCATTTCTTTTGCAGCTTTATTAGTAAATGTTACGGCAAGTATCTGATTGGGATACGCTTTTTTTTGTTTGATGATATTAGCTATTCTAGTAGTTAAAACTTTAGTTTTTCCAGATCCAGCCCCTGCAACGATTAATAAAGGTCCATCCAAGCTTATAACAGCCTCTTTTTGTGCTTTATTTAGGTTTTTTAAAAAATCAGAGTTTACCATTTAAAATAATTAATTATAAATTGAGCAAGTTATTATGATTAAACATAATTTATCATCTAAAAAATTTAAGAAACAAATCTTATCTATAAATAATTTAATAGAAAGCAATTTTAACAAAATAAAATATTTTAAATCTAACTATAAAAAAATTCTATTAAATAAAGATAATAGAGTTTTTTTAGGCATTGCAATAGCTACAATTTTGACACTCTCATATTTTTTAATACCAACAATTTACAATAAAGACAGAATTCAACTTCAAATTAAGAATCAAATATTCAAGAATTACAATATCGATATAAAATTCAATGAAAATATAAATTATGGTTTGATACCAAGGCCTCATTTTTATGCAAAAAATTTGTCAATTTTAAGAAATGATAAAGAAATAGGTAATACAAAAAATTTAAAAGTATTTATAGGTATTGGTGATTTTTTTTCTATAAATAAAATAGATATTAAAGACCTATCATTTAATAAAACTGATTTTACTTTTTATATTGAAGACATGATATTTTTCTATGAACTTTTAAAAACAGAGCCTAATGAAAATGAAATCATTTTTAAGAAAAGTAATATTTTTTTCAAAAATAAAAAAGATGAAGTTTTGTTTATAAATAAAATATATAATGGTAAATTTTATTATGACTCAAATAATTTACAAAATATTTTATCCTCGAAGAATGAAATCTTCAAAGTTCCTTTTAAGTTTGTTGTTAAGAATGATAAATTTAATAAGAAAATTTTAACAAAATTTAATTCAAAAAAAATTAGATTAAATTTAAATAGTAATACAAACTATGATAAAGACTTTATTGAAGGTTTTTTAAATATTTTATTCATAAATAAAGATACTTCTCTAAATTACATATTAAAAAAAGATTCATTGTCATTTTCTTCCGAAAGTAATAAAAATTCTTATAGTGGATCAATAGATTTTAAACCTTTTTACTTATCTGCAAACTTTAAATATGAGGGGTTAAGTACTAAAGGACTATTCAACGATGATTCTATTTTTGTTGATCTAATCAACTCTGAAATTATAGATAATAAAAATTTGAGTGCAAATTTAGTTTTAAACGCAAAGGATATTATAAATATAAACGAATTAAACAATCTTAACTTAACAATTTCTATAGAGGAAGGTGATATTAATTTTTCAGATTCCTCAATAATGTGGAAAGATGATTTAAAAATTTATTTTAACGAGAGTTTATTAATTAAAGACGATGACGGCATCAATTTTGTAGGAACAGCAGTCTTAGATTTTAATGATATAAATAATTTTTACAGTTCTTTTCAGATTAAAAAGATTAATAGATCAGATATTAAACAAATTAAAATTGATTTTATTTATAATCTTAATAACAAAACTGTAAGATTTGATAACCCTAAAATTAATAATACTCAAAATACTAATTTAGAGGAATTTCTATTCAAGTTTAATTCAAAGGAGGAAAGGGTTTTTAATAAAATTACTTTTAAAAATTTTATAAATAGTTTTTTTAGTGTTTATGCTGGATAGATCATTTTTTTAGGATCTACAATTTTTTCATAATCTTTTTTATTTATTAAACCGCTCTTTAAAGCCTCTTCTTTTAATGTTGTATTATTTTTTAAAGCAGTCTTTGCTATTTTAGCTGAATTATCGTAACCAATATAAGGAGCTAATGCAGTAACTAACATTAAGGAATTATCTAAAAATTTTTTTATCTTAACTTTATCTGCTTTAATACCTTTTACACAATATAGTGAAAAATTTTTTGTACTGTCCGCAAGTAAATCAATTGATTGTAAAATATTATGTGCAATAAGTGGTTTAAAAACATTTAGTTCAAAATGGCCATGAGAACCAGCCATAGTAATTCCGTTGTGGTTTCCAATAACTTTTACACAAACCATTGTTACCGCTTCTGATTGGGTTGGATTAATTTTACCAGGCATAATCGATGATCCAGGTTCGTTAGCAGGTAAAATAATTTCACCATAACCTGCTCTTGGTCCAGAGCCTAAAAATCTTATATCATTTGCAATTTTCATCAAACATACAGCAGTAGTGTTTAAAGTGCCTGAGAAATTTACAATTTCATCATGAGCAGCTAGAGCTGCAAATTTATTTTTTGTAGGTTTAAAAGGAAGTTTTGTTATTTTTTTAATTTCCTGCACAACTTTTTTATCAAATCCTTTTTTACTATTAATCCCTGTTCCAACAGCAGTGCCACCTTGAGCTAAAGAGTATATTTCTTTCAAAGCATTCTTAATTCTTAAAATACAATCTTCTAATTGAGATTGGTATCCAGAAAATTCTTGTCCTAAAGATAAAGGTGTTGCGTCTTGAAGATGAGTTCTGCCAACTTTAACGATATTCTTAAACTGTGAAATTTTTTTCTTTAATTCTTTATTTAATAATTCTAATGAGGGTATTAATTTATTTTTAGTTTCAATCGCGATGGCTATATGCATTGCAGTGGGAAATACATCATTTGTAGATTGTGATTTATTAACATGATCATTTGGATGGACAGGTTTTTTCGTACCTTTTTTTCCACCTAAAATTTCAATAGCTCTATTAGCTATTACTTCGTTAACATTCATATTAGTTTGAGTCCCTGAACCTGTTTGCCAAACTTTTAGAGGAAAATGTTCATCTAGTTTTCCTAATATCACTTCATTTGATGCTTTTATGATTGCTTTAGAAATGTTTGGTGAAATTTGTTTTTCTTTACTATGAACTATAGCGGCAGCTTTTTTTATTATAGCAATGGATCTTATTAAAATTGGACGAACTAAGAACTCACCTATATCAAAGTATTTTTTTGATCTTTGAGTTGAAGCACCCCAATATTTGTTATTTGGTACGTTGATTGATCCAATACTATCAAATTCTTTTCTTAATTTCATTGATTAATAAGTAATTAATAAATTATTATGACTATACATTAAATACATAAAACTTACAGGAGCAATATGTCAAATTTTAGTAAGGTTGGAATTTTCATGAAAACTTTTGGACAAGAAGTTAAAGATAAACCATCATTTAGTAGTGATAAAATCAATAAACTAAGGATCGATTTAATAAAGGAGGAGCTTAATGAACTCACAGAAGCTATGAAAAATAATGATTTGTTAGAGGTTGCTGACGCCCTTACAGACATACTTTATGTGACGTATGGAGCAGGACATGCATTTGGAATTGATTTAGATAAGTGTTTTGATGAAGTGCAAAATTCCAACATGAGTAAATTAGATGAAAATGGGAAGCCAATTTATAATGAGGCAGGAAAAGTAATGAAAGGCCCTAATTATTTTAAACCCAATCTTTCAAAATTCATAAATTAAATTTCTAACTTAAGATCTATTGAATCAACACTATGAGTAATGCTTCCAATTGAAATTCTGTCAACTCCAGTTGCAGCAACCGACTTTACTGTTTTAATTTTAATATTTCCTGAGGCTTCCGTTTCATAATATTTTTTTGCAATTTTAATGCCAGCTTTGAGGTTTTTAACACTCATATTATCAAAAAGAACTCTATCAAATCTCAAACCCATTATTTTTCTTAGTTGTTTTAAATTATCGATTTCAACAGTAATTTTTTTTCCTTTTTTATTTTTAATTGCTTGAGAAACTATTTCTTTTAAACTTGTACTAGCAATATGATTATCTTTAATTAAAAATTCATCACTCAAATTAAATCTATGATTTGTTCCCCCTCCTAATTTTACGGCATATTTTTGAATAACTCTTAAATTTGGAATAGTTTTTCTAGTACAACAAATCTTACATTTCTTTCCAACTAATTTTACAAATTGATTTGTTTTAGTAGCTATACCAGAAATATGAGATAAAAAATTCAAAGCGACTCTTTCTGCAATCAATATATTTTTAGCTTTACCCTTAATAGTAGCAATTAAAGAATTTTTTTTTACAAAAGAACCATCTTTTTTTTTTACAATAAATTTAATCTTATTATCAATTAGAGAAAATGCACACTTTGCAAACCGCAAACCACCTATAACTGCATTTTCATTTGAGACTAATTTAACCTCAATTATTTTATCACTTTTAATTAAATCTGAAGTTATATCTCCAGATGGATACAAATCCTCATTAAGTGCCAACTTGACAGTATTTTTAATGAAATTTTCGCTTAGTTTAATTTTAGACACAAACGATTATCTACCGATAGCAACCATTTTTTCAACAGATAATCTTGCTTTATCAATTGTCTCTTGATCCATTATAATTTCACCTGTTTCATTTTCTAAACAGTCTAAAATTTTAGGTAAAGTAATTTTTTTCATATGAGGACACATATTACAAGGCCTTATAAATTCAACATTAGGATTTTCTACTTGAATATTATCACTCATCGAACATTCAGTAACCATCATAACTTTTTTTGGTTGATTATCTCTTACATAATTTATCATTCCAGAAGTTGAACCTGCAAAATCACTAGCTTTAATCACATCAGGTGGGCACTCTGGATGAGCAATTATTTTTATTCCAGGGTTATTTTTTCTAATATTATTTATTTCATTTTCATTGAATTGATCATGAACAATACAAATTCCTTTCCATGAAATTATTTCAACATCAGTTTGTGATGCAACATACTTGGCAAGGTAATCATCTGGTAAAAAAATAACTTTTTTGACACCCAATGATTTTACAATTTTAACAGCATTCGCCGACGTGCAACATACATCTGTTTCAGCTTTAACGTCTGCTGATGTATTTACATATGAAACAACTGGAACACCTGGATATTTTTCTTTAAGCAACCTTACATCTTTACCAGTCACTGATGATGACAAAGAGCAACCTGCTTTCATGTCAGGCAATAAAACTTTTTTATTAGGACTCATCAATTTAGCAGTCTCTGCCATAAAATGAACTCCAGCCATAACAATAATGTCAGCAGAAGTTTTTGATGCCTCTACTGCAAGCGCTAGAGAGTCAGCAGAAAAATCTGCTATCCCGTGATAGATTTCTGGAGTTTGATAATTGTGAGCGAGAATTACAGCATTCTTCTCTTTCTTCAATTGATTTATTTTATAAATATAAGGTGCATGTACTGACCATTCAATTTCAGGCATAACCCTTGAAATTTTTTTATAAATTGAGTCAGTTGCTTTTCTTACTTCTTGATTAAATTCCATAACAAAATTTATCAATTTGAAACCTTCTTGTCATTGATTTAATATGGGTCATATTGCGGTCATGCTGAAACTGGTAGACAGGCACGGTTGAGGGCCGTGTGGACTTAGTCCATGAGAGTTCGAGTCTCTC
>MDTG01138523.1_pt1 | contig 28755 bp, 24 predicted proteins | sample 811421 | NCBI WGS metagenome assembly MDTG01 (sample SAMN05326645, study PRJNA326480) | marine metagenome | isolation source: seawater | place: Pacific Ocean: South East | collected 2011
CGGGTTGCCGACCTTGCCATGCCGACGCGGGTCAAGGCGAATGCCAACTACAACAACTCTCGTATGGCTTCTGTGCAGGCGCATCAAGACGGTTATGGTGCGGCGTTAATGATGAACCAGAAAGGCCATGTGTCGGAGGGGCCCGGTATGTGTTTCTTCATGGTTCGCGATGGCGTGCCGGTGACGCCGTCGATTACATCGAATATCCTGGAGAGCATCACGCGTGATACAGTGATTCAGATTTTGCGGGTTGAGCTGGGTCTGGAGACGATTGAGCGAGATGTCGACCGATCCGAGCTCTATGCCTGCGAAGAGGCCTTTTACTGCGGCACCGCGTGGGAAATCTCGCCGATCACTAGCATCGATGGCATACCTGTCAACACGGGACAAATCGGTCCTTTGGCTGGTCGACTATCGGAAATCTACTTTGATATTGCCACCGGTGCCGTAGAAGACAAGCGGGGCTGGCTGACGGCGGTCTAGAACTTCAATCTGCGCCGTAAGAATCAAGACTTGGGTGCAAGCGGCAGGTTTATGGCTAGATTCTGAGGTTTCATCCGAACGCGGCCATTGTCGCTCTTGCACAACGCCAAATATACGGGCCGCCCGGCGATGTCAGCCCTCATAAGGCTTGGGTCCTTGAATTCCAGGCGGAACAGAGATAGCAGGTTCTCAAGTCGCGCCTCATCGATGTCCTTAGCTTCGTAGAGATCGTTTAGCAAGGCGGTCGCCTCCATATCCAGGCCGACGTGCCAGACCCAACGTTCGTCATTGATCTGTTGGACCGGTTGAATGCTGACTTCGGCCCGAAGGAGGTGGTGGACCCAGAGTTCCAGGACGCGGCACAGGGCGTCTGGGCCTGGCCGCGCGAAGGTCAAATCCAGGACCGTGTCGAACTTCTCATTCTCCGGCCAATAGCGTTCGGCAGCCGTTTCCTCTATAAGTACGTCTAATTCAACTTGGCGGGGCTTGACCCCACCCTCAACCAGCAATTCACCCATGGCGCCGAACCCGCCGTCCTTCCCGCTTTTGACGCCGAGCATATCCACGGTCTCTTTGTCGCCGAGAAGGATGGCTCCGTCCAACAAGGTTGCCTGTTGTTCACGGAACATAAGTTCCGCGGCACGGGCCCGGAAGGGGTCACGGCTGGTACCGACGATATGCCGCGCCAAAACCTGCGCCATCTGGTCAATGAACAGTGGCGGAATGGCCACGGGCCCTTTTCGGAACAAGCCGAGATAGGCAGACTCCATGGTGCCCGCCGCAACCAAACGATCGCGAAAATCCAGGACCACCCGATAGTTTTCCACCGCGTCTGGATCGGCAAAGGAGGCTAAATCTTCGGCGATGACGACGCGGCGTGGGTTGTCGACAAGTTCCCTGTGCAGCGTCAGTTCTGCCGGACAAGATTCCTCTACAGGTGCGACTTCCGGGCGCTGCCAATAGGCGCGCAGAAAGTCGTCGGTGATTTTCAGGCAACCATCATCGTCGGGTTTTAGCAATTGATACCCGCAATGCGGCCAGAGCTCTAGCAAGGGATCAACGATCTTCGTCGTCCTTAATTGTGGCCGCTGATGTCAGCGTGGAGCGGCTTGGTCTCTTCAAATTTGTGCATCTGCTCGTCAGAAGCTCTCGCTTGAAATTGGCCCTTCCACTCTCCGTAAGGCATGCCGTAGATCACTTCACGGGCTTCGTCGTAGGACATCTCAATGCCGCGGACTTCCGCTTCGGCCATGTACCATTTAGAGAGACAATTCCTGCAGAAGCCGACTAGGTTCATAATATCTATGTTCTGGGCGTCGCTGCGCTTTTGCAGGTGCTTGACTAAGCCGCGAAATGCGGCAGCTTCTAATTCGATCCTGGTTTTATCATCAATGCCGACCATGATTGTCTCCTGATGTTTGTCGTATGTTTACTCCGAGGTGGTATAGTGACGGTGGCGCGAATTGGCTAACGATCGATGGCGCGCCATCCAATATCGCTCCGACAGAAGCCCTCTGGCCAATCGATCTTGGCGACGGCGTCATAGGCCTTCGCCTGTGCTTTGGACACAACCGGGGCCAAGGCTGTCACGTTTAGGACCCGCCCACCGCTGGCCAAGATCCTCGCGCCATCGGCCTTGGTGCCCGCGTGAAAGACCTTGACACCGCTGGCTTCCGCCTCCTCGATACCCTTGATTTCCGAACCTTTCTCATAACTGCCAGGGTAGCCATTCACGGCCATGACCACGGTAAGCGCCGCCTTGCGACTCCATTTTAATTGTACCTGGTCCAACTCGCCCGTCACAGTCGCCTCAAGGACCTCCAATAAATCGCTTTCTAAACGCATCATCAGGGCTTGGCACTCCGGATCACCGAAGCGGCAATTGTATTCGATAAGCTTCGGCCCTGCGTCGGTAATCATCAGCCCCGCGAACAAGACGCCCTTATAGGACATGCCGTCGGCAGCCATGCCCCGAATCGTTGGCTCAATAATGGTTTTCATAATGGTTTTTGACATGGTCTCGTCGACGACCGGCGCCGGCGAATAAGCACCCATGCCGCCGGTGTTGGGGCCTTCATCACCGTCGCCGACGGCCTTGTGGTCTTGGGCGGCGACCAAGGGCAAAGCGTTTTCGCCGTTTACCAGAGCGAAGAAACTGGCTTCTTCGCCGGTCATGAATTCTTCGATAACAACCTCGGCTCCGGCGTCACCGAAGGCATTCTCAATCATTATGTGGTCGATGGCGGCGAGAGCTTCACTCTCGTTGCGGCAGAGGATCACGCCTTTGCCGGCCGCCAGTCCATCCGCCTTGACGACAATTGGCGCGCCGTGGACGCGGATGTATTCCCTCGCTGCGTCGCATTCATTAAACCGAGCGTAGGTGGCGGTGGGAATGTTGTGCTTGGCACAAAGGTCCTTCATCATCCCCTTTGAGCCTTCGATCATGGCGGCCTTGGCGCTGGGGCCAAAGACATTGATACCGGCCTCTTCCAGGCGATCAGTTATTCCCGCGACCAAGGGTAATTCCGGCCCGACTACGACTAGTCCAATTTCCTCCGACGTGGCGAATTCGACAATCCCCGTAATATCCTCGGCGCTGATATCGACGCATTCAGCGATCTGCGCAATGCCGCCGTTTCCAGGTGCGCAGAAGAGCTTCTGAAGTTTTCTGGATTTCGCGATGGCCCAGCACAGCGCGTGTTCGCGTCCGCCGGATCCAACTACTAGGACTCTCACTTCCGCTTCTCCCAAAATGACTAGTCCGAGGTCATTGGCTCTTGTGCTCGGTCTGACTTTCGTACGATACATACTGTAGTCATGAGCGCCGAACAGTCCACTGTAAACACGGATCACAACCTTCCGGAAATGGGTGTCGGAGAGATATCGGCGGCGCTCAAAAATACCGTGGAAAGCGCTTTCCGGCGTGTCCGCGTGCGGGGTGAGATATCCGGTTTTAAGCGCGCGCCTTCTGGCCATCTCTATATGACGTTGAAGGATGATGGGGCCGTCTTGGACGCTGTGTGTTGGCGGGGGACGGCGGCGCGCCTGCGGTTGTTGCCTGAAGACGGTTTGGAGGTTATTGCCACAGGGCGACTGACTATCTATTCGGGCAGGTCAAAGTATCAAATCGTCGTCGAAAGCTTCGAATTCGCGGGCGAAGGGGCGCTATTGAAACTACTGGATGACCGCCGTCGACAACTTGCCACCGAAGGCTTATTCGATGCGGAGCGCAAACGCGAATTGCCGTTTCTTCCCGATGTGATCGGTGTTGTGACCTCGCCTACGGGTGCAGTGATCCGCGATATTTTGCATCGTCTCGCGGATCGGTTTCCCCGGCACGTGCTGGTTTGGCCTGTGCTGGTTCAGGGCGATGGTGCCGCCGAACAGGTGGCCCATGCCATCGAAGCGTTCAATGCCCTTGATTATGCGGGCGCGATGCCTCGCCCGGACGTCCTGATCGTCGCCCGGGGCGGCGGCAGTATCGAGGATTTGTGGGCCTTTAATGAGGAGATCGTCGTTCGCGCCGCCGCCCGAAGTGACATTCCACTGATTTCCGCTGTCGGGCATGAGACCGATACCACGTTGATCGATTTTGCATCGGACGTCCGCGCACCGACCCCGACGGCGGCTGCTGAAATGGCCGTGCCCGTGCGGCACGAACTGCAGACTCAGATTGCGGATGACGGCATCCGTCTAAGGACTGCAACAACACGCCGGCTGCAAGATCTCAACCTCCGTCTTGAGGGATTGGCGCGTGGTCTACCCGACCCCCGGAGCGCTCTGGAAGACCGGTCCCAACGGCTCGACGAATGGGAAGAGCGGTTGCGCAATTCCTTGGGCGCCGGGATGCGGTCGCGTCGCCAGAACCTGGCCGCGACCACCGCGGGTCTCCGCAGGCCCGATCACTTGCTGCGCAGAGGAATCGAACGGTTGGCGGCGGAAAGCCGGCAGTTGGTCCGAGCCCTGGGAGAAGCCATGAAAGACCGCGAACGAGGGCTTTCCCAGACATTAGCTCTATTGGAGAGCTACTCCTATGAGCGCGTTTTGGAGCGTGGTTTTGCGCTGGTGACGGATGCCGATGGCAAGGCCGTCATCTCCGCACAAGCCTTGCAGCCTGGGGATCAGGTTGCGTTGCGTTTTGCTGAGGGTGCGGCCCGCGCGGCAATTACGGGGACTGGGGAAGAAAAACCCGAAAAGTCATCGACCCTTAAAACAGCTAGCCGGAAATCGAAGGCTGGCGACATCCGGCAAGGGAAGTTGCTTTGAGAACACTATTTTTGGCGGGTTCAATCTGGCTCGCAATGGCGCTATCCGCCCTCGCCTGTGCCATTCCTCTTGAAGGCCAGGTTGTTCAAGGCGGCCTCCTCATGGGCCGGGTAGCGCCTCATACATCGGTTACCGTGATGGGAAAGCCGGTGCGAGTTTCTGCAGAGGGACTGTTTCTGGTGGCCTTTGGCCGAGACGCAACTAAACCATTGCAGCTCAAGGCTGGGTTGGTGAATTGCACGCTTCAGCCTAGGAAGCGGACTTATAAAATTACCCGCATTGACGGCCTGCCAACCCGGAAGGTGACCCCGCGGGCACCTGAAGATCTCGCCCGTATCCGTGCCGACAATGCGGCAATCCGCGAGGTGCGGCGGTTAGACACAGCGGCGACGGATTTTGCGGGTGGGTTCCAGTGGCCGGTGACGGGTCGCTTATCCGGGGTCTTTGGCGCCCAGCGCATTCTCAATGGCAAGCCGCGCCGATATCATAATGGCGTTGATATAGCGGCGCCAGCGGGCACACCCATTGCTGCCTCGGCGCCGGGGCGTGTCGTCTTGGTTCGCCAGGACATGTTTTTCGCCGGTAAGACGGTGATGCTGGACCACGGCCATGGCCTGACCAGCGTTTACATTCATATGAGTGCAATTACCGTCAAAGAGGGCCAGCGGGTGAAGGCAGGAGGGACGATTGGTCGCGTCGGGATGACGGGACGGGCAACGGGTCCGCACCTGCATTGGGGGGTGACGTTGTTTGGAAAGCATCTGGACCCTTACTTGCTAGTGGGGCCGATGAGGGCGAAGTAGGCCTAGCCGTCATTTCGGCCATCGATTGTGAAGCCATAGCCATTGGCCCGGTGTGTCGCGTATCCAACTCTCAATAATCGCATTGATCTCCGTCATGTAGGCTAAAACATCGGCCTGCCGGTCCCCACTCATCCTGAATTTCATGGGCGGGGAGACAATGACCTGAAAATTGGCGCCTTTGAGGCGTTTCACTCTCACGGGCACCACCGGACATTTAAGACGAAGTGCCAGCTGCGCAAGAGCCGGGGCTGTCATGGCGTCCACGCCAAAGAAGGGCACGGGAATGCCGTCGTTCATTTTTTGATCGACCAGCAGTGCCAGATGATTGCCGGCCTTCAACGACGAGAGAATTTGCTTCGCCCCTGCTGACCCCTTCGGGATCAATGTCCCCTCAATGCTGGCCCGGCCCTGGTTCAACAGCCATTCGGTCAACCGGTTGTTGGCCTGGCGGTATACCCGGTCCACGGCGAGGCCGCGCTGGCTGGATGCCAGGCCGGAAAATTCCCAGTTTCCCAGGTGCGCCATCATGAAAATTCCGGGCTTATCGTCATCACGGAGCTGATCAATGAAATCCGCGCCAATGATCTCCAGCCGTTTGCCTGCCCCCTTCGCGTGTAGTCTCCTCATGTGCGGGTATTCGCCGACGACGCGGCCTAGGTTGTCCCACATGTCGCGGACAACTGTTTCGCGCTCGCGCGAATTCAGTTCCGGAAGGGCGCGTTTGATATTACGCCGAGCCCGGTTGGAGACGCCGAGTTTTGGGCCGATGGACCGAGCTAATCCGCCGGCCAGCCCGGAGGCCCAATCGATGGGGATGAGGCGGAACAACGAAAAAAAGATGGCTGCCGCCAGCGCTTCGGTAGGGTGACGGACGAACTTGGTCAGTGTCCCTTGCGGCATAGCCTAATCTCCGCTGTTTAGCTGGTTGGCGAGGAATTGATCTAGTGCAGCTTCGTCACGCCACCGAAGCGTGACGCCAATGGTGGCGATGCCTTGGCGTTCCGATGGCGTTAGGCGGACGAAATCCTTCTCCGTTGTGATCAGACGCGCGCCGTAGAGTTTCGCTCGGGCGCGAAGGTCTGTGAGTTCATGCTCGGCAAAAAGGTGGTGGTCGGGGAAGGCAACCGTATCAACGAGGTCGTAGCCGGCCTCAGCCAAGGTGTGAAAAAACTTCTTGGGGCTACCGATGCCAGCAAATGCGACAACCTGGCCGGGATTACCACTAATTGGTGAAATGGGGATCATATCGGCCTGAAACACCGCTATCCGTTTCGGTATGTACTGAGCCAAGTCGTGACAGTCATCACCAATTATGACGACGGCCTGCGCCCGGCGCAGCGCGATACTGAGTGGTTCACGCATGGGGCCTGCGGGCAACATGGCCCCATTGCCGATCCCGCTGGCGCCATCAAAGACCAGGAAGGATAGGTTCTTTACGAGGCGTGGGCTCTGAAAGCCGTCGTCCATTATAACGATTTCGGCGCCCTCGTTTGCGGCCATACGTGCGCCGGATAGCCGATCGACTGCGACCCAAGTTGGGGCGGCGCGGGCCAACAGGAGCGGTTCGTCGCCGATCTCGATAGCCGTGTGGCGATCGGTTTCAACCCGTTGTGGTCCGAACGTCCGGCCGCCGTAGCCGCGGCTCAGGAAATGGACCGCGCGGCCGGCCTTCGTAAGGCGAGTTCCAAGTTCCAAAACCACAGGCGTCTTTCCAGTGCCGCCGACGGTGACGTTGCCGACGCAGATCAACGGCACGGGCGTTCGTCCTGCTTTTATGAAAGACACATGAAGCATCCTGCCAAGACCGTAAATCAGCGAAGCCGGTGTGAGAAAAAACGACGCCCAGGTGAGGCCGGGGGTATCCCAGAATGCAGGTCGCTTCATGGTGACCTGCGGGCCGCGACGGCTTCAGAGATGAAAGGTGCCAAGGAGTCTGTGACCCTGTCGAGTACGTCATTTTCCGAGTCGGCGATGATTATGCCTCTGCGGCACCTGGATGCGCGTAATTCAGGGTCCGCCAGCAATCGGTCGACCGCTGCGGTCAAAGCATTGGCATTGCCGACCTCTTCCGCGGCATTGGAGTCCAAAAGGCGTCGTGAGATTTCAGCGAAGTTCCACATATGTGGTCCGAACAGCACTGCGCTTCCCAGGCGGGCCGGTTCCAGGGGGTTCTGACCTCCCTGGTCAACAAGGGATTTCCCCATGAAACTGATTGGCGAAAGACGAAAGAAGAGCCCCAGTTCGCCGAGCGTATCGGCAAGATAGATATCGGTTTTGGAAACAATTGCATCGCCGCTGCTGCGGCGCGTGACGGTCAGACCACACTCGTAGAGTGTTTCGGCAATAGCCTCGCCTCGGTCCGGATGGCGAGGAACGATGATCGTGATCAAGTTAGGATGTATGGTTCTCAGCGCTTGATGGACATCGCCTACAAGAATTTCCTCGCCCTGGTGGGTGCTCGCTGCGAGCCAACAAGGCCGGGTTCCAATGTGATCCCGAAGGAAGTCCAGATTCCCGGTGTCAGCAGGAAGTGCAGGGGCTGCATATTTCAAGTTGCCGACGACCTCAACACGAGGTGCGCCCAGGGCGCGAAGCCGGTCGGCATCCGCATCCGTTTGTGCCAGACAGAGCGTGAAGCATCGGAGCATACGCGTCATCAGGCCACGTAATCTCTGCCACCCCGCGAAGGATTCTGGTGAAATACGGCCGTTGACTAGGATCAGTGGAATACCGCGATCGCCTGTCATCGTGACCAGATTGGGCCAAAACTCCGACTCTGTCCAAAGCACCAGTTGCGGGCGCCAATGGTCAAGAAATCGCCTTACGTACGCCTGGCGATCAATTGGCACGTATTGATGGAAGGCGCCCTGTGGTAGACGTTCGTCCAAAATGGTCGCTGAGGTCACGGTTCCAGTGGTTACTAGGACCTGGAGGCCCGGCCTGTTCTCCAGTATTTTATTAATCAAGGGGAGAATCGTTAAGGATTCACCGACACTGGCCCCATGAATCCAAATCAAAGGTCCAGCTGGACGGGAAATATGTCCAATCCCTTTGCGTTCGTCGAAGCGAAGACGGTCTTCTTTGCCGCGCGCCAGACGCTGTTGCAGATACCAGTTAATTGCCGGTCCACTCACCGTCGACATAACTCGATAAAGGGGAAGCAAAATGGTCACGCAGATGAAGCCTCCGCGATGGAGGGTGCGGCGGTTACTGGGGGCCGCCCAACGCGTTTGTCAGCGTCGTGTGTGATCGCGTTCATACGTTGTTCTAGTTCGGCCCTTGCCGCTTCTATGTCGCTGGCATTGGCATCCCGGTCCACATACAGCGGCTCTCCCCATACGAAAACGCCTTGGCTGAACGGTGCGGCGATCAGAAATCGGTCCCACGAACCGAGGACGCGGCCGCGTGCTACTGAGTAGGTGACAGGAAAGATCGGGACCTCCGCCAAACGCGCCAACGATATGATGCCGTCGCTGGCCCGCATTCGGGGACCCCGCGGTCCGTCTGGGGTTATCCCAACACACTCTCCTTCCTTAAGCGTCTTGAGCAAGCCACGAAGCGCCGTGGCACCACCCTTGGAAGTCGAGCCCATGATGGAGCCAATTCCGAAATAGCTGATGACCTTGGCAATCAACTGCCCGTCCCGATGTTGCGAGATTAGCAGGTGTATTTGTTCGCCCCGGATCCACGTATAGGGCATCATGAGAATGCGCCCGTGCCAGAGACTGACGATAAAGGGTTGGCCTTCTCGGCGCAGTTTCCGAATAGTCTCGTCGCCGAAGACCTGCCAGCTGCCTGTGGCGTGCACAAATCGAATGTATTGCGCGCCGAGCCAGCATGCGAGATTTCGAACTGGGTCGGATTTAAACATGGCTTTAAAATGCATGGCGGCGCTCGTTATGAACGACCTAAATTTCGGCCGGGGCCGAAACAGTTGGTGTCGCCGCGGCCGATTCGTCGCTGAATTGCATTTCATAAAGGGTTTTGTAGGTCCCGCCTCGTGCGATTAAATCCGCGTGATTGCCTTGCTCCACAATACGACCGTGGTCGACGACGAAAATGATATCCGCGTGGGTTATAGTGGACAAGCGGTGGGCAATTACCAAGGATGTTCGGCCCTCCATCAAGGTATCTAGTGCTGCCTGGACCTGGCGTTCCGATTCCGTGTCCAAGGCCGACGTGGCTTCGTCCAGTAATAAAACGGGCGCATCCTTGATCATGGCCCGCGCGATCGCTAGACGCTGGCGTTGACCACCGGACAACTTGACGCCTTGCTCACCGACAATAGTGTCATAGCCGTTAGGGAGCTCCTTGATGAAATCGTGTGCGGCCGCGTGCCTTGCGGCGGCTTCGATCTGGTCCCGCGTTGCGTTGGCGCGTCCGTAACCAATATTTGCGGCGACAGTGTCGTCGAACAGGGTAATTTCCTGGCTCACCAGGGCAATATTTTTAAATAAGGATGTCGTTGTCACATCACGAACATCTTGGCCATCGATACGAATGGTTCCGGTATCGACATCGTAGAAGCGGGGAATGAGATTGAGGATTGTCGATTTACCAGCCCCCGACGGACCAACCAATGCGGCTTTCTTACCGGCGGGGACATCGAGAGAAATGTGGGTGAGGGCTGATTTATCCGAGCTGTAGGAAAAGGAAACCCTCTCGAAAGCTATCTCACCGCTAACACGATCAATGTCGCGCGCGTCAGGTTTATCACGAATGGTCGGCTCTTGATCGAGCAGCCAATACAAGCGATCCGCACCGGCCAACCCGGTCTGTATGCTGGCATTCAATCCTGCGAGCCGTTTCATCGGATCGTAGGCCATCAGCAACGCAGTGATGAATGAGAAAAATGTTCCCGTTGTGGTGGCGCCCTCGATCACGCGCAGGCCACCATAGATAATGACGACAAAAACGGCAACGCCACCCAGAAACTCCATAACTGGTCGCGCCATGGTCTGAATGCGCGCGGCCTTCATGTTGAGGACCCGAATGGTTTCAACGTTGTCGGCAATGCGGGAGGCCTCATAGCGTTCCATGCCATAGGCCTTGATCATACGGATACCTTGAAAGGTTTGATTAAGGATCGTCAGGAAGAGGCCAATTTCTTGTTGCGTGTTCGCAGTCACCTTGCGCATGCGTTTTCCGATTCTGACGATTGGGTAAACCGCGATGGGAAACACGAAGAATGTGACAAGTGCCAATTCCGGATCTTGTAGAAACATGACGTAGACCAGACCGACAAGCGACATTAGGTCTTTGCCTAAACTTGTCAGGCCATTGGACACAGCGACCTTCATCTGATGAATGTCGGTGGTGAACCGGGAAATCAATGTTCCGGTCGCATGGCGATGAAAAAACGCCAAGTCCATGCGCGCGAGATGACCGAAGAGACGGTTTTGCATATCGGAGAGAATGCGTAAGCCGACAAAATGCATTAGCATCGCCTGGGCGTAGTTGGCAATGCCTTTAACCAGAAAGGTCGCTAGAACCGTGAAGGCGACGATCCACAAACGAGACTCGTTCTTTTGATCGAAGACGTCATCCACAACAGGCTTCATCAGGTAGGCCGTGTAGGATGTCGCGGCGGCAGCGATTAGCATGAAGATGACCGCCAGCACGATCCAATCGACGTAGCCGCGGATGCCATCACGCCATAATCTCCCCATAAGATAGGTGGTTGATTTGCCTTTGCCAGGACCCTGATTCATATAATTTCTCAGACTCTTATGGCCGAATCGAATGTTACCAGAACTTACCACGACGAAAGCCGAGGACCAATCGTAGCGACACGCCTACTTGCCGGCCACGGTCATGCCGTCTATGCGAAGTGTAGGTGCATTCGTGCCAAACCGGAAAATCAGATCATTGGCCGGGACCAGGGATTTGAACATGGCGTCCAGATTTCCAGCGATGGTTAGTTCGTTGACTGGATAGGCAATCTCACCGTTTTCGATCCAAAAACCCTCGGCGCCGCGGCTATAGTCCCCAGTGATCAGGTTCGCGCCTTGGCCCATGAGACCAGTGATGTAGAGGCCCGATTTGATGTCGGCTATCAAATCCGCAGGAGAGACGGAGCCGGGCTCCATATACAGATTGGTGGTAGCCGGTGACGGAGGGGATGAAGTGCCGCGTGTGGCGCTAGCTGTACTTTTAAAACCCAACTGGCGGGCCGAGCGCAGATCCATGATCCAAGTGGTTAATACGCCGTTCTCAATAAAGTTCTTCCGATAGGTGGCAAGGCCTTCGCCATCGAAGGCCTTGGACCTAAGGCCGCGCGGTCGCAACGGATCGTCGACGATGGTGATTGTGTCGCTGAATACAGCCGTATCCAAGCGGTCTCTCAGGAAGGACGTTCCGCGGGCGATGGAGGCCCCGTTCACGGCGCCGGCTAGATGCCCCAGGATTGATTGTGCGACCCGGGGGTTATAGACGACCGGAACTTGGGCGGAAGAGATTTTCTTGGGGTTCAGGCGCTTCACAGCGTTCTCGCCCGCCTTGCGTCCAATCTCCGCCGGGTCGGGCAGGTCCTCACCGTGAACCACGCTGGCCCAATCGTAATCGCGCTCCATGCCCGTTCCCTCCCCGGCCAGAACGGCAGCGGAGATAGCATGGGAGGACCGTATACGAACCTTCGCGAAGCCATTCGAGGCGGATACAGCGACTCGTGAACGACTCCAGCCAGCCTCGGCGCCCTCGGAATTGGTAACCCCCGGTACGTCGCGCGCTGCAGCTTCCGCGTCGCGGGCTCGTGCTTCCAGAACCGACGCGTCCGGCTCCACCGGATCGCATTCGTCAACGTCGGGCACATCGTTGGCCAGGTCATCACTGTCGGCTAGGCCGCAAAATTCATCCTCGGGAACGACGCGAGCCATCGCAACCGCGCGTTCCACTAATTCATCAAGCGCCGCATCCGAACAGTCCGATGACGATACGATTGCTTGACGCTTGCCAATAAGAACACGAAGGCCAAGGTCGATGCCTTCGGCCCGGTCCAAGTTCTCCGGCTTGCCAAGGCGGTAGGTCATCGTCACGGACGTGCCCTCTGCGTAGACCAGATCTGCGGCGTTCGCGCCAGCGGTCCGCGCCTTGACGATTACATCACTCAAACGCTCCAGAAGGTCGGCATCCGATTGGCTCATGACTTTTTCCCTGTTGTAGATCTTCGCCCGTGACGTGAGGCACACTAGCGCTATTTAGCGCGCTGCGCCTTAGGTGCCAAGCAGGCCGCATACCACGGCGCGATGACGACGAACTGAGTGACCCCTTTGAAATATTAGATGAGACCGAAAATTCCCAGCCTAGACGGTTTCAAAAAATGTAAAAAGTCGTTATATTCGACATTTAGGGGCAATCAATGATCGGGCCCACGCGCCTCGAAACAAAGATGAACCATCAGTATATATGTCCATATCCAGCGCTCTGAAAAAAGAGGTGTCAATTGACGTTTCCCGTGAGAAGCTCGAATCGGCGGTGGTCCGCTTTGCCGGTGATTCCGGCGACGGCATGCAACTCACCGGAGGCCAGTTCACGCTGGCGACAGCGCTGGCCGGTAACGACCTAGCAACCTTTCCCGATTTTCCCGCGGAAATCCGTGCTCCTGCAGGCACCACGTTTGGCGTTTCCTCCTTCCAAATCAATTTCGGTTCGCATGGGATCAAAACTTCTGGGGATAGTTTCGATGTTTTGGTGGCCATGAACCCGGCCGCCCTTAAGGTTGAACTGAAGGGCTTAAAGCAAAGCGGAATTATCCTGGTCGATACGGGCTCGTTTACGGATCGCAACCTTCGCAAGGCTGGCTATGATTGCAGTCCGCTGGAGAATCGCTCTCTTGATGCCTATCGGGTGATCGCACTCGACGTCTCGCAGTTGACCCTTGATTCGGTCAAGGAATACGACCTCTCAAACAAAGAGGCCCTGCGCTGTAAAAACCTGTGGACGCTTGGTTTCATTTACTGGATGTTTGGCCGCGAGCGCAAGGCGACGACCGAGTGGCTGGAAACGAAGTTTGCGAAACGCCCCGAATTGGCGGCGGCCAACGTGACGGCTTTGAACGCCGGACACGCGGTGGCCGAGACGTCCGAGGTCCTTGATGGTTTTCAAGGTTTCGCCATCCCTCCAGCGACCATCAGTGCGGGTCAATATCGCGCCGTTACGGGTGCCGAAGCTATGGCCTGGGGGCTGACGGCCGGCTGTCAGTTGGCGGAATTGCAGATGGTTTTTTGCTCTTACCCGATCACACCTGCATCCAATGTGCTGCATACGCTTTCGGATATGGCTGCTTTCGGTGTCACTACGTTCCAAGCAGAAGATGAGATTGCAGCGGCCTGCGCGGCGATCGGTGCGTCTTATGCTGGTGGCATGGGTATTACCTCAAGTTCTGGTCCCGGAGTTGCCTTGAAAGGCGAGGCGTTGGGTCTGGCCGTTAGCATTGAATTGCCGTTAGTGGTTTTGAATTCACAACGTGCTGGACCTTCGACGGGTATGCCAACGAAGACGGAGCAATCCGATCTGTATCAGTCCGTATATGGCCGCAACGCAGACAGTCCAATCTGTGTCTTAGCTGCGCGGTCGCCTGCAGACTGTTTTGATGTGGGGATTGAAGCCGTTCGGGTTGCAACCAAGTTCATGACACCGGTAATCGTGTTGACCGACGGTTATATTGGCAACGCAGCGGAGCCGTGGCTAATTCCAGATGTGATGGGCATGCAGAAATTCCCCGTGAAGTTTGAAACCAAAATCGAGGGTTTCCAGCCATTCAAGCGTGACCCGAAAACAATGGCTCGGTCGTGGGCGGTGCCTGGTGTGGCTGGCCTTGAACATCGGATCGGTGGGATTGAGAAGGACTACGAATCCGGTCACATATCTTATGATCCGGCCAATCACCAGAAGATGACGAATGCTCGATTCGCGAAGATTGACGGTATCGCCGATGATTCGCCGCCACAAACAATCGATAACGGTCCAAAAAGTGGCAAGATGGCAATTGTTGGCTGGGGCTCTACTTACGGTCCCATTAGCCGCGCAGTTGATAACCTATTGTTGGAAGATTTGGAAGTCAGCCATATCCATGTTCGTAATATTTGGCCGTTGCCGAAGAATCTCGGCGATCTCTTGTCTGGGTTTGATCAGGTTGTAGTGCCGGAGATGAACAACGGGCAGCTCTTGACCGTCTTGCGCAGCGAGTACCTTATCGATGCTCAGGGCATCAACAAGGTCACTGGTCAACCGTTTACCATTGCCGAACTGGAAGAAGCTGTCCGAGCCCATCTGAGAGGATGACATGAACGTCGTAGCAAAACCCGAAGCCTTGAAACCGAAAGACTACGCCTCGGATCAGGAAGTGCGGTGGTGTCCTGGGTGCGGCGACTACGCCATCCTCCGTGCCATTCAGAAGGCATTAGCCGACATCGGGGCTAAGAAGGAAAAGACGGTTTTTGTATCTGGGATTGGATGTGCGGCACGGTTTCCCTATTACCTCTCAACATATGGTTTCCATACCATTCACGGACGCGCGCCTTCTATCGCCACAGGGATCAAGATTACTAATCCTGAACTTGATGTCTGGATTGTCTCCGGTGATGGCGATTCTTTGTCCATAGGCGGTAATCATCTTCTGCATCTGATCCGGCGGAATTTGGATGTGCAGTTCCTTCTGTTTAACAATGAGATTTATGGCCTGACGAAGGGGCAATATTCTCCAACTTCAAGGGCGGGAACTCGGTCGCCCTCAACGCCGCTCGGATCCGTGGACACGCCGGTCTCACCGGTGGCCTTCGCACTAGGCGCTGGTGCGCGCTTCATTGCTCGCGGCATCGACAGCGTGCAGAAAGAGCTGCCGGATGTGTTCGCCCGCGCCCATGCTCATAAGGGCGCGTCATTCGTGGAGATCTATCAGAATTGTATCGTCTATAATGATGGGGTGTTCTCCAATTTCACCGAGAAAGATGTTGCGGCGAACCGACAGATCCATCTGGAGCACGGGAAGCCCATGATTTTTGGGGCCGAGAACCAATTCGGGTTGCGGGTCGCCGATGGTAAATTGGCTCTTGAGGTGGTGTCCATCGGGGATAATGGCATAACCCAGGACGATATTGCCGTTCACGATGAGACCGACCGAATCATGGCGCATATGCTGGCTGAGATGCAGGGTGCCGACCGGCCGGTAGCCATCGGGGTGCTTTATTGTGACCCAATCGCCAGCTACGAAGAATGTATGCAGGGATTGGCGGTGCGTGCCGAGGAAAAGGCGACGACCCATGACCTGAACGAACTGCTCCGACAAGGCCATACCTGGAAGGTGGAGGACGCGTAGGTTCTACGCAAAAAAAAACAGATGTCCATTAGCGTTGCGATTATCGGTTCAGGCCCGGCGGGGTTCTACACTGCGGATGCCTTGCTCAAGTGCGGCGAGGCCTGCAAGATCGACATCATCGAGCGCTTACCGACGCCCTATGGTTTGATCCGTGGTGGTGTTGCTCCTGATCATCAAACGACTAAACGCGTAACGCGCAAGTATGAGAAGACGGCGTTGGCCGATAAGGTTAACTATTATGGCAACGTTGAAATCAACAAGGATTTCGCGCTTGATGAGCTTCGCGAGTTGTACGACGCCGTTGTCCTCGCCGTGGGGGCACCGGTGGATCGAAAATTAGCCATTCCCGGTGCCGACAAGTGCGGCGTGTTCGGCTCCGCCGTGTTTGTCGGTTGGTACAACGGTCATCCCGACTGCCGGGATTTGTGCCCGGATCTTGATATTTCCACCGCCGTCGTAATTGGCAACGGCAACGTTGCCATCGACTGTGCGCGGGTTCTATTGCGAACACCGCGGGGTATGTCGACGTCCGACCTGCCGGACCATGTTGGCGATGTGATCCATGCCGCACCCATTACCAATGTTTATATGGTAGGCCGTCGCGGTCCGGTGGATGCGAAATTTACAAATGTCGAGCTTCGCGAGATGGGCGAGTTGACGGAAACGGTTCCGCAGATGAAGCTCGACCAGATGCCCGACAGTATTGAGGAAACGGTCGCAATCCTTGAGGGTCGTGAACGTCGGCTAAAGGAGCGCAATCTCAATACACTGGCTAAGTTTGCAGAGCGGCCCGCCGATGAAAAGCCCAAACGTGTACATTTCGAATTCTATGCGCAACCGGTCGAGATTCTAGGCGGTGATCGGGTCGAGGGCATTCGCTTTGAACGGACTGCTGTCAATTACGGCCGTGCCAGCGGCACTGGCGAGACATTCGACATCGACTGTGGCATTGTGATTGCGGCCATCGGCTATCGGGCGGACCCTATCAAAGGCGCGCCCTATGATGAAAAGCAGGCGATAATCCCCAATGACGAGGGACGGGTTGACGATGGTCTCTATGCGGTCGGCTGGACAAAACGCGGTCCGACGGGTGTGATTTCGTCGAACCGTCCAGACGGCGAGACCGTTGCGCAACATATTGAGAGGGATTTTTCCGGCGGCGGTAGCAAGCCGGGCCGCACGGCATTCCAAGCTGCGCTGAACGAGCGCGGGGTTCGAAGCGTTAATTTTGATGACTGGAAGCGCATTGACGAATTGGAACAGGCTGCTGCCGACGGTGCCGCGCCGCGCCGAAAGTTTGTGACTGTCGAAGAAATGCTCGACGCTTTAGACGGCGGCCGCAAGGCACAAGCCACAAGCAACTGAGTTTCTCATGAGCGAGCTGCCCAATCCCGAAGACGGCGACTATGCTGGAGATGTGACCCCATCGGAAGCTTGGGAAATGTTAAAGTCCGAACCGGATACGGTCCTTATCGACGTCCGCACTGATGCCGAATTCAACTATGTGGGCCGGCCCGACCTGTCGTCATTGGGCAAGTATGTCGCGTTGGTCATGTGGGTGCGCTTTCCAGACAATGCCCTCAATCTCGATTTCGTTGAGAGCGTTAAAGCCATGGGTGTTACGCACGATCAAAAGCTGTTGTTTCTCTGTCGGAGCGGTGTCCGTTCTCGCCATACGGCCGCTGCCATGACAGATGCGGGCTTCGCCAATTGCTTCAACGTCCTTGAGGGCTTCGAAGGGGAAAAGGATTCGGATGGGCGCCGTGGCACGATTGGCGGATGGAAAGTCGCCGGCTTGCCCTGGACCCAAGGTTAGGCGATCCGTCGTCTTTCAGAGCTGGTTGTGGTCTTTAATCCAATCCAGTGCCAATTTCTCTGATTTGGCAATCTCATCTGCGTTCATACGTTGCGAGATCTTTTTGAGATTGTACTTAGCGCGATCATTACCGCGGTTTGCAGAGATGGCGAACCACATGCGTGCCATTACGTAGTCTTTTTTCGTGCCAAGGCCATCACCATAAAGGTTGCCAATACCCAACTGGGCTTGAGCAACGCCCTTCCGCGCGGCCTTTCGGTACCAATCCATGGCTTTCTTGTAATTCTTGGTCACGCCAAGACCCGCATGGTACATGCCGCCAACCAGGCCTTGAGCTTCGGGATGACCTTGTTCAGCCGATTTTGACCAAAGTTGAATGGCCTTTTTATAGTTCTTTTCATCGAAGGCCATTTTCCCCTCGAAGTAGTTGTCCGAGGCAAAAAAGCTATCCGTTGTTTTTGCCTTCTCGAATGGTGGCGCTGGCGTAATCGTCGATTGTGGCGAAATGGGCTGCGCCCCGACTGTGCCTGCGATCGCGCAAGCTCCCCCAAACTTTTTCGCGCGAATCTTGGCCAAAGCTGAAAACTTACCTTGAGGATAGGCGCTCACATAGGCGCAGTATTCCTCACCGTCCGAACTGCTGGCGATGGACTCCCAAAACACTACTTCTGTTCGATCAGCTAACGCGGACGTTGGGAGCACAAGGCCCATCATTAATACGAGCAGAAACCGAAATTGTCCGAGGATCACTTGTTACGCCTCCTTTGCTTTGTGCCCACCAGTCGTATCGAACAAGCGACGAGAGTTTAACAGCTCCCGGGCGATGCTCAATTTAAATAGGTCGGACCAACGGGAGGAAACACGATCGGCCTGGCTACAGAGAAAGACGGCGATCCGCAATATCGACATATCGGTAATCTGAAATGTGCATGAGATGTTTTAAACTGGGGAAGACGGGTTTGTTCCCCTGAAAGTCGAGGCTCTCTAATTGCGGTTCCTAAGCCTTCACCGCTCTCACCATGGCGGCGTGTGAGAAATAACCAATTACCCTCACCCGATGGCGTGATGCTCGTGGCGTTCTGGCCAAAGCGGCAGGTCACCGCCCAGAACCGGTGTTGGGCGCGTCCAGTCCGGCGGCGTTTCCGAAAGCGCCAAGACGGGACCCAGATGGCGCAGCGGACCAAGGGCGGTGTCCGATTGTTGCCGCAGGGCATCAAGTTCGTCTGGAGTTAAATCTAAATTCTCACCTGGGAACGCCACTTGACCCTGGCGATCAATGAACATGCCGGATTGGCAAAGGGACGCACGGACATGATAACTCCCGCCTTCCGTTGCGCGGCGCGCAAGGGCCAAGAGGATGCCGTAGGCGGCCAAATATCCCGTCGTGTAATCGCAGGCTGCGGCTGGCAGCAGCACGGGTTGACCTTGGCCACTGTTGTGACAAATGCCGGTAACGGTTTGGGCTATCTGTTCCCATCCAGCGCGATGGCTCAGTGGGCCATCCGCACCGAAACAACTGATTGATGCACACACGATCCCCGGGCGGACTCGCGCCAAATCCTCGGGGCCGAAACCAAGCTCCTCTATGACCCCAGGCCGGTAACCCTGGGAAAATACGTCTGCGTCGGCCACCAAGGCGCGCAGACGTGTGACCTCGTCCTCGTTTTTAAGGTTTAGATAACAGCTCCGTTTGCCATGGCTGGTATCAATGACATGCTCGGCAATCTGTGGCACGTCGGCACCCGTCACCATAAGGACCTCGGCGCCATGCTCGGCCAAGGTTCGCGCGGCGATCGGACCGGCAAGGATACGGGTTAGGTCCAGGACATTGATGCCGCTAAGGGGACGGGGGCCGGTTGGGAACGGTTCGGGGTCGCTGTCGCCGATCTTGATGATCTCGACGATCGGCTTCGCCGCCAGGGTTTGTCCATGTGGGTGAGCCGCCCATTCCTCCCGGCTGCGCACCATGGCCCCGCATGCCTTTGCTTCGTCGATGGCACATTCCAGATCCAGCGCGTCCCAGCCTTCGACGGCTTCGGCGACTGAGCCTGGGTTCGGTTCGCACTTCAAGACATCAAGGACGCGGGCCTTCAAATTCGGCAGGCCGAAATGGGGTAGGAACCATCTACCGTCTTTTGTTGGCCATGGCTGGGTGATCTGTCGCATGGCCAAATGGCCTTTACTGACGATGGACCCCCAGGCTCCATCTGGGCCGGGGCGCAGGGCATAGCCGGTGCTACGTAAGGCCGCGGCGGCATGACGAACATTGATGGATACTTTCTGCTGACGCCCGGTTCGTTGCGCCCAAATATCAGACACGGCGACACCGATGCCTGCCAAGACCGCTGCACAGGTTTCGCCAATACGAAACCTTGTGGATAACACGGGATCGGCGCCCGAGATCGTAATTTGATCGGGTAATGGAAAGTCCGATTTTCGGACGGACAGGACTTCGCGGAAGGCGTTCGACATGTTGGATCTCCTTGGTAGGGGTCGCGCTAACGCGACCACTGTCGCCGATGCCGGTTAACAGGCCTTTGTTTCACGAACAAGCGATAAGCTCACAACCCGATGACGCTGTTGGCCGCCATCTCTTCGATCTCAGGGTCAGTATAGTCCAGTTCCGCCAGAACAGCACGGGTGTGCTGGCCGATGCGCGGCGCGACGGAATCCGCATCGCCAGGGTTGAGCCGCGGCAAGCCTGGGATGTTTGGAACGGCCCACGGCTCTTCCGCACCCGGTTGCACAAGCCAGGAGATCAGGCCCGTCTCCAAGACGTGTTCATGGGCGGCAAACTCTGAGTAGTTTTGAACGGCTTCGTTCTGTATGCCTAAGTCTGTGAGCCGTCGGCGCCAGTATGCGGTGTCATGGGCGGCGAAGAGCCCGTTGAGAATTTCAATTAGCGCGTCACCGTTTGCCAAGCGGTCTGGGGCCGTCACAAACCGGTCATCATCCGACAATCCAGGTTGGTCCATGGCATCGCACAAGTTCTGAAAATCCTTGTCCTTCAAGACAAGAATCTGAAGCCAACCGTCCTTTGTGGGAAATGTGCCATTGGGAACCATGCTGGCCTGATAGGGTCCATCGCGAACCCCGCTCATTAGCCGAACCGACTGCAGGTTTGCCGATGCCTCCATCAGGCTGATCTCGATCCGCCGGCCTCTAGGTTCGTCACGGCGGGCGAAGAGAGCCGCAGCCACGGCCTGTTGGGCATAAAGTGCCGTAGCCATATCGTTGATGATCACTGGGGAGCGGTGGGGAACGCCGTCAGGGCCGGCGTTCTCAGAGAGGAAACCCGTGAACGCCTGAAGGACCGGGTCCATGGCTGGTTTCTTACTGAGTGGGCCGGTCTGCCCGAAACCCGATACGGCAACATAAATCAGCCCCGGATTAACCATCGCCAATCGATCGTATGTAAAGCCAAGGCGCTCGATGACACCGGGCCGGAACCCCTCGATAAAAATGTCCGCATCGGGGACAAGACGCTCAATCACGGCGCGGCCCGCATCCGTTTTCAGGTCGACGGCTATGCCGCGTTTGCCAAGGTTCGCGGTAATGGAGAACGCTGTGTTGTCACCGTAAGCAGGGGCCAGCTTCCGTGACCAATCCCCCTCAAGGGGCTCAACCTTGATCACATCCGCGCCTTGGCGGGCCAACAGCATGGCGCAATAGGGTCCGGCGACGCCTTGGCTAAGATCGACAACCTTGAGACCTTCATAGGGCCGTTCGAAGCTCATGTGGGTTCTCCCGTCGCCCTCTCAGGGGTTTCATATTCAATGGCCAGCCGGTCGATCAATTTCGCCACATTGGGGATATCGTGAACGCCGGCAACGGAATGCCCAGCGGACCAGATCTCCTTCCAGCGTTTTGGCCGCTTGTCTGGATTGATATCTTTCGACACGTCAATCATGCCGCGGGTCGGCAGGTCGTCGGGATCGAGGCCTGCGGACTTTATAGAGGGCCGAAGTTTGTTAGTCGGTAATCCCGTGAAGGCGCTGGTCAACATGACGTCATCTAGGCCTGAGCTTACCAGCAAGTCTTTGTATCCGTCGACCGCCATACTTTCGCGAGTCGCGATAAAGCGGGTCCCCATGTAGGCCAGATCACAGCCCAAGGTCTTGGCGGCGCGCAAGGCGATGCCGTCATTGACGCCGCCAGCGAGGACAATGGGCCCGCCATAGATTTCTCGGACAGCGCGGACGAAGGCGAAGGGATTAGCCCATCCGGTTTGGCCTCCTGCACCGGCGCTCAGCAAGATCAACCCATCCGTACCAGCAGCGATGGCTTTCTCCGCATGGCGGATGGACGCAATATCAGCAAACACTAACCCACCGTAGGCATGTATCTTATCCAGGATGGGGGCCGGGTTGCCGACACTAGCGATGACCAGGGGTGCGCGGTGTTTGGCCACAAGCCCCAAATCATCCTGGAGGCGTTGGTTTGATCGGTGCACGATAAGATTTGGTGCATAAGGCGCGGTTTCCAGAGTTTCCTGAGTGATCCGTGTCAGCCAGTCATCCAGTTCCTTGAGTGTTCGGCAATTAGCAGTCGGAAACGATCCAATAACCCCGGCTCGTGACGTCGCAATGACCAAGTCTGGACCGGAGACCAGAAACATTGGCGCGGCGATAAGGGGTAGACGGAGACGATGGGATATGGAGGCGGGTAGGGACATTTGGAACAACCGAACCGTTCATCCGGAGAGCTTGAAGGCGTCGGCCAGCAGTTCATAAGAACGCCGTCGATCCGCCTGTTCGTAGGTCCAAGTCAGGACCACTAACTCATTGACGTCATAGGCCGTGGCCATATTCCTAAGCTCGGTGGATACTGTGTCCGCATCGCCCACGATGGCGATTTGGCGAAGTTGGTTAAGTCGCTCCATATCGGCTTCGGTATAGGCGGCGTCGGCGATGGTCTTGGGGCCATCAATGGCGCGAAGGTCACCTTTCTCGCGCATTAGCTTCCAGTGGGCGCGGGGCGCGAAAAGTCGTTCGGCGTCCGCCGGTGTGTCTGCCACCAGCGCCCAGACACATACATTCGCGATTGGCTCCGGGTGATGATCGCTGGGTTTGTAGTTCTCTCGATAGATCTGCAGGGCGCGCTCGACGCCGCGGCCATCGGTGATGAAATGGGCAAAGCAATAGGGGATGCCAAAATGTGCAGCCACTTGAGCACCGTAATCGGAAGTCCCGAGTATCCAAATCTCTGGGGAGGTGGGGCTTACGGGATGTGCTCGCATGGCCCGAAATGGGTGCCCATCGACCAATGGTTGGCCGCTAACCCAGGCCATCAGATCACGGACATTTGCAGGGAAATGTTCGGCATCTTCATGGGCATTTGGATTCAGCGCATAGGCGGTTTTGCCATCCGATCCGGGCGCGCGGCCAAGCCCTAGGTCGACGCGTCCAGGCGCGATTGCTTCCAGAACGCGGAACTGTTCCGCCACTTTGAGCGGCGCGTAGTGGGGCAACATGACCCCAGCGCTGCCAATGCGGATGCGATTTGTTGCTTGGCCGATGGCGGCCATAACGATCTCCGGCGCGGTGCCAACGATGGTCGGATGATTGTGGTGTTCGGAAACCCAAAACCGATGGTAACCCCAAGCCTCACAAGCCTGCGCCAGTTCGATCGTATCGCGGACGGCCTGATCTTCGGGCTTGCCCGATGCCGCCGTGGACTGGTCGAGGACCGAGAGTTTCATGCGCCTTGGTCGCCGTCCAATTCGTCAAACAAGGCTTTCACATGGCGCATGGTGTCTAATGCAGCTGGCATGCCGCAATAGATTGCTGTCTGGAGGACGGCTTCGACAATCTCAACGCGGGTACAGCCGTTGTTAATTGCGCCTTTCAGGTGGACCTGCAACTCGTGCGGCCGGTTGAGTGCGGTGAGCATGCCAATATTGATTAGACTTCGGGATCGGCGATCGAGGCCGTCGCGCGCCCAAATGGCACCCCAACCATATTCAACAACCAGATCTTGCAGTGGTTTGGTCAATTCGTCGGCGGCGGCCAGAGAACGGTCGACGTGGGCGTCGCCTAGGACGTCGCGCCGGGTTTTCATGCCTCGTTCGTATTGATCGTGACCCAATGGATTGACCTTTCGTGATCAGACGCTGCTCGAAAAGCGGCTCACGAGCATGAACGGCAAGTTAATCTAGTGTCAAGAAACCGAGATCCATGCCCGTTTCATTCCACCATTCTCACGACCTTAGACACGTCGCATCGTCTTCAAGGCTTGATCCAGGTCCTCAAGCAGGTCCTCACAATCCTCGAGGCCGACACTCAGGCGAACCATGCCTTCCGAAATGCTCAGATGCTCCCGATCTTCCTCGCTGAGCCGTTGGTGGGTCGTCGTAGCCGGATGGGTAATTAGGCTCTTGGCGTCACCTAGGTTGTTGGAGATGTCGACGATCTGGAGTGCGTTGAGGAACCTAAAGGCGGCCTCCTTCCCACCGATCAGTTCAAAAGTCACCATGGTGCCGCCTTCGTCCATTTGGCTCTTTGCCAATTCGTGCTGTGGGTGATTGTCCAGACCGGGATATAGAACTCGTTCAATGCCTTCTTGATCGGAAAGGAAGTCGGCGATGATACTGGCGCTGCGGACATGGCGTTCTACCCGTATCTCCAAGGTCTCCAATCCTTTCAGCAAGATCCAGGCATTCATTGGACTCATGGCTGGACCCGTATGACGCATGTAGGGCGTTAGACAATCTTCGATGAATTCCGTGTCATTGGAAAGGATGGCGCCGCCGAGGGCGCGGCCCTGACCGTCGATATGCTTCGTGGCAGAATACATGACGATGTCCGCGCCTAACTCAAGCGGATGCTGGAGGATTGGCGTTGCAAAGACGTTGTCGACGATCAACCGGGCGCCAGAGTTATGGGAAAGGTCCGCTACCTTGCGCAGGTCGATGATGTCGAGGGTCGGATTTGAGGGTGTCTCCAGAAACACGGCTTTTGTCGGCATGGCCAAAGCGGCTTCCCACTGCATGAGGTCCGTGCCGTCGACGAACTGAACATCGATGCCGAAGTTTGGCAGCATATTCTGGATAATGTAGTGGCAGGATCCGAAAAGGGCGCGGGACGCTACCACCCGCTCGCCTGTCTTCAATTGCGACATGAGCGACGCGAACACGGCCGCCATGCCGCTTGACGTGCCGACGCAGTACTCGGCTCCCTCCAGTAAGGCCAGGCGTTCTTCGAACATGGTGACCGTTGGGTTCGCGTAGCGTGAATAAATATATCGTGTGGTTTTACCTTTGAAGGCGGCTTCGGCGCTTTCGGCACTATCATAGACGTAGCCGGAAGTCATAAAGATGCCTTCGCTGGTTTCGTCGAAATCCGAACGTTGCGTGCCCCCGCGCACCAGACGTGTGGTCGGCCGCCATTTTTTATTGTTAGGCTCAGATACCTTGCTCATTGGGTCCTCCTCAGACGTCAAGGGGCCCCGGCCCGAATACAATCCCTGAAAACAAAAAACCCCAACCGCAGGGGGTCAGGGTTTCGCGAACCGAGACCTTTTAGCGAGTTTGTTTAATGTGGCCGCAAGCCGGTCGGACAAATCACCACATAACGGGTAAAGTCTTACGCTTTCCCTCATGGGGGTCAAGGCAAAAGCTAAATCCGTGGGGCTTAGTTTTTAGACTTAGTCATCCGGCGTCGGATTGCGCGAATGCCCCACCAGACCCCGCCCACGACGAGAGGGAACGCGACAAGGCTGGTGAGGTATGGGTCGATTTTTATACCTACGCTATTTGCGCCCTGGGCCAGATAGATCACCAGGGAAATCACGTAGTAGCTGATCGCCACCACGGACAGGCCCTCGACCGTTTGCTGAAGACGTAATTGTAATTGCACGCGTCGGTCCATGGACTGAAGGAGGTCACGGTTCTGTTCTTCGAGGGCGACGTCGACACGAGTTCGTAAGAGGTTTCCGGCCCTGGCGATTCTCGCACTCAGTTGATCCAGGCGCCGGGCTAAATTATCGCAAGTTTCCATGGCCGGCTCGAACCGTGTCATCATGAACTGGCTGACTGGCTGAAGCCCGGTGATTCGATCTTCACGAAGCGCAGTCACTCGTTGGCGCACAATTTCTTGATATGCGCGGGTGGCGCTGAACCGATAGGCGATGAGCCCATTGATCCGTTCCGCTTCGCCGGCTAAACGGGTTAACTCGCCGAGCAGACGACGATCATCCAGGTTTTCCTGCTCCCCGCCCAGCTGTCCTAATATTGACGAGAGCTCATCTTCTGCGTCGGAGACCCGCGGACGTGCCTCCTGGGCGATTGGCAGCGCCAACATGGCCATCAATCGATAAGTCTCCATTTCGATGATCCGCTGCACCAACCGTCCTCCCGATTCGGCATCCAGAGCTACCGAATGAACAAGAAACCGACCAAAACGGTCGGCATGAACGCGAAAATCCGTCCACCACATGGCGCGGCCCTCCAATAGGATGCCACCGGTGATTGGGTTGTGGTCCATGGCTTGGCTGGCATCAACTGAGAGAACCTCGACTTCATCAAGGTTATCCCGAGCATCAAGGGCAATATGCAGCGCAGAAATCACCTCGCCGGGTAGGGCGGCCAGCCAATCGGCGGGGACCTCGGCGACAGCTGTTCTTTTGAAGGGGTTAGTGAAGGTGCGTTCTGCAATAAAAGTATAAGCCGAGAACTCGGCGTGCCGCTCCCATTTTAGGCGAAACGGACCCATATCCGCTATAAAGACCCTAGAGTCGCCGCCTGGGGGTGCGACGTTGAAATGGCTGCACAGTGCTGTCAGATGCTGTAGGGCGCCCTGTGGAGGACCCTCGCCTGTACGAACGGCTAGATGGGAGACCTCAGCCGGTGCAAGTGCAAGTCCGTAGGGACGCGCGTGTAACTCTGCCATTAAGGCGTCACGCAACGTGTGCTCAGTAAACATGAAAGTCTCGTCTTTCCCGCCACCAATGACTATATCTAAGGAAGAGATATTTCCTGAAAACGAGTTAAGCCGACGCGTTCTATCGGATTTTAAGGACCCTGCCAATGACTGATTTTGCCATTACCGATGACCTGTTCTTCAACCGCGCCGGTTTGAATCAGGCCCGTGTCGAGGAGCTCGTTGACGAGGCGCTTGGGGATGCCGACGACGGCGAGTTGTTTCTCGAATACCGGCAATCGGAGAGCATTGTGTTGGACGATGGTAAGGTTAAGAGTGCCGCCTTCGATACCATGCAGGGGTTTGGTCTGCGCGCCGTAGCCGGTGAAGCAACTGGGTACGCACATGGCTCGGAATTAAGTGAGGCCGCCTTGAAGCGAGCCGTTGGCACGGTCCGCGCCGTGACCCGAGGCCATGACGGCGAAATCACGGCTGCGCCCGCTGGCACAAATGCCGGCCTTTATGGTGACGACAATCCGCTTAGTGCCGTTCCCTTCGATAGCAAGTTGGGATTATTGTCTGAAATGAATGCCTACGCGCGCCAGAAGGACGAACGCGTTAAACAGGTCACCGCGAACTTGTCGGGGGAGTGGCAGGCCGTACAAATTTTGCGCGTCGGAGGCCATCGGGCCGCCGACATCCGGCCGTTGGTGCGTCTGGGGGTGTCGGTGGTAGTGGAAAAAGATGGTCGGATGGAGTCGGGATCCTACGGTTCGGGTGGACGTACTCTCTATGACCTCTATATGACTCCCGCAATCTGGAAAGCCGGCGTCGATGAAGCGCTTCGTCAGGCCTCGGTCAATTTGGAATCGACCCCCGCACCGGCCGGTGAGGTGCCCGTGGTTCTCGGTGCTGGTTGGCCCGGCATCCTTTTGCATGAAGCAATTGGCCACGGCCTAGAAGGCGACTTCAATCGCAAACAGACCTCCGCTTTCGCCGGTCTGTTGGGTGAGCGGGTTGCCGCGCCCGGCATTACGGTTGTTGACGACGGCACCATGAAGGACCGGCGTGGTTCACTAACGATTGATGATGAGGGCACGCCTACGGAAAGCACGGTGCTTATCGAAGATGGCATCCTTACTGGATACATGCAGGATCGCATGAACGCCCGACTTATGGGTGTCTCTGCGACGGGGAATGGGCGCCGACAAAGCTACGCTCATCAGCCGATCCCCCGAATGACCAACACCTACATGCTTGATGGTGAACAAGACCCTGATGAAATCATCGCGTCAGTTAAGAATGGCGTGTACGCGACGTCTTTTGGCGGCGGTCAGGTTGATATCACGTCGGGCAAGTTTGTTTTTCAATGCACGGAAGCCTACCGGATTGAGAACGGAAAAATTGGTGCGCCGCTTAAAGGAGCCACATTGATAGGTAACGGCCCGGATGTGCTGACAAAGGTGTCAATGATTGGCAATGATATGAAGTTGGACCCAGGCATCGGTACTTGCGGCAAAGATGGTCAAGGAGTTCCCGTAGGAGTTGGCCAGCCAACCCTTAAAATTGATGAGTTGACGGTGGGTGGCACCGCTGTCTGATCCCGGGCCAAAGAACTTGACGCGCTATTACGGCTTGACCGGCTAGTCTGTCATGATGATTTTGACCGACTTGGATTTTGTTGCCAGTGAGCCCTAATCATAGGGTGAAGAAAGTGAGATACCCATATTTGGGAGCCCCTGGGAAAGCCCTCATTGTGGTGGCGTTGACAGTCCCCAGGGCCACCGGTAAACCGACCTCATGACGGATAAATTGACAATCGCCCTCGCGCAGATCAACCCGACCGTTGGTGATCTCTCCGGAAACGTCGAGCGTATCCGTTCGGCCGCAAAGGAAGCTGCCAAGGGGGAGGCGGACCTTGTCGTGTATGGAGAACTTGTCGTCAGCGGTTATCCTCCCGAGGACTTGGTGTTGAAACCGGCCTTTCAAGACGCCGTGGAGCAGGCCGTGAACGACCTGGCCGCGGATACCGTCAATGGCGGACCGGGTCTATTGATCAGTGCGCCGTGGCGAGTCGATGATGTGCTCTACAACGCCGCCCTCATGCTGGATGGCGGGGAGATCACGGCCGTGCGGTTGAAACACGAGTTGCCGAATTACGGCGTATTCGATGAGAAGCGGGTGTTCGCGCCTGGTCCGCTTCCGGGTCCTATA
>MDTG01245614.1_pt1 | contig 28755 bp, 29 predicted proteins | sample 811421 | NCBI WGS metagenome assembly MDTG01 (sample SAMN05326645, study PRJNA326480) | marine metagenome | isolation source: seawater | place: Pacific Ocean: South East | collected 2011
GATCCGCGCCAGCGTGCCATCCCATTCCCACAGACCCAGATATTCATGCACCGTGCTCCGCGGCGGCAGATCCTTGGGCAGGGCCCGCCATTGGCAGCCGGTCATCAGCACATAGAACACACCGTTGAGAACTTCGCGGACATCGACCGTGCGCTGTCGACCGCCGCGCTTCGCGGGCGGGATCAGCGGTTCGACCAGCGCCCATTCTTCATCCGTCAGGTCGCTCGGATATCTCAACCCCGGCCGCTCATAAACACGGCGGGTTTCCGTCGTCCACATTCTGTCCGCTCCCATTTCCTTTGGGGCGGCATCGAATCACAACAGATTCACCGGATTTAATAACATTCCGGACGGGCTCTTATGCTCTTCACAAGAACGGAAGGCACCGGAACTCTCCAGCGCACAGAATAATTTTCCTGGGCGTGAGATCCAAGCAATGAATTTTAGCAAGTGCATGAGTTGCGACAAGGTCGCGGTCTGGATTTACGACACGATCGTGTATCCCCGTGCGGGCGGCGCACCGGCCGCCAATCCGGACATGCCCGAAGACATCCGCCGGGACTATGATGAAGCAAGCGCAATCCTTGATCAGTCACCCAGGGGGGCGGCGGCACTCATCCGTCTTGCAATTCAGAAGCTCTGCAAGGAGTTGGGTCAGCCCGGAAAGAATATTAACGAGGATATTGGTGCGCTTGTGAGGGGCGGGCTCGACCCGAGGGTGCAACAGGCCCTCGACATCGTGCGTGTCGTGGGAAACAGCGCGGTACACCCCGGCCAGATCGACCTGCGTGACGACCGGAAAACTGCCGAGACACTCTATCACGCTTCTGAACATGATCGTGGATAAGACCGTATCCGAACCCAAGCACATCGCGGCATTATACGCCTCACTGCCAGAGAGCGCGATCCAGGCCATTGAAAGGCGGGATGGCAAGGTGTGATCCGTTCGAATAGTGCATTTATTTACATAGCAACAATCGGCTGAATATCATCCATCACTCCACCCGCATCTGCGGCCATATCCAGATCAAATCGCATCTGCAAATTCAGCCAGAATTCCGGCGTCGTGCGCAGGGCGCGGGCCAGTCGCAGCGCCGTGTCAGGAGTCACCGCGGCCTGTCCGTTGATCAGACGGGTCACGCGATTGGGGGGCACGTGGATGGCGCGTGCGAGTTCCGTTGCGGAGACACCGAGGGGGTCGAGGAATTCGGTGCTCAGGATCTCACCGGGGTGGATGGGCTCGTATTTTGTCGGCATCACCGTCGGGCCTCCCTGCCCTCCATGCGGGGCTCAGCCAAGGTGGGACTCAATGGGCGTCCACGATTTCGACGTCTCGGGGGCCGACTTCTGTACAGATGACGCATGGCAGCCACCGATCATGGACCCTGATCGAGTCCTGTCACCGCGCAGGGCTTCCAAGCGATTGGCGGCTGCGTCGAGCATCAGCAGTTTGCGGCGGGCCGGATGATATTGGAACGCCTTTTTCGTTCCGGGTGCAGGACGTTCCCGTGCCCGTAAAAGTGGACTCATTCCCGACAATCTCCGACGATATCTGCCGCCCATCCGCATGCCAGAGCACGCCCCAAGGAGATCGCCCCCATGCCCCCCCGCCACCCGATCGACCCTGCCCTGCGCCAATACCTCGACGCGCTCGACGCCGTCTCCGGCCCCCCGCCTGCCGATGATGCCGCGCGGGTGCGGGAGGCGCGGGAGGGGATGGTGCGGGCGCTCTTGGCGCGCGAGGCGATCCCTGGTCTGCCGAATGCGGTGCGGGTGCGTGATGTGGTGATTGGGGCGGGACTGACCGGGCGGCTTTATCTGCCCGAGCGGATGACGTCGGCGCCGGCGGTTCTGGTCTATACCCATGGCGGCGGCTGGGTGTTCGGGTCGGTGGAGACCCATGATCCCTTCTGCCGGCTGCTGGCCAATGCGGCCGGGGTGATCATTCTCTCGATCGAGTACCGGCTGGCGCCCGAGCATCCCTACCCCGCCGCCCGGGATGATGCCCTCGCCGCCTGGCATTGGGCGGTGGCCGAGGCGGCGGGTTTCGGTGGCGATCCGCGGCGGGTATTGCTCGGCGGGGACAGCGCCGGGGCGCAGCTCGCCATGGTGACGGCCCGCCGGGTTCTGCTGGCGGCGGGTGGCGCGGATGGTCAGGCGGCGGTGCGGCCCGCCGGGGTGATGCTGCTTTACCCGGCGACCGATCATCCCTCGGGCGGCCATGCCTCTTATGTCGAGAATGCCACGGGCTATCGGCTGACGGCCGAGGCGATGCACTGGTTCTGGCGCCAGTATGCGCCCGATGGTGATCCGGCGGATCCGGATCTGTCGCCGCTGCGGGCGGGTGTTCTGCCGGATATGCCGCCGGTGCTGGTGGCGACCGCCGAATATGATCCGCTGCGGGATGAAGGCATTGCCATCGCCCGCCGGCTGGCGGAGGAGGGGGTGTCGGTGACGCATCTGCATGCACCCGACATGCATCACAACTTCCCCGTCCATCCGGGGTCGGTGGCGCGTTTCCCGCAATGTGATACGGCCATGGCCGGGATGGCCGGGTGGCTGCGCTCGGTGGCTGGCTGATCGTTCAGCCGGCTGCCTGCGCGCGCATGCCGTTGGTTTCATCCGTCGCGCGGCAGACCCGGTTGCGGCCGGCGCGTTTCGCATCGTAAAGCGCCGCATCGGCCCGGCGCACGATGTCCTCGACCCGGTCTTCGGGGCGCCAGGCAGCACCCCCGAAACTGCCGGTGCAGGGGCCGACCGCGAAGCCATGGGCGGCTATGGCCGCCCGCAGCACCTCGGCCCGCCGGGCGGTTTCGGGCAGATCCGCCCCCGGGCAGACCAGGATGAATTCTTCGCCGCCCCAGCGCCCTGCCAAGCCGCCCGGGCCCTGGCCGGCACGCAGCAGGGCTGCCACATCGACCAGCACGGCATCGCCCAGCTGGTGGCCGTGCTGATCGTTGACGGCCTTGAAATGGTCGAGATCGAGCATGATCACCCCGAAGCTCTGGCCGGTTCGTCGGCCACGGGCCAGTTCCTCCTCGAGGAAACCGTCGACCTTCATCCGATTGAACAGCCCGGTCAGCGGGTCTGTGGTCGACAGGCGGACCAGTTCCCGATTCATCTGCGCCAGTTTACGGTTCCAGTAGAGCGCAAGCAGCAGGAGCACCGCCGCTGCGGCACCGACCTGCCAGACGAGGCGATAATCAATCCCGCGCTGGATCTGTACGGCGACATGACGATTGGAAATCGCGTCCCGCTCCTGCGCCGTGACCGTTGCGATGCCCTTGTCCAGAATGTCGCGCAGCATCGGTTCTCCGGCCAGAACGCCGACCCGCAATTCATTCGTCAATTCAGGAACCTGGCCCGAAATCTTCAGATTAAACAACCCCTCCTTGCGGATCGCATAGGCGGCGACGATCAGCGACCGGATGGTCATGTCGGCCCGGCGTTCCGAAACCATCTCGACCGCTTCGGGCTCGCTGCCGGTGGTGGTGATCTGAAGATTGGGATAGAGCCGTCGCAGCCGCTCTTCGACCATGGTGCCGCGCGGCAGGGCCACGGTCTCGGCGCTGACCCCGTGAAGGTCGCCGATATAGGGGTGCTCTTCACGGGTGATCACGATGTTCTGGTCGCGAAAGATCGGTGCGGTGAACACCAGCCAGCGCTCACGTTCTGGCGTCCGGTTCAGAAAGCTGAGGATCCGGCAGTGCCCGGCCTTCGAAGCGGCGAGGCTTTCATCCCAGCTGGCCGTGGGGTAGAGCACGATGTCGATGCCGAGCCGTGTCGCCACCAGACGGAGAAGGTCGGCCGCGATGCCGACATGCCGGCCGGCTTCGTCGATCCGCTCAAAAGGCTCCCAGTCCGGGTCGACGCACATGGTCACCGGGCCGCTTGTCGCCAGCCATAGCCGTTCGGTTTCGGTGAGTGCGACGGAAGCCCGATCTGCTGCCGCCGTCGTGGCGGCGCCTGGGGTCATACAGGCTGCCCCGAGAGCAAGGCACGCAGCGATACCGCCCCGTCGGAGCCGTCTGCCGATCCGTGTTGTCCTCACCTGGGCGCCGTCTCCGATATCGTCTCGTGTTGTGAGCATAGCGGTATCGCATACGGTCGCAAAGCACGGAACCTGGCTCGGAAATCCTGGCGTCATCGGAGATCGACCCAATGGTCACCATCGGGCTTAACTGAGACAGCCGACTGGACTGTCCCATGCGGCATCCACCCCGCGGAGGCCCGCATGATTGCCCAGATCCTTGCCGCGCTGGTCGCGGCCATCCATGCCTATATTCTCGTCCTGGAGATGTTCCTCTGGGACACGCCGCGCGGTCGGAAGGCCTTCGGCACCACGGCCGATTTTGCGGCGCAGACCCGGGTTCTGGCCGCAAATCAGGGGCTCTATAACGGCTTTCTGGCAGCCGGCCTGATCTATGGTCTGGTGCGCGGTGGCGATGAGGGCTTCGCCTTCCTCCTCTTCTTCCTGGTCTCGGTTGTGGTGGCGGGGCTCTACGGTGCGGCAACGGCGAGCCGCAAGATCCCTGTTCATCCAGGCGCTACCGGCGGCTTTGGCGTTGGCGGCGCTGCTCGCCAGGATCTGAGGCGCGGGTCGGATCATGATGTGCGGGCGGGCGACTTCCTGACGCCATTCTGTCAGTTGGGTGCCTGTCCAGCGCGAATTTCCGCCCTTCGGGTTCGGCAAGCGCGGAAACGGCTGCTAGGATGGACGGAACGAGAACGGCGCCGCTGCCGTTGTTCGCGTCGCGCCGGCAGCCTGCCCAAAGGCCGCCGGCATCGGAAAAGAGACAGACGTCGCAGACGTTCCGGGGTGGCGCGGCAGAGACCCGCCCCCGTCTTGTCAGGAACCAATGGGGGACGCCGCTCCATGCCGACCATCGATCGCCGCACCTTGTTCCGCCGTGCGGGCCTTCTCACCCTCGCCGCCACGCTCGCCCTCGGCACCGCTGCCGTCGTGACGGGCCCCGCCCGTGCGGCCGACGCCATCACAGTCGGCTCCAAGATCGACACCGAAGGTGCGGTGCTCGGCAATGTCATCCGCCTGGTGCTGGAGAATGCCGGCTATACCGTCAACGACCGGATCTCTCTCGGCCCGACCAAGATCGTGCGCGAGGCGCTGCTGGCGGGTGAGATCGATATCTATCCGGAATATACCGGCAATGCCGGCTTCTTCTTCAACATCGATGCCGATCCGGCCTGGAAGAAGGCGGATACCGCCTATGCCAAGGCGAAGCAGCTGGATGCCGAGGCCAATGATCTGGTCTGGCTGCAGCCGGCGCCGGCCAACAACACCTGGGCGATCGCCGTGCGCGGCGATGTGGCCGAGGCGCAGAAGCTCGCAACGCTGGATGACTTCGGCAAATGGGTCGCCGGCGGCGGCGATGTGAAGCTCGCGGGCTCGGCGGAGTTCGTGGAAAGCCCGGCCGCCCTGCCCGCCTTCCAGGAGGCCTATGGTTTCAAGCTCTCGGCCGACCAGCTGCTGGTGCTGTCGGGCGGTGATACCGCCGCCACCATCAAGGCCGCCGCCGAAGGTACTTCCGGGGTCAATTCGGCCATGGTCTACGGTACCGACGGCGCCATCGCGGCGGTCGGGCTGAAGGTCATGGAAGACACCAAGGGCGTCCAGGCGGTCTACGAACCCGCCCCGGTGATCCGCGGTGCGGTGCTGAAGGCGCATCCCGATATCGAGGGCCTGCTGGAGCCGGCTTTCCAGACCCTCGACCTCGAAACCCTGCAGGCGCTGAACGCCAGCGTCCAGATCGAGGGTCAGGATCCGCGGGCCGTCGCTGAAGCCCATCTGAAGAAGGCAGGGCTGCTGAAGTGAGCACGCTCGACGGCCTGGATGCCGTCGACGACGAGGCGGCGCCCGCCGGGCGCCCCTCCCCGCGCGGCAACCGGCTGCTGGCGGTTCTGGTGATGGCGATGGCGGCGGCGACCGCTTTCGCGGGCTTCGTGACCATCGCCCCCAACCGCATCCTGTCCGGCCGTGCCGTGGCCGCCGTCGACGCCCTTCCGGGGGCCGAATTCGCCATCCTGGTGCTGATCCTGGCGGGGCTGGGTGCCACCGCGCTGATCCGGCCCGGGCGCGGTGCCGATCTGATCGCGGCGGCGCTTGCCGGCCTGCTGTTCTTCGGCCTGCTCTTTGCTGCCGGCGACATCGCCACCGGGGTTCTTGCCGAACGCGGCACCGCCGCCCGCACCTCCTTCGGCGCCGGCTTCTGGATCCTGGCCGCCGCGGCACTTCTGGTCCTGATCGATGCCGTGGCCCGGCTGAGGCCCGGTCCGGTGCTGGGGCCGCTGGGTGTGGTGGTCCTGCTCGGCCTGATCTGGGCAGTGGTCGCCTCTGGCCGGCTCGATGATCTGTCGCTGATGCGCGAATACATGGCTCGCCGCGACCGGTTCGGCGTCGAGATCCTACGTCATCTGCAGCTGGTGGCGCTGGCGCTTGCGATCGCTCTGCCGTCAGGTGCTGCCCTCGGCCTTTGGGCGCGGGCACGGCGCGGCACGGCGCCCTTGATCTTCGGCGTGCTCAACCTGCTCCAGACCGTGCCCTCGATCGCGCTTTTCGCCCTGCTGATCGGCCCGTTGACCAGCCTTGCCACCGCCGTGCCGGCGCTGAAGGCGGCAGGTGTGTCGGGGATCGGCGTGGCGCCGGCGGTGATCGCCCTTGCCCTCTATGCCCTGCTGCCGACGGCGCGCGGCGTGGTCGCCGGCTTCGCCTCGGTGCCCGAGGCGGCGATAGAGGCCGCCCGCGGCATGGGGCTCTCCGACCGTCAGATCCTGGTGCAGGTCTCGCTGCCGCTGGCCCTGCCGGTGCTGCTCGCGGGTCTCAGGATCGTGCTGGTTCAGACGATCGGCCTTGCGGTGGTCGCGGCGCTGATCGGTGCCGGAGGGCTTGGCGCCTTCGTCTTCCAGGGCCTGGGTCAGACCGCAACCGATCTGGTCCTGCTGGGGGCGCTGACCGCGATCGCCCTCGCCCTCGCCGCCGATGTGGTGCTGCGCGCCGCCTCGGCCTGGCTCGCCACCCGCCTGACCGGAGCCCGCACGTCATGAGCATGATCGTCTTCGAAGGGGTGAGCAAATTCCACGGCAACCGCGCCGCGGTCGAAGACCTCTCCTTCACGGTGCCCGAGGGGGAGATCTGTGCGCTGGTCGGGCCCTCGGGCTCCGGCAAGTCCACCACGCTGCGCCTCGTCAACCGTCTGATCGAGCCCGACACCGGCCGGATCACGCTCGGCCGCACCGACATCGCGAGCCTGGAGCCCGTCGCACTGCGCCGCCGCATCGGCTATGTCATCCAGTCCATCGGGCTGTTCCCGCACTGGACGGTGGCGCGCAATGTCGCAACCGTGCCGGTGCTGCTCGGCTGGCCCAGGGGCCGGATCCGGGTGCGGGTCGATGAACTCCTTGATCTGGTCGGGTTGGACCCGGCGGAGTTCGGCGGCCGCCATCCGCATGAACTTTCAGGTGGCCAGCAGCAGCGCGTGGGCGTTGCCCGTGCGCTGGCCGCCGATCCCGAGGTTCTGTTGATGGACGAGCCTTTCGGCGCGCTCGACCCGGTCACGCGCGACGAGATCCAGACCGAACTCCAGCGCATTCAGACGGCCACGGGCAAGACGATCGTGATCGTTACCCATGACGTCGACGAGGCCATTCGCCTCGCCCATCGCATCGCCATCCTGCGTGATGGCCGGCTGGTGCAGATCGATCGCCCGGCCGCCCTGCTCGCCCGGCCGGCGGATGATTTCGTGCGGGAATTCGTCGGCGGCCCGCTCGCCGGTTTGCGCATGCTTCGTACCCGCACGGTGGCGGAGCGGATCGAGGTGGGGGCCGATGTCGCGGGCGGGCCGGTCCTGCATCCGGACATGCCGCTGGACCTGGCCCTGGGTGCCATGGTGGCGGCCAGGGCCGATCGGCTGGCGGTGGCCGATGCCTCTGGTCGGCGGCTCGGGGTGGTGACCCTGGGCGGGCTGGTGGCAGGATGAGCCTTGCCGGCACCCCGCCCCTCGGTCGCCCGGGCCGCCCGCTCTGGCGCGATCCGCTGCCCTGGGCCGCTGCGGCGCTGGTGATCGCGACGCTCGCCATGCCGGCAGCCGAACCCCTGTTCCGGGCGCTCTATCCCGACCTGCCCCGGCCGATCTACACCCGGACCGATTTCCTGACGCTCATGCTCTCGCATGTCGGGCTGGTGGCGGCCTCGAGTGTGATCATCTGCCTGGTCGGCATCGCCGTCGGCATTTTCGTCACCCGGCCCGCCGGCCGTGATTTCGCCCGCCTGGTCGACATGGCGACGGCCGTGGGGCAGACCTTTCCGCCGGTTGCCGTGCTTGCCCTGGCCGTGCCGGCGGTGGGCTATGGTCCGCTGCCGACGCTGATTGCGCTTGCCTGTTACGGTGTGCTGCCGGTGGTCGAAACCACGGCAGCCGGCCTCCGCGCCCTGCCGCCGGCATTGAAGGAAGCTGCCGACGGTGCCGGTTTCGGCCCGACCGGCCGTCTGCTCCGCATCGAGCTGCCGCTTGCCTTCCCGGTGATGCTGGCGGGCATCCGGACGGCGGTGATCATCAATATCGGCACGGCCACCATCGGCTCGACCGTCGGTGCCGTCAGTCTGGGGTCGCCGATCATCGAGGGGCTGTCGGGCTCTAACCCGGCTTATGTGGTTCAGGGAGCAGTCCTGGTCGGGCTGCTCGCCATCACCACCGACCTCTGTTTCGAACGCCTCGCCCGCCTGGGATCAGTCCGGGGCTAGGACCGTATCGATGCGGGCCAGAAGATCTTCGGGCTCGCGGGTCACCACCTCAAGCGCACCGGCATGAACCGTGCCGGTATTGCCGTCCAGCGTGATCTGGCTGCCGGTCCCGAAGATCCGGCCGCCGATCACCACCCGGCCCGCGGCCTCGTCGATCATCAGCTCTCCGCAACCGACCAGACAGACCTTGCCGAGCTGCCGGGCCACCACGGCTGCATGGGATGTGCGGGCGCCGCGCATGGTGAGCAGCCCGCCGGCACGGTCGAGCGCGGCGACATCCCGGGTTTCCGCGTCTCGGCGCACCAGGATGGGGACCTCGCCGCGGGCGCGCGCCGCCGCGACCTGGGCTTCGTCGAGGGCGATGGGCCCGCTCGTCACGCCGGCGGATGCGCTGGCCGCACGGGCGAGCGGCTCGGCCACCCGTCCATCGGCCGTGGCAATCACCCGCTCGGCAAGGCTTGCGCGATCAAGGGATCGGAGACGGTCGCGGGCGGTACGGGCATCGATCAGCCCTTCGTCCAGCAGATCGAGCGCGATGCGTGCGGCGGCAAGCGGCGTGCGCTTTCCGTCGCGGGTCTGAAGCAGGAACAGGCGACCATCCTCGATGGTGAATTCGATGTCCTGCATGTCGCCGAAGGCCTGTTCCAGCCGGGCCGCCGACGCCACCAGTTCCGCCCAGAGATGCGGTGCCGCGGCCGACAAAGCCTCATGCCCCTCGGCCGACCGGCGACCGGCGACGACATCCTCACCCTGGGCATTGAACAGGAAATCGACCCAGAGGCCGGGCACGCCGGTGGTGGGGTCGCGGGTGAAGCCCACACCGGCACCCGAGAGCCCGCCGGCATTGCCGAACACCATCTGCTGCACGGTCACCGCCGTGCCCATGCTGTCGGCGATCGCATGCAACGCCCGCCACGACCGTGCCTTGGGCGCCTGCCACGAGCGGAACACGGCCTGGATCGCCGCCTGAAGCTGATCGGCGGGATCCTGAGGGAAGGCCGTGCCGGCGGCCCGGGCATAGGTGTCCAGATGCCGGCGGGTCAATCTGCGCAGGGCGTCGAAATCCAGCGCCCTCTCCGGCACCGTGCCGCGGATCGCGTCCAGATCGGCATCGAAGGCGGCGGGATCGATACCCGCCACCACCTCGCCGAACCCTGCGACCAGCCGGCGATAGGCATCCCAGACGAGCCGCGGATGGCCGGTCAGCCGAAGCATGCCATCGACGGTCGCGTCTGAGAGCCCGATATTCAGCAGGGTCTCCATCATGCCCGGCATCGAAACCGGCGCACCGGAGCGCACCGACAGCAGCAAAGGCCGGCGGGGATCCCCAAGCCCGCGGCCGGTCGCCTCTTCCAGCCGCTCGAGCGCGGGGCGCCACAGGGATGGCCCGACATCTTGCGCCCGGGCGCACCAGGCCGTGCCGATCACGAAGCCGGGCGGAACCGGCAGGCCGAGTGCCGCCATGCGGGCCAGATTGAAGGCCTTGTTGCCAAGGCTCGCCGCGCTTGCATCTTCGGCCAGGGCAGCGCCCGGCAGGATGACGGGGATGGTGGTGGAAGGTCCGGCCATGCCCTCGTTTTTCACAGTCTGGCGCGTCATGCTCCGGCTCCCATGCGGCTGAAGGCGAGGTCGCGCAGCCCATAGCCGGTGACCAGCAGGGCATCGGTCGCGAGTTCCAAAGCGGCCGCGAAATCGGTGGCGAGATTAAGGGTCGCGGCATCGGTCAGGTGGCGGGCGAGCACGCGGCGGACGTCGCGCAACAGCTGATCGGCGGCGCGTTCGGCACCGACGATCCGCCAGAGGACCGCCACCAGTTCTTCATGATCGTCCGCTGTGCCATCGGGCCCCAGGCTGCGCGCAATGGCCAGGGCGCGGACATGGTCCTGGGCGGCGGTGAAGGTGGTCTCGGCCAGGCGGCGCAGCACCTCGCGGACCTCAGGCGTCCAGCCCCGATCATGACCCTCGGCGATCACCGACAGCAGGAACGCGGCCTCTTCAAGAGGCATCGGCGACGTCGTCGGCCCGTTCGATCAGGCGCAGCATCGGCAGACGATGGGGCTGGCGATCCGCCTGTTCACGCAGCCGCATGACCAGTTCGTCGGCCTGTCGTTCCCAGGTCTTGGCACGGTCGGCAAAAGTGGTTGCGGCCGTTGCATCGTGCTCAAGACCATGGATCAGCCCGTCCCGCACCCCTTCGGCAAGCGCATGGCAGAAGCCGGCATGATCGGCCAGTGCCTCGAACTCGCTGACCTGATGGCGAAGATGGGCCAGCAGCATCACCCGGGCATCATCTGCCACCACCCCGGCCGGCTGATTGCGCAGCAGGGCCTCTTTCGCCCGCACCATCAGCTCGACCAGAAAGGCCATCGCGGCGGTGCGGCCCATGACCTCGTCCAGCCGGTCGCCGATGCGGAAGTATTCGGGCCCCACGGCCTGCATCGCACCATGGAGCAGATCGGGCCCGCCGGCCACCAGCCAGGCCATGTGCCCTGCCTCACGCGTTGCCGCGTCGGTGAGGACGGCAATCGCATCGAGCTTCGACACGAAGGGGGCCAGCCGTTTGCGTGCCCGGTTCCAGTCGATCAGGAACACGATCCGCGCGGCCAGACCTTCCAGCGTGCCGAGCAATGCCGCCTCGTCCGCACAATCGAAGATCGCGGTGCCGACGTGATAGGCCTCGCCGGCATTCAGCCCGCGGGTCCGGCGGCTTTCGCTGTCCGACCACACGGCGCCGATCATCCCCAGCATGGTCTGAAAGAAGGCGAAGCGCTGGCGATGGAGATCCGAATAGGTCAGGCTGATCCGCAGATCCTGAACCTGGATGACCAGAACATGGGCGTCGTTGGTGCCGATGTCGTTCTGGATCAGCAGCCGCTCCCCGTCACGGGTCGCTGCGGTCTCGAGGCCCGGGTGATCGAATTTGAGCGGCCGGGTGCGATTCAGCCCGCGCATGAAGGCGGCGATCCTCGGCCGGTCGGCATCGGCGATGGCCCAGACATGGGCGCCGTCGATCTGCTCGTCGGCCAGTTCCGTCGCCAGCCGGTTCAGACTCTTGTGCAGATCCATCACCAGCGGGTGGAAGCCGTCGGGTACCGTGTCGCGACCGGCGGTCAGCGCCGTCAGCACGGCATCCTCCAGCCGGTTGCCCTCCATCCCGTCGAGCCGGATCACCCAGGCCGCAACCCGCCGGGCCCAGCTGCCTGTCTCGTCATGGCCGCCGTCGGTCAGTGGTCGGGCCATCAGCTTCAGGTCCTGAGCCAGCAGCTGCCGCAGCCGGGGCAGATCCGGCAGGTGCACGCCATCGGCATCGGGGGTCGCGGTTGCCACCGCCTCGCTGGCCCAGGCGCCGTCGACGCCGGCAGCCGCCGCCTCGCGCGTCAGGTCCACCGGTGCAGCGCCGGGCCCGGTCGCCCGATGTCGGGCGGCCTGCAGGACGCTCAGATACAGTTTCAGCCGGTCATTTGCCGCAAGGGCGGTTGTGATCCAGGCCGGCAGCAACAGCTGCACCTGGCCGAGCGCGTCGACGACCCCGGTCTTCTCCATGCCGTTCAGCTCCTGCACGAATGGGCATGTGCAGGATGCTAGCCCGGCCATGTGGCAGCTTCATGGCAGCCAGGCCGCGGCCAGTGGTCGCAGCTTTTCGTGTCTCAGCCGGCCGCCCGGCGTCGCGGGGCGCGGGGCTTTTTCGGAGGACGGGCACGAGATGCCGTCAGCGCCGCCTGCCAGGCTGCCCATGCGTGGTCGCAAAGCGCCTCGTCGTCATCGAAAACCTCGTCCGGCGCCTCGTAATAGGACCCGACGGTGACGGTTCGTCCGGGCCGGTCATAGCGAAACGGCTCCAGCCCCATGGCCTCGTATGCGGGCCGGCTCTGGTCGTCGACCCTGAAATAGAGGGTGCCGCCGATCACGAAGGCGAAGTTCACGCCGTCGATGGACAGCCCTGCCCCGCTGAACATGCGCTTCACGACCACCGGGCCCAGCGGGGCCAGCCGTTCCGCCACCTCCAGCGCCTGTTCGCGGGCGTCACCACTGCTGCTCATGACCGGTCTCCTGCGCGTTGGCTGTCTCGCAAAGGTCTAAGCTCTGTTTTGTTGGCTGGCTGGGTGAAGGATTATAGCCAGGAATGTTCTTATTTTACCCCCGTCTTTCTGGCTTATAACATCGTATGATTCATATTTTTTCAAAGGCCGATAATTGTTGCCACATGCGGCCGCTTCCGGAAGAAGATGACTTCGCCGGGAATCTACCGCAGGGTATGCAGAAGACCTTCGGGTCGGATGACCTCTCGTCCCCCTCCTCAGAAGAACAAGATCAAGGCGTCCGGGCTCCCCATGACCACCACCTCCCCCGCATCCCCGGTCTTCCACGGCTGGTTCGTGGTTGCCGCAGCCTTTGCCGTAATGTTCATCGGCTTCGGAGCGGCTTACAGTTTCAGCGCCTTCGTCGACCCGCTGCAGGGCACGTTCGGCGCCTCCCGCGGAGAAGTCTCGCTGATCTTCTCCCTGGCCGGTTTTCTGTATTTCGCGCTCGGTCTCATCACCGGTCCGATTGCGGATCGCTGGGGGGCACGACCGATCACCCTGGCCGGCATGGTCTTCGTCGGGTTGGGCATGATTCTGGCGGCACAGGCGACCAGCATGAACCAGGTCTATATCGCTTATGGCCTGGGTGTCGGTCTGGGCGTCGGCTGTTCCTATGTTCCGGCGATCGCCTGCGTCCAGCGCTGGTTCACCCGCAAACGCGCCTTCGCCTCGGGCCTCGCCGTGGCTGGCATCGGCGTCGGTACCCTGGTGGTTCCGCCGGCAGCGTCTCTGGCGATCGAGGCCCTGGGCTGGCGAACCGCCTGGGTGGTGATGGGCGTCGCGGCGATTGTCCTCGGCGCCGGCATGGCCCTGCTCCTGGAGGCGGATCCACGCCATCGCGGGCTTGCGCCGGATGGCGGCACAGCTGCCGCGGTTCAGGGAACCGGTCCGGCGCCGGGCATGTCGGTCGCCGAAGCCCTGCGCTCACGCGCCTTCTTTCAGCTCTATCTGTCGGGCACCATCTCGGCCTTCGGCGTTTTCGTGCCCTTCGTCCATCTCGTCCCCTACGCCACGGATCGCGGCACGGCGCCCGCAACTGCCGCACTGCTTCTGGGCGTGATCGGTATCGGCAGCACTGCCGGCCGCTTCATGCTCGGCGGGATCGCCGACCGCCTGGGCCGGCGGACGACTCTGGTCTGCATGTATATCGGCATGGGCGCATCGCTGATCATCTGGGCCGGGTTCTCCAGCCTCTGGGCGCTCGGCCTTTTCGCCTTCCTCTATGGCGTGTTCTATGGCGGCTGGGTGGCCGTGCTTCCATCGGTGGTGATGGATGCCTTCGGCAGCCGCAATGTCAGCGGCATCATCGGCATTCTGTATACCTGCGTGGCGGTGGGCACGCTGGTTGGCCCCACGGCCGCCGGCTATATCTACGACGCCTCGGGCAGCTATCTGCTGCCGATTCTGGTGGCGATGGCGGGGAACTTCACGGCCGCCGGGGTGATGGCGCTGGGCATGCGGCGCGGGCAGTGAGCGCAGCGTGGCGGTCCTGCGTCTTCCACGCGACATCGGCCGCCCCCCTCTGGCATCCCGGAAGATGCGGTCCGATGTCCTGATGCCAATGGCCACAGTCGGAGGATCCACCGCCATGGATACCAGCAGCAGCCACGACCAGATCGCCAAGAAGCTTCAGGATATGGGCGCGATGCTCGAAATGCAGGCCCGCAAACTGCATGACGATGGAAATGAGGGTGGAGCGCTGTCGCGCGATCAGCAGGAGCTGCACGATGCCTATCGGGCCCTCAAGACCCGGCTTGAAGACGGCATTCGTGATCTCGCCGCCTTCGATCGCGAAGTCGACCGGCTGGAAGAGCGGGTGACCGCCTGGATGGGGCAGGTCGAAACCAGGCCGGCGAGCCGCCCCTCCCGATCCTGACCCCTTCCGGTGCTGGCCCGTCCCGATCCTAGCCGGCGCCGTTGCGTCCGACAGCCATGCCGCCCGTCGCAAGTTCGATGATCTCGTCGGTGATCTCGTCCTGATGGATCCGGCGGGCGAGATTGGTCAGATCCTCGCGCCGCCGTTCGATCCCCGTCTTGGCCGCGATCATCGCGGTCATGCGGGCGGTGTTCTCGGCCGCATAGGCGAGCAGCAACACCTCGCAGAGTTCGGCGAAAACGTATTCCGCGGCCAGCCCGTCCAGCAGCTCGGCAGGCGGCAGCGTGATGAGCGGCGCCGCTCGCCGGCCAGAAACCGGGAAACGCGAGAAGTCGAACGGCACCAGCTGGCGATGGATGATTTCGACGGTGTTGCCCTCCCCGCCGGCCGAGGGCGTCCCGTGCACCACCGCCAGCTGCCGCACCCGCCCGGTATCGAGCCGGTCATAGAGCGCGCCGGCAACATGATCGGCAAGGGCCGGCACGTCATCCACATGGGCCGACATGGGCACTGACCAGGCCACATCCAGCCCGCGCACGCCCGCCAGCATCAACCCGCGGTCGCCCACGATCAGCAGATCCACCGGAGCCGACCCGGCCACTTCCATCGCCCGGTCGAGCAGCCGGTCGGGCAGACCGCCGACAAAGCCCTGATCGGGTGTGACGACCAGAAGGGCGGTGCGCATCGGCACCACCCGCCGTGGCACCCCGCCCCGATCATCACCCGCCTGCATCGCCAGGGCGTCGCCGATCGCACGTCCGACGATGTCGGCATGGGCCCGAACCGCCTGTATCCGTTCCCGTGCTTCCCGCGCCCGGACTGACGCGATGCCGCGCATGGCGGTCACGATCGCCTCCAGCTGACGAACCGTGCCGATCCGCGCTTCGACGTCGTGGAGGCGGCCGCTCATCCGTTTATCCCCGTGGCAGCGGGTGCCGGCAGATGACCCGTCAGTTCCTTCAGGGCGGCGACCAGCTCAGCCCGCGCGGCATCATCCAGCTTGCCGCCAGCCGCCACGATCCGGGCAGCACCGGGTGCATACGCGTCCAGATGTGCCGCCAGCCGCGGCCGGACGGTCTCCACCTGATCCTTCGACAGACCGTCGAAGACGCCTTCCGACAGCCCCACCAGCACGGCGATCTCGTCGATCGGGCGGAGTGCCGCATAGCGCGGCTGCCGCAGCCAGGCGCGGATCGCCTCGCCGCGGCGAATGCGGTCGCGCACGCGGGTGTCGGTCATGCGGCCGAAGCGGGTGAACATCTCCAGCTCCAGGAACTGGGCATAGTCCAGCCGCAGCCGGCCCACCGCCCCGCGAAGGGCGGCAGTCTGGGTCTTGCCGCCCACCCGGCTGACCGACAGGCCGACATCCACCGCCGGCCGCTGATCGGCCGCAAATAACCCGCGGTCCAGAACGATCTGGCCGTCGGTGATCGAGATCAGATTGGTGGGGATATAGGCCGAAAGATTGCCGGCATCGGTCTCAGCGATCGGCAGCGCGGTCAGCGAGCCGCCGCCCAGTTCCGGCGACAGCTTGGCCGCCCGTTCCAGCAGACGGGAATGCAGATAGAAGACGTCACCCGGATAGGCCTCACGGCCCGGCGGTTCATGTGTGAGCAGAGCGAGTTCGCGGTGGGTTGCGGCATGGCGGGTCAGATCGTCGATCACGATCAGCGCATGACCGCCGGCATCACGCACCGCCTCGGCGATGGTCATGCCGGCGAAGGGTGCCATCCATTGCAGCCCGGCCGGCGCGCCTGCGCCGGCGACCACGAACACCGTACGTTCCGGCGCCCCGAAACGCTTCACCGCATCGATCACCCGGCGCACGGCCGACGCACGCTGGCCGACCGCGACATAGACGCAGATCATGTCGCTATGGGCCTGGTTGATGATCGTGTCGACCGCCACCGCCGTCTTGCCGGTGGCACGGTCGCCCACGATCAGCTCCCTCTGGCCGCGCCCCAGAGCGAACAGGGCATCCACCACCAGCAGGCCGGTCTCCACCGGCTCGGTGACCAGATCGCGATCCATGATCGCCGGTGCAGGGCGTTCGACCGGCAGGGTTTCCGTCGCCTTCACCGCCCCGCCCCCGTCCAGCGGCCGGCCCAGCGGATCGACGACCCGGCCCAGCAGGCCCGGGCCCACCGGCACCGTCACCACCTGGCCGGTGCCGCGCACAGGGCTGCCGGCTGCGATGCCGGCGCCGTCATCCATCATCACCGCGCCGATCCGTCCGGTGTCGAGGGTGAGCGCGAAGGCGCGGCGGCCCTCGCCCATATCCAGCAGCTCCATCAGCCGGATATCGGGCAGGCCCGAGACCAGGGCGATGCCGTCACCCATACGCTCCACCCGGCCGACCGCTTCGGCGGCAGCCCCCAGCCGGGCACGATCGAGCCGGGCCTCGCCATCGGCCAGCCAGACGCCGGCCTCGGCCCTGGCTGCCTCCTCGATCGGATCACTGGCGGTCATCGCGCGCGAACTCCCGGGCAATCTGCGCCAGATCGGCGCGGAAACTGTTGGTGACCACGGCATGATCGGCTGCGGCCTCGAAGCCCGCGATCAGGGCGGGCTCGACCCTGATCTCCAGCGGCGGGACTGACCCGAGCACCCGGCCGATGGCTGCTTCGAGCGTTGCACGGGTGGCCGCGCTCACCTCGGTGGCGGCAAGCAGGACCAGCGTTTCACCGCCATCGGTGAAGCGTCGTTTGACCGCATCGGGCAGGCCGTCCAGGGCTTGAGCGAACCCGTCGATGAAGCCGTCGAGGCGCGCTCCGACCGGCAGGCGATCCAGCAGGCGCGCAGCGATCCTTGCTGCGAGGGTCCTGGCTGCAGCCTCGACTTCAGTGGTGCGCGCCGCCGCCGCGCGATCGGCCGCTTCCGTAGCCCGCGCCGTGATCCGCGCCGCTTCGGCCTGTGCCGCATCGATCACGGCGGCCGCCGCCCGATCTGCAGCCGCAACCGCCGCGGCCTCGGCAGCGGCATGGCCGGCCTTCAGGGCCGCATGTTCAGAGGCAGCGGTCGCCCGTTCGGCAAGGGCTGCCTGCCGCGCGGCCTCGGCTTCGCCGAGGATCGCCCGCGCCGCCTGCTGGCGCCGGTCAATCATCGCCGTCACCGGCTTGAACAGAAAGCGGCCGAGCAGCCAGATCAGAACCAGGACGTTGACCGCCTGGATGCCCAGCGTCCACCAGTCGATATGCATGGCGAGGGGCCGATCAGCCGACGAAAGGATTGGCGAACAGCACCAGCAGCGCGATCACCAGACAGTAGATCGCCATGGTCTCGATCATGGCGAGGCCGACGAACAGGGTGCGCGACAGGGTGGGCGCCGCCTCGGGCTGGCGGGCGATGGCATCCATCGCGGCGGCCACTGCCCGGCCTTCGCCGAGCGCGGGGCCGATGGCGCCGAAAGACACCGCCATCGCGGCGGCGAGGATGCTGACGATCTCGATCCAGTTGGTCATGACTCAGTCCCGGAGGAGGTAGGGGAGGAGGAAGCAGTGGACGTATGGTCGGGCGCGGACGGTGAGCCGCCCTCGCCTTCCAGCCCGGAGGCGATGAACACCATGGCGAGCACGGCGAAGATGTAGGCCTGCACCGCCCCGGTCAGCAGGTCGAGGGCCATCAGCGGGATGGGCACCAGAAGCCCCGCCAGCGACAGCACGATGCCGATCACGAACACGCCGCTCATCACATTGCCGAACAGGCGGATGACCAGAGAGAAGGTCCGGGTGATCTGCTCGACGAGGTTGAGCGGCACCATCACCAGGCTGGGCTCGGCAAAGGTCTTCAGATAGCCGCCGAGCCCCTGCGCCTGGATGCCGAAGATGATCACCGAGACGGCGACGATGGCGGCCAGTGCTGCGTCGGTTTCGATATGGGCGGTCGGCGGCTCGATACCCGGCACCAGCGAGGACCAGTTGGCGGTCAGGATGAACACCAGCAGCGTACCGATCAGAGCGCGAAACCGCGCAGGCTCCACCCGCATGGTCTCGCGGATCTGACTGTCGATGGCCTCGACCACCAGTTCCAGCACGGCCTGCATCCGGCCCGGCATCAGCTCCAACCGCCGGGTCAGCATCCAGGAACCGCCGGCAAGCAGGATCATGATGCCCCAGGTCACCAGCACCGGCGTGGCGATCGGCACCGGCCCCAGATGAAAGGCGATCGGGGTTTCGAGCGGTGATCCGATCACGACGACCGCCCCCCATCGGGCAGCATGGCGGCGGATCGACGGCGCACCCGGCCGACCACCACCCGCCGCGCGATCAGGACACCCAGGGCCGCCGCCAGCAGCGGCCCCGCCCCCTGGCGGGCCGCCAGCACCAGAACCGGCACCAGAACGGCGAAGCGCGCCACCTGCATCGCTATGGCAAGACCGATGCGGCCGCCGGCGAAGAGATCGGTGTTCCGTCGCAGCACCAGAAAAAACCCGGCCCCGGCAGCAAGCCCCGCGACAAATGCCAGCGCCAGCGCCGTCGGATCCACCGTGAGGGTCGAGAGGGCGTTCATGGGCGATGCATCCATTTCCAGGCCGACCAGAAGCCGAGTGCCACGCCCGCCATCAGCAGGGCGGCAGCGAAGGTGATGCCGGTGCCGGCCAGCCGGTCGAACCAGCGGCCGAGGAACAGGCCGAGCAGCATCGGCGTCACGATCATCCAGCCGAGCACGCCGATCTGCCCCAGCCGGTGGCCGATCCCGGGCTCATGATCCTTGCGTTTCGCCGCCTCGCGGGCGGCCTGGCGATCGGCGGCCTGCTCCATCCGCCGGTCCTGACGGCGGTCGCGCGGCGGGGTCATGGCGTCGCCTCCCCGGTCATGGTGTCGCCTCTTCGGGCCGGTCGCGCAGATAGCGCACCATCTGCCGCACGGCGCGGGTCTGCATGCCGACCTCTGCCGTGCGGGCCTTGCGGTCGGCATCGTCGCGTGCCTCGCGGGCCGCGGCGATGTCGGCCTTGAGCCGTTCCGGATCGGTACCGGTCACCACGCTGCGTGCGGCCAGCGAAATATCGCACCCGCCCTCGACCCTCAGCACACCGCCCGATACCACACCATATTCCGCACGCCCGTCGGCCCGCCTCCAGCCGATCACCGAGGCGTCGAGGACGGTCAGGAAATCGGCATGGCCGGGCAGGATGCCGAAGCCGCCGCTGGCATCCTCGGCTCGCACCGACACCACGTCGTCCAGGTCGCGGACGACGGTTGCGGGTGTGGCGATCACCAGATGCAGGCGCCGCCCGCTCATGCTGCCGCATCCCCGCGCCGCTCGTCCCGGTGCCGGGCCTCCATACGCTGGCGCCCTTCCTCCAGATCGCCGATCATGTAGAGCGCATCTTCCGGCCAGTCGTCGCACTTGCCGTCGAGGATCGCGCGGCAACCGGCGATGGTATCGGCCAGCCTGACCGACCGTCCCGGTGTGCCGGTGAAGGCTTCGGTCACCTTGAAGGGCTGGGTAAGGAAACGTTGCAGGCGCCGGGCCCGCTCGGCCAGGCGGCGGTCTTCGGCCCCCAGCTCTTCCAGGCCCAGCAGCGAGATCACGTCCTGAAGTTCACGGTAATGCTCGATGGTCCGGCGCACCTCTTCGGCCGTGCGGGCATGGGTTTCGCCCACGATCAGCGGGTCGAGCAAGGTGGAAGACGAGGCGATCGGATCGATTGCCGGATACATGCCCTCGGCCGCCATCGATCGCGACAGCACGACCAGACTGTCCATATGCCCCGCAATCGCGGTCACCGCCGGGTCGGTGAAGTCGTCGGCCGGAACATAGACCGCTTCGATCGCCGTCACCGCGGCCCCGCCGACCGAGGCAATACGCTCCTGAAGGGCCGCGACTTCGCTCGCCAGGGTCGGCTGATAGCCGACACGCGAGGGCAACCGGCCCAGCAGGCCCGAGACTTCCATGCCGGCCTGGACGAAGCGGAAGACATTGTCCATCAGCAGCAGCACGTTGCGGCCCCGCTGATCGCGGAAATGCTCGGCCACGGCAAGCGCCGTCATCGGCACCCGCCAGCGGGCGCCGGGCGGTTCGTTCATCTGACCGAAGACCAGGACAGTCCGCTCCAGCACGCCTGAATTCCGCATGTCGAGCAGCAGCTCGTGGCCTTCTCGCGACCGCTCGCCGATGCCGGCGAAGACCGAGATGCCCTGATAACCCGACACCATGGCCTGGATCAGCTCCATGACCAGCACGGTCTTGCCGACACCGGCGCCGCCGAACATCGCGGCCTTGCCGCCATGGGCGAGCGGGGTCAGCAGATCGATGACCTTGATGCCGGTCTCGAAGACATCGGTGGCGGCGGTCTGATCGGCCAGGGCCGGTGCGGCCTGCAGGATCGGCGCGCGGGGCACGTCGTCGGGCAGGGCCGCCCCCTTGTCGCCGATCCGCCCGGTCGCGTCGAGCAGCCGGCCGAGCACGGCATCCCCCACCGGCACCATCACCGGCGCCCCGGTCGCAATCGCCTCGGCCCCCCGGCGCAGCCCGCCGGTCGGCATCAGGGCGATGGCGCGCACATGCTCGCGGTCCAGATGGGACTGAACCTCGGCCACGATCTCGGGCGCGTCGCCGTCGTGGACGTGAAGCACATGGCCGATGGCGGGCAGATCGCCCGCGGGAAAACGGATATCGAGCACCGCGCCACGCACGGCGGTGATCACGCCCGGACCGCTCATGGAGTCGGAACCTCCTGCTGAGCCTGCGGCCCTTCACGGGCCCTTCATTGCTGCTACGCACAATCTCCACCCCGATGCTCCCTCCGACCTTGATCAGGATCAAGCAATTCAGGATTCGGCCGGGGTTCATGCACCGATCCTCATTTGGTTCACTAAATGAACCACGATTTGCGTATTGACACCAACGGGCAGGCCGCGCAGGATCCATTCAAGTCAAGATGATCACCGGCGCATGAAGTCCGGTGGCGCGACGGGAGGACGACAAGTCATGGGCTACACGCTCGCGGAGAAGGTTCTCGCGCGGACCTCAGGTCGCGATCACGTTCGGGCCGGAGATGAAATCGAGGCCCGCCCCGATTTCGTCATCGCGTATGATTTTCCCGGCTATACCGATGTGATCTTCCGTCAGATGCAGGACGATTTCGGTATAGAGCGTGTCGATGATGCATCCCGCTTCGCCATCTTCATCGACCACATGGTTCCGACGGCCACGCCGAAGGAAGAAGAGCTTCACCAGATGACCCGGGCCTGGTGCGCCGAACAGGGCGCAGCCCTTTACGAGCGCCATGGCATCGGTCATCAGGTCTCGGCCGAGGTCGGCTATGCGGTGCCCGGCGGCTTCGCGGTCCATTTCGACGGTCATGTCAGCCAGCTCGGCGCCTTCGGTTCGCTGGCGATCGGGCTGCGCCGTAACCTTCTTGAGGCCTTCGTCCGCCCCGCCATCTCGATCAGGGTGCCGGAGACGGTGCGGATCGATCTGACCGGTTCTCTCCGGCCCGGGGTGATGGCGCGGGACGTCTTCCACCATCTGGTCCGGGCGCTCGGCCCCAAATTCGCCGCCTTCAAGGTGCTGGAGCTGGGCGGGCCGGCGGTTGCGGAGATGAGCATCGAAAGCCGGCAGACGATCTGCGGCCTTGCGATGTTCACCGGCGCCACCACCGCAGTCATGATGCCCGACGACAAAACCGCGGACTGGCTGGGAGACCGGCCGAAGCTCGCGCTCGACCCGGTATTCAGCGACGACGATGCCGTCTATGCCGCCCGCCACACCGTCGACCTGTCGGCGCTGGAGCCGGTGGTCGTCCTGCCGCCCACGCCCTCCAATACCCGCGATCTCTCGGAGGTGATCGGCACCGAGGTCCAGGCCGGCTATCTCGGCAGCTGCGCCAGCGGCCGGATCGAGGATCTGCGCGCCGCCGCCCAGGTGCTGAAAGGCCGTCAGATCGCCCCCGGCTTCGCGCTTCATGTCGTGCCGACCAGCCGGGCGCTGATGGCCCAGGCCGCGGCCGAGGGCCTGATCACCACGCTGGTCGAGGCGGGTGCCTTCGTCAGCAGCCCGTCCTGCGACTATTGCTTCGGCCGGATCGCGACCATGGCCGAGGGCCAGCGGGCGGTCTCTACCGGCACACTCAACGTGCCCGGCCGCATGGGACATCCGAAGTCCGAGATCTTCCTGTGCAATGCCGCAGCCGTGGCCGCCGCCGCCATCGAAGGCCGGATCACGGATCCCCGCCGCTATCTCTGAAGGCGGCCCCGCCGCCGGGGGCACCCATCTCCGGCCCCGCCTTTCCGGCCCTTCTCCGCCATCTTTCCCATCCAGGAGTGCAGCCCATGTCGCTGCCCGATCTCCGCGGTCGCGCCGTCTGGGTGTTCCGCGAGGACGACTACGACATCGACCGCATCATCGGTGTCGAGAACATCAAGATCACCGATATCGACGCGCTGGCCGCGCTGGTGATGAAGGATGACGAGCCCGGTTTTCCGCAGAAGGTCCGGCCCGGCGACCTGCTGGTCGGCGCCGACAATTTCGGCTACGGCCATCCGCATTATCCGGCCATGCGCGCCATGCGCCATCTGGGTGTCGCGGGCGTGATCGCCGACGGCTTCTCGCCGGGCTTCTGGCGGGGTGAAATCAGCATGGGCTTCCCGCTGATCCCCTGTCCGGGCGTCGCGGCCGCCACCGACCGCTTCGACAGCCTGGAGGTCGACTGGCAGGCAGGCTGCGTCCGCAACCTGACCAGGGGCTGGGAAAAGCCGTTCGAACCGCTGTCGGTCGCCGACCGGGCGATGCTCGAAGCAGGCGGACTGGTGCCCTATCTCAAGCGCGCGGTCGATGCCGATCGCGCCCGCGCCGGAGGCTGATCCCATGCTTGCGCAAATGGCGGTCAGCGGCATCGCGCTCGGTGCCATCTACGGTCTCGTCGCGCTCGGCATCGTGCTGGTCTATCGGGCGACAGGGGTGATCAATTTCGCCCATGGCGAAGGCGTCATGATCTCGGCCTTCATCGCCTGGACCCTGCTCGAAGCCGGGGTCCCCTACTGGCTGGCGGCCATCCTGACCATCGCCGCCGCCGCCCTGATCGGCCTTGCGATCGAAGTGGTGCTGATCGGCCGCTTCATCGGCAAGCCGCTGCTCGCCAATGCGATCGCCACCCTCGGCCTCTACCTGATCCTGGGCGACGTCGCGGTCTGGATCTGGGGCAAAGATCCCCACGATATGGCCGGGCCGTTCTCGCAGGCGCCGATCCTGATCGGCGGCGTGGCGGTCAGTCTTGCCGATCTCGGCATCATCGCGACCTGTCTGGTGCTGTCAGCGGCGCTCTTCGCCTTCTTCCGCTATGCCCGGACCGGTATCGCCATGCAGGCGGCCATGAGCAACGAAACCGCGGCCCGGCTGCAGGGCGTGCCAGTGGCCCGCATGCACGGCCTCGCCTGGATGCTCTCCTATATGGTGGGTGCTGTGGCCGGCCTGCTGATCGCACCGCTGACCTTCCTGCATTTCACCATGATGCAGCAGGCCCTGCATTTCGCCTTTGCCGCCGCGGTTCTGGGCGGGTTGACCTCGATGCCGGGTGCGCTCGTCGGCGGCGCCATCGTCGGGCTGACGGCGAACCTCACCGGCGCCTATGTGGACTCGGCGTTCAAGGAATTCATGCCCTTCCTGGTCATGCTCGCGATCCTGATCGTCAAGCCCTCCGGCCTGCTCGGCCGTCACGCGACCAAGAAGATCTGAGGCGGAGGGAGACCTATGACCATGAGCCTCGATCTGCCCGCCGCGCGCGGCCGCCCCGGCCGTCTTGCCCTCGCCGGGCTCGGCATCGCCGTTCTGCTGGCCCTGCCCTTCATCCTCGGCGGCTATTTCCTGTTCATCGCCAGCCTGGTGCTGGTCTATGTGCTGGCCGCCTTCGGCACCAATCTGCTGACCGGCTACACCAATCTCATCTCGCTGGCAGGGGCCGTGTTCTTCGGCATCGGCGCCTATGGCGCCGCCATCCTGACCGGGGAATACGGTGTCACTCTGCTGGTCGCGGCGCTTGCCGCAGGCCTTGTCGCCATGGTCGTCGGCCTGCTGCTCGCCATCCCGCTGCTGCGCCTGGAAGAGGTCTTCCTCGCCATGGCGACGCTCGGCTTCGTGATGATCTTCGCCGAGATCGCCAAATCGGGTGGCGAGTTGACCGGCGGCGAGAACGGCATGGGCGTCGCCGCGCCGGATCTCTTCGGCCTGGAACTCGGCGGCGCCGGCACCTACTGGATGCTGCTTGCGGTGGTCGCGGTGCTGATGTGGATGGGGGCCAATTTCGGGGCCAGCCGCTGGGGGCGTGCGCTCAAGGCGGTGAAGGGCAGCGAATCCGCCGCCCGGATCATGGGGCTCGACACCGCCCGCCTCAAAATCGTCGCCTTCGCGCTGTCCTCTTTCTATTGCGGCGTCGCCGGTGCGCTCTACGGCCCGCTGATCCGCTTCATCGACCCGTCCACCTTCGATCTGATGGTCTCGATCAGCTTCGTGTCCATGGTGATCGTGGGTGGTCTGGGCTCTATCCGCGGCTCGATCCTGGGCGCCGCCTTCGTGATCGCGGTGCCGCAATGCCTTACCTATCTGGGGCTCGATCAGGTCCAGCGGTCGGTCTATGGCCTCGCCATGATCCTGTCGCTGATGTTCCTGCCGGGCGGCCTTTCGGGCCTCGGCCACACGCTGTTCCGGAGGCATCGCCCGTGACCGCTGCACCCGAACTGCTGACAATCCGCGACCTCGCCATCTCTTTCGGCGGCCTGAAGGCGGTGGACGGCATCGACGTCACCGTCGAGCAGGGGGAAGTCCATGCCCTGATCGGCCCCAACGGCGCCGGCAAGACCACCGTGCTCAACTGTGTCAGCCGGTTCTACGACGCCGCGCGCGGCAGCATCCGCTTCGGCGGCCAGGAACTTCTGGGCCTCAAGCCCCACCGGGTCGCCCGGCTGGGCATTGCGCGCACCTTTCAGAACCTCGAGCTGTTCCCGGAACTGAGCGTGCTCGACAACGTGCTGATCGGCCGCGACCGGGCGATGTCGGCGGGCATTCTGCCGGCCATGCTGCGCCTGCCGTCGGAACGACGCGAAGCACGCCGCGAACGCGACCATGCCCTTGGTCTGATCGACGAGGTGGGTCTTGGCGGCGATGCCGACGCCATCGTCGCGGATCTCCCCTATGGCCGTCAGAAGCTTGCCGAACTCGCCCGCGCCCTGGCACTGGATCCCAGACTGCTGCTGCTGGACGAACCGGCCGCCGGCATGAACCAGACCGAAGCGCGCACCCTCGGCGACCTGCTGCTGCGGCTGCGCGACCGCCACGGCCTGACCATCCTGCTGATCGAACACAACATGTCGCTGGTGATGCGGGTGTCGGACCGGATCACGGTCATGGAGCAGGGCCGCTTCCTTGCCGCCGGCACCCCGCCCGAGATCGAGCGCCACGAAGCCGTGATTGCCGCCTATCTGGGCAATCGCGATGCGGATGCCATCCCCCGGCGCGACCGGCGCCGCCTGGGCCCGACGAAGGAGATGGCCCATGCCTGATACGCCCATTCTGGAGGTCTCGGGCCTCGTCGCCGCCTATGGGGCGATCCGTGCCCTGCACGGGATCGATCTGTCGCTCATGCCGGGCGAGGTTGTGGCCGTGCTGGGGGCCAACGGCGCCGGCAAGACCACCCTGCTGCGCTGCCTGTCGGGGCTGCTGAAGCCGGTCGACGGCCGGATCGTCTTCGACGGCGACGACATCGCGGGCAAGCCGGCCGAAGGACTGGTCGCCCGCGGCATCTCGCATGTTCCCCAGGGCCGGATGGTGTTCCCGGGATTAAGCGTGCGCGAGAACCTGATCGTCGGCGGCTGGACCCGCGACCGTGCCGCCACGGCCCAGGGCATCGATCGCGCCTGCACCTATTTCCCCCGGCTTGCCGAGCGCATGGACCAGCAGGCCGGCACGCTGTCGGGTGGCGAGCAACAGATGCTCGCCGTCGCCCGAGGGCTGATGTCGCAGCCCCGCCTGCTGATGCTCGATGAACCCTCGATGGGTGTCGCGCCGGTGATCAAGGCCGTGATCTTCGATGCGCTGGCCGACATCGCCCGCGACGAGGGCGTCACCATGCTGATCGTCGAACAGGATGCCGAACTGGCGCTCGACCTCGCCGACCGGGGCTATGTGCTGGAAACCGGCAGTCTGGCGGTCCAGGGCCCGGCCGAAGCGCTGCTCGCCGATGATGCCCTGCGCCGTGCCTATCTGGGCGGCTGATCCGCCCCCTTGAAGACTTCGCATCCGCACCGCCGGCGGATCCGCCCGCATCAAGAGATCCCCGGCACCACAGGGAGGAGAGACCGGATGACCCTGCGCTTCGACCGGCTGCGCCGCCGTCTGCTGACGGCTGCCGCCGCCATCGCCCTTGCATCCGCCCTGCCGGCGGGGCTGTCGCACCCGGCTTTCGCCGCAGATCCCGGCGTTTCCGACGACGCCGTCAAGGTCGGCAGCACCCTCGCCCTCTCGGGCACGCTCGCCTATATGGGCAAGGCCGTGCAGGAGGGTATGGAAACCTATTTCGGCATGCTGAACGATCAGGGCGGCGTCAACGGCCGCAGGATCGAACTCGTCTCCTATGACGATGAATTCAAGCCGCCAAAGGCCGTCGCCAACGCCAGGCTGCTGGTGGAGCGCGACGACGTGCTCGCCCTGGTCGGCCCGGTGGGGACCGCCACGGTGCTTGCGGCCTATGAATATCTGGAGCCCAAGGGCGTGCCGATCGTGGGCGCGCTCAGCATCTCGGATGCCGTGACCAATCCGCCGCGGAAGCTGCTTTTCGCCCTGCCCTCGCCGCAGTCGACCGAGGCCCCGGCCTATGTCGACTATGCCGTGAACGAGCTTGGCGCCAAAAAGGTCGCGATGCTGGTTCAGAACGACGCCTGGGGTAAACCCGCGCAGGACTATACCGAAAAGCAGCTCGCCACCCACGGCATGAAGCTGGTCGAGGTCCAGAATTTCGAGCGCCTGGCCACCGACCTGACCAGCCAGGTGGCGCGGCTGAAGGCGGCCGAGCCGGATGTGGTCATCCTCTATGCCCTGGGCCAGCAGGCGGCGATCTTCTTCAAGAATGCCGAAAAGCTGGGCTGGAACCCGACCGTGTTCGGCGCAGGCGGGCTGAATGACCCGAAATTCGTCGAGCTGTTGGGCGGCGGTGCCGGCAAGACCCTTTATGTCGCCTCCTATTACGACCCGGTCGATGGCGAGAACCCGGCGATCAAGGCCTTTGTCGCGGAATACGGCAAGCGCTTCCCGAAATCGACCCCGTCCAGCCTGGCGCTGATGGGCTATTCGGCGGCGGCGACTTTCGCCGAAGCCCTGAAGCAGGCGGGCGACGACCCCACCCGCGAGAAGCTGGTCAGCGCGCTCGAAGGCATGAAGGGCTTCGATCAGAAGATCGGCCCCGCAATCACCTTCGCGCCGCTCTCGGACGATCCCTATTCGCGCCGCGGCCAGACCGGCGTGGTGCTCATGCAGCTCAAGGATGGCGGCTTCCGCTCGCTCGGCGCCGTGATCGACCCGGTTCGCGGCGGCAGGTAACCGCGCCTGAGGCCGGCCGGGTGACACCCCCGGCCGGCCGCGCCGCACGACAGATGCGCTCCTTTCCACGAAAGAGAATCCGACCGATGTCCCATGCCCGCATGCTCCGCGACCGGATCGAGGCCGGCCAGACCGTCTGGATGGCCGGTGCCTATGACGTGTTGTCGGCCCGGCTGGTCGCCGACGCCGGCTTCGACGCCGTCTTCACCACCGGCTTCGGCGTCTCGGCCAGCCTGCTGGGAGAGCCGGATGTCGAGCTTTACACCATGACCGAGAATGTGGGTGTGGTCCGCGCCATCGGCGACGTGATCGACATGCCGCTGGTTGCCGATGCCGATACCGGCTATGGCAATGTGGTCAACATCGTGCGCACCGTGCGCGCCTTCGAGAAGGCCGGTGCCGCCGCGATGATCTTCGAGGACCAGGTCGTGCCCAAGCGCTGCCCGGTGGTCGCCGGTGCGCTCGAGATCCTGCCCATCGACGAGGCCACGGCCAAGATCCGGGCGGCC
>MDTG01093651.1_pt1 | contig 28742 bp, 22 predicted proteins | sample 811421 | NCBI WGS metagenome assembly MDTG01 (sample SAMN05326645, study PRJNA326480) | marine metagenome | isolation source: seawater | place: Pacific Ocean: South East | collected 2011
TCCAAATAAGCGAGTCCAAACAAGGCGGAGGCCCCGCAAAGGCCCGTCCCGTAGGGGTTTCGCCGGGAAAGCCGCATCTCGCGCGTTGCGAGCCTCGGCCGTAGCTATGGCTACTGTCACTCGGGTCGCATCACACGATCTGCGGCTTTTCCGACTGAAACGCGCTCCGCGCAGAGTTGTTCAGAGGTTCCCTAGATCAAGGGCATCCCGAATCATCGATTTCCTGCGTCGCTAGGAGCCTGTCGGACTTGACCGATCGTTACGAGGGAAAGCCGGTTGGAGTCAGATTCTTCGATCTTTTGAGGCGAATAGTGAGCCTATTTAACGATAACGAGCGGAGAATCTGGCCCAGTCCGGCTTTTCCGCAGTAGATCAGCGTTAAGTCCGACAGGCTCCTGGACGGCGCCAGGGGCGATGGATAGAGGCCGTTGCGGTAAAATCCACACCGTCAAGAAGCCAACCCGGGCGTCGGCCCGGGCCGCTTCCTGTTTCGAGGGTATCTTGAGCTTTCAATCCACGACCTGCGCCGGACGCATTGCCCTGGTACCCCTGATACTGGCAGTCGCCCTCGGGCCGGGAGCGGCCCATTCCCAGACCGATGACCAGGCCGCCGACGAGGACCTGCCGGCGCTCGAGACGATCATCGTCACGGCCCAGCGCAGAGACGAGGACCTCCAGGACGTCCCCATCGCGGTGACCGCGCTGGACGAGACGTTTCTGGTCCGTCACGACGTGCAGTCCATCGAGGACTTGAGCGGTTTCGTCCCGAACCTGTATGCCACCAACAGCGTGAACTACGGCGCGGCGCCGATGTCGATCCGGGGCATCGGTGGCGCCAACGGTGGCGGCAACTTTTTCAACGACGAACCGGTTGCCGTCTACCTGGACGAAATGTATATCGGGCGCCTGAGCTTCTCGACCAGCGACCTGGTCGACATCGAATCGATCCAGGTCCTGCGCGGGCCCCAAGGCAGCCTGTTCGGCCGCAACGCCACGGCAGGCGCGCTGCTGGTGCAACCCGCGCGCCCCACCGCCGAGCCGGAAGGCTACCTTCGACTGCGCTTTGCCGGGCACGGCGAACGACGGGTGCTCGGTGCCCTTTCGGGCCCGCTGACCGAAAACCTGCTGGCTCGTCTCGCTTTCGGCTACACGGATGTGGACGGTTGGGGCGAGAACACCTTCACCGGTGAGGACGTGAACGGCAGGGAGGACAAGACCGTCCGGCTCTCGCTGGCCTGGCAACCCTCGACCGAGGTCACCGCCGAACTGATGCTCGAGCGCAGCGACCAGGAAGCGAATCCCGCCACCATCAACGTGGCGCCGGTCGCGCCGGGCCAGCCCTCCTCGCCGTTCATTCGACGCGACGACCTCGACGAAGCGCTGGACGACGCCGAATATTCCTTCGACGAGCCCAGCGTCAACGAAACCGACGCCACGAATGCGGTTTTCACCTTGAGCTGGAAACTCGGCGACGCGACGCTGACCGCCGTCACCGGCTATCGGGACTACCAGCTGCTCGGCAAGCAGGATTCCGACAGCACGCGCTTCACCCTGTTCACCAACGGCGGCGCGATCGATTCCAGGCAACTCTCCCAGGAGCTGAGGCTGTCCGGCAACGACGACAATGCTTTCGTCTGGACGGTGGGCGCCTACCACTACGGCGAAGACACGGATGTCGTCTTCGATATCAACAACTTCCAGGGGCTTTTCGGGGCGGGCACCCAGGCCAGGTTCGATGCGCGACAGCGGCTCGACTCCTGGGCCGTATTTGCCGATGCCGGCTACGCCTTCACCGATCGGCTCTCGCTCACGCTCGGCGGTCGTTTCAGCACCGAGGAAAAGCGTTTCGACAACAAGCAGACCGTCTGGACCATCGGCGAAAGCATCCCGCTGCCCATCGACCTGGGCCCGTTCCCTGCCGGGTCACGCATTCCCGGCGGTGCGGCCGTAGTCGATCCGCCTGTTTTCTCCAGCGTCGCCGATTTCGACAATTTTTCGCCGCGCGCCGTAGTCGAGTACGAACTCCTGCCGAAGATGCTCACCTACGCCAGCTACAGCGAAGGGTTCAAGAGTGGCGGCTTCAACTCGTTCGGCCTGAGCCCGGCCTTCGCCGAAGAAGAAGTTCAGGCCTTCGAGATCGGGGTCAAGAGCACGCTGTTCCAAAGGCGGCTTCGGCTGAATGCCGCTGGATTCAGCTACGACTACACCAACCTCCAGGTTCGCCTGCCTGTGCCGACGGGCGGCGTCACCATCGACAACGCCGGAGCGGCCCGGGTCCGGGGGCTGGAGTTCGAGGGAAGCCTGCTGGTCAGTGACAGGCTGCGCCTGGATGGCAATATCGCCTTCCTGGACACCGAGCTGGAGAAATTCGACACCCAGCAGGTGCCGGAAGACCTGATGTTCGTGCTGGGCGCGCCGATCCCGCTGGAGTCGGTGAATGCAGCGGGCAATGAGCTCACTCGCGCGCCGGAGATTTCGTTGTTCGCCAGCCTGCAATACGCCGTGGACCTGGGGAAGGACTTCGAGGGACTGTTCGAACTGGCCTATCGCTACCAGGACGATGTTTTCTTCCTCGAGACCAACCAGGGCCGGAACACCTTCAAGGGCGGGAGTGCGAACCGACTCGACCTGCGGTTTGCGCTGCATCCGTATCGGCGCCCCTGGGATGCGGCGCTATACGTCAACAACCTGAACGACGATCGCACCATTACCCAGGTCACCGCGCTTGGCTCGTATCCCAATGCCGCCGTCAGTCCGCCGCGGCAATACGGGGTCGAGTTCACCTACCGCTGGCACTAAGTCGCGGATCGAGGGTCGGGGTCATTCCGAGGCGCCCTGGCCGGTCTCGCCCATGATCTGAAGTATCTCGCCGGTTTGCCGGAAGTGCGGCGAGTTCTTCGACCACCGGTACATCTCGTCGATGAATTTCTCCAGGATGTTTCCGGATTCCAGTTCCCGGGCAAGCTGGATTTCCCGCTTCGCGGACGCCGTGTCGCCGAGCCCGGAATGCGCCCAGGCGCAGGTCAGGTGGGGTTGATAGTAGTTGGGCGTGCGCGCGATGGCATCCCTGGCCCCAATCAGGCCCTCGGCGTAATTCAGCATGAACAGGTGGGCGGTCGCGCGATAGGTCGCCCACAGGCCGAAGCGAGGGTGGTGCGGAGCACGGGCTTCGGCGGTTTCGATCAGGCCGATACCGCCGGGGTCTGAGTGGCGCAGGCACAGCTGCCAGCCGAGCACGGCCAGCGCGTGCGCGTCGTTAGGGTTTCGTGCGGTCGCGATCTCCAGGTGCGCGATCGCGTGGTCCGGCCTATGGAACATCGTCGCCACGATGCCCGCTGCCGCGCGCACCTCCGGATCGTTGGGCGCGGCGGCAAGTGATTCGGTGATCAGGTCATCCGCCTGCGATATCGTCGCGGCCGGATCATCGGTCCATTGGCTGACGACGTTCTGGCTGAGCTGAACCGCCAGCGCGGCGCGGGTGACCGGATCAGCGGGCTCGATCGCCAGCGCTTCGTGCAGCATTCCAACGATTTTCCTTGCATTTTCGCGCCCATAGTTCAGCCTCAGCGCCTCTGCCGCCTGGACCCGCTCATAAGCCGAAAGATTGAAGCGACCGGTGCGCCGAACGCGCACCGGCTGGGTCACGTTCACCTTGGCGGCGATCGCCGTGGTGATACTGCAGACGACGTCTTCCTCGACCTCGAAGAAACGGTCGAACGCGGTATGGTATTTCTCCGCCCACAGCAGCACCCCCTCGGCGGCGTCACTCAAGTCGACGCGAATGCTGACCGTGTTGTCGAGGCGCGCGAGCGTGGCCGATACGAGATAGCGCGCATGCAGCGCGCGCCCGATCTCGGCCATGCCGGGTGCATTGGCCGAAAAGCGTGCGGCCGAGCTGTGCGGCGCCACCCGGAACTGCGGCGTGCGCGCCAGGAGCATCGTCAGGTCGCGGGTCAGGCCGTCGGCGAGAAGCCTTCCGTCGCCGCCCGCCGATACATCCACGATTGGAAGAACAGCGACGGAGAAAGGCGGAAAGTGGGCCGTTCTCGATTGCATCACGTCGGCTTTATCGTCGGCCGCCCAGACTTCGCCATCCAGCCGGTAGCCGAGTCTCGGCACGGTTCGGACCGCGTCCGCGTCCGCAGCGACGGCCTTCAGCGCCTTGCGCAAGAGGTAGACGATGCGCGTCAGCGCCTCATCGCTCGCAGCCTCGCCGGCCCAGATGCGTCCGACAAGTTCGTCGCGCGTCCAGAGCTGGCCCGTTCGTTCTGATAGGGCGACCAGCAGCGCCATCACCTTCGGTTCGACCCCGCAATCGGTTTTGCCGCCGCTGAGCCGCAAGGCGTCGGGTTCGACCAGCACACCGTTCATGAAAAAGGGCGTGTGCTGCCGCGTTGCGGTCTTGGCGGGCTTGTTCATATTTCCAACGTTATCACAGGGGGCATCATAAAAAAATCATCTATTCGTCAGGACCTGCTCGGGGCGGCGCCCTAGAGTCGTTTACATCCTTGCCGTCATTGAGCGGCAAAGGAATTATCTGGATAGCCAGCCATCAAGATTTCTTCAGCTCACAAAGCTTGGAGACAGGAGAGCAGCACAATGAAAGCAGCAACCGTCATTTCCATCCTGGCCCTGGCCGCACCGCTTGGCCTGTCGGCCCAGGAAGAACCCGAAGAAGCGGAAAACTACATTTACGCCACCTACTTTTACTGCGACACCGCGCGGCAGGGCGAGGCCGACGAACTGGTCATGAAGAACACCGCGCCCATCTATGACGCGGCCGTGGAAGACGGCACCATCAACGCCTGGGGCTGGCTGGCCCACCATACCGGCGGCCAGTGGCGACGCGTCCAATACCACACCTCGAACACGGTCGAAGGTCTGCTCGCCGCCCAGGAGACCATTGGCGAGCGCGTCGAGGAGGCCGGCAGTGCCAATGACGGCTTCGCCCAGATTTGTGGTTCGCACGAAGACTACATCTGGAAAAGCGAAGCCGGCAGCACGCAGCAGACCGCGCGTGGTCCGGCTGCGCTGTCGGTTTACGAAGTGTGCAATCTGAACGACGAGGCGCGTGCCAAGGAAATCGTCGAAACCAATTTTGCGCCGGTGCTCGACAAGGCCGTGGAAGACGGCAAGCTGACCTCGTGGGGCTGGAATTCGCACGTGCTGGGCGGTGAATATCGCGTCCTGCAGACGATGACGGCAAAGGATCACGCGACCCTGCTGAAGGCGCGCGCCGATATTCTCGAAACCATTTACGGCGATGGCAACAACGCCGCGGCCAACGAGTACAGCACCATCTGCACGTCCCATTCAGATTACCTGTGGAACGTCCAGCACGAAAAAGGCTGACCTTTGCTTGTTCGCAGAAATAGCCCCGCAAACGCGGGGCTTTTTCAGCAAAACGAGAAACCGGTAACACCAGGGCACGCCGAAGGTCCGCATGAGGCGGGTTCCAACCGGTCGAACGTTACTGATGTCCTGCGCACGCCTCCCCGAGATCGGGATGATCCAGGTCGACCGGCAGCCGGATGACGAAGCGGGTTCCCTGGCCCTGGATGGATTCGAAATCGATCACGCCGCCGGCCTGATGAATGATCGAATACGACACCGCCAGTCCCAGCCCGCTGCCACCGCTCTCGCGGCGCGTGGTGAAGAACGGTTCGAAGACCCTGGTTTTCAGACGGGGATCCATGCCTTGTCCATCGTCACGAACCGACAGGCTTGCCATGCCACTGGCCGGCGGATCGAGGTCGAGCTGGCGCTTGTCGTGAAGCTTGTCACCATAATCGTCAAGGCCGCCGTCAACCGGCTCGAGGCGGACCTGGATCGTGCCTTCGTCGGCGATCGCCTCGCGAGCATTGACGATGAGATTGATCAGCACCTGCTGCAGCTGGACCGGGTCGATGAAGCATCGGCCACAGTCATCGAGTTTCCAGGTGATCCGGATGCGGGCCGGCAACAGGCGATCGATGAAATCGCGCATGGACGCGATCTCGGCACGCAGGTCGATCCAGCGTGGCTGCACGGGCTGGCGTCGTGCAAACGTCAGTAGCTGGCGGGTCAGGCCGGCTGCACGCTCGGCTGAATCCAGGATTCGGCCGGTATCGCGCTGCAGGGGTGAATCGGCCGGCAACGAGTGTTCAATCGTTTCTGTCGCGTGCATGATTGCAGTGAGAATGTTGTTGAAGTCATGCGCCAGGCCGCCCGCCAGCATGCCGATCGACTCCATCTTCTGTGCCTGAAGGACCTGCGCCCGCCGCTGCTCGCGCCGGCGGTGAATGCCCAGCAGAATCAGCAGCCCGCCCGCGACAAGAAACACCGCGCCGGCGCCCCACAGCCAGGGGTTGTAGAGCGGGTGGCGCGCAACCGAAAGATCAAGGCCGGTCGCTTCGGAATACGGCCCCGCCGGTCGGCGGGCGCGCACCTCGAAACGGAAATCACCGGCGGGCAACTGTCGATAGATCGTGCTGCCCGATCGATTCGTCATCCAGTCGTCGTCATAGTTGACCAGCCGGTACTGGTACTGGAGCTGTTCGGCGCGCTGGTAGGTCGGACTGGCGAACGTCAGCTCCAGGAGCTTGGGCCACGGCGGCAGGGAAACCGGGCCGCTGGCATCAACGAGCCCGGAATCGCTGATCACCCGAAGCATGGCCGGCGCGGGGGGCGCCTGCCGGGCTGAAACGGCTTCCGGGTCGATCATGGCCGCGCCCCCGGTCGTCGGGTACCACAGCCGCCCGCGATCGTCGCGCCAGACGGCGGGCTGGAAGCCGCCGTTGGTTTCGCTGCGCGGCATGCCGTCAGACCTGCCGATCCGGACGATTTCACCATTCATTATTTGCTCCGGCGCCAGCGTCTCCATCGTGTCGGTCGGCAGGCGAAAGACGCCACGATTGCTGCTCAGCCAGAATCCACCCAGGTGGTCTTCGGTTGCCGAAAAGAAACGGCTGTCGGGCAAGCCTTGCTGCGGCCTGATGACGGTCGCCCGGGTGCCATCCCAGCACAGCAGGCCGGTGGCCGTCGTGGCCCAGAGCAGCCCGGAATGCGATTCGTACAGGCTGGTGACCGTCCGGCTCGGGAGCTGGTCGTCAAAAGGCGCACGAACGATCTCTTCGCCGCGACGCATGAACACGCCGCCACCGTCGCTCGCGATCCAGAGTGTGCCGTCGCGATCGACCAGCAGGCCCACGATGTACCCGCCGAACCCGCCTTCCGGTTGCCAGCGACGGAAGCCCTGCTCCGTCATTTCGGCAAGGCCCTCGACCGTGCCCAGCCAGAGCCGCTCGCCCTCCATGACCATCGATCCGACCGTCGGATGCGGCAGGCCGTCGGCCTCGGTCCAGTTCCTGGACACCCGGCCATCCTCGATCACGCTGAGCCCGCCCCGAGTGCCGACCCAGACCCGTTCGCCGTCCGGCCACAGCGACAGGACCTGGTCGGAAACGAGTCCCTCGGCGACGCTCAGGGTCTCGACCCGGCCATTCATCCGGCGTGCAACGCCGCCGCCGAAGGTCCCGAACCACATCGCGCCGTCCGCCCCCTGCACGATCGGCAGTACGGGGAAGTCGGGCAGTCCCTGTTTCTCCGTCAGTGGCCGGGCCAGGCCCTGGCGCATCTGGATCAGCCCGCTGCCGCCGGTCGACACCCAGACGTTGCCTTCCGCATCCTCGGCAAGGTGATTGATACGCGCCTGCGCCAGCCCGCCCGTGCCGACGAGGTAGTCGAACCGGCCGGCGCAGTGACGCGCCACCCCGCCGTTGTCCAGACCAACCCAGAGTCGGCTGCTTCGGTCGATCATCAGCGACTGCACGAAAGCATCTTCCGGCAGTCCTGCCTGTTCGTCGTACTGTTCAATCCGGCCTGATTCGGCACGGTAAAGGCCGGTGCGGGCACCGATCCAGAGGACCTCGTCATCCGTCTCGATCACGGTATTGACGTGAAGCCGGCCCAGGACCTCCGAGCCGGGCAAATCGTGAAAGCGCGTGCCGTCGAACCACTGGACGCCCTGGCCCCCGTAGCCGACCCACCAACCGCCGGCGGATCTCGGTGCAATGCTGTAGACGGATGATCCGGCGCGACCGGCCAGGGGTTCGGAAAACGCCCCGGTGTCGGTGTCGACGATCAGAACACCCGATCCGTGCGTGGCGGCCAGGATCCGGCCGTCGTCCATCGCGGCCATGTCGTAGACGCGGAAACTGCCCCGCAGCACGGGCTCGGGCCGAAAGGGCGTAGTCGTCCTGACCCGGGCAATGCCGCCCGCGCTGGTCGCGACCAGAAGGTGTCGGTCGCCGTCCGGCAGAAGCGCTTCGACATGCTCGCTGGCGTAGTCGATCGCCGCGGAAAAGCCCACCCGCTCGAATGTCCGGCCGTTGAATCGGGCCAGTCCGTCTTCGCTGCCGATCCAGAGAAATCCGGCGTCGTCCTGAGCCGAGGCATACACGGTATCCAGCGGCAGCCCGTCCTCGCTGGTGTAGTGCGTGAGTTGCCACTGGGAAAGGGGCGTCTCGCAAGCAGCCACGCCGCCGCTCAACAACAGCGTGAGCGCCGCGATTCCGGTAAGCATGCCCATCATTCGCCGCGGTGCAGCGCTGCGGGCGGCACCGTTGCCGTCAGTCATAAAGCCGGATTTCCAAGCATCACTCCAGATTGTGCGGCACCCGGGAGATGCGCGCAAGCGACCCTTGTTGAAACGGGGTCAGTGTGAATTATCTAAAAACGGGGTCAGTGTGAATTATCAGTTTTTTCCACGAAAACAAACCGAGACAGCCATGTCCTGAAAGCAGGTGCGATTTTTCCGCGCCTGTTTTCGCTCAGGTGCTGCAAGCACTGAATCGGGCAGGGTTCTCGTGCGCTGCGGTCAATCCATGGCTGATGCGGCAGACGGTCAGCGTCTGGCCAGGGAACCCGCTTCGCCGGCGGCCTGGAAGTCATAGCCGGGGAGTTGGCCCAGTGCGGCCATGGCCTCGTGGTCGGCAAGGATACGCTTGAGCGCGTCATGCCAGTCCGAGCCGATCGCACTTCGCGGCCAGGCCAGCAGGTAATCCTCCGTGGCCAGCGGAATGAAGTGCAGGCCGAAGTCCGAAGCGGCATTGGCGATGCCGAAACCGACGCGAGCCCGTTCGCTGGCCACCATTGCAGCCACCGCCTGGTGGGTGAATTCCTCGCACTCGTAGCCCACGATCCGGTCCGCTGCGATGCCCTCGTCGCCCAGCAGCGCATCGAACAGCAGCCGAGTCCCGGAGCCGGGCTGCCGATTGACGAATGGCAACCGGCGCTCGGCCAGATCCGTGAGCCCACGGACCCGATCCGGATTGTCGCGGGGCAGGATCAGCCCCTGCCGGCGGCACGCGAAGTGGACGATCTCGAACTGGCCTGCCGGCGCAAGTCTTCGAAATTCGGCGTGAATGTGCTCCATCGTCGGTTCCGTGGGCACATGGAATCCGGCGATCTCGCAGCGGCCGGCCGCAAGATGACGCAGGCTCTCGACGCTGCCCCGGTGCTGCAGGTTGAAGCGCGGCGGTGCCTGCTCGTTGAGCCGCCCGACGAGACGCTGTAGCGCTACATCGTGGCTTGCGCTGATCCGGACCGGATGAGCGGCATCGGTCATTCGGATCAAGTCGTGCTCGAGTTCGGCGGCGAGGCTCTGAAGGGTGGGCGCCAGGCGGCCGCCCGCCCGCTGCGCTGCCGCCAGCAGGCGCTGCCCCAGCGGCAGGATGCTCGCGCCGCGACCTCGTTCCAGCAGAACAAGCCCGGCGCCGAACTGTTCTTCCCAGTGCCGGAGAAGCCCCCAGGCATGGCGATAGGAAACCCCGGTTCGACGCGCGGCCGCGCGGAGATTGTCGCCCTGCTGGACGGCATCGAGCAGACGAAACAGCAGCGGATCGACGTCTTCGGCCTCGTCCGGCCCGATGCGCCAGCGAATCTCGAGTTCGACTTTCATGGCGGCGATGGACTTATGCGGTGCCTGCGGGGCGATGATCGCCATGCTCGCACAGTGGGTCGCTTCGAGCAATGCATCGAGCAATCGAGTCCGGTCGAACCGAGCGCGAATCGAATCGGGGTGCTCGATCGACGTCGTGCTGCCGACCATGAGCAGGCGGACGCCGGATTGCATCGCCCGGTGGGCGGGCCCGCCCACCGTACCCGGCTCGACCCGATTGTCGGACGAGAGGCCTCGGCGCGACAACGCTTCGGATGCCGCTGGAGCCGGGAAAACGGGTGCTTGAATTTCCTTCGCGCATTGCTATTCCCGTAGGTTTGCACGCTTCGACGAACGATTGAACCATATATGCAAACAAATGCCAATATATTTTTGCGCGGATCGAGACCGAGCTTGATTACGATCAGTAATCCGGCGGACCGTTATGCATTACTATTCCTGTCATTCGGGTCGCACGAGGGCGTGAAACCGCACGAAGAATCAATGCTGGTCGGTGGACCTGGCGCGTCCCGAGTTATGCATAATCAAACATAACAAGCATCAGCAACGGGAGGAGAGGCCTCATGAACAACCGGATTTTCATCATTGCCCTGGTCATTGTGCTGGGCCTGCCGGGATCGGTCTTCGCTCAGAGCAGCGCCGAGCTCGAGGAACTGAAGGCGCAGGTTGAAGCACTCAACGCGCGGATTGCCGAGCTCGAGCGCCGGGATCAGGAGAGTAAAGAGGCCGAAACCACGGCGCGTGCCGAGGCGCCGGCGGCCGGCGAATCCGAAGGCACGGGGGCCAAGCCGAGCTGGTCCGACCGGATCTCGCTCAAGGGCGATTTCCGTTACCGGTTCGAGGGCATCGACGAGGAGGGCCTGGACAACCGGAACCGCCAGCGCATGCGGGCCCGGTTCTCGCTGAGCGCCATGGTCAACGAAACGACCCGCGTTGGCATGGAGCTGTCGACGGGCGGCAACAATCCGCGCTCCCGCGACCAGACGCTCGACGGCGATGCAAGCGCCAAGGACATCACGCTGCGCCAGGCCTACGTCAACTGGAAGCCCGTGGATCAGCTTGGGCTGACCGCCGGCAAGATGCCGCAGCCCTGGTCGCGCACGCCGGTCGATTACTTCTACGACAGCGACTACATGCCCGAGGGACTTGCCGTGCAGCTCGATGCGCCGGCCGGGTTCTACGGCAAGGGATACTGGCTGCAGATCGACGAGCGCGGCGGCGATGACGACACCTCGGTCTGGGGCGGCGAAGTCGGTTACGCGGGCGACGTGTTCTACGCGAGTCTCGGCTACCAGGATTTCGAGGACATCGAGGGCTTCAATCCCTGCTACCAGGGCAACTGCAACGGCAATACCGTCGATGCCAACGGCAACCTGGTCTTCGACTACAACGTGACGCGGCTGCGTGCCGGTGCGAAATTCGCCGGCTTCAACCTGTTCGGCTCCTGGGCTCGTAACGGCGACGCCGAAGAGGACACGGCCTACAGCTACGGTGCCGTCTACGGCAAGGTCGACGACCCGGGCACGTGGTCGGTTGCCGCGGCCTACCATGACGTGGAAAAGGACGCGCTCTACGGGGGCATGATCGATGCCACGTTCGCCGGCGGCCGATCCGCCAACGACGGCTACTCGATCAAGGGCACGTATGCGCTGGCCCGGAACTGGGTGGGCAGCTTCATCTGGTTCGACACGACAACCGACAAGCTCGGCAACCCGCATGACTACAACCGCTACCAGCTCGATCTTCTCTGGAAGTTCTGAGGTGGCACCCATTCACCGATGCGAGCGCCCCCAACGCATGAGGTTTGCGCGAATGAATTCGGCAACCAGGCCCGCGATCAGGCCGATGGCGACGTTGAACGCGATGCATGCCAGCCCGGTCAGCACGACCACGAGGAGCTGGCCGGGGTTTCTCTCGCGCAAGCTGTTGGCGGCCGCCATCTCCGCACCGGCGACAACCAGCAGCGCGCCGATGGCGGACATCGGAATCAGCGACAGCAGTTCGAGCGCGCCCGGTCCCAGCGAAAGCCCCAGGGCCAGGCACGATGCGCCGAAGATCGCCGGCGCCCACCCGGTGCGGGCGCCGAACCGATGCTGAACCACGAGCCCGCCGGCGCCATGACACATCGGAAACGCACCGAACGGGGCGAGCAACAGGTTAAGTCCTCCGGTACTCACCGCCAGCCGGTCGGGGCTGATGCGGTCTCGATCCTGCGGAAAATATTTTGCGGCCACCACGGCCGTGACCAGGATCGCGTTGGTGATGGTCAGCGCAAGCTGTGGGAGGAAGATCGACTGACCGGCGGACCGAAAGCTGGCGAGGTCCGGCCACCGGAAGTCCGGAAGCCACAGCCCGAATGCCAGCGCTTCCGGCAACCCATCGGTTCGGCTCATTCCCAGGGCGGCCGCACCGACCACGACCAGAAGCGCTGCGAAGGGTCGGAAGCGCGTCCAGTAGAACAGAAGCAGGACCCCGAGCGCGATGAGGGCGATCAGTTTCGCGTCGGCGGCCAGCGCCAGTCCGGCAAGTACCAGGTAAAGCCCGACGCCCAACTGAATCCCGTCCTGCACGGTCTTCGGCACGAGCCGGGCCAGTCGGCCGGCCATTCCGGTCGTGCCCAGCACAAGCAGCGTAAATCCCAGCAACACTCCGGCGGCAGCCAGCTCGATTGCTCCGAGCCCGCCGGCGATGACGAGCGCGGCCACTGCTTTCATGGGCTGCACCGGGATCGGGCGCCGGTAGACGATCGCCACGACGAGTGCGGAAATGCCGAAGCCGGTCAATACGCCCGAGGGGTCGAGGCTCTGAACGGCAAAGGCGCCGAGTACCAGCGGAAGAAAAGTGCCCAGGTCGGCGAACGCGCCGGACACCTCACCGATCCAGCGCTGTCCGGCTCCGGGTCCGGGTGCCGGTCGCGATACCCTGACCGTGACCTCTTTGGCACCCGTGCGTTCGGTATGCCTGTTGATGTGCCGATGCTTTTCAGAGCCAGGCAAGCGCGCCCATTCCTTCGGCCGGCCGATGCTTTTTGCGGGCCGGGCGTTGATCGAATCCCAGGCGCAGTCTACCGCTCTTCTTCCGCTGACTGGATGCAACCCTGATGCAGGACTTCGGCGAAGCCTTTCGGCTGGCATTCCAGCTTGTACTGACCGCAGATCCGGATCTGCTCGAGATCATTGTGCTGTCTCTGCGGGTCAGCCTGACGGCGGTGGCGTTTTCCTGTCTCATCGGTCTGCCGCTGGGCGCTGCACTGGCAATCGCGCGCTTTCCCGGGCGGCCGGCGTTGATCATCCTGCTCAACGCGCTGATGGGCCTCCCGCCGGTCGTGGTCGGGTTGCTGATCTACCTCATGCTATCCAACGCGGGTCCCCTCGGATGGTTTCAGCTGCTGTACACGCCAACCGCGATGATTATCGCGCAGACGGTACTGATCACCCCCATCGTCGCAGCCCTGTGCAGGGAAGTCGTCGAGCAGCTCTATAGCGAATACGCCGAGCAATTCCGGTCCTTGTGCATGACTCGTCGTCAGGCGATGAGCGCCCTGCTCTGGGACGCGCGCTACAGCCTGCTGACGGTGGGGCTTGCCGGATTCGGTCGGGCAGTGGCCGAGGTCGGTGCCGTGATCATCGTCGGCGGCAACATCGATCACCTCACCCGGGTAATGACGACGGCCATCGCGCTCGAGACATCCAAGGGCAATCTCGCGCTGGCCCTGGCGCTGGGCCTGGTGCTGCTCACGATCGCGCTCTCGGTCAACGCCGCCGTGATGATGCTTCGAATGACGGCCAGCCGCTATGCCTACGCCTGAGTCCGCGACGATGACGACACCAGCGCCAGACGCATCCAAGCCCAGGATCGGCGGCGAGGTCCGCGGACTGGTCTACCGTGCCGGGGGCGCGAACCGGATCGACGGGATCGACCTGGCACTGCCGAAGTCCAGCCTGACGGTCGTGCTGGGACCGAACGGGGCCGGCAAGAGCCTGCTGCTACGGCTGATGCACGGCCTGCTGGAACCCGCAGCCGGGGAAATTCTTTGGGATGGAAAGCGCCTGGATGAACGCATGCGGGTACGGCAGGCCATGGTGTTCCAGCGCCCGGTGCTGTTGCGCCGGTCTGTAGGCGCCAACATTCGCTTCGTGCTCAGGCTGCGGGGGAAGGCGACGCTGGAAGCGGTGGACTCGCTGTTGGCCGAGGTCGGTCTCGAACAGTTGGCGGACCAGCCGGCGAGACAGCTCTCCGGCGGTGAGCAGCAACGCCTTGCGCTGGCCCGCGCGCTTGCGCTGAAGCCGGCGGTGCTGTTCATGGACGAGCCGACCGCCAGCCTCGATCCGGCAGCCACCGCCTCGATCGAATCCATCGTCAAGCGGGCGCACGAGCGCGGTGCCAAGGTCATCTTCGTAACCCATGATCTCGGCCAGGCCCGTCGCCTGGCCGACGACATCGTTTTCCTGAACAGGGGCCGCCTCGTCGAGCACACGCCGGCAGAACGGTTCTTTGACCAGCCGGACTCCCGACAGGCCCGGCAGTACCTGTCCGGGAAACTGATCCTCGATTGAACCCACTCAACCAGCAAGAGGAGAAACTCATGCTCAAGAACAGACTCACCCGATTCCTGTCCATGTCGTGCCTCGCTGCAGCGCTGGCCGCGTCGCCGGTGCTGGCCGATGAATCGATCATCCTGCAGTCGACGACTTCGACGGCCAACTCGGGTCTATACGACGCCATCCTGCCGATGTTCCAAGACCAGACCGGCATTATCGTCAACGTTGTTGCCGTCGGCACCGGTCAGGCCATCAAGAATGCCGCGAACGGCGACGGCGACGTCCTGCTGGTCCACGCCAGGCCGGCCGAGGAGCAGTTCGTTGCCGAGGGCCACGGGGTCGAGCGCTTCGACGTCATGTACAACGATTTCGTCATCGTCGGTCCATCCGCGGATGCGGCCGGCATCGAGGGAATGGAAAGCGCGGTCGCCGCGCTGGAGAAGATCGGCGAGGCGGGAGCCGTGTTTGTTTCGCGGGGCGACAACTCCGGTACCCACAAGAAGGAGACGGCGCTGTGGCTGGCCACCGACATCGACCCTGACGAAGCCAGCGGCACCTGGTATCGCGAAACCGGGTCGGGTATGGGCGCGACCCTGAACGCAGCCGTTGGCATGGGCGGTTACACGATGACCGACCGGGGCACCTGGATCAGTTTCCAGAACAAGGGCGACCACGAGATTCTCGTCGAAGGCGATTCGGAGTTGTTCAACCAGTACGGCATCATCCTGGTGAATCCCGAAAAGCATTCGAACGTCAAAGCTGAAGCCGGTCAGGCCTTCATCGACTGGATTCTGAGCGATCAAGGGCAGGCCGCGATCGCGAGCTACACGCTCGACGGCAAGCAGTTGTTCTTCCCCAACGCCAAGTAACCGCAACGCGCCGAGATGCCTCGCGGATGTCCGTGCCGTGCCAACGGCGCGGGCATCGCGGGGCCCCCGGCCACAAAAAAGGAGCGATACGAATGTCATTCAAAGCCATGCTCATCGCGGTCGTCATTGCGGCAACGCAGACCGTGTCCGCCGACGATGATGCACCGCTCGTGCTGTATGGTGCGGGCAGTCTCAAGGCCTCGCTCTCCGACGTGGTCGCTGCCTACGAGGAAGCGACAGGCCATGAAGTGCGCACGGCCTTCGGGCCCTCGGGCCTGATGAGGCAGCGCATCGAGAGCGGCGAACTCGCACACGTGTTCGCTTCGGCGAACATGGCGCACCCGGAGAAACTGCAGGCGGACGGCCGGGCCGGCCCGGTGCGGCTGTTCGCGCGAAACAAGCTGTGCGCCATCGCCCAGGACGATATCGAAGTCACCGAAGATACGCTGCTGGAGGTCATCTTGCGTCCCGACGTGCGGCTCGGCACCTCGACGCCCGGGGCGGATCCATCCGGAGACTATGCGTGGGCGTTGTTCGGCAAGGCCGAATCCATTCGTCCGGGGAGTCGCGAGCGGCTCGAGAACAAGGCCTTGAAGCTCACGGGCGGGCCGACCAGCCGGAAACCGCCGGAAGGTCGCAATCAGTACGCTTGGGTCATGGATTCCGATCGGGCCGACGTGTTCCTGACTTACTGCACCAACGCTGTGCTGGCACGTCGCGAAATGCCCTCGCTGCAGATCGTATCGATTCCGGCCGGGATTGCCGTCGGGGCCGACTACGGTCTCACCGTGCTGGACGGGGCACCGGCAGACGCCGAGAGCCTGGCCGATTTCATTCTCGCGCCCGAGGCCCAGTCGATTCTCGAGCGCTACGGATTCGAACCGGCTGCAGCCGACAGCTGACTGAAAGCCCGATTTGACAGTGCCTGAATCCGGCCTGTACTTTGTCGCTTTGAAACCAATCAGGCGGAAACGCATGTCGATCAAACGAATTGCAAAGCGAATTGCAACAGCCGGCATTGTTTCCATTACATTGATTGGTCTTGCCGGATGCGGCGGAGAGGGCAGCTCCGGAGACGGTGCGTCGTCGGCTGCGCCGGAAGTTCGTGTCGTTGTGACCGGCGATGTCGAAAGCACGCTGAACACGAGCGGCGCGATCTACTGCGGGGCAGGCGAGGGTTCGGACCCGGACTTCATGTTCGAGCTGTATGCAATGTCACCGCCGGAGGGCATGAACATGCGTCTTGATCGGGACCTTGCACCGGGCACGCACCCCATCGTCGGTTCCGGCGACGATGCGCGTGATCGTGGCGCCGACGCGTACTTCTACTACACCGGGCCGGACCGGACGCGATTCGACCTGGTGGACGACGGCACCATCAATATCGAGAACATGCCGACCGCCCAGGGTGAAATGCTCGTCGCGTCGATCGAAGCCGAGGTGTCCGATGACGACGGCGCCGCCATCAGCTTCACCGCCGACCTGAACGTCGCAGCGGGCCGGCAGACGTTCGACGAGTGTCCGTGATATTCGGCTGAAGCCCGCCGGGAAAAGGCCCCGACCCGCGCGGACGCGTCGACGACCCGGTCAACTTCCTTTCGACTCGGCGATGGCATCCTGCACGCGCTTTCAGTAAAGTGCTCTTACGGCCTGCGTCGCGGGCGTACGGGGACGAAGATATTGAACTGCATTCGGGCCATGCTGTTAGCAACGCTCTGGCTGCTGCCCACGGCGGCACCAGCCGGCATGGCTGAGGCGCCCCCCGGCGAGCCACCGGTGCGCACGTTCTCGATGGCCGAGTACAACAGCAACGTGCAGAACTGGGGCGCCGCACTCGGGCCCGACGGGCTGATCTACGTCGGCGGCGGCATGGGGCTGCTGGAATACGACGGGGTGCGCTGGACCCGGCACGACACGCCGAACAACTCGCGCGTCCGCGTGATGCACATCCAGCAACGAACCGATGAACCGGCACGAATCTGGATCGGTTCGTCGAACCAGTTCGGCTACTTCCAGCGCGAGCCCGACGGCGCGATGGTCTATCACTCGATCAGCGACCGCCTTCCCGAGGCCGAGCGCGAGTTCGGCGACATACGCGGCATTGCCGAGGCGGGCGGCGCGATCTATTTCCAGTCGATCCCCATGCTGTTCCGCTGGGACGGTCATGAACTGCAGCAGCAGCCCAACTGGGGCGGCATCTTCCGCCGGATGGTGGCCATCGACGGTCGCGTTCTTATCGTCGTCCGTCAACGCCTGCACGATGTCACGGCATTTGGCTGGACCGACGAGAATCCACCCCCGCCGCTCGATCGCTGGCGCTGGGACTCGCTCGGCGAGCGGGGCCAGCGGATGACGTTCCTGTACCCGTGGCCCGACGGCCGGATGCTGTACGGTACCTACGACCACGGCCTTTTCTGGCTGGGCGAAGGCGCGCCCGAACCGTTCGAGGTCGCGCCCGGAACCGGCATCGACATCACCACCGCCTGGCCCTATCTTGTCCATCGTCGCGACGATGGCACGATCCTGCTTGCCACCCGCCACGCCGGCCTGCTGCACCTGGCCGCCGACGGCGCGCTGATCGAACACGTCAGCAGCAACAACGGCCTGCCGATGGACGTGATCAACGGCCTGGCCGAGGACGGGCAGGGCGGGGTCTGGTTGCCGCAGCAGGGCGTCATTACCCGCGTCGCGTTGGATGCGCCATTGCGCACTTGGGGCGAGGCGGCCGGCCTGACCGATGCCCGCGGGCTGACCGAGCACGACGGACGGATCGTCCTGGCGACCAGCGGCGGACTCGTCCGACTGGATGCCGCGGCCACCGACACCAGCCGGACGACGGCACTGGACAGCCCGATGATCGAGGCCTGGGACGTGCTGTCGGTCGACGGCGAGTTTTACGCCGCTGGCAGCGAAGGCGTGCATCGCCTTGTCCACGACTCCGAAACCGGCGCGCTGATCGAGTCCGAGCGCGTGCTGGCAGACCACTACGGCTATCGACTCACCCGCTCGCGCTTCCGTCCGGTGATCTACGCTGAAATGGAATCCGGGCTGTCGGTGCTGGTGCGCGAGAACGGCCGCTGGGTCGACGGCGGCCGCGTCGAGGGCATCGATATTCGCCCGCACCACGTCGCCGAGGATTCGCAAGGCCGGGTCTGGGCCGGCTCGGTGCTGGGCCGGTTCTTCCTGATGGAATGGGGCGCCGATGCCTTGAAGCTCGTGGCCGAGCTGGGTGCCGACCAGGGCGTGCCGGAAGGCTATGCCTGGCCGTTCGTGCTTGGCCGGCGACTCGTGCTCGGCACCTTCGACGGCGGCTACCGGCCGGTGTTCGACGCGGGGGGAAACATTACTGGCGTCGAGCCCGATCCGGATTTCGATAACGAAGCCCTGGGCGAGCCGCGGGGCGTCTACAAGGTGGCCAGCCCCGACGGCGTGCGCGTGCTGGCCGGCATCGGCGACGGCGGTGCGCTGCGATTCGGCTGGATCGACGAAACCGGAGCGTTCGACTGGCAGGAACATCCCGTGCCCGGCATCGAGATCGGCCAGAACGACTTCATCCAGACGGACGATAGTCATGACAATCGCGGTGCCTGGATCGGCCGCGCGCCGGGGCTGGTCCGGCTCGGATGGCCGGACCGTGAAACCGAATCCGCCGCGGCCCCGCTGTACGTCACCCGCGCCGGCGACCCGGAGCAGGACCGCTGGCTGCGCGGCGGGCCGGCGGCCGTCGATTACCTGGCCGAGGATGCGCTGCCGTTCAGCCACGCGCCGCTCCGCTTCGAATACGCGCTGGCCGCGTTCGCCCAGCCCGACAGGCACGAATATCGGGTGCGACTGGACGGCTTCGACGACCACTGGTCGCGCTGGTCGGCCGAGACCCGCCGCGACTACACCAACTTGTCCGGCGGCAACTACGTGTTCCGGGTCCAGGCGCGCGACGCGCTCGGCCGGGTGTCTGCATCCCAGCCGCTGCGTTTCAGCGTCGCGCCGCCCTGGTACCGTACCGCGCCGATGCTGGCCGCCTACGCCGCCGCCGCGCTGCTGCTGCTGTGGATCGCCGCGCGCTACGGCAGGAATCGCCGCGAGCGGCAGATGCTCGCGCGCCAGCAGGAACTCGAGACGCAGGTCGCCGACCGGACCACGGAAGTCCGCCGCCAGGCGCGCGAGATCCGCGAGATCAGCGATGCCCGCGCGGCCTTCTTCGCCAATATCTCGCACGAGCTGCGCACACCGCTCACGCTCACCCGCGCGCCGCTGGAAGAACTGGCGCGCGAATCGAACGCGCTTAAACCGCACCAGCGCGAACACCTCGACATGGCGCTGCGCAACACCGAGGCCATGCAGTCGCTGATCGGCCAGGCGCTGGACCTGCACAGGCTGGATGCCGGCAAGATGCCGTTCAACCCGATCCGCGCCGACCTGGCCGCCGCACTTTCCACGGTCGCCGGCCGCTTCCGCCTGGCGGCCCGCACGCGCGATATCGAGCTGGAACTGGTCGGCATCGAACAACCCTGTCCGGCCGTGTTCGACCCGGAGCACCTGTCGACCATGGTGTCGAACCTCATGTCCAACGCGCTCAAGTTCGCGCCCCGGGGCTCGAAACTGCAGGTACGGCTGACGCGCCACGCAGACGGGCCGGGGATCGCGGTGATCGACCAGGGCCCCGGCATCGACCCGGCCGACCAGGCGCGCATATTCGAGCGCTACCAGCAGGCCGAATCCACCGCCGTGGGCGGCTCCGGCATCGGGCTGGCGCTGGTGCGCGAGCTGGTCGAAATGCACGGCGGCCGGGTGAGCGTCGAAAGCCGGCCGGGCGAGGGCGCCTGCTTCGAGCTTCGGCTGCCCGGCGCTTCGACAACCCCGGGTGCCGGCGTCGCTTCAGGCGCCGGCGATGAACCCGGAGTGCCTGCCTCGGTAATGCAGGAAACGCCCGAGGCATCGGCGCCCGAAGAATCGGCGCCGCCGGGTGAGGTCGCCGGCGACTGGCCCACCGTGCTCATCGTCGATGACAACGCCGAGCTCCGCGGCTTCCTGCGCATGCGGCTGGGCCGCGCCTACCGCATCGTCGAGGCCGGCGACGGCCGCGAGGGCCTGGAGAAGGTGCGCGAATGCCTGCCCGATGTGGTCGTCACGGACGGCATGATGCCGGTGATGGACGGCCTGGAAATGACCCAGGCGATCAAGTCAGATTCCGAAACCGACTTCATCCCGGTGCTCATGCTTACCGCCCGCGGCGGCCCGGATGCGGTCGTGCGCGGGATGCAGGCCGGCGCCGACGACTACCTGGCAAAACCCTTCGACAGCGCCGAACTGGCCGCCCGCCTGGCCGGGCTGATCGCCTCCAGGCGCCGGCTGCGCGAACGCCTCGCCGCCGCACCCGAAGCCGCGCCGTCCGCGCTCGATGACGAAGCCGCAAACCGAGAAGATCCCTTCGTCGCCCGCGCCCGGGAAGTGCTCGCCGACCACCTCGCCGAACCCGGCTTCTCGGTGCGCGACTGGGCCGACCTGCTGCACATGGACCGCACCACGCTGTTCCGCAAGTTCAAGGCCGCCGCCGGCCGCTCGCCCGACGAAGACCTGCGCGAAATGCGCCTGCAGCGCGCCGCCGCCCTGCTGCGCGAACGCGCCGGCAACGTCGCCGAAGTCGCCGACGCGGTGGGATTTGCAAGCGTCTCGGCGTTCTCGAGACGGTTCCGCGAGCGCTTCGAAGAAAGCCCGGCTGCGTTTGCGAGGAAGGGGTAGGAGGGGCAGCGGTATGGGCGGTGGAACGGCGCACCAAAATCCTCTCTCCGCTTGATCAAATGCATGCATAAAGCTATAATGCATGCACATTTGCGCTTGAGAAGACGACGATGGCGATGCTGACTGTACGCAACCTGCCCGATGAGGTTCACCGTGCCCTGAGAGCGCGCGCCACAAAACACGGTCGCAGCATGGAAGCGGAAGTGCGGGCCATCCTGGAATCGGTCATGGTCCCGGAGGGGCGCGTGAAGCTGGGATCGCTGCTGGCCGAGCTTGGACGCCAGGCGCGACTGACCGACGAAGAGTTCGCGGTCTTCGACCAGGTGCGCGACAAGCACCCTGCGCGCACGGTTGAATTTGAGTGATCCTGCTCGATACCAACGTCGTATCGGAGCCGCTTCGCCGCGAGCCCGATTCACACGTTGTTGAATGGATCAACGCGCAGCCGCTGGAAACGCTTTACCTGTCGGCGATCACCGTGGCCGAATTGCGGGCCGGCGTCGCCTTGCTGCCGGCGGGAAGGAAACGAAGCGGCCTGTCCGGGAATCTGGAAAACAAGGTTCTGGCCCTGTTCGTCGGGCGTGTTCTTCCGTTCGACGTATCGTGCACCCCGGCTTACGGCAGGTTGTTCTCGCAAGCGCGAGCCGCCGGCCTTGCAATCGCGGCAGCCGACGGCTACATCGCCGCAATCGCCGCAACTCATGGACTGATCGTGGCAACCCGCGATACAAGCCCGTTCGAAGCCGCTGGCGTTCCGGTCGTCAATCCCTGGATTGCGTGATCTGCTATCGATGCTATTATCGTAAAACAAAAATACGATCGATCGAACGGACAAGCCGATGGAAACCATCAAGATTTCTCCCAAATACCAGGTCGTCATTCCGCGCAAGGTGCGCGAGGCAATGGACCTGAAGCCGGGCACCCGGCTGCAGGTCGTGCAGTTCGGTGATCGGATCGAGCTGATTCCCTTGCGGAGTGCAAGCAGTCTGCGCGGATCATTGCCGGGTCTGGACACGCGCGTACCGCGCGATGCGGATCGTGTCTGAAAGCCTGACAAACGTTGTTGATTCGTCGGCCTGGCTGGAATACTTTGCCGGCGGCCCGAATGCCGAACACTTCGCCAATGCGATCGAGGACACTTCCGCCCTGGTGGTGCCGTCGATCACGTTGCTGGAGGTGTTCAAGCGCATCGCTCGGCAACGCGATGAGGCGACCGCGCTGCAGTACGCGGCTGTGATGCAGCAAGGCCGGGTTGTCGAACTCGACGCCGCGCTGGCAATTCACGCCGCCGACCTGGGTCTGCGGCACAAGCTGCCTCTGGCTGACAGCGTCATCTACGCGACGGCACAACGCGCACGAGCAGTCGTCTGGACGCAGGACGCCGATTTCGAAGGCCTTGCCGACGTTCGTTATTGGCCGACCCCGGCGCGGTAAGGAATACAGACGGAGCGACTGGCGCGCTGACTCGGAAAAGGATGGGCCTCGAAGCCCATTGAACTGCGCCTGTCAAATTTTTGTCCGCTTAGCCCGCCTTATTCACCACGCTTCCGTCGCGAGGGGCCGTCAGGCCCAGTGGCTGTGGCGTTTCGCGACCGAGCGCACCGGAGACGTACTCGTCCGTCCGGTGAGGATGCGCGACCGAGCAAAACGCCACAGACGCGGGCCTGACGGGGCCGCAGTAGGAAGGGTGGTGAATAAGGCGGGCTTAGTCCCGAGGCGTGAGCTTCAACAGCCGTCCCTGGCTCTCGCCGCGCTCGTCCTCGAGCACCCAGACGCTGCCGTCGGGCGCCTCCTCGATGCTGCGGATGCGCGCGCCCATGTCATAGCGCTCGAGCTCGGCGGCACCGTCGCCGTCGAACCCAATCCGAACGATCGCCTGGGACGACAGACCGGCCGCGAAGGCGTCGCCGGCCCAGTCCTCGAAAAGCTCGCCACCGTAGATCATCAGGTCGCCCGGAGAGATGACCGGCGTCCAGGTGATCACGGGCTCGGTGAACTCCGGGCGGGTGTCGTGATCCGGCATCTCGCGCCCGTCGTAGTGATCGCCGTTGGAGACCACTGGATAACCGTAGTTCGCGCCCCGCACGATGCGGTTCAGCTCGTCGCCGCCGGCCGGGCCCATCTCGATTACCCAGAGCTGCCCGTCGGCATCGAAGGTCATCCCCAGCGGGTTGCGATGGCCCAGGGTCCAGATCTCGTCGTAAGGGCCGACGCCATCGACCAGGGGTTCCTCTTCGCGGTAGTTCACGAAGGGATTGTCCGACGGAATCGAACCGTCCTCCTCGAGGCGCAGGATCTTGCCCATGTTGCTCTGCATGTCCTGGGCCGGCGTGAACTTCTGTCGATCGCCGGAGGAAATCCAGAGATAGCCTTCGTCGTCGAAGGCGAGGCGATGGCCGTAGTGGCCGTCGTCCAGCACCTTCGGATACTGGCGCCAGATGACCTCGGCGTCTGTGAGCCGGCCACCGCGCTCGCCGATCTCGAGCACGCCGCGCATGACCGCCGCACCGCGGACGTCGCCGACGCCGCTCTCGGCGTAGCTCAGGTAGATGATCCCGTTGTCGGCGTAGTCCGGGTGCAGGATCACGTCGCCCAGCCCGCCCTGGCCGCCATAATCGACATCCGGCAAGCCTGCGACCGGTCGCGATTGCTCACCGGCCTGCGTGACGATCCGGAGATTCCCCTTCTTCTCGGTGACCAGCATCCGGCCGTCCGGCAGGAAGGTCAGCGCCCAGGGCTCGTCGAACGAGGTGACGGGTTCAACCGAAAATGGCCTGTCGCCCTGGGCCTGGACGGTGAACGCGAGCAGAATTCCGAGCAGCGCGGGCAGTGCGAATCGTCTGTTCATGGGTGGCCTGTCGTTGATGGGCTTGGCTTTCACCTTAACGAATCCCCGTGGAGAAAGTAGAAAAGCCAGTGAGACGTGGCCGTCCGCTTCCTCGCGTCGGCAGGCTTGGAGTTGGCATCGGGCGGAATTTTCCGTATAGTCAAAGAAGGGCTTGGCAGCCCCGGCGGTATCGGCAGGCAGTAGCGGAGCTATTCGGATGACCAGTTTCAATCAATACACTGCTGCACCTTTCACGCGCACGCCGATCCTGCGTTGCGCATTTGCCGTCCTGCTCGCCGTCGGACTCGGCGCCTGCGAGACGGATAAACAGACCGACACCGGTTCGGCCGAAGTCGATCCGGCGGCCGAGCGCGACACGCTGATGGCCCTGGAGCGAAAGTGGTCCGACATGTACGGCCGGGGCGACGTCGACGGCATCGCCGAACTCCTGGCCGAAGACTCGGTTCTCCTCGCACCCGGCCGGAGCCCGGCCGTGGGTCGCGACAGCGTAATCGAAGCCACCCGAGCCCTCCTCGCCGCCGACGCGGCCGAAGGCCTGTCGGTCTCCTGGGAACCCCAGGCCGCATTCATCTCGTCGTCCGGCGACATGGCCTACGACTACGGCCGGGCGACCACGACCCTGGCCGACGGTACGGTCGTCGAGGGTTCGTATCTTGTGGTGTGGACGAAGGAAGACGGGGAATGGAAAGCGGCAGCGGATATTTTTAATTGAATTCGGTGTTGCATTTGTGCGCGGTTTATGTAGGGCGTTAGGCTAATAAGGGAACGTAGAAGATGCGACCAGGATTCAGCGAGAGGACCTTTGAGTTCTGCTTTAATGCGGAGTTCTGCCATCTTAATTCGGCATTGCTTGCTTCTCACCCACACATCCCTACTCAAAATGCTGAGAAGGATCTTGGATATGATGTTGAATTTGAGTTAAAGAAAAAGGGGGCTACGAAGTCTATATTTCTGCAACACAAGGTCTCCTCGTACGCCTTCAAGAGGGCTGGCCGGAATGCCAAATTCTATGACCACCACGGTGGTGAGTATTACAGATTTGCCGTCGATAATGACCAACATTTTACGTTACACGATCTCGCGCTAAATAAAGGGGATGCCTACTACTGCGCCCCCTGCTTTCGTTCTAGCAAGGATCTCGAAACACATTGGCGTGCTAATGCAATTGGCGAAAATGCCATTCTATTGGATCCTCGTCAGGTAGGGCTCGTAGGGCCAGGGCGGCACAACATTACGTACGGGCCATCGGGAGAAAATCCGGCAATTCACTCGGAAACGAAGAGGTTCGAACGCTCTTATCGCGGTGACAAGAACCATCTTCCGCCATTGACGGAGCGATCATTAACAGAGGGATACTTTGAAGAGCTTAGCTCTGGATTAATGGCGCGAGCATCGAAGAGGCGTGATGCCAGATCGATCATCGACAAAATTAAGACCCACCGGCCAATAGAGATTGCTCAAATATTGCTAGGGCGTGTATACAAAGTATCTTGGTTGCTACTTGCTGATGATTAGTTCCCAAAACGATAAAGGGTCTAATCAGTGGCTTCAGCGGACCGCTTTTCCGGCGACTTACGCCTCCAAATCGACCGCTGATCCCAAGCGTTAGCAGACCAATGAAACAACTACCCAAAGCCCTATTTGCAAAATCTCTAGATTCACTAGTTCTTGCAATAGAGCATTTCAATAGACCATGGGATAGGGGTAGGCACGAAGCTGTATTGATTCTATTGGATCGAGCATTTGAACTCTTGCTCAAGTCTCTAATTCTCCACCAGGGAGGAAAAATTAGAGAGCCATACGAAAAAGAAACAATTGGTTTCGAAAAATGTGTTCGCAAATGCATTACAGATGCGGAAGTTAAATGCTTGACAGAGGAAGAAGGTCTGACAATACAAATAATAAACAGTTTTCGCGACGCGGCACAGCACGATATTGTTGAGCTCACCGAACAAGAACTGTACCTCTATTGTCAGGCTGGGATTACTTTGTATAAAGACCTAATTGATCGAGTGCTCGGAGAACAATTGGCAAACCATCTTCCTGAGAGAGTGCTGCCAATATCTACTAACCCACCAAAAGACCTCCATACTATGATTGAAGCGGACTTCAACCAAATTAAGGAGCTTGTAAAGCCAAAAACCAGGAGGCAATTAGAAGCCAAGGCTAAATTGAAGGCGCTAGCTATTGTCGAATCCTCCTTGGAGGGAGTGCGTTCTCAGCCGAGTGATCTTGAAGTTAAAAAGCTTGTTAAAGATGTTCAGGCGGGGAAAGCATGGAGGGATATGTTTCCGGGAATTGCAAGTCTTCAGCTTTCCTCCACGGGCACTGGCATAAATGTAGATATTCGCATTACTAAGAAAGAAGGAGAGGCAGTCCATCTTGTCCCTGAGGGTACGCCCGGGGCTACTGTGCTTGCGGTAAAAAGGGTAAATGAACTGGATTATTATTCACTATCGCCGAAATCGTTTGCAGAGAAATTAGAGCTCACGCAACCGAAAGCGCTTGCTTTGGCGAAACATCTAAAGCTTCAAGAGTCGGAAGATTATTTCAAAATCATCAAAATCGGCAAAAGCCTATTCAATCGATATTCCGGAAAAGCCTTCCAAATGGCTAAAAAGGCGTTAAAAGATGTCGATCTGGAGGCAGTATGGAAAGAGCATCGACCAAAGAGAAAGTAAACTTGCTAACGATGCGCTCATGAGGGACGCGCGCTTCGCAGCGCGCCCCACAGCTTGACTGTTATGTCTCATAAGTGAAGTTTCATAATATGGCAACTGTAGATCTCGAGGAATTGGATAAACTCCTCAATCAGGTGGCTTTCTCCTCTAGCAAGAAGGAGGCTGAGCGCCACGTTAGGAGACTTGAATTCCTCGCGGCCGGTGTGAGGAGTGCCGTTAGCGGCTATACGGCAGGAAAGTTAGATCAAGCAATAATCCACGCGAAAGCAGCATCAGGCCAAGTTAAGAACAAAGATCATCAGCTACAAAGAATGAGAAATGCCTGGTACATGTTTAAGAGCGACATTCAGGATGCTAACCCGAAAACATAATAAGTCGCTCAGATACGTTCAGGACCTGTTGGGCCTCCACCGGGCGTGCTTGCGCACTCCGTTTAGCCACGACGCTATGCCGATTGCGATTCGCCCGGCATAGGGCAGGAAGGAAAACAAATAATGTACAACATTTTAGTCAAGGTATCATCGTGGCAGGGCTCTAGCGGCACGATGCCAGGCAGCCGCCTTTTCGAACACACCGAGCAAAGCGTCGCTAGTCAATTCCAAGCTAACGGTACGGTCGACTGGGCCGCCCTAGCCGAGATGCCAGCGGTGTTTATGGAAGAAGGCACAGGAACCGAAGTCGCGCGCATCGGTCGGATCCTGAGCGCGCGAAAAAGCGGTCGAGACGTACTCATAGAGTACGCCTTTGATCCAGAGGTGCGCCCAATTCACAACAGGCAATTGATGAAGTTGCGGGCAGAGCTTGAACTCAACGAGGCGCAATTCTACCGCACACATTGGGCGATAAAAGATATTGATCTTTTTAGAGTTCTATTGCGACATCTAGAACCACGGCGCCAGCAGCCAAAAGTATTCAACGTTGATGAACTAGAGCGGATAGAACCGAGACTCGTCGCAGCAATGATGCCGTTTGGGGCCGACTTCGGGCCTGTGCATAATACAATTAAAGCAGCAGCAGAAAAGGTGGGGCTGATATGTCGGCGCGCTGATGATATTTGGGAGAACCCAGAAGTGATCCAGGACGTTGTGTCACTTATTGATCATGCAAATGTGGTGATATGCGATTGCACAGGCCGAAATCCAAATGTCTTTTATGAGACGGGAATCGCGCATACTTTAGGGCGAGAAGTTATATTGATCACACAATCGGAAACGGATATTCCGTTCGATCTCCGTCATCTCCGATACGTCAGGTATCTGAATAACGGCGAAGGGCGGGCGGAGTTAGAGCAGCGGCTTGTGGCTCGTTTATCAGACCTTACGAGTTAGGGAAGTACGCGGACATCCACGGCAACCAGATGGACATCCACCCAAAAAGAAAAACGCCAGAAATGCTAGCAGGATGATCTGCTTGGGAACAACGGGGACATCCACATAAACAACATGGACATCCATTCAAAAAAGAAAGCGCGCAGAAAGACTTGCGGAGTGATCGGCCTGGGCCGTTCATGAGCCGTGCTACGGAGTGCGGTCGCGGGTTGGTCAAACCTTGACCAATTTACTGAATCGCAGGCACGCCGACCCCAGCCCTATTGCTAAGCCTGGCGGTGTCGGATTGGAAGGGGTCAGCCTGGGCTAAAAAGCTTGGCGGCGGCGTAACGGGAAGTTTTGGGGTCAGGACTTGCATCATGCATTTTAAGCCAAATGCATGATGCAAGTCCTGACCCTGACGACTCCAGTGGGGGGTGGCGTCCAGCGAGACGAGTTGGATGCGGGGCATGGGCATGGCGGGCTGGTGGAATTCGGGGCCTGGGAGATAGGCTAGCGCCAGGTTCGCCACTGGGCCAGAGGAAAACCTGCCGAATTCGCGTAGGATTTCTTCCCACGGTTTGGGTGTCCGAATTCTGCGTCCCGTGAAGAGGCGTTAAGAAAGCGCAGCTGAGCAGGTGGTTAGCCAATTTCAGTCTGGCTCGGCCCTTTAGGACGCGGCAAGGCCGAGCCGCTAAGGTCAGACATTAGGTTTTGAGGCTCTTCCCGGTTTTGTGTGGGTTGAACACTTCGGATAGGCTACCGTCTGGCCCCGATTCGAGTCCAGTCCCATGCACGACCGCGAGCTCTACCGCCA
>MDTG01308050.1_pt1 | contig 28742 bp, 23 predicted proteins | sample 811421 | NCBI WGS metagenome assembly MDTG01 (sample SAMN05326645, study PRJNA326480) | marine metagenome | isolation source: seawater | place: Pacific Ocean: South East | collected 2011
AAATTTTCATTTAACCAAGCTACGTCTATTTCATTATCAAAATGACCAATATTACATACTATAGCTTTATCTTTCATAATTTCGAAATGTTTACCCTGAATAATATCTTTATTACCTGTTGCAGTAACAATAATATCTGCCTCAGGAATAGCATCTTTCATCTTTTTAACTTCAAAACCTTCCATGGCAGCCTGAAGTGCACATATTGGGTCAATTTCAGTTATGATAACCCTAGCCCCTGCGCCTCTTAGTGATTCGGCAGAACCTTTACCAACATCACCAAATCCTGCCACCACAGCAACTTTACCAGCAATCATAACATCAGTCGCACGCCTTATACCATCAACTAATGACTCTCTACATCCGTATTTATTGTCAAACTTTGACTTTGTAACGGAATCGTTAATGTTAATAGCAGGTGTATAAAGTGTTCCGTTTCTTTCTCTATCAAACAAACGGAGAACACCTGTAGTTGTTTCTTCAGAAAGTCCGTTAATACCAGCAGCTAATTCAGGATATTTGTCGAATACCATATTGGTTAAATCTCCACCATCATCTAATATCATATTTAAAGGCTTATCACCCTCAAAAGCAAACAATGTTTGCTCAATACACCAGTCAAACTCTTCTTCATTCATTCCTTTCCAAGCATAAACTGGGACACCTGTTGCAGCTACAGCTGATGCAGCATTGTCTTGTGTCGAAAATATATTACAAGATGACCAGCTTACTTCAGCACCTAATTCCGTTAGCGTTTCAATAAGAACAGCTGTTTGAATAGTCATGTGCAAACAACCTGCAATACGTGCACCTTTAAGAGGTTTATATTTACCAAATTCTTCTCTCAAGGACATTAATCCTGGCATTTCTGCTTCAGCTAAATTAATCTCTTTTCTTCCCCATTCAGCTAGGGAAATATCTTTTACTTTATAAGGGTATTTTTTCACTTTAGAATCCATTTTAAAAAATTTAGGGTACAAAAATACAAAATAAACTCCTCATTTTGGAGTAACTTGCCACTGAATGGACGATTTTTTAGTAAATAGAAAAACCAATAGATATCACCTAATTGTTGCATCTATAAACAAGCTTTGCCCAGACACCATATCAAAAAGAGAAAAAGAGGTGTATGCCTCTAGAAAAATAATCGACATTCTATACCCAAATCAACAATTGAGCAAGGATGAATTTGGTGCTCCAATACTCTCAAATGGAAAAGCCATTTCAATTTCACATTCAAAACATTTTGTTTCAATAATTACAGCTAACAAATCCGCCTCCATTGACATTGAAGCCATTAGCGAAAAAGCACTTAACGTAGCGTCAAAGTTTCTCAGCGAACAGGAACTAAAAATGGCAAATGATGCTGAAAAAGCCACTTTAATGTGGTCAGTTAAAGAATGTCTTTTCAAGATTTACAAAAATGGAGGGTTAACTTTTTCTTCTGACTTAGCTGTAAATGACATTAAAGAAAGTCATGTTGAATGTTTTATATTTGAACAGAAATATGTTCTGAATTATGAAAAATTCGAAGAGCATTGGTTAGTGTATTATTTTGATTGATTACATTTGCATCTATGAATATCTACGATTTCATATCATCAAACAAAGCAAACGGCAAAAAGTTATTTGCCGTTCTTATAGATCCAGACAAACAATCACAAGAAGAATTATCTGTGTTGGTAGACAGAGCAGTAAAAGCAAAAGTAGATTTGTTTTTTATTGGCGGAAGCTTGCTGACAAGTGATAGTATGGATGAATCTATCACAACTATCAAATCAAGTTGTAATATACCAGTTGTTATATTCCCAGGTAACACTATGCAAGTCAATGAAAATGCTGATGGTATATTGTTCTTATCATTAATTTCTGGTAGAAATGCTGATATGCTTATTGGTAAACAAGTAATTACTGCCCCATTAATAAAAGCCTCTAAATTGGAAGTCTTACCTACAGGCTATATGCTTATTGATAGTGGTAATCCGACAACCGTTTCATACATGAGTAATACTACTCCTATTCCTCATGAAAAAAACGACGTAGCAGCATGCACAGCTATGGCTGGCGAACTATTAGGCTTGAAGTTAATCTTCATGGATGGCGGTAGTGGAGCTACAAAACCCATTTCTGAATCCATGATTAAGATGGTTCGACAATCTGTTGATGCCCCTCTAATTATTGGTGGTGGTATTTGTAATGCCGAAAAAGCTATTGCTAATTGCAAAGCTGGTGCCGACCTTATTGTTGTAGGAAATAGTATTGAAAAACAACCACAAATTCTTGAAGAAATAGCACAATCTATTCACGAATTCAATTCTTCAGTAAACAATGAAGTCCTCAGTTGAAATAAGCATGTATCCATTGGATAAAAGCTACGAAACATCAATTATCCATTTCATTAAACAATTACGCACTTACCCATTCATCATTGTCGAAACTAACGGCATGAGTACTCAAATTTTTGGAGATTACGATAATGTGATGCACGCCATCAATACTGAGATGAAAAACAGCTTTTTAACTAATGAAAAAGTGGTATTTACATTAAAAGTAGTAAACTCTGATTTGGAAGAAAAACCATCTTTTTAATTATGAAAAAAATTGTCATCATTGGTCCAGAGTGCACTGGTAAAAGTACCCTTACAAAAGCACTTGCCAATCATTTTGACTCCCCATACATAAGAGAATATGCTAGAGAATACATTGATAGCTTAGACGGCAATTATCATAGAAATGACATTCTTACCATTGCAAAGAAACAAATTGAACTGGAAGACAATATAAAGCCCAACAGCAAATACCTTTTCTTAGATACAGACCTCATCGTTTGTAAGGTATGGAGTGAATTTAAATACGGACAATGCCACCCTTGGATCATTGAACAAATAGAAAAGCATCATCACGATTATTATCTGCTTTGCGATATAGATATCCCATGGGTTAATGATGGATTAAGAGAGCACCCTAATCACAGAAAAGAGCTGTTTGACATCTACACTAAAGAACTAACTGACTTAAACAAATCGTTTTCTGTAATTAGTGGTGAACATCGCCTTCATGATTCCATAGATTTTTTACACTCATTGGGAAAATAATTTACAAAAGAATAGTACATTTGCACTGTCTTTACGGGGTGCCTTCTAAGGCTGAGATTATACCCATCGAACCTGCCAAGGTAATTCTTGGAAGGGAAGGGAGTTTAACATAATTTTCCACTAACAACTCCGTGTTAATGGTAATGTTTAACGAAAAATTCTAATCAAAGATGACATTCAAATCTATTTTAAGTATAAGCTTTATAGCTTCGACTTTATGGCTATCTGCACAACGAACAGATACTCTAATTATTTATCCTGACTTGGAAGAAGTCAACATCAGAGCCTTAAGGGCTTCTGAAAAAACACCCATATCCTACTCAACTATCAGCCAAAAACAGTTGGAAGAACAAAATTTAGGGCAAGATATTCCTTATATGCTGTCATTAACACCATCTGTTGTAACTACTTCAGATGCAGGTGCTGGCATTGGCTACACTGGCTTCAGGGTACGTGGTAGTGACCCTACTAGAATTAATGTAACCATTGACGGTATCCCACTAAACGATGCGGAATCCCAAGGGGTATGGTGGGTTAATATGCCAGACTTTACTTCCTCCGTTGAGGACATTCAAATCCAAAGGGGTGTTGGAACATCAACTAATGGTGCTGGTGCATTTGGTGCAACGGTAAACCTAAGAACTCAAAAGCTAAGACCAACAGCTTATGCCACTACTAATAACAGTATCGGCTCATATAATACTTTAAAAAATAATGTAGAGTTTGGTACTGGACTTTTGGCAAATAAATTTACCCTTGACGGACGTCTTTCTAGGTTGTCCTCTGACGGTTATATCGACAGAGCTAGCTCTGATTTGAAATCGCTTTACCTATCAGGAGCATACTATGGTAGTGATGAAGTGCTAAAGTTCACATTAATTTCAGGAAAGGAAAAAACCTATCAAGCCTGGAATGGCGTGCCTCTTTCATATATTAATGACGATAGCTTGAGAACCTTCAACAGCTACACCTACGAGAATGAAACCGATAACTACTGGCAAGACCACTATATGATTCATTACAACAAACAACTAAGTGCTACTGCTTCATTCAATCTTGGGCTACACTACACACAGGGAAGGGGATATTATGAGCAATACAAGAAAGGCGAAGACTTTTCAGACTACGGATTAAATGACGTTATTGTTGGAAGCGATACAATTACAAGCACAAATCTAATTAGAAGAAAATGGCTTGATAATGACTTTTATGGAACCGTATTTTCATACCAAAATAGCATAGATAAATTAGACTACACTATTGGTGGAGGATGGAATACTTACGAAGGTAGACACTATGGTGTTATACGATGGGCAGAATACGCAAGTGGTGGTGCTATTGACCACATATATTACGATAACGATGCTGTAAAAACTGACTTCAATGTGTACGCAAAAGGACTTTATAAATACAGCGAAGAACTTACGCTATTCGGTGATTTACAAAAACGTTATTTAGACTATTCTTTCATTGGCAAAGATGATAATGGATCTTCTTTGGAAGACACCGTAAACTTTGATTTCTTCAATCCAAAATTTGGTGCTTTTTACCAGTTGGATAACAATAAAAGCGTTTTTGCTTCTTTTGCCGTTGCCAACAGAGAGCCTAATAGAAGTGACTTTGTAGACTCCTCGCCTGATTCAAGACCAGTACATGAAACATTATATGATACTGAACTTGGCTACAAAATCTCAAAGAAAAACTTCACTTTTTCAGCCAATGCCTACTATATGATTTATGAAAATCAGCTCATTCTAACGGGTAAAATAAACGATGTAGGTGAATATACTAGAGAAAATGTTGATTACTCTGTACGTAAAGGAATAGAAATAGAAGGTGGCTTTAAGCTAAACAGTAAAATTGACTGGTCAGGAAACGTTTCTTTTAGTGAAAACACCATAGCACATTACACCGAATACGTTGACAATTGGGACACTTGGGGCCAAGAAAAAATTGAATACGAAAACACAAATATTGCTTTTTCTCCGGAACTCATTTGGGCAAGTAAATTTAATTATCAACTTAATGATAAAATGGAAATTCAGCTAATCTCAAAGTATGTTGATGATCAATATATTGACAACACCTCAAGCGACGACCGCAAACTAGATGCTTATTTATTACATCATTGCCGTTTTATTTGGGACATCAACAGCACCCTTTTCAAAAAAGCTAGATTAAGTCTTCAAATAAATAATTTGCTGGATGAAAATTACGTCAATAATGCATGGATTTACCGATTCAAATCTGATGGCTATGACCCAAGACCAGACGATGTTTTTGTTTCGTCAAACAGTGAAGGCGGCTACGATATGGTAGGTTATTTCCCGCAAGCAAAACGAAATTTCTTATTGGGAGTTACTTTAGGATTTTAGAAAAATACCAAAGATCTCATAAAAAAAGCCGTCGATTTTCGACGGCTTTTTGTTATTTTTCACTTTAGCTCTTGAATGGCATGCTGCTTGTCAAGAAGTAATTGTTTTTTCAGACTATCAACATCCTCAAAAGTCATTTCTTCTCTTAATCGCTTAACAAAGTTCACTTTTAGACGCTCTCCATACAAGTCAGCAACGAAATTTAAAATATGAACTTCCAATGAACGTTCGTTACTTCCTAAAGTAGGATTTTTACCAATATTCATCATTCCATCAAACTCCTTGCCTTCATAACTAACCTTTACAGCATATACTCCATCTTTGGGAATGACCTTTGTACTGTCAATACTTCCCAAGTTAGCTGTAGGAAAATCAATAGTTCTGCCTATTTCTTTACCTTTAACTACTGTTCCCTCAAGCTGATAATGATAACCTAAATATTTAAATGTTTTAGAAACATCTCCAGCAAGCAGTGCTTTTCTAATTTTAGTTGAACTGACACTCACCTCATCAAGAAGCTGTACAGGAATTTCTTCAACCTCAAAACCATATAAAGGCGAAAATTCTTTCAAATGCTCAAAAGAACCTTCTCTATTTCTTCCAAAATGGTGATTGTAACCTATAACAAGTTTGTGGGTATTGATTTGATTTACAATAATATCACGCACAAAATTCATAGAACTTGTTCGAGAAAATGCTTTAGTAAAAGGATAAATAATTAAATGGTCTATGCCTACATTTTCAAGAAGGCTAATTTTTTCTTCTAGGGTGTTAATCAATTGTAACTGATGGTCGTCAGGAAAAAGCACCATCCTAGGATGAGGAGAAAAGGTAAGCAAAACAGTTTCACCATTTTCTTCATTAGCAATTTCTTTTAGCCTATTAATTATCGTTTTATGGCCAAAATGTACGCCATCAAATGTTCCTGTTGTAAGTATGGGGCGATCCACATCTTTAAAGTCAGAAATAGAGTGATAAATTTTCAAATTACAGCTTTTATAATAAATGTTAAAACCTTGTTCAAAAGTAGCAATTAATTTATTGATGAAAACTTTGCGACATACTAAATAATTCGTGTAAATTTGCCCAAAATTATTCAGAATAAAAAGCTTCATTTAAGTAAAAAAAAGATGTCACAAAGCAAAGGTAAAATTTCTCAAATCATTGGCCCAGTTGTCGATGTTACTTTTGAAAATAACGAAACCGGACTACCAGATATTTACGATTCATTAGAAATAACTAAAGATAATGGCACTAAATTGGTTCTGGAGTGCCAACAACATATTGGTGAAGACACGGTTCGTGCCATATCAATGGACTCCACAGACGGGCTAAAAAGAGGTGTTGAAGTTGTTGCAACTGGTGCTCCAATTAAAATGCCAGCTGGTGAGCACATTAAAGGTCGTGTATTCAACGTAATTGGTGATGCCATTGACGGAATGGACGATTTAGACAGAGAAAACGGTTTACCTATTCACAGAGAGGCTCCAAAATTTGAAGACCTTTCAACTTCTACAGAGGTTTTATATACTGGTATTAAAGTGATTGATCTTATTGAGCCATACGCTAAAGGTGGTAAAATTGGTTTATTTGGTGGTGCTGGTGTTGGTAAAACAGTACTTATTCAGGAGCTAATTAACAACATTGCAAAAGGTCACGGTGGATTATCCGTATTTGCTGGTGTAGGTGAGAGAACTCGTGAAGGAAACGATTTATTAAGAGAGATGTTAGAGTCTGGTATTATCGATTACGGTGATGACTTTTTACACTCTATGGAAGAAGGTGGATGGGACTTATCTAAAGTAGACGCTTCAAAAATGGGTGACTCGAAAGCTTCTTTCGTATTTGGCCAGATGAATGAGCCTCCAGGAGCACGTGCTCGTGTTGCACTTTCAGGACTAACCCTAGCAGAATATTTCCGTGATGGTGATGGACAAGGAAAGGGACGTGATGTTTTATTCTTCGTTGATAACATCTTCCGATTTACACAAGCTGGTTCCGAAGTATCAGCACTTTTAGGTCGTATGCCATCAGCGGTAGGTTACCAACCAACCCTAGCAACTGAGATGGGAACTATGCAAGAGCGTATTACATCAACCAAAAATGGTTCTATTACATCTGTACAGGCAGTATATGTACCTGCGGATGATTTAACAGATCCTGCTCCTGCTACAACTTTTGCTCACTTAGATGCAACTACTGTACTTTCACGTAAAATTGCTGAGCTTGGAATTTACCCTGCGGTTGATCCATTAGACTCAACCTCTAGAATTTTATCTGCAGATATCGTAGGTGACGAACATTATGAATGTGCACAAAGAGTAAAAATGCTTCTACAACGCTACAAGGAATTACAAGATATTATTGCAATTCTTGGAATGGAAGAATTATCTGATGATGATAAGTTAGCTGTATCAAGAGCTCGTCGTGTTCAGCGTTTCTTATCTCAACCTTTTCACGTCGCTGAGCAATTTACTGGTCTTAAAGGTGTATTAGTAGATATTCAAGATACCATCAAAGGTTTTAATATGATAATGAATGGTGAGATGGATCAATATCCTGAGGCAGCCTTTAATCTAGTTGGAACTATTGAAGAAGCTAAGGAGAAGGGAGAGAAAATGTTAGCCGAAGCAAAATAATTTTTTTGTTATGCAATTAGAAATCATCACACCAGAAAAAAAAGTATTCCAAGGTAAAGTAAATTCAGTTCAGTTTCCTGGTTCTAATGGTAAATTCGAGGTTCTAAATAATCATGCACCTATTATTTCTTCCCTTACAAAAGGTAATGTAAGAATTATTGATATCAATAACAAAATTGATATTATTAAAATTAATGGTGGTGTTGTTGAAATGCAAAATAATATGATTATAGTTTTAGCTGAATAATTTCAATAATATAAATTATGAGAAAATATTTTTTACTGTGTATTTTCTTATACTCATGTTCATCAGAATTTGACTTAAAAAATGGTGATATTCTATTTCAAGATTTAGATAGTTCAGAACTCTGTATTGCTATTGAAGGTGTTTCTGAAGGTTATAATGGTTCTAACTTATCACATATTGGAATGATTGTAAAACAAAACAATCAAATTTTAGTGATTGAAGCTTTACCTCCAAAAGTTGTTCTAACACCACTTAAAAATTTCCTAAATAGATCAAAAGATATTAATGGTAATCCAAAAGTATTAGTTGGTAGACTTAAAGATAAATTTAAAAATCATATAAATAAAAGTATTAATTATTGTTTAATGAAAATTGGTCATGAATACGATGATGAATTTATTTTTGATAATAACTCATTGTATTGTTCTGAATTAATTTACAATTCATTTAATAATGACACTATCTTCAAAGCTAAACCTATGATATTTGAAAGTCAATTTGATAAAAATATAGTCAAAATATGGATTGATTATTATAATAAATTGGACAAGCCAATTCCACATGACAAATTAGGTATTAACCCTGGCATGATGTCAATTTCTGATGCAATTGAAATAGTTTATATTTACGGCTTACCTGACGGTTTTGAATCCAAAAAATCTGAAAATGAAAAATATTAGTATTTATGTTTTGGTTGTATTGTTATTTAATTCTAATACATTAATAGGACAAAATATATTAGAAAAAAATATTGAGGAAGTAATAGTAATATCTAATCGATCACAATACAATAAAGAATTTAAAATTGTACACACTATTGATAGTGAAGAAATAAAAAATTCATCAAATCAGACTATTGCTGATATATTAGAATTTGCAATTAATGTAGATAACAGACAGAGAGGAGGTCAAGGAATTCAATCTGACATCAGTATTAGAGGTGGATCTTTCGAGCAAACTTTAGTCTTATTAAATGGGATTAAATTAAATGATCCTCAAACAGGACATCATAACCTGAACTTACCTATCAGTCCTGAATTGATTGATAGAATTGAAATAACAACTGGAGGAGCTAGTAGAATTTACGGAAATTATGCATACTGTGGAGTCATAAATATTATCACAAAAGATAAAATTGAAAATTCTGTGATACTTTCAACAGGACAAAATAATTTTAATCATGCTGAACTCAATTTCAATATTAGTAAGAATAATGTTGATCAAATTTTTCATTTATCAAATAAGAACAGTGACGGATATATATTAGGAACTGACTATAAATTATATAATTTTTACTACCAGGCAAAATCTAATATAAATGATGTAAGTTCTACTTTAAATGTAGGAATTAATAAAAAAGATTTTGGAGCATATAATTTTTATTCAACTAAATATCCCAATCAATTTGAAAAAACAAAAACTACATTTGCTTCATTAAATTTAAATAAATCTGGTCGGCTTAGTTTCAATAATAATATTTACTGGAGAATGCATGATGATGAATTTATTCTTTTTAGAGAGAATCCTGAGCTTTATCAAAATTTTCACAAAACAAATGTAATTGGTCTAGATTTTAACATCATAAAGAAAACAAAATTAGGCACATCTCTATTTGGCGCTGAAATAGTTTCTAATAGTATAATTTCTAATAACTTAGGTAATGATTTAGAGACTCCAATATTGATTGATAATGACAATTATTTTACTAAATCTGACAACAGAATTGTAACAAATTTCTTCATTGAAAAAAATTTATCTTTTTCAAGATTAAATATTTCGACAGGATTAATGCTAAATATAAACCCAAATTTTAATAATGAACTATTTCCGGGATTAGATGTTAGTTACAAAATTAATGATGATATTAATTTTTATATATCAATTAATAAATCAATGAGAACACCAAATTTTACAGAATTGTATTATACATCCCCAACAAATGAAGGAAATACAAACTTGAAAGCTGAAAAATCACTAAATAAAGAATTTGGTATAAAATTAAAAAAAGATATTCACACGACTACTATATCATTTTTTGAAAGAAATGGTGAGAACTTAATAGATTGGATTCTATTAGATGGAGATAGTATTTGGCGAACTCAGAATCTAAATGAAATTAATACTTCGGGTGTAGAAATAAAATCAAGAATAAATCTTAAAAAGATTTTTAATTCTAAATTAAATCATCTTAAATTAGTATTTGCTTCAAATAAAATTGATACAATATCTAATGGCTTTAGATCTGCATATGTTCTAGATCATTTGAAAACTAATTTATCTTTTAGTATAAATCATAATTTAACTGAAAAATTAAAACTAGATTGGAAAATTTCATATCAGGAAAGAGTTGGAGACTATTTTGATGCTGAATTAGAACTAAATAAATCCTATGAGCCATTTTGGTTAACATCATTAAGATTTACTCAAAGTATTAATTCTTATTTTAATGTATTTATAGATATTAATAACCTTTTTGACATTTCCTACTCAGACTTTGGAAATATAGAACAAGCTGGTAGATGGGCAAGAATTGGCTTAAAAGCCAAAATTTAGTCAAAGCTTTTTATTTTTTTTATGTCTATTATAATCTCTTTTAGATTTTAAATCAATTTTATTATCAAAAGCATCTTGTAAATTTATATTTGTTTGATTTGCTAGACATAATACCACAAAAAGAATATCAGCCAATTCTTCTCCCAAATCGGTATTATCATTTTCTTTAAATGACTGTTCTCCATATTTACGAGAAATAATTCGAGCTACCTCTCCCACTTCTTCTGCAAGAATAGCCATATTGGTTAACTCGTTGAAATAGCGAACACCGTATTTTTTTATCCATTCATCAACTTGATTTTGTAATTGTTCTATTGGCATTATTCTTTGTTTTTTGAATCAATTAATATTGTAACAGGTCCATCATTACACAAGCTAACTTGCATATCTGCTCCAAACTTACCCGTTAGAACTTTCTGCTGAACATCTAAGCTTAGGCATTTTATAAAAGTCTCATAAATTGGAATAGCAATTTTCGGAGGAGCCGCTTCGATAAATGATGGACGATTACCTTTCTTGGTTTTGGCATGTAAGGTAAATTGACTAACTACTAAAATTTGACCTTTTATATCTAAAATAGACTTATTCATCTGTCCATTTTCATCCGAGAAAATTCTAAGATTGGCTATTTTACTGCTAAGCCATTTTACATCTTCCTCTGTATCATTATTCTCAATTCCTAGTAGTATAAGTAAGCCTTGTTGTATTTGACTGTAAATTTTCTCCTCAATACTAACAGAAGCTTCTAAAACTCTTTGAACAACTATTCTCATTTTTCATAATGGTTTACTCTAAAACTTTCATCATCTTGCTCAAGCATACTGATATAATTCTTGTAGCGAGAGGCAGAAACCTCACCTTTCTCTAAAGCTAATTTTACGGCACAATTTGGCTCATTTATATGTAAACAGTTATTAAACTTACACTGAGATTTTAACTTAAAAAATTCTGTAAAATAATCGCCAAGTTCATATTTATCCATTTCTATCAATCCGAAACCTCTAACTCCAGGTGTATCAATAATCGAGGCCCCAAAATCCAAATCATACATTTCAGAAAAAGTTGTTGTATGTTGTCCTTGTTGATGTTGTTCAGATACTTCTTGTGTCTGAATTTTTAAATTAGGTTGTAGCATATTCAATAATGTAGATTTACCCACTCCAGAGTGTCCTGAAATCATATTAACCTTGCCTTTCATTATTTCCTTTACTTCTGATAAATCATCATTAAGGATACTTATAGATAGACACTCGTAACCTATTTTTTCATAAACAGAACGTCTTTCTTCTAATTGAGCTAAAGTAGTTTCTTCATATAAATCGACTTTATTAAAAAATATAATCACTTCCACCCCATAAGCTTGTGCTGATACCAAAAATCTGTCTATAAAACCAGTTGATGTTTGTGGGCTTTTCATGCTTACCATTAGTATAGCTTGGTCTATATTAGATGCTAAAATGTGTGTTTGCTTAGAAAGGTTAACCGATTTTCTGACTATGATGTTTTTTCTATCGAACAATTCATCTATCAGAAAAGATTCCTCCTCTTGACTCAAGTTTACCTTATCACCTACAACGATAGGATTAGTACTTTTGATATCTTGCATACGGAACTTACCACGAATACGGCAGTTCAACAACTGTCCGTCATCTGTCTTGACAATGTACCAACTTCCAGTAGATTTTATGACTGTTCCTAGCATTTCGACAAATATACGATGATTTAAAAGAGTTTAGGAATATCTATTTCTTTACTATCTTCGCAGTATGTCAATTGAAGTTAAAGAAGTTAGCAAATATTATGGGGAGCAAGCTGCCCTAGATTCAGTTTCATTTGAGGTTAAAAAGGGTGAAATCGTTGGTTTTCTTGGTCCTAATGGTGCCGGAAAATCTACTTTAATGAAAATTATTACCACCTACTTGCATGCTGACAAAGGACAAGTAAACGTATGCTCTGAAGATGTGGATGAAGATACTATTTCAATACGTGAGAAAGTAGGCTATTTAGCTGAGCACAATCCTCTTTATTTGGAGATGTACATCAATGAATACCTCTCTTTTATAGCTGACATATATGAATGTTCTAAAGAACGCATTAATGAGATGATTGATGTGACTGGCTTAACGCCCGAAAAGCACAAGAAAATTGGGGAATTATCAAAAGGTTATAAACAGAGAGTTGGTCTGGCAGCTGCCTTAATTCATAATCCTGAAGTACTTATTTTGGACGAGCCTACTACTGGATTAGACCCAAATCAATTAGTAGAAATAAGAAATCTAATTAGAGAAAGTGGAAAGGATAAAACCGTTATGCTTTCGACTCACATTATGCAAGAGGTTGAAAAGATGTGTAATCGTGTTATTATCATCAATAAAGGTAAAATAGTAGCTGATGAAATGTTATCCTCACTCAAAGAAAAGAATGTGGACTTAGAATCTTATTTTCAAAAACTTACAGCTTAAAATAGTTCAGAAACTATATTGAATAAGTGAAAATGGAACAGATTTTTCTTATGTTCATTCGAATCAATTGAAGTTGAGGTTAGCACTAAGTAAGTTAAGGTTGGTAATACGTCATCAGGTCTAATACCTCAATCTTTCTTGATAAGTTATTAAATACTTAAGTCGAAAATAATTTAGAATGCAAAAAAATTAATGAATTTATTTTTCTAATTTTGTAAGCGACTTAACAAGTGGACAAATTTGGCTGATTGCAACCACTCCAAAAATGCTAAAACAGGAATGAATTCGCATCAGCTTTTTTCACTTGATTTTTTTTAAATTCTAATACACATAGAAAATGGCTTATTTTTTTACTTCAGAATCCGTTTCAGAAGGACATCCTGATAAGATTGCAGACCAAATTTCTGATGCTTTACTCGATAATTTTTTAGTGCAAGACAAAGAATCTAAAGTTGCATGCGAAACACTAGTAACCACAGGTCTTGCTGTACTAAGTGGCGAGGTTAAAACCAAAGCCTATGTAGATGTACAAAAAATTGCTAGAAAAGTTATTCGAAAAATAGGCTATAATAAATCCGAATATCAATTTGATGCTGATAGTTGTGGAGTTATTTCTGCTATTCACGAACAGTCAGCAGACATCAATCAAGGTGTAGAAGCGGACAAAGGCTTGTATGCCGAGCAAGGTGCAGGTGACCAAGGGATGATGTTTGGTTACGCTACTGACGAAACAGATAATTATATGCCGTTGGCTTTGGATTTATCGCATCGTATCCTCATTGAATTAGCTGATATTAGAAGAGAGGGTAATGAAATGACTTATCTAAGGCCAGATTCCAAGTCACAGGTAACTATCGAATATAGTGATAATAATCAACCTATTCGTATTGAGGCTATAGTAGTTTCTACTCAACACGATGAATTTATTTTAGCTGAGGAAGATACAGATACTGCCAGAGCAAAAGCAGAAAATACTATGCAGAAGCAAATAGAAAATGATGTGAGAACTATTCTTATTCCTAGAGTAATAGCTCAATTGGAAGACCGACAAAAAGTTCTTTTTGGTACAGAAAAGTACCATGTCAATCCTACTGGGAAATTTGTAATTGGAGGACCTCACGGAGATACTGGCTTAACTGGACGTAAAATCATTGTTGATACTTATGGTGGTAAAGGGGCTCATGGTGGTGGTGCCTTTTCAGGAAAAGACCCATCTAAGGTTGACCGTTCAGCAGCTTATGCTACTCGACATATTGCTAAAAATCTTGTGGCTGCTGGACTCTGTAAACAAGTATTGGTTCAAGTGTCTTATGCCATTGGCGTTGCTAAGCCTATGGGTATTTTTGTTGATACATATGGCACTTCAAATATTAGTTTTTCAGATGGTGAAATCGCTAAAAAGGTAGAGGATATTTTTGATATGAGACCATCTTCTATTATTGATAGATTGAAACTTAAAAATCCTATCTACCAAGAAACAGCTGCTTACGGACACATGGGAAGGACTCCTGAAATAAAATCGTTCTCTTTTGATGTTGAAGGTCATTCTAAAAAACTTACTTTAGAGACATTTACATGGGAAAAATTAGATTATGTAGATGAAGTCAAAAAAGCATTTAGCTTATAGACTACTTCTTTCTGAAGAAAATCTGAATTGGCACACCGTTAAAGTCAAAACTCTCTCGAAGTTTATTTTCGATATATCGTTTGTAGGGGTCTTTAATATACTGTGGTAAATTGGCAAAAAAGGCAAATGTTGGTGTCTTAGTCGGTAACTGCGTACAGAATTTTATTCGAATGTATTTACCCTTAGTTGCTGGAGGTGGGTTTTGCTCAATAAATGGAAGCATAACATCGTTGAGTTTAGAAGTGCTTATACGTGCTTTTCTACTTTCTGAAACATCAATAGCTATTTCTAGAGCCTTTAGTAAACGTTGCTTAGTTAGGGCAGAAATAAATAGTATAGGAACGTCAGTAAAAGGGGCTATTTTTTCACGAATAGTAGTTTCATACGCTTTAGTCGTGTAGGTATCTTTATCAACCAAGTCCCATTTATTTACTAGAATAACGATACCTTTATTGTTTTTGTCTGCTAGATGAAAGATATTCAAATCTTGCGATTCAAAACCTAGTGTAGCGTCAATGAGTAACAAGCATACATCGGAATATTCAATGGAGCGAATGGAACGCATCACTGAGTAAAACTCGAGGTCTTCGCTGACTTTTTTCTTCTTTCTAACTCCTGCAGTATCCACTAATACGAAATCGTGTCCAAACTTTGTATAGTGTGTGTCTAATGAATCTCTAGTTGTACCTGCAATATCAGTAACAATATTTCTTTCCTCGCCAACTAAAGCGTTAACAAATGAGGATTTCCCAACATTTGGTCGGCCTACTATGGCAAATCGTGGCAAGTCACTTTCTTCTTCTTTTTCAGTGTCTGGAAGTTTACTTACTAATTCATCTAACAACTCCCCTGTTCCACTTCCGTTGATTGAAGATATGCAGAAATAGTCTCCCATTCCTAGAGCATATAATTCTACAGCTTCTTGCATTATTTGACTATTATCCACTTTATTTGCAACTAGAAATACTGGCTTATCAGATTTACGCAGATGCTTGGCTACGGTTAAATCCATATCGGTTACACCCTCCTGTGCATCCACCAAAAACAAAATAGCATTAGCCTCATCAATAGCTAAATTAACTTGCTTTCGTATTTCTCCTTCGAAAATATCGTCAGAACCTACGATATAACCACCGGTATCGATTATAGAAAACTCTTTCCCGTTCCAATCCGTTGTGCCATAATGCCTATCACGTGTTACACCACTAACAGAGTCAACTATAGCTTGTCGCTTCTGAATTAGTCTATTAAAAAATGTTGATTTTCCAACATTGGGTCGACCTACTATTGCTACTATATTTCCCATCGTGTGTTAGTTGTTATAACCAAAACGTTTTAGTTGCTTATCGTCGTTTCGCCAATCCTTATTGACTTTGACATACAAATCTAAGAATATCTTTTTCTGGAAAAATGTCTCCATATCTCTTCTGGCTAGTGTGCCTACTTTTTTCAAGGCTCTACCTTTATGACCTATAATTATACCTTTTTGTGATTCTCTTGCCACATTGATAATGGCACGTATTTTTATGATTTTATCTTCATCAAAAAATTCTTCTACCTCAACTTCTACTGAATAAGGAATTTCTTTTTTGTAGTATTTTAATACCTTCTCTCTGATAGTCTCTCCTACAAAAAAACGTTCCGACTTATCGGTAAGAGCGTCTTTATCAAAGTAAGGTGGTGAGAAAGGTAAAAACTCCTTGATTCTATCCATTATCAAATCAAGATTAAATTTATTGAGTGCAGAAATTGGGTGAATTTCAGCTTTTGGCAAACGTTCTTTCCAAATGGCTATTTGCTCTTTTACAAAATCTTGTTCTACAGTATCAATTTTATTGAGCAGTAATATTATTGGAATGTCTGTATTCTGAAGCCTTTCAAAAAGCTTCATATCCTTCAGCTCTTTTTCTCCAGTCTCCACCATGTAAATAAGAATATCGGCATCCTGAAAAGCACCATGAACGAAATCCATCATATTTTCTTGCAGCTTGTAGGCTGGGTCAATAACGCCTGGAGTGTCAGAAAAAATGATTTGATGCTCATCATCATTAACAATACCCAATATCCTATGGCGAGTCGTCTGAGCCTTTGATGTGATAATTGATAAACGTTCACCAACCAAGGCATTCATCAAAGTTGACTTACCAACATTTGGATTACCAATGATATTTACATACCCTGCTTTGTGTTCCATTATAGTTTTGAGCGTTTATGTTTTAATTCTTCCAAACGTTCTAAAGACTCTTCCCAACTACTTATATTTTCATTCAGTTTGTTTTGCTTGTCTTGGTAAGATTCGAAAAAACCTTTTTGCGAAGATAACTCTTTGTAGCGTTCTGGGTTTGCTAATTCCTCATCTAATTCTTTTAGTTCCTTTTCTAGACGCTCTACCGCTCTTTCAAACTGTCCTACTTTATTAGAGAGTTTACGAATGTCTTTGTCAAGCTGTTTGCGTTCATTGAAGGTTTGTTTATTGGCTGAATCATCCGACTTTTTGACTTTACTCTTTTGCTTATTCTCTAATTCAAATTGCGTAAAATCTTGTACTTTTTTTTCTTTCAAGAAGTCATTGATATCACCCAAGTATTCCTTAATATTTTTGTCTTTAAATTCGTAAACTTTTTCGGTTAAGTCTTCTAAAAAATCTCTATCGTGAGATACTATTATTAAGGTGCCGTCGTAATTCCTCAAAGCTCTCTTTAAAATGTCTTTGGACACCATATCCAAGTGATTGGTAGGCTCATCCATAATCAAGAGATTAACTGGCTCTAATAGTAATTTACACAGAGCTACTCTTGCTCTTTCCCCTCCAGAAAGGACTTTTACTTTTTTCTGAACTGTATCTCCGCTAAATAAGAATGAACCGAGCATATCTCTCACTCGTGGTCGACTATGTTCATCGGCAGCGTCTTCAACTACTTCAAAAATGCTTTTATTTTCATCTAATAATTCTGACTGATTTTGGGCGTAATAACCGACTGTTACTTGGTAGCCGTATTCTATTTCTCCATCATATTTGATAGCATCCACTATCATTTTTGCTAGTGTGGTTTTACCCTCGCCGTTCTTACCAACAAAAGCAATTTTATCTCCTCTTTCAAGCATTAAATTAACGCCATTTAACACTCGTAAGTCATCGTAGTTTTTAGAAGCATTGGATACTTTGAGTGTTACTTTTCCAGAGTGGGGAGCAGGTGGAAACTTAAAATACATTGAAGCCGTTTCGTCTTGCTCTACTTCAATTAAATCCATTTTGTCCAACTTTTTAATCAAACTCTGAGCAAAAGAGGCTTTGCTTTTCTTAGCTCTAAACTTTTCGATAAGCATTTTGGTTTGCTTAATCTCTTTATCTTGATTTTTCTTGGACTGAATTTGTTTTTCCTGCCTATCTTTTCTGAGCTCTATATACTTGGAATAACTGGCTTTGTAGTCGTTAGCCTTACCTAAAATAAGGTCTATTGTTCTGTTCGTTACAGCATCCAAAAAAGCTCTATCATGAGAAACCAAAACAACTGCTCCTGAATAATTTTTTAGCCAACCTTCTAGCCAAACAATGGATTCAATATCTAGGTGGTTAGTAGGCTCATCAAGTAATAAAACATCTGGCTTACTTAATAATATTTTTGCTAACTCCAGTCGCATTCTCCAGCCTCCACTGAACTCATTTGTTTGTCGTTCAAAATCATCAAGCTGAAAGCCAAGTCCAATTAAAACCTGACTCATTTCTGATTGAATGGTATAACCTCCTAACATTCCAAAGCGTTCATTTAAATCGTTCAAATCGGTAATGAGTTTCATATAGCCGTCACTTTCATAATCTGTTCGCTCACTCATCTCTAGATTAACGGCAGTGATTTGTTGCTCAAGTTTTTTTATTTCCTGAAAGGCTTGTTCGGCTTCCTCTTGTACTGTTCTACCCTCGTCAAACTCTAAGTCTTGCCTTAAATAGCCTATCGTAGACTCATTTGGCATAGATATTGAGCCTTCATTGGCTTTTTGCTCTCCCGATAAAATTCTAAGTAAGGTTGACTTCCCTGCTCCATTCTTTCCAACTAAACCTATACGGTCACCCTTGTTGACCATAAATGAAACATCGTCGAACAGTTCTTGCCCGCCGAAGTAAACCGATATATTGTTCGCTGAAATCATAAGCGTGCAAAAGTACACTATTTTAATAGCCACTGAAAAAGAGAAGTTAAAAATGAAATGATAATGTAATTTTAGTGTATATTTGTTCGAATATCGCGAGGTGGAGCAGTTGGTAGCTCGTCGGGCTCATAACCCGAAGGTCGTAGGTTCGAGTCCTGCCCTCGCTACTAAACAAAACGGATTAGCAGAAATACTAATCCGTTTTTTTTATAAAGTTTGTAAAAATAAAAACCTTGTATTTTATTAAAGATTTGAGTTTAGAAAATTTTGAAGTAAAAGAGCTGAAAAAAGATATGAAGGTTTTTAAAACTAAATGAATTTGCTAACTCATTTTTATTAAGACAACAGCATGAGCGACTATTCCTTTTTCTGCTCCTACAAAACCCATTTTTTCTGAAGTTGTTGCCTTCACAGATAATTGATTAGAGTCAATCTGCATGCATTCAGAAAGAACGCCTTGCATTTTTATAATATGAGGATTAACCTTTGGTTTTTCAAGACACACTGTAGAGTCAATATTGATAATTTCAAAGCCTTTTTTTCGAATTAAAACCATAACATCACTAAGTAAAATCTTACTATCAATGCCTTTATAGTCGTCTGAAGTATCCGGAAAATGAAAGCCAATATCTCGCATATTAGCAGCTCCCAAAATAGCATCACAAATGGCATGTATAAGTACATCGGCATCTGAATGACCAACAGAACCTTTGCTATGTGGAATATGAACTCCTCCCACAATAAGTTCTTCACCATCTTTTAGTTGGTGAACGTCATATCCGTATCCTATTCGTATATTCAAATCTTTTAATTATCTACTTCAGTTTCAAGTGCACTGAAGTCAAATGTTAAGGCAAATCGTAAAGTATTCGATAATGGATTAACTGCATTAACCTCATCTCTACTTTGTAAAGGTATTAAATATGAGAAATCTAGTCCGAATACATTATATCTGACACCAGCTCCAAGAGTAAAAAACTGACGATCACCTTTTGATGGATGCTCGTAAAAGAATCCTGAACGAATTGCAAATTGCTTATCGTACCAATATTCTGCACCCATAGAATAAATAAGCTCTCTTATTTCTTTATCATCTGCAGGGGCATCGTAAAAAGACTGAATGATACCACTAATTACGGATACATCAGGGTCAAATCCACTGATAATCTCGCTATCTTCATTGTAAATAGGTGGCGTGGGCACTAGTAATTTATTAATATCAAACTCAAACGATACTTCGTTAAATTCATCAATGGCTGTACTTAATGCAGAACCTATTCTTAAGTTAGTAGGTATAAAGTCTTTATCAATAGTTTCAGTATAGGATACTTTACCTCCAATATTTGAGATATTTATACCTGTTGACCACGTCATGTCTTTACTTGCCAAACGGATTTGTTTAGTATAATATCCTGAAAAATCACCAGCGACTGTATGAGCAGCTTTAGTTGCCAAAGTTCCTACTTGCTGACCACCAGTTAAGTTAGAATATACATAGCGAAGTGCAACACCAGTAGATAAGTTAGTTGATAGTTTCAAAGAATATGCCCCATCAATAGAGAATTCGTTTGGATTAAAAGAGCCAAGTGGATTATTGTTATTATCTGTAAAATTAATTTCACCTAAACTAAAGTATCTTAAAGAGAACCCTAGCACCTCGTTTTTATTCAATCTTTTGTATGCTGTTAAGTAAGATAAATTAATATCAGGCACTAAGGCTTTTAGCCATGGTGTATAGCATACAGAAAAACCTAAATCATTTTTTACAAAGGCATATTTAGCAGGATTCCAATGCATTGACATGGCATCTGGTGTTGATGCTACACCTACATCACCCATACCACCAGCTTTGGCATCAGGGCTTATAATTAAGAATGGAACAGCAGTAGTAATTGTGTTAAGTCTAAACTTATTATCAACATTTACGTCGTTTTGTGCAAATGATAAGTTATCAAATAACACTAGAGTAAGTATGGCTAAAAAAATCTTAATTTGATTCATTGAGTATGAAAAAAAGTTGATTACAAATATAAGTATTAACTTTAATAACGGTGATATTAATCAATTAGTATAAGTCGTCCTGACTTTGTTGAAACTTCTCCACCGCTTGCCTTTGCTACAATGTTGTAAATGTACATACCACTCTTTAACTTAGTTCCTTCTTTTGATTTTCCGTCCCAGTTAATCGGCCCATACCTAAATCCCACAGGCTTAATGTTATCTTCAATGATTTTCACAACCTTACCGCTAACATCCATTATTACCAAGTTAATTTTCATATCCAAATCGGACTGATTATGCTCAAAGTAAAATGAAGTAAAGTCAACAACTGGATTTGGATAATTTATTAAGTTTTGAATGCTTAAATTATCGACCGAAATAACTCTAAATTCTGTAGTGCTTGCGGATGAATTATTAAATACATCCCATACTTTGACAGTTAGGTTGTACGTGCCTTCCTCCAAATTTGAAAAAGGATATTCAATAGCTCCACTTTGATAACTATCAATATCGTATTCATAAAAATCATTTAACACAATTGGATTAGTCGATTCTAAGTTAAGAACAGCTGTCATGTCATGACCTATACCATTTCCTACAGTATTTATGCCGTTTTCATCATACAGTAAAGCGTATAAAGTTGGGTCAGCATTTGTGATTCCTCCACGTATAAAGTTGGTGTCATTGATAAATAAACTTATTTCAGGCCCTAAATTATCATTTGAAAAGCCTTCGGTAGTTCCACCAATTACTATATCATTACTAAATCCAGAGGCATCAATTTGTTCTTCATTGACAGTACCTTTAGCGTACAAACTTATTTTTCCATTACCATAGTCATAATTAATGTCCTTTGGCACAATAAATGTAAATGAAAATTCACCTTGACTAACTGTTGATTTACCATTGAACAATTTGTTCTTCTGTAAATCGAAAACTATAACTGGTGATTCATCTTGTCCTAGCGTTTGGAAATCTGTACGTTTATCAAAAACTGAAGGGAAAACAAAGCCTTCAAAAGTTTCTATTTTTTCGCCGTTTCGTTGAATTTCGCCTGTTGCAGTAACTTTTCCCAAAGCTTTTGCACTATCAACAACTTCGGTTAGCACCACATCATAAACTGGATATGCAAGCGTCAATGCAGGGTCTCCTAATAGTGTGAAGTTTCTATGATTTAAATCTTCAATATCATTAACATTATTTTTGGTTCTCATTAAAACATCACCTAGTCTTGGAAATGAAGATTCATTATTATTTGGAAATAAATTTTCGAGGAAAGCTTCATTAAGATCTAAATTATTGTCAGTAAACACTACTCTTGAAGTGGTTAATAAAGCAATGGCACCAGACTTTTCTTTTAAGAAAATATGCTCGGCTGCAGATACTCGTTCAGGGTCATCGTATCTACCAAACTCACAAGTTGCCGTCATAAATAAAGGGAGATTATTTTCGTTATTCCATGTGTTAATGTCTTCAATACCTAGTATACGTTCATGAGCCCAGCCTAATTCTCCACCATGACCTGTATAATTCACTAAAAACATACCTTGATTTACGGCATTTGAAATGGCGGTATTGACAGTTGGGCAGCGTTGTCCTCCAGTTGACGTTTCTTGTTCATAGGCATCTAAATAAATCTTATCAACATTCATATTTGGATATTCTGCTGCAATATAATCGGCTAATTGTTCCGCTTGGGCTGTATGTACCGTTTCCACCTCATCGTTATCGTCACCAACAAAACAAAGTCTTAATCTCCAATCTCCAAAAGAATCTTCAACATTGTAGTTAATAACTTTATCGACAGCATTTTTGGCTTCTTCTAAAGTTTGAACAGGGAACCTACCCACACCAATATCTAAAAAAGATAAAAGAGGATTATCATTTGAAATACTTTCTTCTTCGTCAAGAAGTGCAAAATAATCATCACTTACGTACGAATACAAAGCATTTGTTGAGTTTGATGATTGATAAGACACTATAAAGTTAGTATTCTCAATCACTCTATTTTTTGGATCATAAGAAGCATCGCCAAATAGCAACATATATTTTAAAGGATTGTCATTATTATAAAGCATTCGAGCAAAATCTCGAATAGCTGATACGTCTTGACTTCCCGACGAGAATTCATTATAAATTTGTTGTGGCGTAACTACTGCTACCGACAAACCTTTGGTTCTGTGAAAATCGGCTAATCTATTAGCTTCAGTCAAAAAAGTTGGATGACTTACTATAAGATAATCGATATCTTTTAAAGCGTGCAAATTTTGATTACTGACCTTTCCGTTCAATTCTACATTTTTAAAAACTCCGGAAAATGCAATAAATTCTTTTAAGCTATCTGTTTTGAGAGAGAAAATAGCTTTAGAGTCTATTGTTGAAAGGCTTTGTTTCTTTGGGATTAATGGATTACTAACATCCCAAATAGTTAAAGAAGAGGAGGCGTTACTTATTTCGAACTTACTAATACGCTCAGGACGTACTGAAGCTAAAGATCTAAAAGGCATTTGATTACCATTCATTTTGAGCTCTCGCTCAGCATTTACTTCAATGAAGTCAATCCATCCTTTTGCTGAACTTGAGGGAGAAGAAAAACTTAACTGAACTTGTATATTTTCAGAGTTAGGGTTTACTTCTTTTTCAATGATTTTAGTATTTGCATAGTTATAACTTCCATAAACACCAGAAAAAGTGGACACCTCTTCATTCATACCAGATGAATTTATTGTAAATGTAGAGTTGTAAGGGGAACTGGCTCGTGCTGCTAAAACTAATTTTAGTTTAGACACTCCAATTCTGTTTGGAAAATTAAAATCAAATATCCTATTATTTACAATATCAAAAACATCGCCATACCAAGTTTTTCCAGATTTAATAAAATTAATCTCATCATTCTCATGAATCTGATAATCATTAAAAGTTGTAATTAAAGTATCAAAAGTTGATTCCGAACTTTGATTTGAAATGCGTTTGCCAACTCCTAAATCAGCTGAAAGAAAATAATACGTTTTGTCGTCAAATAAATGGATTTGACGGCTAAATTTATCTGAACTTATTTGCCATTGATTTGGAGATTGACCATAGAAAATAAGGTAATCGTTTTCATCGAAAGAACCATCGTCTTGTCCATAGATTTGAATTGATAATTCTTCAAGGTCATCAATTCGAGGTTCAGAATTTAAGACTGGCAACATACCGCCAGGTCTTCCGTACAATCTAATATTATTGGGATTAATTGATTGTATATTCACTCCCAAGTCAATAAGGTTTTGATAAGTCAATCTGTGAATACCATTTTCAGTTACAGAAATTTTAAACCAATCGCCTGTTGAAAGCACCGAATTTTCTGCAGAAGTAGTTGAATTTCTGGATTCTGGTGAACTATTGAATATTACAGAAAGCTCACAAAAAACTAACTTTTTAAACTTTCCTTCACTAAAAATAAAAGGGAATATTGAGCCTTTGATTACAAGTTGTTTGCGTTCAATACCAAAATTATGATCTAAACGTATTTTTGATTCTAAATTCTGATTTTTTAAAAAAGAAATTTCTGAGGCATTACAGTCCACAAATACAGTCTCCTTAACTTTAATTTCAAAGTTAGTTGTATAATTATCAAAGGTTTGTTTGAAATCTAAAAGATAAGAGTCCGAACTATTAACCACTGGCACACCATCAACGACACTCCAATCTAGAAAATAGTAATCAGAACTTTGACCAAAGAGGTTTGTTGAACAAAAAATTAAAACGAAAAAATATATTAGTCTCATGTTGGCGGAGTGAAGTCCAAATTTACTACTTAATTAAAAAATATCTTATATATATCTTCAAATTAATATAAACTATGAAACGTATTTTTATATATTATTATTATTTAATCTTGTATTAGATGAAAGTTGGTAAGAATATTTTTATATTTTTGTTAGCTAGTAACTATTCACATAGTCGAATGAAGAAAATAATATTTCTGTTAGGTTTCGCCCTGTTAGCTGGCATCTATAATGATGCTAAGGCACAAGACCCTGCTTTCAGTCAATTCTTTGCAAACCCTCTTTACCTTAACCCTGCAATGGCAGGAACAAACATTTGCCCAAGATTAAGTTTAAACCATAGAAATCAGTGGCCTGGTATTGGTAAAACGTATGTCACATACAGTGCGTCATACGACCAGTATGTTGACAAACTTGGTGGAGGCTTAGGATTTGCTATTGCCAAAGATTATGCTGGTGCAGGTAACTTAAATACTACACACATCAGTGCAAGTTATGCATACAGATTACAAGTAAACAAGAAATTAAATATTAACGCTGGTTTTGAAGCTGCATACAGACAATTAGGTATTGACTGGGGCAGCTTAACGTTTGGTGATATGATTGACCCTGTTCAAGGGTTTATTTACCCTACCAATGAAGATATCGTTAATTATGCAGATAACAAGGGCTTTACGGACTTCGCAGCTGGATTTATGGGATTTGGTAATGCAAATAACCAATTCGACTATTATTTTGGATTTGCTGCTCACCATATTACTCGTCCTGACCAAGGATTTATTGGTGAAAGCCGTTTACCTATGAAGATTACTGGTAATATTGGAGCATCTTTTCCTCTTAACAGATTCGGAACTTATAGAACTAACTCAGGCTCAAGACCAAAGAACGCTGCTCTACTATCGCCAAATATTCTATTTCAAAAGCAACAAGATTTTATGCAACTTAATTATGGTATGTATGTTTTAAAAGGCCCAATCGTTGGAGGTCTTTGGCTAAGACAGAGTGCTGAAAATTTCGATGCATTTATCATCCTATTAGGTATAGAACAAAGTACGTGGAAGTTTGGATATAGCTACGATGTTACTATCTCAGACCTTAACAATAGTAATACTCAAGGAGCACACGAATTATCTTTTGCATACAAATTGCCTTGCCGATTCAAAGGCAAAGCGTTTGAAACAATAAATTGTCCTAATTTTTAGTTAATAAAGTTTCAGAAAAACATTTAAATTATGAAAAATCAATTATTACTTATTCTTTCTCTAGCAGTATTTTTCGGATGTAGTAAAGAAAAATCTAAAACTACTGGCTGGAACTATAACGACCCAAAACATGGTGGATTTGAGGTATCTTCAAATTATACAGAACAAGTTACTCCTGATGGAATGGTTTTAGTTGAAGGAGGTTCTTTTACTATGGGGCGTGTTGAACAAGATGTTCAATACGATTGGAATAATGTCCCTAAAACGGTAACTGTTTCCTCATTTTATATGGATGAAACTGAAGTTAGAAACCTCGATTATCTAGAGTATCTATTTTGGATTGAAAGAGTATATGGCTCAAACTATGATAATGGATCTTACCCAGAAGTATACTGGAAAGCTCTTCCAGATACAAACGTTTGGAGAGATAAATTATCTTATAATGAACCATATTTACGAAGCTACCTTCGTCACCCTGCATTCCACCAATACCCTGTTGTTGGTGTAAACTGGGAGCAAGCAATGGATTACTGTGCTTGGAGAACTGATAGGGTAAACGAAAGAATTTTAATAGATAATGGCTACTTGTGGGAAGATCCTGAGCAAGTTGATGAAAATGTATTCAAAACTGACGCTTATATAATGGGGCAGTATGAAGGTAGAATTAGAAGACAATTACCAAATCTGAAACTTGGTGTTCACTCATACGATAAAAAAGCCGGTAGAGATAAAAATGCGGTTAGAGGGATACAAGAATCTGACGGTGTTTTATTACCAAGCTTCCGTTTACCGACTGAAGCAGAATGGGAATTTGCTGCTCTTGCTTTAGTTGGAAATACAGAACAAGAGAATATTGTCGAAAGAAAAATATATCCTTGGAATGGTGATGGAGTAAGAAATCCATCTAAAAGAAATAAAGGTGAAATTGTGGCTAACTTTAAAAGAGGAAGAGGTGATAATATGGGTACAGCAGGTAATCTTAATGATAATGCTGATAAAACTGCTCCTGTAATTAGCTACTGGCCAAATGAGTATGGACTTTACAATATGGCTGGTAATGTGTCGGAATGGGTCATGGATATCTACCGTCCATTAGTTGACCCTAATTCCTCTGACATGAACCCATACAGAGGTAATGTATTCCAAACATGGGAAAGAGATGAAGATAGATTCATAGTTGAAAAAGATAGCTTAGGTAATATCATTAAGAGAAACGAGACTATTGAAGAAAATATTAACAGAAGAAACTACAGTAAATCTGATAATATCAATTATTTAGATGGTGACTATGATTCAAAAGTGAATTCTCCTGCTCAAGATTGGTTACAAGATAATGGTGACAATACTACTAACCAAGTATATGAACTAAATAAAACATCTCTTATTTCTGACCAAACAAGAGTATATAAGGGCGGATCATACAAAGATAGAGCTTACTGGATGGCGCCTGGAACAAGACGATTTTTGGATCAAAAGCAATCTACAAGCTACATAGGATTTAGGTGTGCTATGGATAGACTTGGACCTCCTACAAGTAACCTTAAAGAAAACCAACGTAAGCCTGTTGATTGGAATAAAGTAAACGGCTACTACGATAGAAAATAATTAATTTAAATTTAATCAAACCCCAATTTTATGTTGGGGTTTTTTTATTTAATGGAATTAAATCAACTACATAAGTTATTTATACAATCATCGGGTATATCAACTGATACTAGAAAAATAGTCCCTGAATCTATATTTTTCGCACTAAAGGGAGCTAATTTTAATGGCAATATATTTGCAAAAGACGCTCTTGATAAAGGAGCTAAATTTGCAGTCATTGATGAAAAAGAGCTCGCTTTAGACTCCAATTATATACTTGTAGAGGACGTTTTAAATTGCTTACAAGAATTAGCTAGTTTTCACAGAAATCAACTTAACTGCCCTGTATTGGGAATTACTGGCACTAATGGAAAGACCACAACTAAGGAACTTATAAATGCAGTTTTAGAAAAAAAATACTCTGTAGTTTGCACTAAAGGAAATTTAAATAACCATATTGGTGTACCGTTAACTTTACTAAGTGCCAAATTAGATACAGAATTTTTAATAGTAGAAATGGGTGCTAATCATCAAAATGAGATCAAACTTCTTTCTGAAATTGCTAATGTCAACTATGGGATTATTACTAATATTGGGAAGGCACACCTAGAGGGTTTTGGAAGTGTTGAAGGTGTTACCAAAACAAAAAAAGAGCTGTATGATTACATTAAGACTCAATCTGGCACTATTTTCATTAATAAAGATGATGAATTGCTTCAAAGAATTTCAAGTGATATCAATAAAGTTGAATACTCAACTCAAGAAAATGATAATAGCATTCCTTTTGCATCAGTAACACACTCTGGTGAAGTTATCTCTTCCAAATTAATAGGTAATTATAACTGCACTAATATTCAAGCTGCAATCTCCATTGGTAATTACTTTGGTGTTACTTTTAAAGATATTAAATCCGCCATCCAACATTATACACCTCAGAATAATCGTTCACAACTAGAACAAACTTCAAAAGGTAACTCGTTAATCATAGACTATTATAATGCTAATCCAACTAGTATGATTAAGGCAATGCAATCGTTC